>Ga0209512_1003099_pt1 | contig 16290 bp, 9 predicted proteins | sample frozenSSSSmetaG_FD_184142 | JGI IMG/M metagenome (GOLD analysis project Ga0209512, IMG submission 184142) | Glacier valley bacterial and archeal communities from Borup Fiord, Nunavut, Canada, to study Microbial Dark Matter (Phase II) -... | ecosystem: Environmental > Aquatic > Freshwater > Ice >... | reverse complement strand
ATTGAGGCTAGAGGCATATATTAGATAGACATTTCCATAGTTAGACTAGACTCTATTCTATATGCTATTCTCACATTATCACACTTTTGCTTCCGTGCACACAGTCCATCGATACTGTGTTCAACAACATGTACCCGAATGTTTGGCAGTGGGGGTTGTAGGTAGCTTGAACCTTCGGTCGGACTTCGGACTTTGTGAAGTCTCCAGAGTACAGCCGCATTCATCTGCCGTATTCCTGTCGCGGGACGTTGCATCATATGTACCTAGCCTGCCTACCATCCTACCATGGGGAAGCGCTGGGGAGAGCTCCGCAGGTCCGCAGGAAATGGCAATGGCAATGGCAATGGCAATGGCAATGGCAATGAGATAAAGACATTCCATCGCCAGGCAGTAAAGTACATACAGGCAAGGACTGAGGAATCGAACACGACTGGAGAAGGTGGCGCACGCAACGTGGAATCCACGAGCATTGAAACGGTCCGCAGAATATGTCAGGTCTAGGGAAACGATGATCCAACAACCCGAGGAGGAGGAGGAACGTATAAGATATATGTGTATCTACCTATCTGCCTTCTGTTGGAAGGAATCGCTATTTGGGTGGCTGGCGGTCTCCGTGAGATTCTCCATGAAATATGAGAATTCCATGGAGACGACGGCTAAATCCTCATGCAAACGCCGTATCATCTACAAATAGGACTCCATAGCTTATATAGTTTTATTCGATCAGTCAATTCTTTGGATTCAATTTGATTCCGCTGAGTTATCTCTTTGGTGACTCCTTTCTACATATTCTACGGACAGTGACTATCTCTTTGGTGACTCCTTTCTCCTTTCTCCTTTCTCCTTTCTACATATTCTACGGACACTGCTTTACCCTTGGCCTTTATTGGCTGCCCTTCACCCTCCCCCATGGACAGTGCGTGCGGGGTAAGTCGGGGTAGAATCCGTAGAATCCGTGGGGCGATGTGCGCCAAATTCCAGTACCATTCGTTGTTTTCCTCTCCCTCCATCGCCATGAACAGCCATTACCTCGCATCTCTTTTCCTTACGCAACATAATTATTTCTTTCAAGAGGAACGAAAGGAACGAACGACTCCTCGCATCAATCACGCTCGACAGCTTTCTGTTCTGCCCTCCCGCGACACAAAGGCTCCCTATCGCGACACATGAAGACCTGACCTTTCGATGTGAAGATGCCAGAAGAAGGCGAAAACGGCCCTGTCCGCTTGCGCGCATCACGGGCGTGCCAGACGTGTAGTCTGCGAAAGGTGCGATGTGATGCGACAGAGGTTGGACTTCCATGTAGTCGTTGTCGTGTAGACAAGTCTCCCAACTGCATTCTGGTTGCTTCGAAACGAGGCACGTACGCAAGGAGACAGCATCGTCTGCAGAGTCCGTACGAGCGGATCGCGAATGCGAATGCGAATGCAAATGCAAATGCAAATGCGAATGCGAAAGGCGATGCCGCCGATGCGTCGCTGAGCAACACTCGCTGCCCCGTCTCTCCACCCTCCGACAATGCAGCATCGACTCATGGCAGCACATCATCCTGGGACCAGGACCAGCCGAATCCCGTGACCAATCCACCAGAGTCCTCGATGGACTCAGCACCAGCACGCCAAGATATGACTCCAGCAACCGGCGCGAATATGATGGTGTTTGACAGAGTGGACGACCTGATGAATAGATATGAAAGTCAGAGCTTTGGACGGACGTCAACAGTACTACGGCAACATCGAGACTCACTGACATCGGTCTTCGAAAGGTTTCTGGAACAGCAAGGTCAGAGTTCTGAAGACGTCACGGCCAAGTGTGGCGTCATTTTCATGAGCGGCGCCTCTCCTCTGACTTTTGCGCTGGAAGAGGCTCAAAGCAACTACAATAAGGCAGCTTTGCACGACGCTGGCTCACATTTTTCCAAGGCTGATGGCATAGGGACAGTCGAGGGCGATGTCCATCCGTCACATCTGTCGCCGCAGGATGTCGGCTACCTTAAAGTGAGAGGGGCCTTTGAACGTCCAACGAGCGAGGTCTCAGATGCAATGGTCACAGCTTTCGTCGAGACGTTCTATCCCTTATACTCTATCGTTGATCTGACTGAATTTAAAGAGTCGTTCAAAGCAGGAACCCTGCCTTGGATTTTGCTCCACGCTGTCTGTTTTATTGGGGCTACGTTTTGCGACTTGAGCGTGATCCATCGAGCGGGCTTCAAAGGGCGTTGGCATGCACGACGTCAGTTCTACGATAAGGCAAAGTTATTGTTCGATATTGGCTACGAAACAAACAAGATTGTACTGCTTCAAACTGTTATTATGCTCTCGTTCTGGGGCCCACAGATGAAGAGTTATTGGAATCCATGTTCCTGGGTCGGCTTTGGTGTTACAATTGCAGAATCTCTAGGGATTCATAGAATAAGTACGTCTACCTTCATGGATACGAAGCGGAGGAGCTTGTTGAAACGCTTGTTTTGGGTCCTTGCCGTCCGCGATGCGTATTGTGCCGCGTTGTTGGGTCGTCCTTTCCGCTTCAACATAGCCCAGTGCGACACGGAACCGCTGACCCTGGACGATTTCGACCATGATAAACTGTGCAGCAGCCAAGAGCATACAAAGTGCCAGTCACACGGCCATTATCAAATCCAAGTCTCGAAGCTCTCCCTCATTCTTCGGGACATTGTCGAAGCGCGATTTGGCTCGGGCAAGAATACCGCCCAGACAATTTATCTCCAGAGCAAGCTGGACATGTGGCAGTCCGAGTTGCCACCATCCGTGAGTTGGTGGCAGCAGCAGGGCGCGACAACCGATATCTTTTCTATGAGCTTAAAGATCATTTTCCACCTACAACTTATTCTCATCCACCTCAAAAGACCAGACGAAGAGGAAGCGGCAGCGGCTCATGTTGCCACACTCGTGCCGAACGCCTCCACTTCATCCTCTCAGATTGCTGAATCGGCTGCACAAATGATCTCGTCGACGGCTTTCACAATCATTACCAATTCAATGCTTGGTATGATGCCTCATGAAATTTTCTCGGGGTTTTTTGTGGCAGGCATCGTTTTCTATCGGGGGATCAAGCAACTACAAGACTCTCTTGCCCGTCTGCCCAGGTCGGCGCTGGATAACTGTCAAATGGTCATCAGTGAAGCACGTGAGAGATGGGATCCTGCAAACTGGGTGATGAGGATATTTGATTTCTTACTGTCTAGCAGCGTCAATACCCCGGATACAGGTGCACAAATGGACTGGAATAAATCGACGCTGAGCAATATCCCCCAGGGTCCACCGGGCACGGTGCCTGTTTTCAACGATAATTGCGTTCCAATGATGATGCCAGAAGACGACATCCTGCACTCTATTGATTTTGGCTCGCCAACTTATCAGGGCATGGGTTTAATGGCCAATGAATTGTTTCTGATGTCTAACTACCTGCCAATGCCCACAGAGGACTCTTCATTCATGCCTCAATAGGCAGTTCGGCTTGAGTAGGGCAGATGTAGCATTTGATGTGAATAGATAGGATCGTGACTCGGGTGCTTTCGGTTGGTTTTGAGGAACGGCGTCTTCTGGAGGTTAAATGATGTATTTTATACCAAGCGGTCATGCAAGTCCATAGTCCACATGTCACTCTCAGGTCTGAGGTCTGAGGTGCCGAGCCATTTGTCTTCAGGACATTGAGAGGAATGTATAATTTATGATATGACCAGAATCCGCAGGAAACAGCGACATCCATCGTCGTTGAGATGCAAAAAGCGTACTGCGCACCTATGGCTGTGGAATACATTTTGAGCTCTGCTATGCCATAGTCTACCAACGAACCGGCCTCTGTAGCTTCCATAAGAAAGCTACAGAGGCCGCATGCGCGTCGCAAAGGTCCCCGACAAATACGGATTTCAGTTCTCCGGCACCGAGACTCAGCGATTGTGCATGTCGTATCCGTAAATCAGTCTCGGAACTATGCTGGCACAAGCTACTAATAGCCGTCCGTTTGACGTGGGCAGGTGGGGAGTGGGGAATCCATTATATAGCCGGCTGTAGCTGTAGTATTACCACGACCCGATCCAGCTACGAGGCACCTTGCGGGTTTAAATGTCTAGAAGACTTCTTTGCTTCTTGGACAGTGCATGTGCTCGGGAGTATTTTTAACACTTGATCGATTCCACGCATATCTCTACCACAATCTCTTTGGCACCTTCACCACGACACAGTTCTGAACTTCTGTACCCGTTGAACTTTCAAGGCATAGAAACCCTCGGGGTCGAAGCTGCAATGGTCACCAAAAGTCGCTATTCTGATCTGGACCTTCCGAGCGTTGACATCTTCACTTTCTTGTTCAAGCGCAAAGACCGGAAGTTTCCAGATAATCACCGTAAGTGTCTCTCTTCCCAGGAAACGCAACACCTCATTCAGCTCGGCACTGGCTTATTTGGTGTACAGCAATCTTTCGCGATGGGCTTACCGACAAGACATATACCTTTGGCGATGTGCGGCAGTTGGCCGAAGATTTCGGAAAGGGATTGAGGGCTCAATATGATTGGCAGAAGGGGGATGTGCTGGCGATCTCCTCATTAAGTGACATTGACATGCCTCCCATAATCTTTGGGGCTCTCTGGGCGGGAGGAACAGTCTCGACTTCAAACCCGGGTTACACGGCCACGGAACTCTCTCACCAGCTTCGGGACAGCGGGGCCAAATGCATCGTCACGCACTATTCCAACATTGAGACAGTCAAGAAGGCGTGCAGTGCCGTGGGCATTGCAGAGGACCACATTATCATCCTCGGAGACAAGAAAGACTCGACGGGGCGCTTCAAACATTGGACGAGCGTCCGCAATCTGAGCAATACAACGCGCTTTGCGGCGCGCAAGTTTGACCCCAAGACCAGCGCTGCCTTTCTCGTCTATTCGTCGGGAACCACTGGCAAGCCGAAAGGTGTCAAGCTCTCCCATTACAATATTACTTCTAACATCCTTCAACTGCAGGTAGCGGAAGGCTTCAACCTTACGTGGGACGGAAGCCGAACTACTAGGGGCATTCCGCTGCCAGAACCTGGGACGGGAGGTGACAAAGTCCTAGCATGTCTCCCGTTCTTCCACATCTACGGTTTGACCGTTCTCGTGCATAGTCCTCTCTACTCGGGCGTCACCACTGTTGTGCTGTCGCGCTTCGACGTCGACACATGGTGCCAGTTGGTACAGAAACACAAAATCACCTACTCTTATATCGTGCCTCCCATCGTCCTGTACTTGGCCAAACATCCCTCCGTCTCCTCGTACGACCTCTCCAGTCTACGCATGACCCAATCAGGTGCCGCTCCTCTGACCCGCGAGCTTATTGAGCAAGTCTATAAGAGGCTGGGAATCCGTATCAAGCAGGGCTACGGACTATCTGAGACCAGTCCTTGTTTATACCAGGGCTCATGGGACGCATGGGATGTTGACATTGGCAGTTGTGGCGTTCTACTGCCCAATCTGTTAGTCAAAATCTGCGAGCCTTTCGACAGTTCAAGTGGAGACGCGACGACAATTACGCCTCAGGAGCTCCCAATTGGCGACATTGGAGAACTGCACGTGAAGGGCCCGAACGTATTCGAAGGCTACCACGGCAATCCCAAAGCCACGGCCGAGTGCCTCTCCCCGGACGGATGGTTCCGCACGGGAGACGTGGGGCACATCAACGAGCGCGGCAACCTCTTCATCACCGACCGCGTCAAGGAACTGATCAAGTACAAAGGATTCCAAGTGCCGCCCGCGGAGCTGGAAGGCTACCTAGTTGATTTCCCAGGCGTGATCGACTGCGCCGTGGTAGGCGTCTATAACAAAGAGCTCGCCACCGAGGTTCCGCGAGCGTACATTGTCACAGAGGATGCATCGAAGCCGGTGGATGTCAACGAGTTGCAGAAGTGGTTCAGCAGCCGTGTGGCGAACCACAAGAAGCTGAGAGGCGGGATTCGATTGGTAGAGCAGATTTCGAAGACTGCGAGTGGGAAGATCCTGAGAAGGGATCTGAAGGAGAAGGCGCGTGCGGAGTTCGAGACGGAGCAGCGTATGGCGAAGGCTGCGAGGTTGTAGACGCGCATGACAGACTGCCGATGTTGATGGATATTGTGATGTTGCTGCTCGCTCATGGCGTTTTCGGTGCTTGTTCCCAGTGTATAGCATCATGGAGGGACATAGTAGTAATAAAAATCATATGTTGTCTCTTAAGTATAAACATTCTATTGTGAGTATCCCATAGTCTGCAGTGTTTGCTTCAGCCTTGTAGTGCACTAGATGGTTAGCTAGCAATCAAGAAAGGGGACCTAACCGCAAATGAAACTATATATCGTCTCTCAAATACAGATATCTGGGTGTGAATATCCTATAGTCTGTGAGGTCTGGTCTAGCATGTCACTTCTCTGATCGCCTCTCGTATTTTTTGTTGTGACTGAAATGTCAAAATAGCAGTATGAAGTAGGCACGGTAGAAAATAGATGAAAAGTTATTAATTCTCTATCTATGCTATGGACTATCTATTCCTTGATATAGATAGTGGTGACGAAGGCTCAAAGAGCCGATGGAAAGATGCATGGAACCGTCCATGCATAATGTGAATATTCTCATATTTATGAGAATCCTCCGGTGCCTCCTGGCACCACCCTCTCTATCCAACATAAAAGACCATCTAATTGCTCTTCGTCATAATAGTGATGTATTGTACAAGACCGGCAGTTAGGTAGCTAACAGTCAATAAACTCCTTCATTGACTCCTCAAAATCATACTCGAGCCTCATCTCCTGCAGGGTATCCAATTCCTGACAACCCTCGAGTTCACGACCGCCAACAGCCCCGATACTACATTCCATGAACTGGTCCCAGTCGTCCAGTCTTGGGTCTCCAATTCCGCATTCATCCTCTCGAAACCAGTGATGGAAAGGTACAGGTTCACTTGAGGGCATCATGCCGTCTTCGCCCTTAATGACCAGGCCCGTCAGTACAGAGGAAGGATCCCCTGATTCATCTGCTAATAGTGCCAGGTAGAGATCTCTCTCCGGTTCGGTCAGCGATGCGATGTCGAAGGCCATGGGAAGCACTGAGCTTGGTAGTCTTGGCGTTGTGTCTTGTGGTGTTGAGAATCCTCTTGTGGAAGTCTCTTCGTCGTTGGCGGATATTATGGATGATGGGGTGAGGCTTTCCAGGGCCGCTGGTGATGGCGGCCACTTCTCTGATTCGGACTCTCGATGTTGATATTGTTGAGGCATGGGAGATGTGGCTGAAAACGTGGTCGCCGCACTCGACGAATACCAGTGTTCTTCATACTGTCGTTCACAAGGAGGCGGCCATGTTGAGGTCAAGAGCTCCGCGAAGTCATCCGCACCTCTTTTTCTTTTACAGCCCTTGTCCCACTGGAGAGAGTGGTAGCTCTGTGTACGGTCATATTCATAAGAACGTCGAGGTGCTTCATCTTCATCCTCTTCATCTTCATCCTCGTCATCTTTCCAGTCATCACAGAAGACGGCATTGAACCCTGAGATCAACTCCCCGCTATTGGCAAACCTCCGCCGCCGCGACCGACGGTGCTTGGGTTTAAAGGACCAGTTCCAACTATCAGAGAAGACGGCCGTGAAGCGCGTGACTCTCTGCCTCTTATTGGGCCGTGGCGACCGGCAGGATATACAAGTCGAGCAAGGCTGACAGCCTTGCAGCATATTTGAATAAGGCATCTTGGATAGGTCTCCTCTGGTGTGAAAGGGGGGAACATAGCAGTCACTTTCCATAGCTTGCTTCGTGTCAAAATGCTCTACTCATATACAATGCGTGCCTAGGCCAACGTCGAGTCAGTCGGATATCTGCTGTCATTTTGATACTGCGCTGACAACACCGTCACTCCGTCACTCCTTTGTTCGCAGCTTTGCCGTGGCCTAGAGGCAAATTCTCGTGACTACAGAGCGTCGCTGTCGCGGTCCTGGGCTGGCTTTCGCCTTGCGCCCGGGTAAATCGTAAATCTAATGTACAAACTCACCAATTAATTGTAAAACTTGGGACGCAATGAGGCCGCGGCTATGTGGCCAGCGCAAGCAGCTTAGCGTCGGCTATATGAAGCAGCCACTGTGCAGGTGTCGGCAACCGGGTAACTCTCCTGTCAGGGCAGCTCGGGCCAAGAGAGGAAGTGGAGCACGCTTGGCGCGGCTGTTGCGGCTATTGCGCGAATGCAACTCCTGCTCCTGCAGTCCGTCCTGGAGCACGCCAGAGCCGGCCTCCTTTACCGTGGGACTTGGAGCTGGACGGACAAAGAGCGATTAGCAGATATCTACCCCGCAACACCAAAAATCCCCATCGCGGGGCCCCGAGTATGGGATGACATGACTTTGAGTTATCGAGGACCCGGGGTATATATATTATGGTATGATTTGGCACAGTTATCTTATCCCCATCGTCTTGTCTTCTTCTCTTCTTCTTCCTCCTCTTCTCGTGCGTCTCTCTCTCAATCACTCAATCATCAATTCATCAATTCATCAATCGACCGGTCAGATTACACCGTTCACAATGGAACCACAATATCTTGATGCCTTGATCGTTGGTGCCGGCTTTGGCGGCATTTACCAACTCAAGAAACTGCTTGATCAGGGTTTGAATGTCAAGGCTATTGATATGGCAGAAGATGTGGGGGGTACTTGGTACTGGAACCACTATCCAGGAGCCATGTCCGAGTAAGGGAACCTCTAAGGGCACTCCACGAGAAAGAATCCAGCTAATTTGGGTAGTACACAATCCTTCCTCTACAGATATTCCTGGGACCAGGAAGATCTTGAGACATACCCATGGGATAGCCATTATCTCCAAGCCTCCGAGATCTTAGCATATCTCAAGCACGTGGTTAAAAAATACGACCTGCGGAAGCACTTCCAATTCAAAACAGAGCTACTAGCAGCACAATGGAGCGACGAGGAGCGTAGATGGTTCGTTACACTATCGACGAATGAAATCCTCAAAGTCAAGTACCTCGTGACAGGACTCGGTCTCCTCTCAAAAACCAACTTCCCGAAAATCCACAACCTCGACAAATATGAAGGTGAACTCTACCACACAGCCAGGTGGCCCGAGGACGTGAGCCTGAAAGGCAAGCGCGTAGGAGTCATCGGCAGCGGCTCCACGGGTATCCAGGTCATAACCGCACTCGCAAAAGCCGAGGAGGTCAAGGAACTGCTCTCCTTCCAACGCAGTCCCCAATACAGCGTTCCCGCTGGTAATGGACTTGTCTCGGCCGAGCACCGCAAACACGTCAACGAGACATACAGGGAAATCTGGGACCAAGCCAAAAACAGCTTATTTGCATACGGATTCGAGGAGAGCAAGCGCCCAACCTTTAGCGTCACTCCCGAAGAGCGCGAGCAAATCTACGAAGAAGCTTGGCAGAAAGGCAATGGTTTCCGTTTCATGTTTTGGACTTTCGGCGACATCACTGTGAATGAGGAGGCGAACAAGGCGGCTGCCGAGTTCATTAGGAACAAGATCCGCAATACGGTCAAGGATCCGGAGAAGGCTCGGAAGCTTTGTCCTACGGATTGGTATGCCCGGAGGCCTCTGTGTGATACTGGTTATTACGAGCAGTTCAACCGCGATAATGTTGATATCGTTGATATCAAGGCGAACCCAATCACCGAGCTCACACAGAACGGTATTAAGACTGCAGACGGCAAGGTTTACGAGCTCGATGTCATTATCTGTGCAACGGGCTTCGATGCCGTCGACGGTAACTACACACGTATCACGATCCAGGGACGAAACGGCGAGACGCTGAAAGACCATTGGGCTAAAACCGGACCGACATCATATCTGGGGATCGCTGTACCCAACTTTCCAAACCTCTTCATGATCAGCGGTCCAAATGGACCATTCTCAAACCTTCCTCCTGCAATCGAGTCTCACGTCGAGATCATCTCTGACCTGATAGCCACAGCAGAGAAGAATGCCACCCACCTAATCAAGGCTGCCGATGTTGTCAACGGAGTAAACGGCACGAAAGACAGTCATGGAGCCAATGGCGCTAACGGACACATGAACGGCAACACGCCCAAGAATGGAATCATAGAAGCCGAACCTGAGGCAGAAAAGCAGTGGACAGAGCTTTGTGATGAGCTGAGCTCGAAGAGTCTGTTCCGCAGAGTCGATTCCTGGATCTTCGGCTCCAACGTACCGGGTAAGAAGACGACTTCGATGTTTTGGTTTGGTGGATTAGGTCCGTACAGGAAGACGGTGAAGGAGATTCTGGACGATGATCTGAGAGGCTTCAAGCCGCTTTGAGACTATGGTTTTGTTGAGGGATTAGAAGTGTTTCTTGGGTATGAAGCTTTTGTGGGTGGTTTGTAGTAGGTATGTGGCTGTGGCAATTTATTAAATTCTTGTTGAATTACGCGAGTATCACGATGATTATACTGCTCAATGGGGCTGTCTTTGATGGATAAAGTGATGAATTGATGGGATGATTACAACTATAGACACTAAAATTCTGAGAGCTCTGCTCTTGGTTATGCCGCGTAACTGAAGGCTAGCCGTATAGTCTTCTAACAGCTATACGTAGAAGCTTGCATCACGTTGAGTTGGTTGTTAGGCAAGGATACAAAATGAGAATACTAAGAATACTAAGTTGAAGTAAATACATTACTAGTATAGTATTAAGATGTTGGAGAGTATTCACTTCCAATAGCCGACAGGCATCTGGGGAATTCTCATGTTTGAGAAGTCATGAGAATCATCGGGTTCATGCATGGAATCTTCCATGCATGGAACACCGGTCTTTGACCCTTTGTTTGAGGCTCTCTATATTATGAGAAGCCTGCTCTAGATAGATAGTTTATTCTACATGCTTTCTCACTTTTACCATGCCCACAATGACGACTATTTACACATTGTGATTACAACATAAGACACTATATTAAGTTGAGTATAAAGCTCCTATTCCAAGGAAACCTATCTACCTATATAGTCCCTTATACTTAATAAATCTATGGATTTTAGATTACTAGATTCAAATCTCTCTAGCTTAATATACTTTATACTAACCTAATTAGAAAAGTAATAACTAATTTAAAGGCATTTAATAAAAATAATAAGAACTTAATTACAGTTAAACGCGATGTTCTGGGACCATAGCCGCTGAATTCACTGGGTTTGGTCGCTGTTTTATGCGACGATTGTCTCAACTTATGGATCTACAAACTGACATAAGCGCTTTATCTACTACTGAAGACATAAACCTAGCGGAGATGGGATCATATCCTCCATACATCATCACAGCACCCTCCAAAACTTGTTGTCTCTAATCATCTAAATCAACACAAAATCTCGCTACACACCAACATTACAACGACTGGTGTATCTCGGCCAATTTAGCTTTGGCAATATTATCCTCTATTATCTAGAGATATTACACGCAGGGGAAAAAATAGGCGTGCTTTGGATTTCATTTCAATATACATTATCCACACCCGCACAGTAAAACTGCACGCACATTGGATTTCAACCCACTTTATAGAGAAAAGTGAGTCGGCAACACGGTCTTCTGAATTCATTCTTCTACGTGAATATTGTTCAGGCCTGCGTTTGCTTCCAGGAAGTCCAGCGTGAGATGCAACCAAACCCCTTGCCAAGATGCAGCCGCTCCGACTTAGTTAATGTTATCATCTGCCAAGGTCGGTCTCCATCCTTTGGAGTGTTTCCTCATCCATCTCTGAGAGGCAGTCAATAAACCATTGTGGGACTTTTTCCGAATCCCTGGGGTTTTCCCCCCCGGCCTCACTTTCTTTCGCCGTGAGTTCCTGAAGCCACTTTGGTAGAGTGCCTGCGAGAAAATCTTCAACTCTCTCAGGATGCAATTTCTCCATAGCTTCACAGAGAAGATTTATTTCTTTCAAAGGATCTTTAGGAGGGCGGCCACGAGGCTTTGATGAGCCTTCAGCTTTCTTGGTAGAAGTACTAATTCCAGTCCGTCCAGGTTGCTTCCCACTGCCATTGAGGGATTGCTGGTCCGCGAAGTTCGCCTTTGGTGATGATCCATCCGATCGACTTGTCTGTTCAACGGTTTCAGTCCCGGTCATTTCAATGTCTTCTTGGCCGATGTTGACTTTCGTTGGGGTGAGGTTGGAATTTCCACCTCCCTTAGTAGGCCTTCGGTCTTGGTTCTGTTCCAACACGATTCGCTTGAGCCTGATCCATTCTGGATCTAATTGTTCGATTGCTCCGGTAGCAATTATATCTATCTGGTCGAGGTTTAGGAGTAGATGGGGCCCAATGAATTGAGGAGAACTCATGATTTCTTTTGAGAGGCGAAGCCAAGGTTTAAGATGGCTGATGACGAACTCGCGGTGTGTTGTAACTGCAAATCTGTGCATTTGATCGACGATGCAAATAAGCTTCCAAGCATCTATCCTTTCGCAGAGATTGCCTTTCCAGATGCACTCTATGCACTATACCTTATAAGTTACTAGATCCTTCAGAAAGAGTCAGTCACTTACACATTTATCTTGTCCAGATCTTGGGTTGTAACCAACCCTCCTCGCCACTGCGGACCAGCAGAAGTGAAGCAAAAGATCTGATATTTGTCGCTATCCGGACTTTGATATTCTGCAAGCTTTTGGGGATTACGTGCCAGGTCGTCGAGCATGCTCAGGTAAGTTGTCGCGGCGTGATACACTTGGGATTTTGCGTCTTCATGGTAGATAGGGCTTTTCTTGGCTTCGTAAACACCGAAAGGAAACAATAGATCTGGGTTGCCCCATTTTGGGTCCACAACCAGACCACATTTGCGTAGAAACATTTGAAGCATCAGTGCGTCCTTGGCCAATGACGGGTGTGCAGTGGAGCAGAATTCGCGACTCGTCGCATCTAATTCCTCATGCCGGTAGCTGGCTAGACCCAATGTCGCATCTGGAATCTTAAATTTGATATCCACCATTGCCGTTGCTTTATCCGTGGTCTTGAATTCGTACTTTCGCTTGTCACTGAGGTTGTCAGAACGGGCATGTCGAAAAGGTACAAATACAAACATTCTCAATCGGGTGTCGTCTCTGATCTTACCAAAAACATCATTACGGATGTCTGCTTCCCATGAGAATTCAGAGGGCGATTCTAGAAAGGCCTGGACTGCATTTCGGACGATCCTATCAACTCTACGACCACCTTCCGCAAAGTCCGCGCCTATAGAATTGTAGTATTGAACGTAGTCCAAGTTCGGCACAAAATATCCGAGAGACTCTGCTGGTGAATGATTTCTACCAGATCCGATTTCTCTACACGTCTCTTCTATCGTCGGAAATGGCTCTGGTACTAGACGTAGGCGCCGGCTGCGGAGTCTGCATACATGAGCCTTTGAAACTTTACCCTAGGAGAACTGGAGACAAGTGCGTGCTTACGATTGTTGTGCTGGATCTGCCATTGTACCGACGTTGGTTGTTAGGGACAAAGGATGGTATTCAACTGCACTGACCGTAAAATGAGGAATAATGAAAGCAATGAAAATGGCCATTGATTAAGAAAGCTCCTTTCCAGTTTAATAGCTGCATGGCTGGGCCGGCCTGTTGCCTAAAGTTACGCGCTGGCTCTCTGAGAGCGTCTAAAATTAGCCTTGCTGCCTAGGCACTAGAGACTTCAATCCCATCCCTGTAAGAGGGCAAGCAAGCAAGCATGGCGTGGCATGGTTTAGCGAGGTGCCGATTTCCGAAGCAGAAACGCTAAACTAAAAAGGCAGCGCACCTGAACATAGTTTACCAGATTAATAATATTTTATTATATTAGTTTCTTAAATAATTATATTACTCAAGAGGGCTATACTCTAATCGTCGGACCCAAAACTGAGCTCCGCTTAGGGTTGGAGGAAGCGAGTTGCGTAGGCGGAACTAAGTTGCGTAAACTCACTCAAATGTAAGAACATGAACTTTATAAGTAGTATAATGAAAAGATGTCACTTTACACATAATTTACTATGAAAAGGTACTAAATATAATTAAACTTTAAAAATACAAATTGAAATCTAGTTCCCAACCTCTTTTAGGTTCCTGTTAGTCGCTCTCGCTCTCCCTCTCGCTCTTAGCTTTAGGGTTAGGATGTTACATGTAACACCCGGCTAGTACAACACTAGTGCTTCAAGGTACGGTTCTCACAATGGTAGTAAACGGGGTTCTAGTCTAAGTCTAGTGGTGAACCAACTGGATGTCTAGTACATCGACTAACGACTGGAGATCCCATCTCTAGTCTCTATGGATATATATACTTAGCCCTCTGCCCTCCGGTCTCACGCTAGTGGCAGAAGTTCCTTCATCCATTGCCCTCCAGCCCCACACTAGTAGTCCACCTTTGCTGAGCATACGGCGCCCGTCTAGGAGCACGTGCCTAGAACGTTGCCGCGGGCCGTTAGTCACGTGACTAGTATTCTACTAGCAGCTCACCGCCTCACAATTATCCCCCCTCTTAGGGGTTGGCCCCAACCCTAATCTAGTCCGTAGTTCTTCTAGCGCTATAGTTGCTAACATCGTCGTCGTCACTCGTCATTGTTAACGACATCAGCGGCATTGTCGTCGCCCTCTAGGCAGCGTTCGCTAGAATTGTTAGTTGAAATTTAGGGATTTTCGCTTAAGACACACGTCTAGTGGCGTTAGGCGACGTATTTCTTTGTTTACCCACCACAGATTACTTTTGCTTCCTTAATATTAACAAATCCAGCCTATGCGCATCCACCTAGTTGTTCTACACCTAGTGGATCTTCATAAGTATCGCCTTAGTTCTTTGTTAACTTTCTTTCATCGTCCTTAAGCTAACTAGTGGACCTAGCTTCTTTGTTTTGCTATCGTCATTACTATGCTTTGTCTAGCGTTCTGATCTTAAGCTAGAGTTTTCCTAATCTGTTTTTACCTACATCTTAACCTTATAAGTGGTCTCTCATCTAACACTAGTCCACTACTAATTAATGTCCTTCCTAAATAGCTTCTTTTTCTCTACTCGTTAATACCATTAAGAGCTTAATCTAGGTAGGTCTTTAGTCCCCCACTACGTGGCTAGTGCTAACCTTCTTTAGCATTAAACATCATGCCTCCTTGCAAGAAAGCCGTTAATCCACTAGCTTCAACCCTGCGTCTAACTAAGAACATAAGATTAACGAAGTCTGTCGCCCCTAAGGTCGCGGTTAATGCAACTCTAGTAGCGACCCTAAGAAAGGCTGCAGAGACCCCCACGTCATCCTAGGGGGGTTCCATCATGATCCTGTCGCGATCCTTAGTTCGCAAGTGCAACGCTAGTGACACACCTAATGACGCCCTATCTACCTAGCGTCATCACACTAAGTAGCGGGAGCTAGATCCCTTTAGCATTAAGGATGCTTACAACAGTGAGGGTAATCCTTTCACTCTAACTCTAGGAAACCCCTATGTGTTGCAGAATGTCTAACGTAAGGGCAATCGTAGTCGCTAGGTTACCCTAGTGTAAGAGGAGCCCACCGTTGAGCCGTTGTCTAGCCCTAACTCTAAGGGCGCCTACATTACTACCGCGCTAGCGGAACACAACTAGAAGAAGGCTAAGAAGAAGGAGGTTAAGCGTAAGCGTCGCGAGGAGGAAGAGGCCACCCACCTTACTAAGCTAGATTCTAAGGTTGAGAACGACAAGGGTGGCCTAGTTCTAGGGCTAGCTAGTGGCTGCGTTTAGACGCATAGCCGTGTTGCTATTCTAGCATCTACTGCCTATGATCTATACACTAAGTAGGAGAAGATGTGCCTTCATTGTGTAAAGGAGATGAGCCATTTCCTAGAGCTAGTCTGCCACTAGTTTAATCCTACGTCTCCCGTTTGTGCGGATTGTGCCTATAAGAGCAAGGGTTGTGAATTAGTGGGTTCCTTGCCTATTTCCTTATTCTAGAGGTCGTATGTGCTAACATGCTTTTCCTTAGGTCCCTGCCTGCTTTCGCAGCCTAGTTGCCTGTCTTTAGGATGCCGCGGATGATGTTATTACTATAGAGGACGCTAGCACTAAACTAGCCGTCGTTGCCACGAGGGAGAAAGCTCTAGCTAAGCTCTAGAAGTAGGTGACTCATGCCGTTAAGCGGCGCCCCCTAAATCCTTCCACCGCCATAGCGAAGTTCTTAAAGGACTATAGCACTAGTGGCACCTTAGCGATTGCAACTAACATGATGCAAGATGCCCTTATGTTACGGCTGAGCGGTTAGCTGCGGATAGCTATGTCACGTGGACTTAGGATCACGTGATGGATATGAGGATATCATGGATAATATGTTATCTAGATATCTAGAGATATCCTTTAGCACGACGCCT
>Ga0209512_1003097_pt1 | contig 16294 bp, 10 predicted proteins | sample frozenSSSSmetaG_FD_184142 | JGI IMG/M metagenome (GOLD analysis project Ga0209512, IMG submission 184142) | Glacier valley bacterial and archeal communities from Borup Fiord, Nunavut, Canada, to study Microbial Dark Matter (Phase II) -... | ecosystem: Environmental > Aquatic > Freshwater > Ice >... | reverse complement strand
CCAGGTGCAGAATTCGTTTGCTGTCACGCAGGCCGCGCAGCGCGAGCTGCAGACGCTGGAGATCGCGGAAGTGACCACCGCCGCCGTCGTGCGAGACAACTACAAGGTCACCGAAAAGAAAAAAGAACCGGTCATCGTCGTGCGGAGCGCGGGTGCCCCGGCCGTGGGGACACCCGATCCCGGATCGGCACAGGCTATCGGCCACGATATGGTTCTCGCTCGCGGTTGGGGAGAAGACCAGTTCGCCTGCCTCGTCGCGCTGTTCAATCGCGAGTCCGGCTGGAATGTCTACGCGGCCAATCCCAGCGGCGCGTACGGCATCCCGCAGGCGCTTCCGGGGTCGAAGATGGCGACAGCGGGCGCCGACTGGGCCACCAACCCGGCTACCCAGATCAGCTGGGGCCTCGGCTACATCGCGGCACGCTACGGCACCCCCTGTGGGGCGTGGGCGCATAGTCAGTCGGCGGGCTGGTACTGACCGGTCCGAGTACGTCGTAGCCGTGACCCCGCACGCTGGTACTGGTTAGGGTGGAAGCATGCCCCGTTCGAACCGCCCCCGTGGGCCGCGCTCCGGGCGAGGCGGCGATGATGAGGCCTACGACATCACCCGCGCCCTCTTCGGCAGCCTGCACAGTGAGTCCCGCCGCGGCGGACTGTGGAACGTGCAACCAATCTCCGCCGCATCGGCAAGCAAGGCCTACATCTGCCCGGGCTGCGGCCTCGAAATCGCGCCGGGTACACCACACCTCGTGGCGTGGCGGGCGGACGGGCTGATGGGGGAGGCCGACGATCTCGCAGCCCGCCGGCACTGGCATCCGCACTGTTGGAAGATCACGTGACGGGAATCGAGATCCGGGGCGGGGTGGAATTGCCTGCCCGACGAGAAGACGTGGAACTGCACACCGCCGATGGCCTCACGCTGGTGGGTGAACTGTCAGTGCCGCTCGACCGCGACCCTTCTGCGACGATCGTGGCGCTGCATCCGCTGCCCACCGCCGGTGGTTTCATGGACTCGCATATCATCCGCAAAATGGCTGGCCGCTTGCCCGCCGTCGCGGATCTCGCGGTGCTCCGCTTCAACTTCCGCGGCGTGTCCTCGCCGCGGGGCACCTCCGGCGGGGTCTTCGGCGAGGGCGTCGACGAACGGCATGACCTCGCGGCGGCGATGGACCTCGTGGCGGCCCGCGGACTGCCACATCCCTGGCTACTCGGCTGGTCCTTCGGCACCGAGGTCGTGCTCAAATACGGGCTCGAGCATCGGATCGACGGGGCGATACTGCTCTCCCCGCCGCTGCACCGTGCGACGGATGCCGAGATCGGTGCCTGGGCGGGCAGCGGAAAGCGCCTGGTTGCGATCATTCCCGAGCTGGACGACTATCTTCGTCCCCCGGAAGCCCGGCGGCGCTTCGCCCTCGTGCCTGAGATCGACCTTGTCGCCGTCGAGGACGGCAAACACCTCTGGGTGGGGGAGTCCCAGACGCGCCGGGTGCTCACCGAAGTAGTGCGGCAGCTCAACCCGTCGGCGCTTCCCCTGCCAGGAACCTGGCCGCCGGCACCGCAGCGCTAGGGCGGATCAGAGCTCGTTCTGTCGCGGCACGATCACCTGGTCGATGATGAGCAGTATGGAGGCGGCCACCGGAATGGCGATGAGTGCTCCGAGAATTCCGAGAAGTGCACCACCGGCGAGAGCGGCGATGACCACGATTGCTCCGGGCACCTTCACCGCCCGATTCATCACGCGCGGGTTGATCACGTATGCCTCGATCTGCATGTAGATCGCGTAGTAGATTCCCACCCACAACGCGGGACCGGGGCCGGCAAGCAGCAGGGTGCTCAGGGTGATCAGTACGCTGCCCGAGAGCGTCCCGACGAGCGGCACAAGGGCAAACAGGAATGCGATGAAGGCGAACAGCGCGGGATACTTCGTGCCGAAGAGCTGGCCGATCGACAGGAAGATGAAGCTCGCGACCCCGTTTGTGAGGGCGATAGTTCCCTGGCCGACGACGTAGCGCCCGACCGAGGCGCTGATCTGCTCGGCCAGGTCGGAGAAGCGGGCCCGCTTCGAGGCCGGCACGAGGCGGTACAGCCCCCGCTTCATATTGGACAGCGAGGCGACGAAGTACAGGGTGAGGATCAGGATGATCACGAACCCCGTCGCGCCGCTCGCGATCCCCACACCGACCGACAGAAGGCCGCCGCCGATGATCGACACGTTGTTGCGCAACCAGTCACCGGACTGCATGATCAAGACTTTCAGATCGATCCAGTCCGGCAGGTTCTTCTGGGTGTCCCTGATCCAGTTCGCCTTCGTCACCGTGGCGATGAAGTCGGGGAGGCTGGAGATGAGGTTGGTCACCTGGTCCACTATCACCGGAACGACGGCGAAGATCAGCCCGACGAAGACACTGAGGATACCGACAAGCACGGTGAGAATCGCCAATGATCGCGGAAATTTGTGTCGCTCGAGCCACGAGACAGCCGGGTCGATGCCGAGGGCGAGGAACAGCGCCGCCCCGATGTAGGTGAGAATCGTCGATAGTGATGACACCGCGCCACCGATACCGACGGCGACGAGCACTCCGAGGCCGCCGAGCAACCCCAGTCGAAAAGCGTTCTGGATCTTCAAAGCGGTACCGACGTCACTGCGACTCCCGAAGCACTCAGAGGCTACTTATCGGTCGCAACCTTCTCTGCCTGCGACAGTACCGTCCGCAGGCTCTCGAAGTAACCCGCCACGGCCTCTCGCTCGATCCGGATCTGGGACAGGCGCTCTTCCGCATCCTCAACGAGGGTTGCGGTACGCATGTCGGCATCCTTGACCATGGCCTTGGCGCGGGCCTCGGCGTTGGAAAGAATCTCAGCGGCCTCGTTGCCCGACCGGTCGCGAAGCTCGCGGGCCTCTGCTTTCGCGTCCACGTCGATCGCGTCGGCTTCGACTCGCTTCTCCCCGGTGATGCGGATCGCGTCGGCCAGCTGCGCCTGCGCCTCGTCCAGGTACTTCTGGGTCTGGGCGACGGCTTCCTGGTGCTTCGCCAGAAACTCCTTTTCGGCTTCGTCCCGGCGGGCCTTCAACTCGACGTCGAGATCGGTGCGTGCCTGCTCGGAGTCGAGGGCGAGGCGGTTGCGTGCCTCGGCGGTGTCGTGGGTGAGCGAGGCGCGAGTCTGCTCGACCTCTCGAGTGACGTCGGCGCGCAACTGCTCAACTTCGCGAGCGACGTTGGTGCGCTGCTCCTCGATGTCGTGCTCGAGCTCCGCGTGCGCGCCGGTGAGTTCGGCGTCGAGCTTCGCCCGTGCCTCGGTCGTCTCATGGAGCAGCTCAGCGCGGGCGCGCTTCAACTCGAGAGCGAGCTTGGCCTTGGCCGCCTTTGAGTCCTGTTCGATGGTCGCGGCCGCAGCAGAGCGATCCTGCTGCACCTTCGCGTGGGATGCGGTGGTCTCCTGCTCGAGAGTGGCGCGCGCGGCGGTGGTCTCCTGCCCGAGAGCATCGCGGGTCGTGGCGGTATCGAGGGTGAGGGCATCGCGCGCGGCGGTGGTCTCCTGCTCGAGGGCGGCACGGGCGGCTTCGGTCTCCTGCTCGAGCGCGACACGATTTGCCTCGGTCAGTTGCTCGAGCGCCGTGCGCGCAGCCTCAGTCTCCTGTTCGAGCGTGGTGCGCACGGCCGTCGTCTCCTGCTCCAGGCTGGCGCGGGTCTCGGCAGTGCGGCGGGCGAGGGCATTGTGAGCATCCGCCGACTCGCTCTCGAGAGCGTTGCGCTTCTCGGCGCTGTCGATTTCGAATGCGGTGCGCGCCTCGTCGATCTCACGGGCGAGTTCCGCGCGTTGCGTCTCGGTGGATCGTGCGAGCTCGATGCGGGCGGCTTCGGTATCCCGGTCGAGGTCGGTGCGCTGTTGCTCGGTGTCGCGCGCCAAGTCACCCCACTGCTTCTCGGCTTCGCTGGTGAACTCGGTTCGACCGAGTTCGGTCTCCCGGGCGAGCGCGGCGGCGGCATCCCGTGCCTCGGTCATCTCGCGGTTGGCGACCGCCTTCAGTTCTGCGGCTTCTCGCTCCGCCTCGGCCCGCACTGCGGCGGATTCGCGCTTGGCGGTGGCTCGGGCCTCGGCGGCCTCGGTGGCCACGGCGCCCCGGATCGCGGCAGCATCGCGAAGGGCATCCTGCGTGATCGTGTCGGCCTCGGCGCGCGTGCGCTCCAGCAGCTCCGAGGCTTCGGAGTTCGCCGAATCGAGGATGCGACCGACCGTGGCGTGTGCTTCGGCGATGCTCTTGTCGGCGCTCTCCATCGCGTCGGTACGCAGCTTGGTGACTTCCGCCTGCACACCGCTTCGCAGTTTCTCGGCGTCGATATCGGCCTGGCTGATGAGCCTCGTCGACTGTTCCTCGGCGACGCGGAGGGTGTTTTCAAGTTTGGTGCCGAGACCGCTGTATGTGGGACTGCCGGTCTCTTCGATCTCCGCCTGAAGGTCATCGACCGTTGCATGCAGTCGTTTGAGCTCTTTGGCAGCCTCGGCCTTGTCGCTGTTGGCTTTGATCAGCTCGCGTCGGAGGTCCTGGATCGCGCTGTCCACCTCGTCACGGTTATAACCCCGCATTGCCGTGGTGAAGGTCTCGTCGTCAGTGGCCACGCTGTCTCCTCGTGAGTGAGTCGGCCCGGGCGTCAGCGGAGTCGCGGCCGGAACCATCCGAGTTTAGCCTGAGTGACTCGCAATGCCGCGGCTCCATTCGGGGGCCAGAACGCCCTGTGCACGGGCCCCGGGGGCGATGGTGTGGCGGCTCCCAGGGTCGCTAGGCTATTCTGGGATGTCTTTGCCTGTTGCCAGACGGACTGTCCAGTCAGTCCTCGGGCCTCTCGGCGTGACCCGATGTTGCCCTCCGTCGCTTCTGCGCTGGAGGCGACGGTGTCGCCGGAGATGCCGACCGCCGGTTGCCCACGGCAACACGAGAGGAGTAATCAACGTGCGTTTCATCGCCGCGATCATCAGTTTCGTGATCGCTTTCGGGCTCATCGCCTACGGTATCGCCCAGCGCACCGTGCTTGCCGAAGCCGACAGCATCACCGCCTCTGAGACCTTCACAACCAAGGCACCGGTCACCATCATCAACTCCTCGACGCTCAAGTCGCTTCCCGGCCGCCAGGAGATCCAGATCAGCGGGGCGAAGAAGATCTTCGCGGCCTACGGCCGCACCGAAGACGTGCTGGCATGGGTCGGTGACGCGCGTTACAACCGTGTCGGCTTCAACCGGGAGAAGTCGACACTCACCTCGCGCCTCATCGATGGCAAGTCTTCTTCGGTGCCCGATCCCCAGGGATCTGATCTCTGGCTCGACGAGTTCAGCGAGACCAACAGCCTCAATTTCACTGTCAACGTGCCCGACGGAATCTCGGTGGTCATCGTGTCCGACGGCACCAGCGCTGCCCCGAGCGCCCTCTCGATCCGCTGGCCGCTCGACAACCGCACACCCTGGTCTGGTCCGCTCATCGTCGCCGGCATCGCACTTCTCATCCTCGGTCTCGCCTTCTACCTGTGGGGCCTCGCTCACCTCCGCCGGTCGCGCGGACCGCGCCGCAAGACCCCGAAGATGCCGAAGGTGCCGCGCCAGCGCAGTTACCGACCGCGTAAGCCGAAGGCCCTCGCGCCGAGCAGTAGTCGCCGATCGAATCGGCGGAGGATGGTCGCGATCGTGCCCGTTCTGCTCATTGGCGGACTCACCCTCAGCGGATGCTCGCCCGCTTCCTGGCCCGACTTCATATCGGGCGCGGCCTCCGCGACTCCGGCACCATCCGCTACGGCTGCTGTCGTGAATGACACACCTCCCGCGGTCACCACTCCCCAGTTGAGGGTGATTCTCTCGCGCATCTCGGCCGTCGCGGCAAAGGCGGATGCCGATAAAGACGTCGAGCTCGCGAAGACCCGCTTCGACGGGGCAGCGCTCGAGCTGCGCGCGGCCAACTACGCCATCCGCAAGGTGGATGGCACTCAGGCCGCTCTCGCCGCCATCCCGGCCAGCAGCGCGACCGTGATCCTGCCGCAGCAGCAGAAGGCCGACAAGTGGCCGCGCGTGGTCTTCACCGTCGTGCAGAACCCCACCGACAAGAAGGTGCCTCCGGTTGGGCTGATGCTCGAGCAGAAGACCCCCCGCTCCGATTACAAGGTGCAGTACGCGTCTGCCCTCGAAGCCGGAGTGGTGCTGCCCAAGTTGGCGGCCAAGGAAGTCGGCGCACCGCGCCTCGATCCCGACAGCAAGCTGCTCGAGCTCGCACCGTCAAAGATTGCGCTGGCCTACGGGGACATCCTCGAAAAGGGTCCGACGAGTGAATCATCGAAGTATTTCGACACCTCTGATGACAAGCTCATCGGCCTCATCGGTGTCGAGTACCGCAAGTCGCTGCTGGCGGCCCTGCCGGCCACCGCGAAGATGGAATTCGCCAACACGGTGGGCCCCTACGACAGCATCGCTCTCGGCAGCAACGACTCCGGCGCGATCGTCGCGGTCTACCTCAACGAGACGGTGACGGTGACGCCCGTCGAAGCCGGCGCCGCAGTTAACCCCGAGGGCCAGGTGAAGACCCTTTCCGGCGTCACCGGCTCGACCAAAGGCACGGTCGCGACCTACGGCGACCAGTTGCTGTTCTACGTGCCGAGCGCGACCAGCAACCAGAAAATATCCTTGCTCGGATTCGCGACCGGTCTAACCTCAGCCAAGGAGCTCCCGTGACCTCGATTCCCCCCGCCAGCCGCGCCAACCTGCGCGGCGCCGTCGACCTGTCGTCACTCGTGCGTCAGCCGCCCGCGCCAGCGGCGGCAGCCGCGGCTGCACCCGGCCCAGCTCCCTCGGTGCCATCGCTGGTGGTCGAGTCGTCCGATGCATCCTTCACGGCCATCCTCGATCTCTCGCAGACCGTACCGGTGGTTGTGGAACTCTACGTCGGTGAGCCCTCGGCCACGCTCATCCGCGCGGTCACCGGCTACGCGGGTCGCCTGGTGCTCGCGACGGTGGATGCGGCGTCCAACCCCCAGCTCACCCAGGCCTTCCACGCGGTTGCCGCTCCGACCGTTGCCGCGGTGATCGGCGGACGCCCGATCGCGCTCTATGAAGGCGAGCTGCCCGAGGCGGATGTGACGCAGGTGCTCGATCAGCTGCTGACACTGGCCGCCCAGCAGAACGTCACTGGGACGGTGGAGCCGGCGGAGCCGGGAGCGGTGCCCACTGAGCCGGCAGAGGAACCGCTGCCGCCGCACCACCAGGAGGCATACGACGCGATTGCCGGGGGAGACTTCGAGACCGCCATCCGCGAATACACGACGGCAATCGCGCAGGATCCTCGCGACCAGCTCGCCGTGGCGGGGCTTGCCCAGGTCTCTTTGCTCGCTCGCCTCGGCACGACGTCCGCCGCCGAGATCCGGGATGCCGCCGCTGCTGCTCCCGCGGACATCGACGCCCAGCTCGCCGTGGCCGACCTCGACGTTTCCGGGGGACACCTCGATGACGCGTTCGACCGGCTTCTCGAGTTCTTCCCCTCTCTCGACCAGTCGGGCAAGGACCGGGTTCGCAGCCGCCTGCTCGACTTCTTCGAGATCGCGGGGGTGGGGGATCCGCGCGTCGTAGCCGCGCGCCGCCGCCTCACGGGGCTGCTCTACTAACCCGGCCTCCGCAGCCCAACTCCACCCCGGCCTCCGCGCCCGCGAGTGACACGCGTGCCCGAATTTTCGGGCACGCGTGTCACTCGCGGGCGCGGAGTCGGGCTAACGCCTCAGCTTCAGCCAGAGCCCGGCCAGCGGGGGCAGCGTGACCTCGGCGGATGCCGGACGACCGGCCCACGGGATGTCGGTGGCCTCGACCGCGCCGAAGTTGCCGACTCCCGATCCGCCGTACTCCACGGCATCCGTGTTCAGGATCTCCTCCCAAGTGCCCGCGAATGGAAGACCGATGCGATACGGTCCCACCGCGTTGCCGCCGAAGTTCATCAGCACCGCGATGGGATTGTCCTGGTTGTCCCAGCGCAGATATGACACGGCGTTGTGCTCGGAGTCACTGGCATCGATCCACTCGAATCCGCCGGGATCGTTGTCGCGCGACCACAGGGACGGATGGTCGCGATACACCCGGTTCATCTGGCTGACGAGAGTGAGGAGTCCCCGGTGGATCGGCTGGTCGAGAATCCACCAGTCGAGCCCACGCTCTTCGCTCCACTCCGACGGTTGCCCGAATTCGGACCCCATGAAGAGCAGCTGCTTGCCCGGATGCGACCACATGAATGCAAGATACGCGCGCAGGTTCGCGAGCTTCTGCCACTGGTCGCCGGGCATCTTGTGCAACAGGGATCCCTTCCCGTGCACGACTTCATCGTGGCTGATCGGCAGCAGGAAACTCTCGGTGAAGGCGTAGACCATGCTGAACGTGATCTCGTTGTGGTGGTACGAGCGGTACATGGGGTTCTCCTCCATGTACGCGAGGCTGTCGTGCATCCAGCCCATATTCCACTTCAGGCCGAAGCCGAGGCCGGAACCGCCGGTCGGCTTGGTGACTCCCGGCCATGCGGTCGACTCCTCGGCGATCATCACGATGCCGGGGTTGCGCTTGTAGGCGGTGGCGTTCACCTCCTGCAGGAAGCTGATGGCCTCGAGGTTCTCGCGCCCGCCGTTCACGTTGGGCAGCCAGTCATCCGCTTCGCGCGAGTAGTCGAGGTAGAGCATCGAGGCGACCGCGTCGACCCGCAGACCATCGATGTGGAAGTCTTCGAGCCAGTAGCTCGCGTTCGCGACGAGGAAGTTGCGCACCTGTGAGTCGCCGAAGTTGAACACCAGGGTGCCCCAGTCGCGCTGCTCGCCGCGCCGAGGGTCGGAGTGCTCATAGAGGGGCTGCCCGTCGAAGTTGGCCAGTGCCCACTCATCCTTGGGAAAGTGCGCCGGAACCCAGTCCATGATCACGCCGATGTCGGCCTGGTGGAGGCGGTCGATCAGGTAGCGGAGATCGTCCGGATGCCCGAACCGGCTGGTCGGCGCGTAATAGCCGGTCACCTGGTAGCCCCATGACCCGCCGAACGGATGCTCGGCGAGCGGCATGAACTCGACATGAGTGAACGCGGTCTCCAGCAGGTAGGGGATCAGTTCATCCGCCAGCGAGCGGTAGTCGAGCCCCGGACGCCACGAGCCGACGTGCAGCTCGTAGACGCTCATCGGGGAATTGTGCGGGTCGCGCTCGGCACGACGACGCATCCAGTCGGTGTCCCCCCACTCGTACAGCGTCTGACCCACCTTCGATGCGGTCGCCGGCGGAATTTCGGTGTAGCGAGCCATCGGGTCGGCGCGCTGTACCCAGTTCCCGTCCGCGGTGAGGAGCTCGAACTTATAGGAGGTCCCGGGGGTGAGACCGGGCACGAAGAGCTCCCAGACCCCGTTGTCGTCGAGACGCCGCATGGCATGCCCGAGGCCGTACCACCCGTTGAAGTCTCCGAGCACTCGCGCGGCCTTCGCGTGCGGAGCCCAGACCGAGAAACTCGTACCGACCACATCTTCGTGTGGTCGGAAGTGCGACCCGAATACCTGCCAGAGCTGTTCGTGTCGCCCCTGGCCCCAGAGGTAGAGGTCGACCTCCCCCACCGAGGAGACGAATCGGTACGGATCATCCGTCACCCAGTCCGGTCCGTTCGAGTAGGTCGTCTCCACCCGGTAAGACTGGCCGCCTCCGGTGGCGAAGCCCTGCCACAGGCCGTCGGCCAGGTGGGTGAGCGGCACGCGGCTGCCATCGGCGCGGATTGCCGTCACCGAATCGGCGAGGGGGCGGATGACGCGGATGATGAATCCGTCGTCCAGGGGGTGCTGACCCAGGGTCGCGTGCGGCTGGGGGTGACGGCCCCCCACGAGCGCCGCGATGTGATCGGGGTGCAGCGAGGGGAGCGCGGGAGCCACGGACTTCGCCGTCACCTTCCTGGTCCCCGACTTCTTCGCTGCCGCCGCTTTCGCTGCCGGGGTCTGTGCCGCTTTCGCTGCCGGGGTCTGTGCCGCTTTCGCTGCCGGAGTCTTCGCCGCCGGAGTCTTCCTCGGGGGAGTTGACGGGTCCTTCGCCATTTACTTGCCTCTCGGGAGTTCGACACGCAGGATGTGGACGGGCTCGACGAAGGCGTCGAGCCGCACGAAGTTCTGCTGGCCCCAGGTGAATTTCTGGCGGGTGATGAGGTCGGTCACCTCGAACGGCTCGTCCGGGTTGACACCGAACCGGGTGGGGTCGAGATAGACCGTCGTCTCGCGGGCGGAGTGCGGGTCGAGGTTGGCCACGACGATGATCGCGTCACCGCGTCCGGAGCGGGTGAATTTGCCGTCGAGGTACTTGCTGTATACGAGTATCGAGGCGTCGTCGCTCCAGTGGATGTCGAGATTGCGCAACTGGCGCAGGGCTGGATGCTCCGCCCGGATCCTGTTCAACTGGGTGATGTACGGCGCGAGCGAACGCCCGGCCGCCTCGGCAGCACCGAAGTCGCGGGACTTGTACTGGTACTTCTCGTTGTCGATGTTCTCTTCGGATCCGGCCCGCGCCACGTTTTCGTAGAGCTCGTAGCCGGCATAGACGCCCCAGCTCGGTGAGGCAGTCGCCGCGAGCGCCGCACGGATCTTGTAGGCCGGTGGCCCCCCGAACTGCAGGAACTCGGTGAGGATGTCCGGGGTATTGACGAAGAGGTTCGGACGGAAGTAGGCCGCGTGTTCGTGGGAGATCTCGGTGAAGAACTTCTCGAGCTCCACTTTGGTGTTGCGCCAGGTGAAGTAGCTGTAGGACTGCTGGAATCCGGCCTGTCCGAGGGAGTACATCATCGCGGGACGCGTGAACGCCTCCGCGAGGAAGACCACGCCGGGGAATTCCGAGTTCACCTGGTGCAGCATCCACTCCCAGAACTGCAAGGGCTTCGTGTGAGGGTTGTCTACCCGGAAGATCGTTACCCCGAGACCGATCCAGTACCTGACGATGCGCAGCACCTCGGTACGGATGCCGATGGGATCGTTGTCGAAGTTGATCGGGTAAATGTCCTGGTATTTCTTCGGCGGGTTCTCCGCGTAGGCGATCGACCCGTCCGGAAGGGTGGTGAACCACTCCGGGTGGTCGACGACCCACGGATGGTCGGGCGAACACTGCAGCGCGAGGTCGAGGGCCACCTCCAGGCCGTTCTTCTTCGCTGTGTCGACGAACGCCTCGAAGTCCGAGACAGTGCCGAGATCGGGGTGGATGGCGTCATGCCCGCCGTCTTTTGACCCGATGGCCCAGGGGGATCCCGGATCGTTCGGCCCCGGGTTCAGCGTGTTGTTCGGTCCCTTGCGGAAGCTGACCCCGATTGGGTGGATGGGCGGAAGGTAGATCACGTCGAAACCCATGCCGGCCACGTTGGGCAGGCGGCGGGCGGCGGTACGCAAAGTGCCACTGGTCCAGGTGCCGTCCGTGGCCCGCTTCGCGCCCTCGGAGCGGGGGAAGAACTCATACCAGCTGCCGGATCCTGCCCGGGCTCGTTCGACGCGAACCTCCAGCGGAAGACTCAGTGTCGTGAGACTCGCGAGCGGGGTCTTCCCGATCTCCGCGGTCACGCGAGGGTCGAGCGCCACCTCGAAACGCGCGGTCGGCGAGAGGCTCCTGGTGCCCATCACCTTCGCCGTATCCATGAGGATCTTGTTGGTGGGATCCCCTTTCACGGCGCGGGCGAGAAGGCTCGTGCCCATCAGGAGCATGAGCTTGACGTCGATTCCGGCCGGGATCTTGATCTCGGCATTGTGCAACCAGGTGGCCCAGTCGTCATTCCACGCCTGCACGCTGTAAACCCAGGTGCCCTGCAGGTCGAGAAGCACTTCGACCTCCCAGCGGTCGAATCCGACCCCGGCCTCGTGCATCCGGTGCTTCGACTGCACGCCGTCGGGCGTGGTCAGGAGCAGATCGACCCCGAGGATGTCATGACCCTCTTTGAATACGGTCGCCTGGAACGGCACCACCTCGCCCACGAAGGCTTTCGCCGGCCAGTCGTTGTCGGGCTGCTGGGGAGCGAGGTCCCGAATCGGGATGCGGCCCATCTTGGGTTCGTAGACATTCGTCACTCTTCGACCGTAGCGGCTCAGCAAAAGAATCTCTCCCCCTTGACTCCCGCGCGGCCCCTCCTGTTTTTGTGGGAACGGTTGCAGCCTCGTCGCTAAACCTCAACTTTCTGCCCCTAGGGTGTAACAGTGAAAGCCATCCGTCGATTTACCGTCCGCACCGTGCTGCCCGAGGTGCTCGCACCCCTGGAAGAGCTCGCCACCAATCTCCGCTGGTCGTGGCACCTTCCGACCCGGCGCCTCTTCGAAGACATGTCGCCCCAATTATGGGAGTCAAGCGCTCACGACCCCATCGGACTCCTCGGCGAGATCGAGCCGGCGCGCCTGCAGGAGCTCGCCGCCGACGGGGAGTTCGTTGCGCGCGCCGCGAACCTGTCGGAAGACCTGCACACCTATCTCACCGAGCCGCGCTGGTACCAGAAGACGGTGACGGATGGCGCACCCAGGGCGATCGGCTACTTCTCGCCCGAGTTCGGCATCGCCGCCGCCCTGCCGCAGTACTCCGGCGGTCTCGGCATCCTCGCCGGCGACCACCTCAAGAGCGCCTCGGATCTCGGCGTGCCGATCATCGGCGTCGGACTCTTCTACCGCTCGGGCTACTTCGCCCAGTCCATCTCCCCGGACGGCTGGCAGCAGGAGTCCTATCCCGTGCTCGACCCCGACGGGCTTCCGCTCTCGGTTCTGCGTCATCCGGATGGCACGGCGGCCCAAGTCGCGCTCGCGCTGCCCGGAGGCCGTGCGCTGTACGCACGCATCTGGCAGGTCGCGGTCGGACGCATCCGCCTCCTGCTGCTCGACACCGACATCCCGGAGAACGAGGACGCCCTGCGGTCGGTCACCGATCGCCTCTACGGCGGCGGCGGCGAGCATCGCCTGCTGCAAGAGCTGCTGCTCGGCATCGGCGGTGTGCGTGCGATCAAGCTGCTCACCGAGCTGACCGATGCCGATTCCCCCGAACTGTTCCACACCAACGAGGGCCACGCCGGATTTCTCGGCCTCGAGCGGATCAGCGACCTGATCGGTGACGGCCTGTCCTTCGACGAGGCACTGCAGGTCGTTCGCGCGGGCACCGTGTTCACGACGCACACGCCGGTTCCGGCCGGAATCGACCGTTTCGACTCCTCGCTCGTGCAGCAGTACTTCTCCACCGACCTGCTTCCCGGAGTCGAGGTCGACGACGTGCTGGCACTCGGCGCCGAGAACTACGAGGGCGGCACCGCCCACACCTTCAACATGGCGGTGATGGGCCTTCGCCTCGGACAGCGTGCCAACGGGGTCTCCCAGCTGCACGGGGAAGTTAGTCGTGGCATGTTCGGAGCGCTCTGGCCCGGATTCGACGCCGATGATGTGCCGATCACGTCGGTGACGAACGGCGTGCACGCCCCCACCTGGACCGACCCCTCCCTGGTGGCGCTCGCCGTCGAGCGCCTCGGTACGGCAGACACCACGATCGCCGACTGGGCCTCCGACGCGGTCAGCGACGCCGACCTGTGGGACGTGCGAAACGGCATGCGGCAGCAGCTCGTGACGGATGCGCGCGCCCGCGTCTCCCAGGCCTGGGGTGAGCAGAACCCCGGCATCGGCGCCCCTTCCTGGTTCTCCCAGTTGCTCGACCCGCACGTGCTTACGATCGGGTTCGCCCGGCGGGTGCCGACCTACAAGCGCCTCACGCTCATGCTGCACGACCCGGACCGTCTTCGGTCGATCCTGCTGTCCAAGGATCACCCGGTGCAGATCGTCATCGCTGGCAAGTCCCATCCCGCCGACGACGAGGGCAAGCGGCTGATCCAGAGGCTTGTCGAGTTCTCGCAGGAGCCCGAGGTGCGCAAGCGCATTGTCTTCCTGCCCAACTACGACATCGCCATGGCACAGCTGCTCTATCCGGGCACGGATGTCTGGCTGAACAACCCGCTGCGCCCGCTCGAGGCCTGCGGCACCTCCGGCATGAAGGCGGCGCTCAACGGCTCGCTCAACCTCTCCATCCTCGACGGCTGGTGGGCCGAGTTCTATGACGAGGAGAACGGCTGGGCCATCCCGAGTGCGGACTCCGCCGGGGACTCCGCCGAGCGCGACAAGCTCGAGGCAGATTCGATGTACGACCTCATCGAGCACCAGATCGCGCCGCGGTTCTACGACCGCGGCGAGGATGGTGTGCCGACACGCTGGGTGGAGTCCATCCGTCACACGCTCTCCACCCTGTCGTCCGAGCTCTCCGCCGACCGCATGGTGCGCGAATACGTGCAGCGGCTCTACGTGCCATCCGCTGCGGCCCACCGCGCCATCTCGGCCGACAGGTTCGCGCCCGCTCGTGCCCTGGCCGCGTGGAAGTCGCGAGTGACGGCCGCCTGGCCGCACGTGTCGGTCGCTCACGTCGAATCGGGGGGAGTGGATGCCGTGCCGCAGGTCGGCGACGAACTCCATGTGCGCGCCCATGTCAACCTGGCCGGGCTGACCCCGGCGGATGTCTCGGTGGAGGTCGTCTATGGCCGCGCTCGAGAGAACGACCGTCTCGAGAACCCGCACAGCGTGGAACTCGCGCCCTCGCTCAGCGTCGGCGACCCGGCGCAGTTCGCCGGTACCGTGACGCTCTCGCGAGCCGGGAGCTTCGGATACAACGTGCGAGTCGTCCCGCGGAATCCTCTGCTCGCGAGTGCCGCCGAACTCGGACTGATCGCCGTCGCCTCTTAGCCGAGCGGCGCAGTAACGGTCGCTCGGATTTTTGCCGGGGACCCGGGCCACGTGAGCGGCGCCCGTCGTGCGCCTGCTCAACACCTTCCCTGGGCCGGCGCTCAAAGAACATGCGTACGCATTGAACCGCGATTGTCTGGTTGCGCCCGGAGGCGCGGGAGGCGTGTACCCCATGCCCGCAACACATGTACCCGTACATCATGGCCCCGGTCGCCTATAGTCTGCAGATTCGATTGTTTGGAGCACCCGTTACACAGGAATTCGTTGAATTTGAACGTATTGATGAGGATTCGACGCATCAGCACGGTATATTGCTGTGACCTACTCTGGGGGTCCATAGCGGATAGACAAGATGGTCTGTCCCACATAACGTTCTTTCAGGGGGAAGCTTCCCGCCGGGCCATCACTTCAATACCGCGGTCCGGCGCGACAGTCACCACAAGCATGTAACACGGTGCAGCCAGCGGGCTCACCGATTCACGCCCATGGACGGGCTTTGGCCGCGCCCGCGGCAACACCAAATCACCCGCATTCCCACACGTGGACTGCGCTCACCCGGCATCGCTGTCGCGAAAGGAATCATCATGAACAAGCTCACCAAGGCGGCAATCGCCGGAGGCGTCGGCATCGCCCTTCTTCTCGGGGGCGCAGGAACCCTGGCTACCTGGAACTCGTCGACCAACATCAGCGGCGGAACGATCGTCGCCGGCAGACTGGCCGTCGGCACGCCGTCCATTGGCACCTGGACCGTCGCCCACCTCAACCCTCTCCCTGCCACAACCTACGGGACTGCCGTTGCTCTCTCCATGTCCAGCACCGGTGCCCTCACCGTGACCTCCAACAACGTCGCCTTCGCTGCGTCGCCGGGCGACCAGCTCACCTACGTGACGACCGTTCCGATCACCGCGGTCGGCACCAACCTCGTCGCGACGCTGGCGCTCACACCGGGCTCGATCGTGCCCACAACCTCAACGACCGCCAACAACGCCTTGGCGAGTTTCCTCGCCGCCAACACCGCCGTCTCGATGAGCGGTAACGGCATCTCCGGCAACACTCCCAATTACACGATCAACGGAGCATTGGGTGTCGCGACGACCGCGACAGTGACCGCGACCATCACGTTCTCGAGCGCTGCTATTACCGGTAATGAGAACGCGGCGATGCTCGGATCGGTCAACTTCTCCGGAATGGCCCTCTCGCTCACGCAGAACTCCTAGCGACGAGCGGCGAGAGCCGCCCACCGACTGCGTGTGCCTGGCTGGTTGGCTGGGCACACGCAGTCCTTGTAGAAGGACAACCGATGTGTTCACCCAACGTCGACGAAGGGCGGTGATGAAAATGCGTGAGAACCTACGTGGGCTCCAGGGCATCTTCTCGATCCGGCCCATCCTGAAGGCACTCGCTACGGTCACTGTTGCCCTGTTCATCGGGGTGATCGCGACCGGGGGCACCTACGCCCTCTGGAACAAGAGCACCACCATCGCCGGTGGAACCGTGACGGCGGGATCCGCTGGCCTCGTCATCTCCAGTCCACTCACGATGC
>Ga0209512_1003095_pt1 | contig 16320 bp, 16 predicted proteins | sample frozenSSSSmetaG_FD_184142 | JGI IMG/M metagenome (GOLD analysis project Ga0209512, IMG submission 184142) | Glacier valley bacterial and archeal communities from Borup Fiord, Nunavut, Canada, to study Microbial Dark Matter (Phase II) -... | ecosystem: Environmental > Aquatic > Freshwater > Ice >... | reverse complement strand
GAGGTATTCTTTCTTTGCTGATGTTGGTGGCGGGTTTACTGCTATCTCACCAAGGAAGTCTGTTTCAAATGCCAAACGAGTTTTTTCAAGGCTCGATTTTGGTGGGAACTTTGGCGCGGGTGGTGCTGGGTTCAGCAGTACAATCATCGGTAGTTGATGTACATCCACTGACGGTGATTGGCTGGCTAGGTTTGGTAATCACGGCGTTGAATTTAATGCCAGCCGGACAACTTGATGGTGGTCGGATTGTGCAAGCGATTTATGGACGGAAAACAGCGGGACGCGCCACAGTCGCAACTTTGATTGTACTGGCGTTAGTTTCTTTGGCTAATCCGCTGGCGATGTATTGGGCGATTGTGATCGTGTTTTTACAACGAGATGCGGAACGTCCAAGTTTGAATGAACTGAGTGAACCTGATGATGCACGCGCCGCTTTAGGTTTGTTGGCTTTGTTTTTGATGATTGCGACGCTTCTACCTTTGACTCCGGCTTTAGCTGGACGTTTAGGTATTGGGGGTTAATTCATTTTTCAAGTTTGTAGTTGCGCGAAGAGCGCATCTTCTTAAAAATACGCTTCAGCGCAACTACGAATTTATATTAAGCGGACATAACATTATTGATTTAATTGCAAATGATTTTGCTGTAAATCTTCAAAAATTGCCTTTGAGAGAGCTTCCGGTTGAGTTTTCAGAAAAAAATGATCTCCAGGAAACATCCGGAGGCTGAAGTTGCTAAAGGTGTGGTCGCGCCAAGCTGTTAGAGAATCAGGAGTTGCGATCGCGTCGTCCTGACCGCCAAAAACGGAAATAGGACAATTCAACGGTATGTCATCTGCATAAGTATAAGTTTCATTAATCGCTAAATCTGCTCGTAAGATTGGCAGAAATAATTTCATTAATTCCGCATGCTGTAAGACATTCGCACTCGACAAGGTCTGTGAACAAAGGTTCTTTGATTCGAGTTTCTCGTCCGGGGAGTTGCAGGGAACAAACTTCGATTTCTGGCGTCATAAAACTATGCCAAGTCCGAAAAATAGAAGCACCAGCACCTGCATAAGGAAAGCAGAAGAGGCGTAAAGATGCTTGAGGGTTTGGTTTTGGGTAGATGATCCAAGGGTTGGTCACAGTTGCCTTCGCATCTAGAGATCGGTTTTGCTGCCCATATTACAACTGCTTTGATAGAAAAGTCTGCATTTCTGCCAAAATTATTGTGATTCTGCATACCTAATTGCATATTAGGGGAGAATAGTCAATATATAGATAGTTATCTCTGCAATGAGCGATCGCTGAAAATTTAATCCTAAAGGAAGAGATTGGCAGCTAATACTGAGACGGCGATATTACTTAACTATACTCTTAGCACTGTCAATTAACAGACAAATATTAAAAAAACTACTGATTATGTTTTTTTTAATCAGTATTGAAATCTATATGCGGCATGGTTTTAGGCAAAAATCTTGTTTGTGAGCACCAAGTACAAAATATTACATAAATTGATTATTCTAATCTGCAATAGCATTTTCAAACAAAAATCTTTTTTCAGGTCAGAAGCTCAAAAAGTATATAAAGATTGTGTAAAGAGTGTGAATTTATGGTTTCATGAAGGAGAGAACTCGTATACGATTCACTCGTGGGTTAATTACAAAAAACTAAACATCATGATGAAAAGTCACAGGTGATTTAGTGGTAAACAGTATCCTGCTTCCAGTGGGAGCGATACGCTTTAGTGAGATCGGTTAAAAAATGAGCGATCACTAAAAATATTATTCTATACATAAAACTATTTAAGACACTTAATATCGTATTAATACTTATATAAATTGCCAGTAATGAGTACAGTACAGTAGAATCTCCACACAATTGATTTTGATTTGTGATCGATTGCGTCAGTTTTGTTGAGACTCCTTGCCAGTAGCGGCACACATAAGGCGAATGGCACAAAAAAAGGTAGGATTTTCCATAGAGAGTTGTTCGACTCCTCATATAAATCGGTGGAAAGACCCAACCTGAAAACAAAAATATGAATAAAATCATAGCCGCGATCGCCTCGATTTAAACAAAGCCCTAGAAAGTTTCGAGTCAATAATTAATCCGATATTGTCATTAAATGAGCAGGATTCATGGGATGGAAATTTACTAAAAGATTATGAAGAAAAAATTAGATCAGCAGCATTAGTTTTGGCTGGGGAATGTACTGCTTTATTATTAAGTAATCTGTCTAATTCAAAAAATATACAAGCCAGAGCTATTGAGCAGACTCGTGGATGGTGGCATAAAAAGACAAAGAAGCATGGTTATCGCAATTGGAATATACTTACAGTTGGGAATGTTCAAGTCTCGCTACTATTACAATATGTAGTGGAACGACCAGGAAAATTCACGGGAATAAGAAAGTTTGCACGTCAGGGCTTTTGCCCGTTTTTAAGATGGTTGGGAATGTATGAAGGTGTGACACCATTAGTATGGTCACTCATCGCAAAGTATGCAACAATAAGTAGTTCCTTTATAGCGGCAACTGAATCCGTTTTAGATTGGGGAATTAATATTAGTTTAAAACGAATAGAACGCCTCACATACGAGTTTAATCAGATTGGTGTGAGTCTACGTCAATCAAAATTATTCGCACTATCTCAAGGTAATTTGTTATCTACAACAGAATTAAAAGACCAACGTGTAGTCATTGCTGTTGATGGTGGCAGAACCAGAATCAGAGTGGAGAAAAAGGGTAGACGCAACTTAAAGACTAACCGTAGAGGCAATACTTAAGAATGGATTGAACCTAAATTACTCACAATTTACACGGTTGATGAACATGGCAGAAAAAACAAAGCATCTGGAGGAATAATTGTTAATGATGGTACATATGAAAAGTGTGAGAACTTTTTAAAGCTTTTAGAAATGCATTTAATTAGTTTAGGAATTAATCAAGCAAAACAAGTACTATTAATAGCCGATGGCGCTGAATGGATCTGGAAGCATATTCCTCCACTTTTAGAAAAATTAGGTTGCCCATTTATCTACCAACTTTTAGATTTTTATCATGTTACTGAACACATACATACTGTAGCTCTTGCAGCTTTTCCTGCTGATGAATTGCAAAGCAAGTGGTTTAATCAAGCTCGAAGACTCTTAAAAAATGGTCAAGCTGAGACTTTACTTGAACAAATCAAAAATCTTCGCAATTCGGCAAATAGTGACAATGGTAAAATCATAGACTGTCAAATAAATTATTTAACTAAAGGGCTAACAAATGGACGTTTAAACTATGCAGTCATATCTCAACTTAAATTACCAATTGGTAGCGGTGCAATTGAAAGTTTAATTCGTCAAGTAGTCAATTTAAGAATGAAAGGAAATGGTAAATTTTGGTTAAAAGACAATGCAGAACTCATATTACATGCACGTTGTCAATGGTTCGCGGGTAATTGGAAACATTTTTGCGATTCCGTCATCACGGCTCGCATTCGACCAGCAAGAGCAAGTGCTTAATTTTACCTAAAATTGCTTTGAACATAAAATATGTTTTAATTAACACTCATTTACTATGAGTTAAATTCTGCTGTTTATCATTTTTATCAGTTGTAAAGACTACTCTTCATCACTTTTATCCAGATGTATTTTGGGATAATTAGACAGTATTATTACGTATTTTAGTGTCACTAAAATTGAATTTACTCTTAAGTGTGCAGTAAGTGCTCACTTATTTTTCCCCGATCTCACAGTAGCGCGTCGCTCCCCAAGACAAGCCCCAAGGTATCAACTGTCAGAAATCGCTTGCGTCCTTTTATTTTCTTGCCCGCATCAAAGCCGACTGATTTGCTGATCATTGCCGCACTTTTGACACTTTGACGATCGATTATCGCTTCGGATGGACTTGGATGGCGTTCAACTTCGATTCTTGTCCATTCTCGTAGACTGTCGTGAATGCGTAACCATGTCCCGTCTCTGCGCCAGTTTCGGAAATATGTGTACACTGTCTGCCAAGCAGGAAAGTCACCAGGTAAAGCTCGCCATCTAACTCCTTCTAGCAAAATGTAGAAAATCCCATTCAGGACGGACCTCATATCGACTTCACGCCTACGACCACCCGGTTTCGCTTCTGGAATTAGGTCACTAATCAATTTATATTGCTCAAAGCTTAGATTGCTGGGGTAAGCTTTACTCATACTACTCTCTCGGTGCTGTCTATATATCTATTCACAGCGTATACTGAGAGAGCTTTTTTACTCAATTACCAACTTTTCAAACACCCTCTTAGAGAAGATAACTTCGCGCCAATCGTTGGGAGTTTTAATGGTGTAAAATCGTTGCCTCTCCCCCGTGCCATCCCGCCCATCAAGCTGAAGTTTAATTCCAACTTTTTTAAGAAGCTGGCGCAAAACCTCTAGGGAGCAACGCGAGGAAAGTGAGATCGGGATTTGGTTCTCAATTACACCCCTGTATTCTCAATAAAACCAGGCTTTTCGTTGCGAACCATAGGTAATCGCAAACAGAAATAGCCGATTTCCGCTTTCGATTTTAGCACCTCACAGTATCGCGTCGCTCCCGTTGCTAACTGTATTGTATTAATTTCTGTTAGTCTGGAGGAGATTTGGAGGATTAACAAAGGTGGGGAAGAGTTTTAAAAAGGTTGATTGGCGTGCATCTGGTTTTTCGTTGGCAATGTTCCACAAACTTTCGTAAAAGAAGAAGGAGACACCGGCAAAGTGGCGATCGCGAACTGTTTGCACTTGTGTCAAGATTTGTGATGATGGCACAAAGCGACCTTTTAATCCGGATAAAAGACCGATACTGACGGGAATGTGGTGCTGTGCGGCTTTGACTTCAGGATGATCCATTTCCCAGATTAAACGGCTGAGGTCGTCGCGGTATAGTTGTAATACTAATTCTTCTACTAAACCTAGACGTTCCCATTTTTCCCAATCGGCAACAAAGAAATCATAGGAGAATTCTTGCGGGTTAGGGGCAATGGAAACGATACAGTTAGGTTTACGGTTTTTGATGGCGTGGAATAATCGCTGCATAAAGTTGGTGATTTTATCTGCACGCCAGCGTAACCATTCGGGATCTTGTTGGTTAATGGAGGGAGATTGACCACTGTGTTCTTGTTTGTACAATCCCACCGTGAAGGAATCGTATCCTAATTCCACTGGTAAACCAAAGTGATCGTCAAATTGAATGCCGTCAATGTTATAGTTGCTGACGGTTTCCACAATTAAGTCTTGGATAAATTGTTGCACCTCTGGGCGAAAGGGATTTAGCCACACTCGATTGTCTTTTCCTTCTTTAACAATTTTGGTTCCGTCGCGGCGACTAGTTAGCCATTCAGGATGACGTTGTGCTAACTGCGAGTCGGCGGGTGCCATGAAGCCAAATTCAAACCAGGGAATCACTCTTAAGCCAGATTTATGTCCAATGTCAACAGTTTCTTTCAGCATATCTCGTCCTTGTAGCCCCGGCGTCGGATCGAGCGATCGCCCCACAATTTTTTTGGCAACAGTACTGGGATAAAGGGTATAACCCCAATTCCAGATGGTGGGATATATAGTATTAAAATTAAGCTCTCGCAAGCGCTGCAAAGCTGCTTTTAACTTAGAGCGTTCAAATAAAACATCGCTATCGATATTTGTCAGCCAGACACCTCGGACTTCGGCTCTAGTAGGCGTGGTAGTAGCTATCGCAATATACTCAGTTGGGACTAAACCTATTCCCGAAGCTTGGCACAACAAAGCTGCAAGATCTGCCCGAGTTACTAGTTGCTGCGGATTTAGCCGTTTCACAACTGGGTAGTTTACCACGACGTGTCTTTCTGCGGCAGCGGCAATCGCACTTTGAGCATAGTTCGGAATATCGGCTGCATCGACAAAGGTACTATTTAAGGTGTTAGCGATCGCACTCGTGGGAGAATATTGTAAACCAGAGGCTAAAGAAACAATAACTTGCGACTTCAAAATCTTTTGGTTAGGATGAAAGCCTCGATCCTCAAAACCAGAAATAAAACCAGTGGAGTAAGCTTTCTGTATGGCAGCAGCAGCTGAGTATGTAGTTGGTACATCGCTAAATTGCACCGCCTCACGGACTACAGGTGCGCTAGGGAAAGCCTGGGTAATCGCCAAGGCAAATTCTGCCCTTGACACTGGTATGCTGGGACGAAAAGTTTTATCCGGATAACTACTAATAATTTGCTTTTGCGCTATTTTTTCTATACAAGCTTGAAATGGATGTCCCTGCACATCAGATAATATTACTTGCCCAGCAGCGGGTGGGGATAAGGCTAAAGCTAAACTGAAGCCAATCAAGCTGGTCAAAAACCAACTGCGAAGGTAGCGCTTTTGAGTTGCCAAAACTTTGTTTAACCATTTGATCATTTGAATCCTGCCAAAAAACATGTCAGTATCATAAAACCATGAGCAACGGCACGGACAGAAGAACACAACTCACACTGAGAGGTCATATACTTATGTAACACTGACTTTCTGAATGTACACTAAGTAGATTCTGAGTTTGGTTAGGCGCTAAATTATTTAAATTTGCTAACAAGTCTCAAAATACTGAGTAATTATCCGCATTTTATATGTATTATAAGTACAAGTGAGGGTCATAGCCCCCACGGCATATATGTAGAGCATTGTTACACTGTGATCGGGAAGCTAATCGCTATACCGGGAAACTACTTTTTACTGTGCCAGTATAAAAAAGGTGTAATAAATACATGATTGCCACTAAAACAATATCAAACATTTTTAAAGTGATTGATTCAGAAACAGAGACAGCGCAGAAAAATATCGCACTTTCGAGGCTTGCTAGGGCAATTACGCATTCCCAAGGGGATTTTTCGCTGATTTTGGCGTCTTGTAATTCTGTCTACTCACAGCAGCAAATTCTCAAAGCGTTCAAAAAATTGTATTCAATCGAAATTAAAGAATTATTTTTACCTGCTTCTGTCCCCACCCTGTACACATCTGTCAAAAACGCCATTGGTGCTAACCAACCCCCAGCCATGATGGTGTTTGGCTTGGAGTCGGTCGAGGCGATTAATCAATTAATCCTTTCGACTAATCTGGTGCGAGACGAGTTCAGCAAACAATTCAAGTTTCCACTGGTATTATGGGTGAATGATGAAATTTTACAAAAATTAATTTGGCTAGCACCCGATCTCAAAAATTGGGCAGGTAATACGATTAGATTTGATGTAGCTGAGAATTAAGGTGGGTAGACGCCCAAATAGTTTTCTCATTATTGCATCAACATCAGACACACTTGACGCCTCTACTCTCACTCCTTAATTTTCGCATCCCCAAAAAGCTTCATATTTCGGGGAAAATATAATTCTATTCAGCCGCAGCCGAAACAGTCAGCGGCGCACTTTGACGTGTACAAGCAGCGATGCAGGTTCCAGCAAGCACAGCAAAAACCCTCTTCTTCTCATTTACCCCTAATTTTACCAATAACCATGCGGAACTAATTACTAGTTGAGGAGCGTCACTATTTTTGTATGCACTGAAACATAGCCAGCGAGGATCTTAATCACAATGTAATTCCTCATTGGCACAAATTAAGCAAGATTTACTAATAATACCATGAAAGTATCTAGAACCCAGCACTTCAAAATTCTCACAGCCCTGATTTTGACTGGTATTTTATCAGTTAGCAGCAATTTTGTACCCAACAGCGCCACAGCAGCACCAACCAATGTACTCCCTTCCCGCACTACACTCACAAATACATTACCTCGGACAGTAAAAAAAGCAGTCCTCCAAGACATATCACGTAGACAGAACATCCAAATCAGTAAGTTAAAAATCACCAAATCAGCACAGCAGACTTGGAACAATGGCTGTTTAGAACTACCAAAACCCCAAGAACTTTGCACAGAAGCCCTAGTTCCCGGTTGGCTAGTAACAGTCACAGATGGAAATAAAACCTGGACTTATCACACCAACACCAACGGACGAAATATCCGCCAAGCCAATACCAATCCCGTCAGCATTGGCAAACCAGTACCCATCGCCACAAACCAACTACCACCAACATTAACTAAAGACGTAGTATTTCGCGCGATCGCCAGTGGCGGTATCATGGGAAGAACTTACGAAACAACATTACTCAAAGACGGAAGACTAATCCAAACCCGCCTAGGCGACGCCAACGATTCCGACCGCCGAATCTATAATATCTCCCCCCAAAAAGTCCAACAATTCCAACAACTACTACAACAAGCCCAATTCAAAAACCTCAACTACCCAACATCAGTAGGCGCTGACTACATAACCTACACATTAAGCAGCAATGACGGCACAATCCAATACAACGACATCACCCAAAACAGCCTCCCAGAAAACCTCCGCACCATCATCCAAACCTGGAACCACCTAAAAACCTAACCCCTCCCCCTCCTCCGCGCCCCACCGCGCCCCCTCAGCGCCTCTCCGCGTTTCAAAAACAAAATCTACGGTTCCCCCATCGGAATACGTTGCATTCTTCCAGAAGTTTTGCTACAATTCCTCAGATAGTGAGTAAACTCTAACTATCAATGAGCAACCAGACTGGACACATACACCATAGCTGGGTGCAATCTCATCATCCGGCAACCAAAGCCATGAGACTGCAACAACAGCCACAAAAAGAGCCAATGTTTTATTACTTTGCTTATGGATCTTGTATGTGCCCAGTAGATTTAAAGCGATCGCTAGGCGAAAACACTCATCCCTATGTAATTGGTCCCGCTACGCTCAAAAGTTATCGACTCGGATTTTATCGCTACTCTAAACTACGAAAATGTGGCGTCTTAGATGTAGTACAAGATCCGATGAAAAGCGTACATGGCGTACTCTACCAACTACCAATGCGCCTCAGCCACGCACTTGACAAACGCGAAGATGTACCGCAAGGCGGCTATCGCCACGAACTAGTCGATATCCACTATCAAGACCAGGTATACAATAACGTTCGCACCTACGTTGTAGTAGACAAGCTAGCAGAAGAACTCGCACCCAACGACTGGTACTTCAACATTGTCTTGCGTGGTGCAGTCACTTGCGGCTTACCAGAACAATATTGCTGGAATCTTTTTAATCACATGTATCAACTGCAACAGCAGAGGTCAGCTTGAAACGCGGAGGAACGCGGAGGGGACGCAGAGGAACGCAGAGGAATTACTCCGCGCACCTCCTCATGAACTCTGCGTTTCAAAAAATCAGAATAGTATCATATCTCGCTCCGAATATGTTTTGGTTTTACCAAGGAGTGGCGACATACTTAGGTCAAATACTCGGTGTAGAAACCGAGATTACGCAAAGTCAGTACGATCCATTACAAGATCCGATGATGTTGCAAGATCAAATAGATATGGCATTTATTTGTGGTTTGCCTTTTGTCCAGCTTAACCGTATTATCCCTGGTCAGTTGCAAGCACTAGTTGCTCCTGTGATGCAAGCTAGTCGCTATCAAGACGTACCAGTTTACTTTTCTGATATGATTGTCAAAGCTAGTTGTGACTTTAGTTTTGACGACTTGGCAGGTAAAACATTCTGCTACAACGATCTAGGTTCTAACAGTGGTTATAATCTGGTGCGCTATAAGTTGATGCAGTCTCAGTATCCAAGTAACTTTTTTGGCAAGGTTATACAATCCGGTTCGCATCAACGTTCTATCCAACTTGTGGTTGAGGGAATAGCTGATTGTGCGGCGATTGATAGCACTGTGTTGGAACAACAACTGCGCTTTGAGCCGAAATTAGCAAATCATCTCCGAGTTATTGAGTCAATTGGACCTTGTCCGATGCCGCCAATCGTTATATCGTCGCGTTTGGCAATTGATAGTCAAAAATTACAGTCTATATTATGCCAACCTAACACAGAAGTATCTAACCTAATGAAGCAAGCGTACATCCGGCGCTATGTGAGTGTGCAGAATGAAGATTATGCTCCTATTGGCAGGATTTATGATGATGTTATGCAAGCAGGCTATGAGATTTTAGGTTAGAGGGAATATAGCGCTTGTTTGCCAATCGCTTTTCTAATAAATGCAGCGCTTGATGATTCTGCTCGTGACGCACCCATGCATCGAGATACACTTGTTCAAATAAATCGCGTTGGGCATGACTACCACCGATCGCCTGCAATTGTGATAAAACAGATCCCATAGCTAAAGTTGTTTCCCAATTTCCTTGTGCATAAGCAACCAAACCTCGCGCTGCTGGAATTGCTACCTCAGTCCATCGCTTTCCGGCAATGGTACTATAAGCTTCCATACTTGAAAGCATCTCATTTACTAGCTCAGTTTGACTAGCCCGAGATAGTGCATAAATATAATGTAGGTCTTGAAAAGGCAAAGCGTGTTCGTGAATTCTTGGAGTTAGGTAAGCTGTAAGTTGATGCCAGCGATCGCCTACTTCTACACCACGCAATTCCAGTCGCAATAATAGGGAAATTGCGCCAACTTGATCTTTTGCCGATTCTTTCTCAGCGCGTCCCCAAACATGGCTATCATACAGCGTCAGTACTTTCTTAATCTCTTCTTTTTCTAGATAATAGAGGGCGATGTGCCACCAATTATGAGTAAATAGCATCGAATTACAGTTCTCCCAGGTATCGGAAAGGCTTTCCATCCAAGCAATTCCTTCATCTAGCCGTCCTTGCATTTCCATCACATGAGCGACTGCATGATGCGCCCAAGGATCGTGACGATTTATTGCGGTTGCCAGTCTTCCTAGTTCTTCTGCTTCGGAGTAGCTATCGCACTGTTCCAACCCAAAAGCAATCATCCCATATAAAAAATGATTTTCGCGGTTGGCGGGTAAAACTATCTCCGCAATTTGCCGCAAAGACTCTGGATTACCTAGATAAAAGTAATGATATTGTCCTCTTTGTACTGAAGCAAGATCGCGAGGATATTTGTGGGCAATCTCCTCATGGTAGGCGATCGCGCTCTCTATATCTCCTTTTGCCCAAGCTGCGATCGCCCAAACATACAGCCTTTCTCGCTCATTCACATTCTTTAATGCCATCGCCGCTGCAACATAAGGCGCTGCTTGACTTTTAGCCGCTGCTGTTTCTTGGGAAAGATAATGTGCTGCTGCATGGGCTTGCGCTATGGCACAGGTGGGATCGGCGTCAATACCTTGAAGAATTGTTAAAGCATCATTGCCGTAACTGAGTGATTGAAAGACAAAGCGATTAATTGCCGCGATCGTGCTAGGGGAGTTGGTTGTAACTTCAAGTCCTTGAGCGTCTCTTAACATCGGGATTAAACTACGGTAAGTCAGTCGGAATAATGTAATTAACTTCTGTCGCTAGTATGTCACAGCCGAGTCCAAAAAACAATCTCCGCTTACTCTATCGGAATATGTATATATGCAGCAAAATTTGCTATAATCCTTTTGATCAGATGTCCTATCTAATCTGGGGGGTAAGGGAAACCTTACCCTTTATTTTGCACCCAACTCATCTTTAGGCAAAAAAAGCTTTTGAGTCGAGATTGACTGGTCTTCCCCAGCCAATTTAAGCCAACTTGTCCAGTACCTTCAGTATTTTCTCGATAATAAAAAACCGGCTCTCTTGGGTTTTTCATGTAAAATGTATATGTAAATACATTTTATTTTATGGACTTACATTTAGATACCTTATTGCATTTGCCATACGTGACCGTTGAAACTTGTTCTTATATGGACGAAAATGTTTGTTTACAAATCAGATTTTTAAATGATGGAATATCTTGTCCCAATTGTGGCAACTATACAGAAGAATTACACCAAGTTCGCTCTGTATTAGTACGAGATTTACCAGTTTTTGGTCAGCAAGTTTATTTAAAAATTCCTCGACGCCAATTTTATTGTAAAGCGTGTCAGCGCTACCCTTCAGAGCGTTTAGAATTTATGGATTGGGAAAGGCGACATACACAAAGATATGAAAAGCACATTTACCAACAGGTAAAAAACTCTAGCATTGCTCAAGTAAGTCGAGAAGAAAAGCTGAGCCAAGAAGAAGTAAAAGGTATATTTGATCATCAAATTAAAGGCTTAAAAAAAAAGACTGGAGCCAGCCAAAACGCTTGACTATAGATGAGTTTAGCCTGCGTAAAGGGCACAAAAATTTTGTCACTACTGTCTGTGATATTGATACTGGTGAATTACTATCCGTAATAGATAGTCACAAACAGCAAGATATCATTGAAGTCCTTATGCAGCAGCCTATAGAGGTAAGAGAAGCTGTTACTGAAGTTAGTGTAGATATGTGGGGTGGATTTGCCAAAGTTATTCAATATGTGTTTACTAACGCATCTCTGGTATATGATAGATTTCATGTTATGAAGTTGCTCAACACAGACCTGAATAAATTAAGAAAAAAGATTGGAATCAAAGACAAGCATAGTAAATATTTACTCTTAAAAAACTCTGTAGATTTAGATGAAGAGCAAAAAAAGTATTTAGCACAGATACTTAAGAAAAGTCCTTGTTTGAAAATTGCATATGAACTCAAGGAAGAGTTTAGAGCAATTTACGAAAAACATCAAAGTGTTAAAGCGGGGTATCGAAAAATGAATAAATGGTTAAAAATAGCTAGGATTTTATTTCCTGATGCTGCTCAAACTATTGAAAGTCATTTAGAGGGAATTTGTAACTACTTTATTAGTAGAGCAACTAGTGGTGTTATGGAGGGAATAAATACTCGAATTAAATTGATCATGCGCCAAGGATATGGCTTTTATAATTTTGAAAATTTTCGAGATCGCTTGTTAGCTTGCTTTTTACATTAGCAAAACTTATCATGAAAAGTACAACAGAGCCAAAAAACCTATTATATAATTATATTATGAGCGATAATTCACCCAAGCCAATAGAGCATGATGTAGTTATGGACGGTCATTCTAATACACCAGCAGACGGTGTAGTTTTGGGAGGACTTGAAAGAATTAAGCACTTGCTAGCACATGGAAGAGTTGAGGAAAAAGTTGATGCCCTTCTAGATGCTTTTGAATATGGTCAAGCTGGCTTAGAAATAATTATTAATTCCCTGCATGACTTGTCAAAAGAAGTGAGAGAGGCTGCATATTTTCTACTTATTGAAAGTAAAGAATTGTTAGCAACAAGGGTATTACAAGAATATATACCATACGAGTTTTTTAAATGTCTTTACACCTGGAATGAGTATACTAAAGAATCTTTATGTTACTCAATTAGTTCAGATTGGACAACTTTAGTGAGTGTTAACAATACAGAATGCAACTTCAGGAATTTAAAAACAGGTGAACTAATACGCACTTGGGCTATCTATTTACCAAGTTCGGATGAACTCAAAGATTTCCCAGATAGAGATGTTACTATCGCTTTTACCCCTTATATGCAAACTCTGGTTACTGGGTCTGAAGGAGTGATGACTGTATGGGACATACAAACAGATGAGCTAATTCGTACTTTAAAAGGAAATTACCTTAGAGCTTTTCAACCCTATTTCAATGAAAGAACTGCCTTTAATGATGGTAGCTATTATGATGACCACTCTGATTCTGAACACCCTGTTAAAGTCTGGGACTTACAGACAGGTCAGCTAGTTTGTACAATATACGTACATATAGGGGAAGAGAGTGATATTATCATCAACCACTTACAGCAGTTTCTCACCATTGTCGATTTTAAGTATAATTCCAGATATGGTTTTCATGACATAGTTATTAAAGTGTGGGATGTACAAACTGGAGAAAAAATTGATACCTTTAATATGCCTTTCAGTAAATCAGAGCCAAGCTTTGCACCTACTTTAAGCCAAGATGGGCAAACTATCGTTAGTTGCAGTGGAGATAGAAGCATCAAAGTTTGGAATTTACTTTCAAAGAAGATAACTCACATTTTTCAAGGTTATCCACCTATTTACCTAAGTCATAAAGCAAATATTCTTGTTAGTCGAGTTAGTCGAAGAGCAGATGATAATATCAATGTGTGGGATTTAATTAGAGGAGAGATAACACATACACTTCAAGGATCTACACCTGTGGCTTTCAGCACAGATACTAAAGTTCTTGTTAGTGGAGGCGTAGACAATACAATTATTGTGTGGAATTTACAAACGGGTGAGAAACTTTGCGTGCTGGAAGGTCATTCAACTCAAATTGTAGACATTGCTATCAGCCCAGATGGGCGGACTATTGTGAGTTCTAGTGACAATAGTGATGAATATAGTAACGATGGTACTATCAAAGTGTGGGGAATATAGTAGCGCTAATACCCTTGCGATCGCGATTCATATTCAAAGTACAGCCACAAGTTCCTTTAAGCGTAAGCCACCATCTCGGAAGATTTGCCAACCATCTCCCACCAACACCGCTTCTACCCCACTGAGTTCTGCCAGCTTGCGGACAGAAGCAACAGCCTCCGCCCGATTCTGAAGCTTTGCATCTGGCAAGATCATCAAACTATCAGCCCGATGTGCCCGTACCAAATCCCCGGTAATCAAAGTCGTTTCCTCCAGCAGCAGTGCCAATTCTCCAGGAGTTTTAGACCCTTTGAGTTCAATCACCCGTAACCCAGGTACCAACTCTTCACCATCACTTAACCATCGTGTTACGGGAATTGGGAAGTTCTGTTGTTCAGCCGCAGGTGCAGCAATTTGGGCACCAGTCATATCCGCAACATCTTTGGCAGCACGAACGTGATCCGAGTTAGTTACGACAATCCAAGCTGCACCCCCTAAAGATTTGAGGTGTTCTTGGTCATGAGTTGATAGGGGCATCGGGTCAATCAATATATTGCCTTCAGGACGAATCCAAGCAACGCTATTAAAATCGACATTACGTTCCTTGTCGAAAGATGACCAAGTATATAAATCAGAACGATGGAGTGATTTCATGAAAATTTGTTATGCAGGATCTAAGTACTATTATTAAGCATCCGCGCTGCTAATTATCGTGTGGGATCTTCACCGACCTTGACAATCAACTTGCCGAAATTTTCTCCTTGCAGCAATCCTCGGAAAGCGCGGGGTGCATTTTCTAAACCCTCAACAACATCTTCTTTATACTTAAGTTTCCCTAAGTGCAACCACTGAGACACATCGTTGAAGAATTCTGCCTGACGGGGTAGGTAATCAGTGACCAGCATACCTTTAATCAAAGCCCGTTTAACTAAAAGTGGCATCAAATTCGGACCAGGAGGCAGACTTTCGGCATTATACTGTGAGATCAGACCAACCAAAGGTATTCTTGCTCCGAGATTAATCTGTTGCAATACAGTCTCTAAAATTGGTCCTGCTGTATTGTCATAATATACATCAATTCCCTGAGGGCAAGAGGCTTTTAATGCTGCACTGAGTTCTTCAGTTTTACGGTTGATACAAGCATCAAAACCCAATTCTTTAACTACGAAATCGCATTTTTTCTCACTTCCAGCAATTCCCACTACCCGACAACCTTTGATTTTAGCAATTTGGCCAGCGACAGCACCCACAGCACCGGAAGCCGCAGAAATAACAATAGTTTCACCCGCTTTAGGTTGTCCAATATCCAGAAGCGCAAAATAGGCTGTCATTCCTGGCATCCCGGCAACGCCTAAAGCATAAGATATAGGAACAATCTGCGGATCAAGTTTACGCAAAGACTCGCCCTTTGCTACCCCGTAAGCTTGCCAGCCGCCATAACCTGTAACAAAATCTCCCTCGGAAAATTGCGGATGGTTGGATGTAATTACTTGGCTAACGGTACCACCGACCATCACAGACCCTAACTCCACAGGCGCAGCATATGACTCGCCAGCATTCATCACACCGCGCATATATGGGTCGAGAGATAGGTAGATTGTGCGATTGAGAACTTCGCCTGCACCCGGTTCAGGGATTGGGGTTTCGACAAGGGCAAAGTCAGTATCTTTCGGTTCTCCAACTGGACGGTTTTGGAGTAATATTTGTTGGTTCTTTGAATTAGACATTGCCATTATCTTACAGTGCCTCGCTATACTAGCAATAACCATTTGACCTGAAAGCTTGTTGCTTTAACTTCCTCCTTCAGGAGTACAGCGCCGTTACTAGTTAACCAAACAAATTAGCGCGTCTACTAACGCTTTTATTTGCTCATCTGTACCAACAGTGATGCGTAATTTATCATCCAGTCTTGGTTGCTGGAAGTAACGTACCAGAATTCCTTGTTCTTTCAGCCGTTGATAGAGGTACTCTGCATTACCTGGTGGCTGTACCAATAAGAAGTTAGTTTGAGAATCCCAGACACGGAAACCTAATTGTTTTAAATCTACAGCTAGCTTTGCCCGTGATGCTTTAACTCTTGCCACACAAGCATTTTTATAAGCTTGGTCACTGATTGCTGCCGCACCGACAGC
>Ga0209512_1003094_pt1 | contig 16327 bp, 14 predicted proteins | sample frozenSSSSmetaG_FD_184142 | JGI IMG/M metagenome (GOLD analysis project Ga0209512, IMG submission 184142) | Glacier valley bacterial and archeal communities from Borup Fiord, Nunavut, Canada, to study Microbial Dark Matter (Phase II) -... | ecosystem: Environmental > Aquatic > Freshwater > Ice >... | reverse complement strand
CAGAGCCGGGTAAGACGACAGGGGCGCCTGGGACGACAGAACCGGGTAAGACGACAGGGGCGCCTGGGACGACAGAGCCGGGTAAGACGACAGGGGCGCCTGGGACGACAGGGCCGGGTGAGACGATAGGGGCACCTGTGACGACAGGGCCGGGTAAGACGACAGGGGCGACTGTGACGACAGGGGCGACTGTGACGACAGGGGCGACTGGGACGACAGTCTCGTTTCCGCCGACATGGTGGCCTGGGACGACAGTCTCGTTTCCGGCGACATGGAGGCCTGGGACGATAGGGCGGACCTGGCCGGTTGGGACGACAGGGACGATTGGACAAGTAATAGTGACAGAAGTAGGTACAGCGCAACCAGTGCAGACGGTGACGGTCTCGGTGAAGCCCGATGGAACGGTTTTGTGGTCGATAGGGGTAGTTCCGGTACAGACAGCCGTGACAGTGTATGTGGAGCTCGTCAGTCCGGTAGGGCAGACAGCCAGGAAGGCACTCTCAAAGACGGTGGTATAAACGCCGCCAGTAGCCTTAGCTTGATCACAGACCTGAATTGTGCATTAGCACTGTATCACGAGCCATATCAAAAGGACTTACTGGGCAGTAGGTGGAGGTGACCCCACTGGTGATGGTAGGTGTAACTGGATGATCTAGCACCCCAGTTGCGGTGCAGACGAGAGTACTGCCTCCTGGCATGATCGCATTCGCTGAGAGGGTGGTGGTAGTAGGCTGAGCGGACGCGGACACGCCGGCGACAGAAGTCGCTAAGGCGACGAGGAAGGTGGAAAAGAGCATCTTTGACAGATAATGTATTCAACGAGTGACTGGGAGGTGATTTAGTTGGGTTGGAGTTGGAGATAACTTTCACGAGCTGTTCAATCGTGACAGCCGGGAAGAGATAGAGAATATGGATGTAGGTGCCAACACCGCCTTATATCTGGGTTCGACAGGTGGATGTCGATTGACGAAGAAAGGCTGCATCAAGTGCAACAAGTGCAACAAGTGCAACAAGTGCAACAAGCATGACGCCAGTTCAAAACCGTCTTCTCTCAAGAATGAAGGCAGTTGATCCGGACGATTAGTATAGGTATGGACATGTTGAGCTCAGCACACCAAGTCATACGTCTTTACTAAGACGTCGGTGCTATGTTGATGACGGCACTTCGCTTCGCCGCATTCGGTATCTATGCACCTTGACAGGACAGTCGCATCGAGAATCGACTGCTGAGAAATTGAGAGAATAGAGACAAGTTATACGACATGTTATTATCATATCATGAAAACGACGCGGCAAAATCAGAGAGACAGGAGAATGAAAGTCCAGAGGGAGAAGCAGAGAAGCAGAGATCAGGATCTGAGGACCATATTGGCAATTTGACATCAAAAATCGAGTCTTTGCCCACCTTCCGTAGACAGGTGAAACAAGGAGCGGAGGAATACTCTACTCTATCCTGTGTAGGTTTGAAAACAGACATGCCATATGTCCTGTGCTATGAATACCAGAACCGGTGCTGAAGACCATGTGGTTGACGTTGAAGGAGGAGGGAGGGAGGGAGGCTCGGTTCGAGAGCGGGAAAGATTGGTGAGGAATGCACTAACAATCGGCCACTCCCGGTGACGAATTCGGAATAGCATGTGCTATTCTGAGCTTAATTAGAGGTACCCATATTCCGCAAACAACTTCCTCCAAACATCCCATACGAACAGCAATTTAATTCCAGTTATCGATACATATATATATGAGGGCCGGAAAGAGTCAAAAACTTACCTGTCCCTGCTTTGATCTTAACGCCGGAGATATCTGGGAGATCTGCGGGCAATACTCCGCAAAGATAGGCTCCAGTAACTGTATGCATGAGCTTGGTTGCAAAAGTTCGCAGAGCTTTTTGCGCCTAAAGCTGAAACTATCACAGAAGACTTTGTGAATGTGAGACATAAGGCTAGCTTTTAAGCATTGAATCTGGTCAAGTAGAGAAATGCGCACGGTAAAGAAAACACGACATTCAAGTAAACGCCAGAGATTGACTGTGTGATCGTCAGCTTCTCTTTAATGGGTGTGTATACTTGTCAGCCACAGGTTGTAAAACAGAGCGTGTTCGGACCTAAAACGGCTCATAGAATCTCGAGAGGGCATTTAGAGCTTAGAGCTAGTCTATCAGACTGCTCTTGTTGCGTCTTCAACAGGAGTATTTTTAGATATTTTGTCCTCCCCCGCGGTTGCATCTGGAAATGTTTGTGTTTCCCAGCCAAATATCCCTTTCTGACTCTTCCCCAGACCACCACCTCGTTCTTCAGTAAGCTGCCATTCTACCAAACGTCCTCCTACGTCATCATCCGCATCGCCATCTGCAAAATTAAAGACCCGAAAGTCGGCGTTGTCAAACTGGCGATAGCTAACGCCTACCCTCAGGAATCCAGCATGAGAAACGACAGCAATGACCTTTTCGGGTCTATTTTTTAGCCACCTGCGCGCTTCTATCCCTCGCCTTGTCAAGCCATCTCTCGAGAACTCGTATAAGCCGGTCTTTGCAGGGTATATCGGATCCACCGTGGACCAGTCGAACTGAGGCCATTCTTTGCTCATCACTTGTGGGCTGGTCCCGGTATCACAAGGTTTGGCGGAATTCTCTTGCCATTCAGCCCGCAGCATGACTGGAACTCCCGCCTCCATGAGCCAGCCTAACGTTTGCTGTGCCGTCTGCATAGTCCTCCGCATAGGACTCGAGACAATAAGACCAATGTCTTGGGCTAGGGGCATTTGTTGCAGATATTCTCTTAGGGAATCACATTGTATTCCAAATCCGAGAGGCGTCAGCGCCGGGTCGTGAATACTATAATCTCGTAGCAATATGTTAGTAGCCGCTGCGGAATGATATGATAGAGAGACTTATTCGTTACATCTATAAAATCCATTAGTTTTGTTCTTGATTCAATAAATGGGATGGACCTACTATGCTGGGCTTGAGCATGCCGTATTAATATGACAATTGGTGGCATTATTCGTGGTGTTGTCTTCGATAAACATGTGACTCCAGCTTCAGTGACACAAATGGGTGTACGTGAGGGGAACCACAAGCCGCTCCAATGTGCATGGAGTAAAGTTGTTCCACCACCGTCACAACCCAGTGGGGGTTTGAATAACTCCGACTTATGTAGGTATTCACACTTCAACCCATCTATATTTAACCGTATGGCCTTGCTTCACGCTCCAGATTATGATCGATGATTTCTTTGTTACTGATTTTCTTTACGCTCTCTTACCATCCTTGACCCATGATGTCTTCTTTTCGAACCACAGCAGCCCACTCGAGTCGAGTCAAGAAATCAAAGCCACTCAACATCAGACGTAGCGTTTCAGCATCTCCATTCTCCTCCTTTCCGCGCCAAAAGCCAATACAACGTTTAAAGTCGAAGGTAGAAGCACAGGAGGAGGAAGACGATGAGTTTGGGGATCGGCTGGACGACCTCGGCCTTGCCAGAGTTCTCGCGAGGGACCTTACACTTCTGGATGTTGCACAGGCAATACGATGCATAAAGGGGCGGATGTTCAGCAGCATACCTGAACAAAGATCTGGCATGAACTCAACTCGAATAGCCGAAGTGCTTAATTTCCGCAAGGCATTGCCTCCGATCGTTACAGTTGCCCATGTCCAAGCGTTATTAAATGCGCCTACTACCGTTGAACGAGAGATCGCAGGGCTGTGTAATGGTGGTGCTATCAGGAAAATTGTGGTTCCTGGTCGGGGCGGAATGGGAGAGGCTCTGGTTCTAGTGAAAGACCTGGAAGAATCGATCAGGCGGAGCACTGGGCTCGAAGACGAAGTCAAGGAGAGCTATATCAGTCTCCTTCGGGAACTTCCCACGGCATTACAGATCCCGCGTGGTCGACTCTCCCAAGAGACTGGGAAACAGTTGACGCATGCTGGATTTTTAACGTCTTCTATGCCGATCTGGACATCGGCAGATGTTTTCTCAACTCCTGGAGATGGTTCTCGTGGGACTCTGACTTCTCTGACCAGCATAGCGAAAGCTGCAGCTGGGTCTCTCGCTACTGCGGGTAGTGAAGGTGCGGTTCATGCTGCCGGTGGTAGTGGCGGCGGTTTCAAATCGTCGTCGGGATTGGGAGACTTCAATGTAGCTCTCCCAAACATTGGGTCCTACCTCAAGCTGTTGATGAACGCTCGCGCTCATTTGGTGGCTTTATTATCACGATCAAAGTTTCGCGAAGCTCCGGAAGAATTACTGCGAGAACGATGGAACGGCGGAGTAGCTGGCGACGACACCGCCAGCGAAGCCAAGAGGGTCCGGGGCGAATTCGCAGGTATTCTACCCGGCAGGACGCGGAAATGGAAACAATTTTACGGCATCACCTTCGAATGGATTTTGGAGGAATGTGTGGGCGCTGGTATGGTCGAGGTTTTTGAAACCAGAAGTGTTGGACGTGGAGTTCGGGCTATATGAAAGGGTATTCATGTCATTGTATCGTCTGTCACGTGCTATGATATGACATGGGACGGAGCTTTGCCCAACCTCTTGGGCGCAGATTCGGGGGAGAAGACGCTCACACAAAAAGCTGTTCTCCTGAAAGCCCACCGCAAATCGCCAAATTGCAAGATATTTTCGGTTGCATTGCAAGTTGCAAGATCATCGATTTCAGCATCAATATCTACCAATGGCTGAATCGTGGCTGAGGCGATGATCGATAGGCATGCCGCATGTCCGGTTAATTACCATCGAGGTAGGTCTGGTGTGGTTAATAAATAACCTCGGAGATGGAGACGAGAAGGTTGCTGTTCGACTCTGATCAGCCATCATTCGGTGACGATTGAAGAATCTGAGCTGTGTGAAGATATTCAGTCTTCAAAGATGGTAGGATGGCGATCTTTCGAGAATTGATAACATCAGTCAATAGAATCCAATCCGCAACCTCGTGGGGGAACAATACTGTTTTCATACACAGTATCGCAGATACATACTGCTCATGGTAAGAGTGGGTATTATGGTAGACTTGGATTGGCCTGTTCCATATGGATATCGACCGGACTTCCACAATGTATTCAATGCTCCTAGCAATGTTGACAACAATGCAGAAGATCTATTCGGAAGAGCCCTTGAATGGACTCAATCCGCTAATACGCAGTTTTTGACACTTGCATACTGTGCTTTGATTTGGCAGAACAGGTTGGGGCCTCTATCTCGGTCGAACGTACTGGTACTGTCGTGGAATGGAAGATGTTGCGGCGTCAAACACATCTAAGGATGATGCAAGCTATTAGTCCATTGTCTGTATCCGCTTATGTGAGATGAAAGGCATGCTCATCTTCCGTCTTTTCCATCTTTGTACTGCATCTATCTGCCTTTTTGGGTGAAGGCCGAACCATGTCACCTGCAGAGATGGGCGCTCTTCAGCTCCAAGAGACGCCAGACCAGACTCTAATGCTGAGAAGGCTTCAACGCCAAGCTGGTTGCCAAAGACATCCATCCTGCTTTACTCAGCGAGACGGGGAGCCTCATTGGCCAAGGAGTCGTATCGGACAGCGTGGCTGAGCATCATCAGCGCTGACTCTCTCGGCTCCGAGACAAATGAAGCTGTGGCACTTCGTGAACAGACGTCCAATTGCAAACCATACCAGCCAGCCACCATCCAGCCACCATCGCCGTCTCCATGAGATTAATCAGCTTCTTGGCTGGACTTTCCCATAGCAGGTCTGAAGACATTGGTCAACATGAACATATTGGTGATCAAATTACATCACATTATATCACATTATACTCTAAGAATACATACATGCTTTCGGTGGTAGAAGCCCTTCGCCTTGAAAATACATGGATGGCAACGTATGTATAGAAGAAATCTGGGATAAGTTGGACAGCTCCAAGGTTGCGCCTGTCAGATAAACGGAGCGATACCCGTTTCTGACCCCCCCCTGGTCTCTTAAATGTTACGTATATTCCCAAAACGGGGTACAAGATGGCTCTGCGTGCCCAAAAGGGACAACGCATGGGAAGGAAAAGAGTGCCTTCTGACTAGACTGGGTGGTCGACTGGCTGGTGCTTGAAAAGTTGAAAAGCCCGTCTGTCTGTTTGGAGAGAGCGGCCATGGCGGTTCACTCAAGTTATGGCACTGCGATAACGGCGTTCAATGCCCATCGCAATGCTTTCTTTCATGGGACTTTGCTTTGCGCATTACTATGTGCTGTATGCATGTATCTGTACATACATATGTGGAATGTGGTTGCCATGTCGGCAAAGCGGCAAAGGAAACTGGTGGTGGTAGGCATCTCGCAAGACCAGAAAGGCTGGCGCGTGGTGCGCGGTGCGCGGTGCGCGGTATGTACTCTTTGCCGTGGTACTCCTGCGGCAGTTAGTTGGAGACAATCACTGCGACTCGAAGCGGATAATGAACAATGTCATTGTCATCCTTGGCCATGAAGGGTGAAGGGTGAAGGAGAGACTTCCTGTACGGATACGCAGAACTCTGTATGATATTGCAAGATATGATATGAGAGTTTGAACAAGCTTTGTGCCATAGGGCATAGCATAGAGCAGGAAGAGCTGAATGGCAGAATACTTGTCTATATCATCCGTACCTATCTATGCACAGAATGTATCTTCAAACCATGCGTCGTGCTGGAGTAAGCAGCTGTGCAGCGTTTCTTGAGCAAACAGCCCTGAAGTCTGCCATATTGTTTGGAGTAGATGCTCCCACTGTATGAACTTCAGTACCTACGTAAAAAGCCAAAGTGAAGGTACGGTACCTAATGCATAGAGTGCTGTATCTTGTTCCTCATAGCCAGAACTCCATATCCCTAATCATACAGAGGTACATATGTAATCATACCTTTTCGAGTGTGGTACCAGGTACCTTCGATGCAAATCGTTAGTAACTAGTGTGGCAGCCTTTGAGCCTTTGAGTCTGAACCACGCGCGCTACGGCTATGTGTGGCGCAGTGCCCCGAAGGAAACGGCGTCACTCATCGCTCTACAACAACAATATTGCGCCCCAGACAGCCATTCAGCTTGTTTCGCAAAGGCTTGCCTGCTTGCCATGCCATGCCCATCCCTTTCTTGAACGTTCATTGATACTACTGGATTGACATTTGCCAGACTCTGCGGTCTTCGTCGCCCAGATACTGAAAAGTATTGCAGTAAGGTGCCATCGGTCGCTCCGTCGAGGCTGATGGACCCGTGCTAACTCCTCCATAATAGCATCGCGACAGCGCCCATCGCAACATCACATATTATCAAGCGATTGCTACGCAGTACTCATATCGCAATCCGAAACTGCAACTTAGAAACGAAACCAAGCCGGCCGTCGCATTGTGTCCTACCATTTGACGTTCGTGCCTGCTCGTTTCCAGCTCACTCAAGTCGGTCACGAAGCAGCCAGACAATGAAGTGTTGACTTTTGACTCTGTGCAAATCTGTCGAATGCTTATTGAGCGCATCCATAAATCCAAACCCACATCTAGCAATTGGATACAAGGCGCCTTCAAAGCTCCCATGGCATCTGAACAAGGTCCCCTTGCAGCAGCCCCGCCGGCTCTCATGAGGAGCTTACCAGAGGCCGCACCTCTACTTCCGACATCTACACAGCCGAGCACAGAGCAGTCAATCGCCAGGCCTCTAAAGCGCAGTCGGCCAGACTCGTCGCCGAATTCCTCTTCCTTGACGTCCATTGCGGACGCTGGGCTGACGGCCTCGCCATTAGCCAAATCACCTAGATTCGGGTCTGGTTTCTCCCCCAGATCTTTGCCAGCACCGTTGACAGGGACAATCGCAGCGGAGGACGAACGTAGACGACAAGAAGAGCAGCAAAGGAGTCAAGGGGGAGCAACGAGTGAGAACCCGGGGCATAAAACCCTTTCTTCAGTCGTATCAGGGGCCAGTGAAATGAGCAGACCGCAAGACGCCCCTGCGGCGGCGACATCAATGAGCGAGGGAACGCCTGCCATCGCAAGCACGATATCTATTCCCAGTCCAATGCATTTTGACGAGAAGTCTGACAACAGTCCTGCGAGTGTGACGAGTCTTGCAAGTCTCGGGAGCACGGCTCAGACAGCTACGGCGAGCACTACGGGAATTACTAGCCCTTCAAATGTTGTGAATACCAATGAAGGCGAGCACCGAGATCCAGCACCATCAAACACGGATTCAAATGCGCCTTTCGATGAAAAGGCTTCAGCTCGAGCTCTTACCTTCCCGGGAAATGTTCTTGGCCGGCCAGAAGCTTCCCGAGAGCACGTACGCGGGATGAGTCTACCTATGTCAGGTATGGCTCAACAATTGGCACCAAGATCTCCATCCCATAAAAAACATAAATGCCCATATTGCGACACAGAATTCACACGGCATCACAACCTCAAAAGTCACTTATTAACCCACAGTCAAGAGAAGCCATACGTCTGTCAAACTTGTCAGATGAGGTTTCGCAGACTGCATGATTTGAAGCGTCATACGAAGCTACATACTGGAGAGCGTCCGCATATTTGTCCGAAGTGTGACCGCAAATTTGCTCGAGGTGATGCTCTCGCTCGGCATGCAAAAGGCCAAGGAGGGTGTGCTGGAAGACGAGCAAGTATGGGCAGTTTCGGCGGCGACGACGACTATGATGAATCTCACATAGGCGACGATAGCGGGATGGATGGCGTCATGTATTCAGAAGCCGTCGATCATCAAGAAGGCGAAATGGAAGAAGAAGATCGCCGATATAGTCTTCCCAGCATCAAAGCCCAGCATGTTGGATCTCATGGAGCTCAGGATAATTATGCACCAAACCTTCGCACTCCGAGCACATACCCACCAGGCGGACCACGTCAACGGCAACCAGCGGGGCCGAGCTATCAGTCGAGCGCGGAGCAGGGGGTTTCCTCGAGCACTGCCGCCTCTACAGGTATGCAGAGCAGTGGCAGAGGCCACAGTTCTCGCGCAAGCATATCGACTGCGCCAGTTCCGGGAGGCCCGTCGATGTTCTCTCAGAATCAAATGACCGAGAGCCCCAAGCCGATCAGTCCCAGCGCCCTAGCTCAGCACCAGCTCGGCCATGATTCAGGCTCTATCAACCGGCAAAGGTCACCCAGTCTGGCAACTCAATTACAGCAACAGAGTTTTGGTCGCAGGCAGTCCGAGAGAGTGCAATCGCCACAGGGGATGTCTCTCCCGTCGCCGCATGGCCCGAAGCTACCTGCGATATCTGGTCTGGCTCCCCCAGAATCTCGCTATACCCTCCCGAGCCAGGTGGTTTTGGGTCAGCAAGCGCCTACAAATGGGATGCAAGCAGGCCAACACGGACAATCAGGTCGACCGCCAGCATCCGGCGGCAGTGTCTTCCAGCCGCAAATGACTCAGCTGTCCCATAACATGGACGGAGGTGCGCATCAGGGGAGTGGCAGCGGCGACAGCAACAACCTGTTCACATCCGAACGGGGCCTGTGGACGCATATTCAAGGCCTGGAAGCGCAGATCAGGCAGTTATCGGAGCGGGTCCTCATGATGGAAAACCTCGAGCGCGCCCGCGAGGAGAAGATCGCCCAGCTCACCGAAGAAGGCGCGACGCTGAGGAATCTGCTTCAGCAACAGCCGGGCCGAAGTGGGCCGCCGTTCAACGGCCACGGCCAGCAGTAGTCGCAGCAGTATTTCGGCATGCCATATTTTTATTTCCGAATTTTATCTTATCGACTTTGGGACGGGGATGGAGAGATGAAGGCGGGGGTTAAGGGCGTTTCGGGGGGCCGGGGCCACGGAGGGAATTTTCTGGAGGGGAACAAAATCTAGGCTGGTTATTTGTTTTGCGAGATGTTAGAAACGCGGTGTATTTTTATAGATATAGTGGAGCAGCGATTGCAGAACGTGAAAAGGAGGCATGTCTTAGCTCTGACATCTGGGTCGTGGCAGCTATGGTCGTGGAAATACGAGTCCGATTCTATATATCTCTTCGTGAAGGAGACGTGAGATGCTATATTTATAAAGGGTTCGAAAGTTATAACTTGCTCTATAACTATAACCACTATTGGAACAAGTCGCCCAGCCACTAAGTCTCCTACATTTTCTCAAGAATCCCAACCTTGAGGACCAATAACTAAGACTACTTAAGTTACATGTATGAAATTGTTTAATATTAATTAATCACTTAACTGTTCCTGCGCCGTGCATGACTGGAGTAACTCACGCCTCAGCACGTCACGGGCCCCAGCCCCGCATTTCACCAGCCTGCCTACCGCCTCCCGCGCCACACGTCATACCCCTCGCGTCGCGTAACATCGCTGCCAAGGTCTCGCGGGCGCACCTTACCTTACCTCCTCGACATCCGGACTCCTGCGTCGGTGCATCTGCCACGTATAAGAGCGTCCTTTGGGGCTCGCACTTCTCTCCAGAGCTCTTGTTTCGCGTCGCTGAGCTTGGGATTCGAGCACGAGAACGAACGAACGGTACGCCGAGGATTAGACAGCTGAGGCTGGCTGAGACGATAGCTAAGGAGGGAAGGGAGAGAGAGAGGACAAGGACGTACGATGGCGCAGAGCGCGCTGCTGAATGCGGAGCCGGCGCGGCCGGAGGAGAGGGAGAGGTTGAATCTGCGGCCGAAGAGCTTTGCGGAGGCGGTGGAGCAGGAGGTGTCTGTGGATGAAAGGGTGTCTGCGAAGACGAGGAGGGGAAGGGGTGGTTTGACGAATGGGAGGAAGAAAGGGGGGGTGAATGGAGGTCATGGGGAGAAGAAGGTGAATGGAGGGGATGAGAGGGCGGGAAGGATCGAGCGCGACCGGAGTGGGAAGGACGGCGGCGAGGTGGGGAAGACGGAAGGGCAGAGTGAAGAGGCAGCATGGGTGGAGGATGTGCAGAAGAGTTGCGGTGCTGCTGTGAGTACTCTTAACATCCATTACAAGCCAAAATCTAGATCCTAACTAACAAGGCCCAGGCCGTTGATCCCCCTCTAGAGCAAGACACCCGACCACAACCCCTTCACACATCCTCCACAACCACGCTCCCCTCGGCCCCATCGACCACCTCCTTCCGCTCCGGCTACGGCGAACAGTTCGAGGACACCGAGTTCGAAGACATGGACGTCTTCGAGAACATCGGCGACCACCGCAACGGCGAGCGACTGGTATCCATAAAAAACCCGCCACGCCAGGAGGCCAAGGACGTGGCGTCGGCCCGCGTCGACGGAGACCGCACGCTGGTGTCCGGGCGTGAGGCGGGCGCGAACTGGCACCAGAGCCCGATACGCTTCGCGCCGCTGAACGTGCCGCTGCAGCGGCGGCTGCAGACGGGCGTGGTGCTGATGCACACGCTCTGCATCGCGTGCGGGATCTCGCTGTTCCTGTTCCTGTGCGCGATCCCGATCCTGTGGCCCGTCATCGTGCCGTACCTCGTGTACGTGATGTTCTCGAAGGCGGGCACGAGCGGCGAGCTCAGCTACCGCAGTGAGCGCTGGCGCCGCAGCAAGGTGTGGAGCCTCTTCGCCGGGTACTTCCCGGCGCGGCTGCACCGCACGACGGAGCTGAGCGCGACGCGCAAGTACATCTTCGGGTACCACCCGCACGGGATCATCAGCCACGGGGCGTTCGCGGCGTTCGGGACGGAGGCGCTCGGGTTCGCGCAGCTGTTCCCGGGCATCACGAACAGCCTGCTGACGCTGGACTCGAACTTCCGGATCCCGCTGTACCGCGAGTACGCGCTGTTCCTGGGGCTGGCGTCGGTGTCACGGCAGTCGTGCGAGAACCTGCTGAGCCGCGGCGGCGTGAACGGCGAGGGGATGGGGCGGGCGATCACGATCGTCGTGGGCGGGGCGCGGGAGTCGCTGGACGCGCGGCCGCGCACGCTGCGGCTCGTGCTGGGGCGGCGGTACGGGTTCGTCAAGATGGCGCTGCGCACGGGGGCGGACCTCGTGCCGGTGCTGGGGTTCGGCGAGAACGAGCTGTACGACCAGGTGAGCGCGGAGGGGCGGCCGTGGATCCGGCGCGCGCAGGACGTGCTGAAGGGGACGCTCGGGTGGACGCTGCCGCTGTTCCACGCGCGCGGCATGTTCAACTACGACGTGGGCATCGTGCCGTACCGGAGGCCGCTGAACGTGGTGGTCGGGCGGCCGATCGCGGTCAGGCAGAACCGGAAGCCGACGACGGAGGAGGTGGAGGAGCTGCATGGGCGGTACTGCGAGGAGCTGGTTCGGCTGTGGGAGACGTGGAAGGACGACTTTGCGCCGGACAGGGTGGAGGAGATGAAGATCCTGGATTAGGGGGAGGGGAAGGGGAAGGGGAAGGGGGCATTGGGATTGGGATTGGAAAAGGATGGCGATGGGAGGAGTATCGGGGTGTCTTTGGTTTGTTTTGTTTTGCATTTGGTTTTCCTGGGGAGCCATTGTTCTGTGGATTATGAGGGGAGCACACGGCGGCCTGTGATGGGATGGGATGGGACGGGATGGGACGAGACAGAAGCTCTCTCCCCGGCAGCAAGCGCAGCGTCTATTTAATCGGCGACGGCGGAAGTCGTGCCAGCCCCTATGTAGTGTACGAAGACAGCACTCGGTATTTTCACTTTGCACCGACGAATCTGTCATCTCTCTCAATAGCATGCATGTCGTCGCCCGCCCCCCTCCGCAACCCCCCCCCCCAATCCATCTGGCGCGCTGCCGACAGGAGCGATGAAAGCTGGCTCGGCTCGGCTCGACTCGGGGTACCTAGGTACGTACAAGGTGAGGTCGCCGTGGGTAGCGTCGGGCTGCCCGTGCGCGATGGATCTGGCGAGGCGAAGGGCGGGTTAGTGCGGCGCGCGCGGCGGCGCGGAGGCGCGGGAACGTGGGATTTGGTTGGTGGTCGCGTTGTGGGAGGAGGAGAGGAGGATTTGTGTGTGTAGATGGGAGGGATACTTTGGGATGGATAGGTATACTGTGGGATAGGTAGGTATACTGTAGGATAGTAGGTACACTGTGGGATAGGCTTAGGGGCCCTGAGTAGGAAGTTCTGAGTGGTATGTAAGTGAGTAGAGAGCAGTAAACTGCTGCAGGCACCAGGAACGCATGTTTATTTCGTGTACTTAGTGACGTAATTGACGGGATTCTTTTTATAATTGATATAATTGGTATAATTAGTATAACTAGTATAATTAGTATAATTAGATATAATGAAGTATACCTAATTAGGTATAGTAGTGCATGTGTTAAGGGGCAGACACTGCTGGATTTCAGGTAATTCTAGCGATGGAATGGGTGACGGTTACCCTAGGAGATACTATGTACATCACTATTGCAGTCCTTAGTACCTACTAGTACCTAGGTACAGTACCTCTGCACGGTTCGGTCAGGCCGATCGATCACGAAGCCAAGCAAGCACCACAGCGGGCAGAGAGGAAAAAAGAATAAGCGAGGAGGAGGATGAAGGTCCATAGTCGTAGATAGATAGACACTTTAATATATATATATATATATATACATACAGTATAAGGATTACTTCCGAAAGAAAACAGAAGAGAAGGGAAGTCTTCTCTAGTCTGAGAGTCTAAATCTGAGACCCGGACCCCGACCCTGACCCTGATTCTTGTTAGCTGGCTAGTTGGCTATTTTGGCTATTTTAGCTATTCATCCACTGCTACATCACTGCTACATCACTGTACATCACAGTACATCACTGCTACAGCATGCTACAGCATCCTACAACACTGCTATAACACGCTATTTCTCTCCTGAACCAACCCTGACCTGCTATGCTATGCTGTGCTGTGCGGTCCAGGCCGACTTTGACACCTTTCTCCGTCCCACAACAACCAATTCTTCTACCACGGCGGTCACCTCCTCCTCCGTCACCATCACCATCACCATCACCACCACAGTCACCGTCACTCCTTTGAAATAACCATCAACAATAATAATCCATTGTCAACACCTTTCATCTTCAATTGCCCGCACTCTCACGGACCCATCTCTATCCGTCCCTCTGCTTCCCGTGCCCCCGCCTACAGCAGCTGTGCACGCCGACCCAGCCAACGGATCGCTGCATTGCTTACCAGCAGACTGTCTGTGAATCCGCTGTCTGTGAATCGTACAGACACAGCTCGACTCTCCTCGGGACACCAGCATCACACATCACCCATCACACATCACACACCAATCTTCAAGCTTCACAGCTTTACAGCCTCACAGCTTTACAGCTTCACAGTTTCACAGCTTCAGACGACTCAGGCAGGACCTTGGTGACTGGCCGCTTCCGCTCCAGAAATTTTATCCTTACCCCGTCTCACACACCACACACCACATACAACATCTACAACATCCACAACACCTACAACTTCTACAGCATCTACAACACCTACAACACCTACAAACACAAGACCTGTTCAGCTTCGACATATCCGCCCACTTAATCTCCATTTCAAACCTTCTTGGCTCCCATCTTCACACATAGCTTGTACATACGGCAACCCCCGGCGCTCTCGAGCTCTCCACGGTGGAGCTTTTACCTGATGCGAGGAGCAGGCAGACTGTTCCCTCTGTCCAGCCACCGCGTACCTCCCACATGCCGAAACTTCCCAAGGCGTTCGGGCGGCGCAAGTCGAGTACGAACGTCCTCGAAGAGCCCTTTGCCGAGATTCCGCTGAACCAGCAGACCTTCAAGGTCTTCGAGAGACATGAGGCCGGCAGCAGGCCGCACAGGCCGAGCATGGATCCGGAGAAGGATGATAATATATTTTCAGGCTTGAGCAATCGGTATGTTCCTCTTCCATCTTCCTTTTGCTGTTCCTCGCTGCCCTAATGAAGACGATGCGGCCGGAGCTGTGCGGCAGCCATGATGCGGCTGTCTCTGGAATGCAACACCAAGAATCTAGCGACCCCACCCTTCATCTTTGTTTACGCTCCAGTCCTCTCAGGCGCTGACGACCGTGAAGTGGCAGTGGCGGCTCGAACACAAATACCATTTCAACCACTGACAATTCCTCTCGGCTTAGTGCTGTCTCGACGGCTTCCTCGTCCGACCCACCCGCGCACCCAGACCATCATCCACATAAGAATAACGGCACGACGCTCCCTCCGATTCCCAAGACGTCGTCAAAGTTCTCGCTCAAGAATACCGGCAAGGCCTTCTCGTTTGGAAGAAAGCAGTCGGGAGGCGCCTCGTTGCCGTTGGACACGACGCTGGGAGACCATCCGAAGCCGGCTACCCCCATGAAAGATGAGCCACATACGAGGCCGAGTACGCTGAACGAGGGTATCGAGAGTGATTATGCTAGCACGACCACGTCACCAAAACTCGACAATCGCTTCAGCATGGGCGGTGATTTCTCGACCATGTTTTCGGGTGTTGGGAATAAGAAGAGCGCCGTCACGTTGGATGTAGAAAATGTACGGGGCATGTCTGAGAGTCCAACAGTAAGTTTTGATGTTCTCCGACGGCAGAGAGATCCTAACACGGTTTCAGGAGGCTTCGCCGATATCCACTTCTAATCCGAGGCAATTTGGACTTGCTCGCAAACCCCTTGGCACTGTTGATAATGAACGATCAGTCACTGCAGATAATTCCTCGTATACCTGGGGAGGCCAAAAGGCCGCCGAAAACGAAAGACTGATGTTCAGCACAAGTCGGCAACCATCTCCTAGTGAGATGCCACCTCCAGCACCTCCGCATGATGATCCAGCCAATGAGAAGAACGGCAGCTCCCAAAGACCGGCCGCATTCGCAAATGGAGGATTACGAAGAAGTAGTGCTGTGGCAGGCAGGCGACACTCTCTCTTGGCCCTCGGAGATGGGGAGGATGAGGATGCCAAGGTATTACGTGAATCCGTCAATGCCATGAGACGGCTCAATGTCGAGGATGCGCCGAGAGCGAGGGAGAGCTGGATTAATCCGTCATCGGTGGCGGCATACAACGGCGAATCAGCCACCACGGAACCGACAAGAACTGCGTACAGGGAGGCAGACTCGAGGGCACGATATCCCGCTGCTGAGCCGCAGGAAGACAACCTGTTCGATTCGGCCAGTCTGGCCATGCAGTGGGGCGAGAAGCGGAGCTCGCGTCCTCAAACAGGAGTAAAGAATAAGGTCATGACCACAGCGCAGTTCGAGAAGTACAGGCAGGAGCAGGAGCAGCTCAAGAGCATCGGCGGGAGACCCAAGGAGGAGTCGGACAACGAGGACGACGCCTACGAGGACGAGGACGATAATGAGGAGGAGAAGCGTCGGGAGCAGGCGCGGCAGCGCCGCAAGCAGGAGGCGCACATGACCGTCTATCGGCAGCAGATGATGAAGATCACGGGCGAGACGTCCATGCCCGGCGCAGCACGACCAAACCTGCCCGCGACGCAGAGCACGCCGAACCTGTCACTGTACCCCGACGTCGCC
>Ga0209512_1003085_pt1 | contig 16361 bp, 12 predicted proteins | sample frozenSSSSmetaG_FD_184142 | JGI IMG/M metagenome (GOLD analysis project Ga0209512, IMG submission 184142) | Glacier valley bacterial and archeal communities from Borup Fiord, Nunavut, Canada, to study Microbial Dark Matter (Phase II) -... | ecosystem: Environmental > Aquatic > Freshwater > Ice >... | reverse complement strand
CTGGGATTAATCTGCCGCCCGGTTATGTGGCAAAGCGCAAAGAGATCATTCAGATGTATCAGGCATCTGGAATTGATCTCTCTCTAGACAAGGAGGAATTACGCAAACTTAGACCTAAAGAATGGTCAAAAAGTACGCCTCAGCCGCTTAACGGCAGCTACGCCCAGCCCTACTCGATCGACGCGCCGTTCTACCATAAAATTCCCTCAAAGTTGCCTCGTGTTCAATTGCCGATCGGCTATGTTCAGACGGGTCATATCTCCACGTTGGGTTCCCCTGGAGATGGGTCTGATGGATTTGGAATTGGACTCGTGATTTCTAAGGCGACAGACCCCGTTCGGCAGCTATCGCTTGCGAATGGAGCCTACGCCAAAAAGGGAGAGTGCCCCCAGCACAACCCATTCAAGGGCTACAACAACTCAACGCATATTCGCAATAGCGCCAACGTGCGGCTAGGGGGAAGTGGAGAGGGTGTCCCCTACGATTCTTCAGATAAAACCGTGATTTGGCTCGACAGCTCAGACAACACGATCGTTGCAACCTGGGTTTCGTTGCCTGACTGCGACCGACCCGATTTAGGCACAAAGCTGGGAGATTGGTCTGGGGAATCGGTCACCTCGAAAGAAACATTGCCCAACCTGGGAGATCAGGGAGGAATTAATGCGGCGGCGAAGTCAGATTTAGTGGCATTGATTCGTCCGGGGGAAGCGATCGACCCCAATAAACCAATTCCTCATGCACTGAGTGGACCCGTTAAAAACGCCTGGAAAGCGATCGTGTATCCGGCAAACAATGTCGATAACTCGATCGACCAGAACAACCGAGGACTGCTCGGATACGGTTTTTTAGTTCAGCTTGACCCTAACTTTGATTTGACAAAAATCAAGCTATCGCTGCCCGCCCGTCGGATCTTAGAAGCCATTCAAACCTACGGCTGGTATATGGATGATACTGGAGTGCGAGATTTTGATATTAAAGGAAATTTCAGCGGCGCAGAGTTTGCTCCCTTTGGTGGCGTGGACACAGTTGATGCTGAGATCTTGACCATTCTGAAAACCCAGAAGCTCTTTGTAGTGCCTCCTCTGGTCAAACAATAAACAACCTTCCGAGTCATCTTCAGCCCGTTTTTTAGGAGGCTTAATCATGCAATATCAAGAAATTAAAGAATGGATTAAGCAGAGCAACCTCGCTTGGCTCGTGAAGTATCTGAAAGGATTTCTGGAGCTAAAAAACAGAATCCTGGAGCTAAAAAACAGGCTGTCTGCTAAAACTTGGGCAGATCAGTCGATCGTCTATTTTGCGGGCCACACGATCTATGAATGGTCGCCAGACAGCCTCAAAGCGGGGATCGGAGGGTCTGAAACCGCCATTATTAACCTGACAAAAGAGTGGACTAAGCTGGATTACTCAGTGACAGTTTACGGCAACTTTGGCGAAAAAGCTGGCGTATACGATGGAGCAACTTATCGGCACTATACCGAGTTCAATCGCTTTGACACGTTTGACACGTTGATTCTTTGGCGACGGTTAGATTCTCTAAACTTTTCTTACAAAGCGAATCGAGTCTGGTATGACGTGCATGACGTGCTTTATAAGCACCAGTTCAATGAGCAGAATTTGAAAAATATAGACACAATCTTTTTCAAATCGACCTATCAGCGAGGACTGCTTCCCCAGGTTCAAGACGGTCAGTTTGTCATTATTCCGAATGGCGTGAATCTTTCACTTCTTGACATTGATGTAACTCATAAAGATCCACACAAACTCATCTATGCGTCCAACTACCAACGCGGACTTGAACTGATGCTGACTCGTGGATGGCACATCATCAAACGGGAGATCCCAGAAGCTGTCTTGCATGTTTACTATGGATGGAATTTCACCGATTCGATGTATGGCAATGATCCTGAGTATCAACGTTGGAAGGACAACATGATTCAGTTGATGAAACAGCCTGGCATTGTTGAGCATGGCAAAGTGGGTCAAGACGTTTTGCTCGCAGAAAAAGCGAACGCAGCCATCCACTATTACGCGACCAACTTTGAAGAAATGGATTCGGTTTCCGTCAAGGAATCGGCGATCTTAGGTTGTTTGCCTGTGACAACTGATTATGGAGGTTTAGCAGAGAAAGATTACTGTCTCAGGCTCCCTGGAGATCCAAATGATCCAAAGATTCAAGAAGCAGTGGCGGGCAAAGTCGTAGAGCTATTAAAAGACCCGGTGAAGCTGGAAGAATTGAGCCAGAATTCTCGACAAATCGCGAGAACTGAGACGTGGGATAATATTGCCCAACATTGGCTCGACCAGATGACGAAATCAAGACACTGATGAATGCGGAATTGGGCACGTTTTAGTAGAAGTAAAGGAAGCGTCTTGACCCACTGTTGTATAGAGCACACAAAATGAAGAAAGCTATTGTTACGTTGGCGATCGGGAAACCTTATGAGGCGATGTTTAACAAACATTGCCAACCCCTATGGTCGTTATATGCAGAAAAACATGGATTTGACCTGATTGTCATTACAGACCATCTAGATGACTCCCCAAGAGCAAAATCGAGAACTCCGGCATGGCAAAAATGCTTAATCTTCTCAGACCCAAGAGTTCAACAATACGATCGAGTGGTTTGGGTTGATACTGACATCTTGATCAATCCAAACAGTCCTGATGTCACGTTTGGAGTGCCCCTTGAGAAGATTGGGGTGGTTGATGAAGCAGCAACGCCCCACAAAGATGACCTCAAGCTTTACCTAGAGAGGTTTTATCAATACTTCTATCCTGGCAAAAGCAATGTTGCCGTTGACCCCGCAAAAGCTCCCAACCAAGCAATGACAGAGTATTTAAAGTATGCGTTCAATCCTTCAGCCTACTACAATGACTTTGGGCTTGATGGCAACTTTGAATCTATTGTGCAAACGGGTGTGATGGTGTTGTCACCTAGCCACCATCGAGAACTGCTAGAGTCTGTGTATTACAACTATGAAGATAAAGGTCCAGAGTGGAACTATGAGCAAAGACCTTTGGGCTACGAAATCCTGAAGCAGGAGAAAGAATTCTGGATGCCGACAAAATTCAATATGACTTGGGTGATTCTCAAAGCGCTCCAATACCCGTTTTTAGATTCACCATCGACTTTGACAGAAAGGTTACTTACAAAAGTGGGAATTGATTTCAGGGCTTCGCTGATTTCGGAATGTATGACCGCAACATTCTTGAATAATTATTTTCTCCACTACGCAGGCGGCAAAGGGAGCGATATGCAATACGTCAATGCGCCCAATCAGTAACCCGAACTCAGGTTATTTAATTCCAACTCCTACTTATGGCTGCATCAAAGATTTTCGTCACAGGTGCTAGTGGATTTATCGGTCAAGCGCTTGTTGTAAAACTCCTTGAGCAAGGACATCATATTCTCGCGGCTGATGATTCTCGGTCTGCAATTGATTCACCTCATCAAGCCAGTGTTTCTAATCTGAAACTAGACCGACTCGATCGAGCAGCATTGCTGCCACACCTTTCGGGCTGTGACTGCGTAGTGAATCTTGCCCATCCTCATCAAGGGACTCTGCAAGAGCAACTTAGGAGTGCGATCGAGTCCACACAAGCACTCCTTCAAGCTTGTGCAGAAGCCCAAGTAAAGAAGTTTGTCCACATCAGTTCAACGTCTGTTTATGGCGATCCCCCTCCTTCTCGTATCATTACCGAAGAGTCGCCTTGTCTTGCCTCGCTCAGACCTCAGACCTCCATTCAGCAGGCGCTAGAACATCTCGTTCTACAAACAGAAGCAGGAGATACTGAGGTCGTTGTGCTTCAGCTTGGTCGGGTGTATGGTCCTGGAAAAGGGGGGGAGACGGCTCGAACGCTAGACCAAATGAAAACCGCTTTCATGGCGATCGCGAGGTATGGCACGGGCTACTGTAATCCGATTTATATTGATGATGTGGTGACGGCAATAATTCGAGCCTGCGAGGGTTCAAATCTTCACGGGCAGCGCTTCATTGTCAGTCACGATCAGCCTGTTCTCTGGAAAGAGTTGCTCTGTGGTTATGAATCTATCTTGGGAACAAAAAGCTTAATTCATCTGCCGATCGATTATCAATGCGACCCTCAAGACTCGATTCCCTTTTTTAGAGAAGCCGTCTCTAAGGTGCTTAAGAAAAGAAAAGTCATGGAAGGAACCAGCGCGATCGCAAAAAAAATCTACGGGAAATCGATTTATTATCCTTCTGCTGATGAGTTTCGCTCGCTGGTCGCTCAACCGATTTTTTCTAATCAAAAATCTCGCGATCGCTTAGACTTTCAACCTCAGATATCTTTGCAAACTGGAATCGAGAGAATCCGCGAATGGTGGGGTCAAAACCTCCCAGAGACGGTGTAAATGTCTATACCATTCATATCAGATGACCAAATTGTTATCGTTGGAAGCGGTCCGACGGGCACCGTTGCGGCTTGGACTCTGGTCAAGGCTGGCTTTAAAGTCACCCTACTAGAATCGGGATGCAGTTTCCCCAAGAGTCTACATCTGCGCGTCAGAGATCGAGAAATTCGCCGTCCATATGCCCTAGAGCTTAGAGATCATGTCGCCTATCCGCAATTTGAGAATTTAGACGACCCTCTGACTCGATGGTTTAAGGCACACTTACTAGGAGGGCTTGGGAGTTTTTGGGGCGGCGTGGTTTTGCGGTTTTCCCCAGAAGATTTTACAGAGGGGGAATCTATTTCAGAGCGGTATCGCTGGCCCATTGGGTACGCGGATCTTGAGCCTTATTACAGCCGCGTCGAACACCTGATTGGGGTCAGCGGCGGCAAAGTTTCCGTGCCTGTTCTGCCAGCCTGTCACGTTAACCACACTCTTGAGGTGCCCCCAGAATTTTCTGACCTTGCGGCAGCGGCTCAGAAACTAGACCGATGGCTGCTGCCTGCCAATCATGTTTATGGCAAATCAACCCTATTCAGTCAAATTCCTTCTCCCGCTAACATTGGTGTTCGCCTGCTGGGTCAACTGCGACGACACAAAAACTTTCGGCTGATTAGCAACGCCCATGTGACTCAACTGCATCTGCATCAGACCAAGGCGTTGGCGGCAGGCGTTGAGTATCTCGATCGACAAAGCGGCGAACTCTGCTTTCAATCTGGCAGGGCTGTGATGCTGGCAGCAGGACAATTAGGGTCAACTCATATCTTGTTGAACTGTAGCAATGGGATTATCAATGCTGATGGTTTGATTGGTCGATATCTTCATGACAATATGTATGCAGCTTATACTTATCAGATCGATCGCCCCCCTCTAAAGGAGTCTTTAGTTTCATACCTGACTCGCCCAGACTACTCAAAAGCAAAGCCTTTACAGACGACTGGTTTTCAGGTTTATGCGGGGGCACTCAACCAGAAACCGCTGGCTAATTCCAAGCTGCGATCGAATCTAGGATTGGGTTCTCCACCGCCGCAAGATGAAGGAGTTCCCCTTTTATTTGCCTGCTTTGGCACTCAAATCCCCCATGATTCTCGCTGTGTTTCTCTGCATCCCCACGCTAAAGATGAATATGGGCTGCCGCTCCTTAGAATCAGCACTCGTCAAGACTCGGATGATATTGCCACACTTGATGAAGGTCGGCGTGCGGTTGAAGCGCTAATGGAGATAGCAGGCTGGCAGTTTTCATCTAAAAGCAGTGCGATCGAGCCGCCCGGAACGTCTGTCCACTTTGGCGGAACGGTCAGAATGCACACTGACCCCAAGCTTGGAGTTGTGAATGCAGTGAACGCCATGCACGAGATTCCGAATCTTTTTGTCATTGACGCGAGTTGTTTCACGACATCTGTTGAGAAGAATCCGACCCTGACAGCGATGGCGATCGCAATGCGAGCCGCCGACTTGTTGAGTCAAAACAGTCGATCTCTAGGTCACTAACTTAACGGAGGAAAATTAGGCTATGAGTCGAATTGCGCTAGTTATTTTTTATGCAGGTCCTTTACCTGATTATTTCCGATATTTCTCTGAATCACTGGCTCGTAACCAAGATATCGACCTTGATGTTTATCTTTTTAACGATCATCTATCTCAACCCAATTTGTCTGGAAACCTGAAAACAATTCCTCTGACATTGAGCCAGTTTAATCACCTTGCATCTGAGAAATTAGAGATTCCAATCAATGTGAATTGGGGATATAAACTCAGCGAGTTTAGACCTGCATTTGGGGTAATTTTTGAAGACTATCTGAAAGATTACGACTTCTGGGGATATTGCGATCTCGACATCATTCTGGGAAAAATTAGTCACTTTCTGACTGAGGAAGTCCTAGCAACTTACGATGTGATCACTGCCTCTGAAATCCAGCTAGTAGGTCACTTTGTCCTGTTCCGCAACAATCCTACCGTCACAAACTTATTTCGCGAAACCGAAGATTACATCACAATGTTTACTGATAATGAGCAGTACCATAACTTTGATGAATCCTGTAGGAGATTCTACGGCAGACCGCTTTCTTTTGATGATCTGAAAGAAACCTCTCAACTTGCTTCCATCTATGACCTTGTGATGAATTCTAAGGAGAAATATAATCTCAAAATTTATATGAATTCAATGTGTCGAGAGGAACCGCCATTTAACTTTACCTATCGAGATGGCGTGTTTTTTGACTCCATTACTCAAAAAGAGTTTCTATATTTCCACTTGGTTAAAGCAAAGTTGTTTTACTTATTTCATTTCTATCTACCGTCGATGCCGCATTTGCCTGCTAAATTTAGCATCGTGACTGGTGGAATTATTCCCGATGATTCAGGTAACGCTCTGAGAAAATTGACCTGGCGTATGCAGCGATCGCAGTTCATTTTGGGTTATTTCCTCAAAAAGATTTGGAGCAAACTCAAGTTTGAGCCGAGACAAACGCTACCCGGATGGGAGCGTAAAGAATTGAAGAGTGACGGATAACAATCAATTAGAAAAAGTAACTTGTATGGAATTTCCTATCTCTGTGATCATTTGCAGTCACAATCCCACCCCTGCTTATCTGAGCCGAGTCCTAGATGCGCTCAAATCGCAAACATTACCCGCAGACCAATGGGAACTTTTGTTGGTGGACAATGCAAGTCAAGACCCTTTGGATGGGCGAATTGACCTCAGTTGGCATCCTCATGCTCGTCACATTGTTGAGTCAAAGCTAGGACTGGTCAATGCTCGTTTGCGTGGGCTAAAAGAAATCAAGGGTAAGCTCTGCGTCTTTGTCGATGACGACAACGTTCTCGACTCAGATTATCTGCAAGTTGCCCTTGAGATTTGTCAAACTTGCCCGATGATCGGTGCTTGGAGCGGTCAGATCGTCCCCGACTTTATTGGCGGCACCCCTGAAGAATGGACTCGCCCGATGTGGAACCTGCTGGCACTCGACCAGTTTGACAAAGATGTCTGGTCAAACATCGACACGGTAGAAACTATGCCCGTTGGAGCGGGGATGTGTATTCGCAGAGAAGTCGGACAAATGTATGTCAACCTGCTTGAAACCGACGACCGCCGATTGCTGCTAGGTCGTCGAGGCAGCACAGGCAAGATTCTGGCAAGCAACGAAGACACCGACATGGCTTTATCGGCTCTCGATATTGGTTTAGGAATTGGAAAGTTTGCCCGATTGAAGCTGATTCACATTATTCCTGCTAGTCGGCTCACCGAAGAGTATCTGCTCAAAATCCTGAAAGGGATTGTATACTCCATGAAAATCATGCACTACCTGAGAGGCGTTCCCGAAGTGACAGAAGCGCTTTCTTGGAAACGCAGAGTGCGGATCTGGGTTTACAACACTTTTAGCATGACTCCATTAGAGCGCAAGTGTATGCTGGCGACTAAAGAAGCACAAGACCTTGCCGATCGGCAGATTCACGCCCTGAGCAGTGGGTCTTCTGCTATGAACTAATTCTCGATCGCAGGATCGATCGAGGTTCTCATTCATGATGATGATTCGGTTAAAGACTTATGCGTAGACCGATTTTGACGGTGTTTTACCAGTTTGACCCGTGGAGCAATAGCTTAGGGGGCATCCAGACAATCATTCGTTCTTTCATTAAATACGCGCCTGATACCTTCGAGTTACGGCTCGTCGGAACGCAAGTTGAAGAACGGATTCAACCTGGGCAGTGGCAAGAGAGAGAACTGGCAGGGCGCAAAATTCAGTTTATGCCTTTATTTACGCAGCCCCAAGAGAATCGTAAAAGCTTGATCCCAGACTCTGTTCGCTATACGGCTGGTTTGCTGCGTCAGTGTTTGGCATCAGATTTTATGCACTTTCATCGTCTAGAACCCACCCTGGCAACCCGCAACTGGGTCGGAGATAAAACCTTGTTTATCCACAACGATATTCAGCAACAGGTTCAGTCTTCCGATCGCAAAGGCAGCATTCTCTGGCAATATCTTCCCGCCGCTTACTTTGCGATCGAGCGTCAGGTCGTCTCCCAATTCACCGAGATTCTCTCCTGCAACACGGCTTCAGCAACCTTTTATAAGCAGCGCTATCCAGCCTGCGCCGATCGGGTTCGCTATCTCCGTAACACCGTTGATGATGACGTGTTCTTTCCGCTCTCACCCGGTGAGCGAGAACACGCTCGGCAGGAATTTGCGCGATCGCAGAAGCTAGACAGCAAAACTCGCTTCGTTCTGTTTGCGGGTAGGCTCCACCCTCAAAAAGATCCGCTCTTGCTCGTGCGGGCGATCGCCGCCTTAGACGATCCCACCACTCACCTGCTCATTGCAGGCGAAGGCGATCTTGCAGACGCGATCAGATCTGAAATTGCTCAGCTTGAACTTGACGATCGCGTCACCCTATTGGGGGCACTACCGCAGAGCGAAATGGCAAAGCTACAGCGTCTTGTCAGCGTTTTTGTGCTTTCGAGTGCCTATGAAGGTCTGCCTGTTACCGTTTTAGAGGCGCTGGCAAGTGGTACGCCCGTCGTCACGACTCGCTGCGGCGAAACGCCCAACTTGCTCGATCGCCAAAGCGGGGTCGTGTGTGATGATCGCACGGCTGCTGGACTTGCTGCTGCCATTCAGCAGGTATTAGCTTCCCCAGACTTTCCATCACAAGCCTGCGTAGACTGTGCAGAGCCTTATCGAGCGCGCACCGTGGTTAAAAGCATCTGTGATGGCATGATGCAGCGATGGAATCAGCAACAGCCCCCAGCATAGCGACTCAAGCAGCTACGACGATGCACCTTCTTTTGAGTGAGAGCATCTTTAAAGCGGACTGAGATCTGATCAAATTCCATCAAGCTGAAAACTTCAAGGCATGTTCATCGAGCATTGCCTGTTGTGTTGTGCTGATCGGCTGACCGCCCACTGATCAGACATTTCATGATTAGACCTCTTGCACGAATCCTCTGCCCTCACCCTAGCCCTCTCCCCAGGGAGAGGGAACAAGCGGTTCTAGCTCCCTTCTCCCTGGGGAGAAGGGTTGGGGAGGAGGGCGAAGGATTCACGCAGGAGGTCTATTCTTCTTCTAATTATGAGGTTGCAGTATTCAGCATCTATTAAATTATTTCAGATTGACTCTTTAATTTAAGGAAACCAGAATGAAAATTGCAGTGATCGGTGCGAAAGGATTGCCCCCAGAACAAGGCGGAATTGAACATCATTGTGCAGAGATTTATCCGCGTATGGTCGAGCAGGGTCACTCGGTAGACCTCTTTGCCCGATCGTTCTATACCAATATGCCTGCATGGAGTCGGCACGACTATAAGGGCGTTCAAGTGACTTCGCTTCCCTGCCTCAAAAGAGGCGGTGCAGATGTCATCGTGAGTTCAGCTTTAGGTTCAATGCTCACTGCGGGTAAATATGATGTCATCCACTTCCACGCTCTAGGTCCTGCGTTGTTTAGCTGGGTTCCTCGAATGATTTCTCCTGCCAAAATCGTAGTTACCTGCCACGGCTTAGACTGGCAACGGGCGAAATGGGGCAAATTCGCCAAACTGTCGATCTTACTGGGTGAGCAATTTGCGGCTTCTTGCGCTCATGAAATTGTGGTCGTGTCAGAAGCTCTGCGACCTTACTTTCTCAAAACCTATGGGCGAGACTCGACCTATATTCCTAATGCTCCAGCGACGTATGCCAAATCTGATCCAACCTTCACCTGGGGCACGTCACTTGGATTAGAGCAGGGACGCTACCTCGTATTCTTGGGCAGACTGGTTCCTGAAAAATGTCCAGATCTCTTAATCCAAGCCTTTCAAGCGCTTCAACCCCAAGGATGGAAACTGGTTTTGGTCGGTGGCGATGATGCCCCAGAATTTAAAGAACGCCTGTTAAGCTTGGCGGATGACAACCCTAACATTCTCTTTACAGGTCAACTCTTGCGCGATCGTCTCGCTGAAATTGTCAGAGGTGCAGGAATGTGTGTGATGCCCTCGAACATCGAAGGATTACCAATGGCGATGTTAGAGGCGATGGCAGAAGGAGTGCCCATTATTGCCAGCAACATTCCGCCGCATCAGCAGCTTTTAGGCGAAAATCGGGGTGTGCTTTTTCGGAAAGGAGACCTGAAGGGATGCATTCAGAAGCTAGAGTGGGCAATTTCGCACATGGATGCACTCAAACCGATCGCTGAACGAGCAAAATCCTACGTGAAATCTACCTTCAATTGGGATCACATCACGACCCAATTCTTAGATTTGTATGAAGCTAGCGTAGACCAATCTCAAATTTCTGTTAAAGAATCTGTGTCGATCCATCCCAATTTAGGTACATCCGCTATGCTTGACGAAGTTGTCACCTACGCGAAATACCTAGATAAAGACATTGCTCTCACACCTGATCAAACCCCCACCCCAATTGAAGCAAAAACCTCTCATCCCTAAAAGTCGCTCTCTTTCTACAGATTAGCCAACCTGGGAGAACCATGCCTAAATACGAAAAGATACTCAGACTTGAGACTTTATTGAGATTACTGGGCTGGCACAACCACTACCCTCTCGTCACAGGATAGATTTCATGAATGAGATGCCTGCAATCGCACCAGTAATCAAACGCAATTTTTGGAATGCCCTGCTGGCTTTTACAGCAGTGGTGGGTGGCTCATATGCCTACCTCAAGATGACCCCTCCAGTCTACGAGGGGTCAGTCCGATTAATTTTAGACGATCAACGGTTGAGTGTTTCTGAGCTAGGTCAAGCGATCGCGGCAAACCCAACCCCTGGAAATGCCAATCCGATCGCCACCCAAGCTGAACTGATTGCCTCAGAGCGGGTTCTTAAACAAGCCGCCCTTTTGCTCTCTACCTCTGAACTCGACGAAAAAGCTCCTGAACCGGGCGAAATCGCTTCTGCTCTTAAAGTCAAGATTGTTCCGGCGACCAACATTTTGGAGGTGTACTACACCAATCGCAATCCAAAAGTCGTAGCAGCCGTGCTGAGCGCTATTTCACAAGCAACAGTGCAAGAAAGCGGAGAATCGATTCGTCAGCAGGCTTCCTCAGTGAGACAGTTTGTAGAAGCGAGAGTTCCACGTCAACAAGAAATGTTAGAAAGGGCGGAACTGGCAGAAAGTCAGTTTAAAGAAGCCAATGGAATTGTTGCGCTAGACGAGCAAGACAAAAATTTGGTCAACAGCTTATCAGTCGTAGAAGACCAAGCGCGAACTTTATCTGCCCAATTGTCAGAGGCTCAGAAAAAGAATGGGCAGCTACAGGGCATTATTGGGGTGAACAATGTTGAGACCGCATACATCACATCTCGCGCTGGGCAGGATGAAGAGCTGAAAGCACTGAGGGGCAAACTCACAGACTTAGAAGCTCAAGTGATTGATGCCCGCTCTCGACTGGGCGACCAAAACCCAGAGTTGCTGGCTTTAGTGCAGAAGCGAGATGAAACTCGCGCTTTTTATTCTCAAAGCCTTGTTCGGGTTGTTCCAAATTCATCGTCTGTTTCCTCTAAAAGTTTAGCAACCGACGATTTGAGTCGCGGCTTAATTGCCACCTATATTACAGGTGCAGTCGAGCAAAATGCGCTGCTTGAAAAGCTAAGAGCGCTGCGGGGTCAGCAAGAACCTTTGCGAGCGCGTCTTGCCTCACTGCCTGCAAAGCAGCGTGTGCTTTCAAGCCTCGATCGCAAGCGTGAGCAAGAAGCCCTGACGCTGAAAATGCTTCAAAGCAAGCTCGAAGAAGCTCGTATTGCAGAAGCGCAATTGATCAGTAATGTTCGGGTGATTGGACAGGCTTCTGTTCCGAGCACCCCTGCAAACCCTAAACCCGCTGTTGCCCTAATCTTAGGATTAGCCGCAGGTCTAGCATCTGCGACTGGAGTGATTTTGCTGGGTGAACTGTTAAACACCAAAGTCGGCAGTTCCTCTGAGATCGAAGATCAACTGAAGTTACCTGTGTTGGGAATTCTTCCTAGACGATTGCCGCTGCAACCGAGTCAATTAAATGGATTTCTGAACAATTCAGCCGCAGTCGAACCTTACCGCCGAATCCTCAAAACGCTCGAACTCAGCAATAAAGACTCTTTAAAGTCAATTCTTGTCAGCAGTAGCACTGCGGGCGAAGGAAAATCGAGCGTCGCGGCTCATCTAGCGATCGTTGCAGCGATGATGTCTCGCCGCACACTCTTAATTGATGCCGATCTGAGTCATCCTTTACAGCACCACTTCTTTGGCTTATCTCAACAACCCGGTCTCACCGATGTCGTGAGTGAAAGCGCCCCGCTGAACTCGGTCGTGCAGCCGACGACGATCGCGAATTTGAGTGTGTTAACCCAAGGGCAATGGCTCAATCGTCCTGCTCAAGTTCTAGAAGCCGACGCAATGAAAGCTTTAATGCAGACGGTGGCGAACGACTATGACTTGGTTATCATCGACACCTCTCCGGTCGCCCGTTTCGCAGATGCTATGACCCTGAGTGAATACACTGACGGAGTGGTGTTGGTCGTGCGCCCAGAGTTCACGCCCAAAGCAGCCGCCCTTCAGTCGATCGCAGACTTGGAGAGAAGCGGTGCTAAAATCTTAGGCGCGATCGTTAACCCAACGCCTGATCCACTGCGCGTCGATCGCTCCCCCTCTAGCCCATCCCCTGAATCAGCAGACAAACTACTTCCGCATCCAAGTTCTCTACCCTCTTCTGTTTAATCGTGTCTCAAATCAATCGCAGGTTAGTCGAACGATGAGAAAATCTTCCGTCTTACTCTATGCTCCTTTAGTGATGGCGATCGCGGTTGGAGCGCCTTCTAGTTTCGTCCTAGCTCAAACTCAGGACGGGATTCTAACCGATACTCAGACGACGACTCCCCTCAAACCTGGAGACCAGCTTCGTCTGACTGTGGCTGGATTCCCGGATCTCTCGAATGAACAACTGATTTTGTCGGATGGAACCATTCAGTTGCCGATGGTCGGTGTGCTCAGGGTTTCTAGACTGACTCCTATTCAAGCGGCTGCTTTGATTAAAACGTCACTACAGCCCTATGTTCGTCGTCCCCAAGTTGCGCTATCTCTCGTGAGTCCTAGTCCGCTTCGGGTGAGTGTAACAGGCGAAGTGTTGCAGCCTGGACCTCGGTTGATCAATCCGTTTGTTCAGCAAAATCAGCAAAACCGAGGAGCGGGTAATGCTGCTCAAAGCAGTAGCCCCGTCACCGTAAGCGATGTGCTGATTTTAGCGGGTGGAATTACACCCGATGCAGATCTGAGAAACATCATGATTCGCCGCATTGTCGCGAGTGATCCCACTGCTGTCAATTCAGCCGCAGTGCCGCAAGCTTTACCGATGCTCTCAGCGCGCAACAGCCTTCCCACACTTTCTCCCGGAACAGCTTTCCCTCCTTCTCCAGGGGCTTCCCCCTCTGCTCCTTCAGTGCCTACGTACACCATGATCCCTACTGAAATTAAAGTAGACTTGTGGGAAGCAGTGAAGAGCGGAAATTTGAGTGCAGATGCCCGAATCTATGATGGTGATGAGATTATAGTCCCGCGTGCTAAAGCAAATGATGCTGAGCAACAAGCACTACTAACGTCCACAATCGCGCCGACCAAAATTACGGTTCAGGTGACAGGAGAAGTAAATCGACCCGGACAGGTTGATGTTTCACCCACGGCGAGAGTGATTGACTCGATCGCGGCAGCCGGAGGAACGACCGACAAAGCGAACAAACGTACAGTTGAACTTTTCCGAATGTCTCCTCAAGGGCAACTAGAACGTCAGACCTTTGATCTTGATAAACCGTCTATTTCTCTTAGAAATGGAGATTTACTCGTGGTTCAGAAAACTGGCTCTAGTAAGTTCATCGATACGTTAGGTCGGATATTCCTACCTATCTACCCACTGACTACGATTCTTAATTTGTTTAGGTAAGTAATTAGACCAATCGATTCGCGAGGTAGGTTTAAAGTGCAGCAAAGGTGTAACCGAAACCGAAAACGGTCTAAAAGACGAGCCATCTATTGCCCGATCGACCACCATTATCTAGACAGCGCCAGCGCAAAATACACGCTATTTGCTGACGACTCTAAGCAACTGCAACAGCGCGGAGTCAGCCGAAAAAATGCGCTACTGTTGATGGCTAATCAATGCACTGTTGCGCTAGACGGAGAGTGGATAGAGGCTTTCTGGTGCCCAGAGTGTCAGAAAACTCAGTGGTATCATGTCCGCAAAACAGGCGATCGCTCTTATGAAATCTCCCGTGCACCTCAAGAGCTTTGGCAGCAAGCACAAGGCGTTCTACATCCAGACGGCAACCCTTCAGTTGGTGAGTTTACCCGGCGACAGTCTCGACTACCAAGCTGCAATGGCTTCAAAGACTTCAAATTTGTCAGCTAGTAGATTGCGGCTGACGGTTAGGTCGAGACTTCGCTTCTGTTCGCGAGTAAGGAAACATCATGGCGTATCTAGGATATCTGGTCGGCATCATCGGAACACTGATGGGAATTGCGATCGGGCTGATGACTGGAGCAAATCCGCTCTATGCAGGTTTGATGCTGCTAGTTCCTGCCGCAACCGTCTTTTTCTTTAAGAACGTCGAATTTTCCATTCTGGCACTACTCATTCTCAGAAGTGCGCTTGACCCGTTTTCCGATCGAGGAATACCAGGTGCATTTGCGATCGCGTTTTCTGCCTTGACCCTGATCTACATCACGGTTCAGCTTCTGTGCAAGCGACCAGTTCAGATGGATGCTTTTGGGTGGTTTTTTATAGGATGGATTTTGATTCAGGGAATTTGGGTTGTTTTGCTTCCCCTCAATGGTTTGGGACTGGGGAGCGAACAGATACCCGCCGCGCTACCTGCCGCAGTCCGAGAGTGGGTGAGAATCTCTTCTTGGCTGATGGCATATCTGCTTGTGTTCCAGATGAAAGGGCGGCTGCGCCCAGAGCAGGTGGCTAGTGGTCTCTTGCTTGCTTTAGTGATTCCTGTCTCAACTGCTTTCCTGCAAATGGTTGTTCCGGGTCACTTGCTGCCGTCATTCTTGGCTGTAAACGTAAACCAGGACGGTTTTCGGATCAATGGCACGCTAGGTGTTGCAAACACGTTTGTCACCTTTTTAATTCTCTTCATTGGTTTAACCTATTGGAAGATTAGCACGGTCAAAAATCGCCTGCCCTGGTTTTGTCTATTAGGTGCTCTTGTCCTCTGCTTAGTTACGACAAAAGTGCTGGTTGGCATTGTCATGCTGGTTGTGCTGATTGCGGCTCTGGTATTGCCCCGCCTGAGCTTTGGAAATTTAATTGGGGCTGCTCTGATATTAACCTTAATGATTGGATTATTTGGAAGTACAGAGTATGGCATGGAACGTCTGAGTTCGGTGAGCCAAACGCCGCTCCTAAACCCTGATATCGACGTATCGCGTGCAATCTTACTGGCATCTTATGATCAAAACAGCTTCAACTGGCGGATCGCCCAATGGAATGCATTGATGGGAAATTGGAGCAACGCTCCTATTTTGGGTCATGGGCTGCAAACGACTAATTTTTTCAGTCCAATGTTTGCCTGGGCGCACAATGACTATGTTCGAGTGCTGGTCGAAGAAGGAATTGTAGGGATGATCCTGTTCCTTTTGTTTTTGGGAGTTCAACTAATCCGTTTAGTTCGTCTGATTCGTTCTCCCTTCACGGGGCGATCGCAGAAAAGCTTCTGTTCTGTTTTGGTTGCGTTTCTACTCTCAGCGATGGTTGGAATGCTGACCGAAAATATCTGGAGTCACACAGCACTGTTCTTTTACTGGTTTTCTTTGTTTGCGATCGTTGATTGGAAGTGGGGCGAGGAAGATGGAGTTCTGCTACAAAAAATTTGAGATACCTCCTAAGAAACACACTCCGGAGCAGTGGATTTAGGAACAAGGTCAAACCCCAGAGTTAGCGCCTTTTTCTTCAGGTTTTTAACGATCCGTTCTTGATACTTCTGCTGG
>Ga0209512_1003082_pt1 | contig 16381 bp, 17 predicted proteins | sample frozenSSSSmetaG_FD_184142 | JGI IMG/M metagenome (GOLD analysis project Ga0209512, IMG submission 184142) | Glacier valley bacterial and archeal communities from Borup Fiord, Nunavut, Canada, to study Microbial Dark Matter (Phase II) -... | ecosystem: Environmental > Aquatic > Freshwater > Ice >... | reverse complement strand
GCAAAGCTTTTAAACGATTTTATAGCAGTTCTTTTGATTATTCATTGACCAGTTTTACAGGCACCCAAAACCCTTATGGAGCAAAAGGTGGTTGGTTTTTCTAATGTATCGGATGGAGGTCGCACCCCTTGAGCCAGTCGCGTTTGGGTCTGAATCGATTGACCGAAGGCATTGGTTACAGTGAAGTTTGGAATGGAAGCGCCCACTTTGAGCGATCGCTCCCTAATTTCAGAATGGCTTAGGGTTTCTGTTGCTTGACCGATCGTAGTTAGGGTTTCGACTGGTACGTTTCCTGTTTGAAGGCACAATTACCTGAGAAAATACTGAGTTTTATATGAGAGCTTTTAATCCATAAACTCAGGAAATCTATGGATTGAATTCAGACAAGCTTCAGTCACAGTCAACATACTTCAGTTAGGTCAAGAGCGTATTTGTCTTAGGCAATTCAAGCATTGGTCGTTCAAGTTCAACCTACAATCTGGATGAAAGCAAATATGAATCGGAAAATCATTGGTTTAGTCGGTACTTTAGCTTTAATGGGTAGCCTCGTCGCTTGCTCTAGTACTCCCTCAACAGGAAGTCAACAGGCTGCTCCGGCATCGAGTGCCCCTAGTACACCCGATGCTATGAAACAAGGTGATGCCATGAAAAAAGATGGTGATGCCATGAAAAAAGATGGTGATGCTATGAAACAGGGTGATGCCATGAAGAAAGAAACACCTACACCCACGAAGCCCTAGTTTCTTCGTCTCTCATCTGAACAATGTTCGTCGATCGACTACTTACCCGTTAAACCGAATCAGTTGGCATTGTGCAAGTAGTCGATCCATTCTTCATTCTGTGAAACTCTCTTGAACAAATTTTTTCATCAGCGTCGCCAACTTCTGTTTTATCTAGGTCTGGGTGTACTGGGCGCAGGTGCAACGGCTGCTATTGGATTAGGCACTCAGCGAAAAAATCCGATCGCAACGATTTTGCCCACTCCTGCTGCGACTCAACCAGAAACCGCTATGTTAGCTGCTGATGGAAAGGCGCTCCCCGATTTTCAGGGAATTCAGCAGTGGTTAAACTCAGACCCTTTGACGATCGCCGACCTCAAAGGTAATGTCGTTTTAATTCAGTTTTGGACATTTGCCTGCATCAACTGTCAGCGCACGCTTCCTCACATCACCCAGTGGCATCGCCAGTATGCAGCACAGGGGCTAAAGGTGATTGGCATTCACACGCCAGAATTTGCGTTTGAACGAGATCCGAACAACATCAAACGAGCTTTGCAGCAGCATCAAATTACCTATCCTGTGCCGATCGACAACGATTATAAAACGTGGAAGGCTTACAGCAATGAGTATTGGCCTCACCTATTTTTGGCAGATCGACGCGGCTTGATGCGCTATGACCATGTTGGAGAAGGCGCTTACGATACGACTGAGAAAACCATTCAACAGCTATTAAAAGAAAGCTAATGTTCCAATTCACAATAGCGTTCATTCACAGTCCTCTTCTGTTATGAATTCATCGACACTTTCTTTTCAAGTTGCCATTCTAGCGGGTATTTTGACGGTTTTATCTCCTTGCATATTACCGATTCTTCCAGTGTTGGTAGGTCGATCACTACAATCTCATCGTTACGGTCCTGTTGCTCTTGTCATTGGGTTGGTGAGTGGCTTTGCGATCGCAGGAAGTTTATTAGGCATTAGTGCAAGCTGGTTCACGGGATTCGCGAATTTTTTACGATATGGCGCGATCGCACTCCTTCTCATTCTCGGCATCCTCACGCTATTTCCAGACTGGAGTTATCGTGTATTTAGCTACCTGCCGATCCAGCGATGGGCAAAGGAACATCCTCGAATTGGACTGTGGGGAGAGTTTTGGTTAGGAACTCAATTGGGACTCTTGTGGACACCCTGCGCGGGACCTGTTTTAGGAGGGATTTTAGTGCTGGCAGCCGTCAATCATCAAGTGACGAGTGCTTTTAGTTTGTTGCTAGCTTATGGGTTTGGGGCAGCATTACCATTGCTTACGATCGCTTACGGTGGGCGCAAACTCAGTCAGCGATTGCTCGGTTTACATCATCACAGTGCAGCCCTGCAAAAAGTTGGCGGCGCGATCGTACTTGGGACAGCTATCTCCATTCTGCTAGGTTGGGATGTACAAATCCAGCTTTGGCTCGCCCCATTTTTTCCAACGTTTTCAATTTAGAATCAGGAATTCTTATCATGACTTCTGCAACGCCCGCGAAACGTCCGAAATCTCCACCGCTTCCGACTCAGGCACTGCTGGCAAAAATCTTTCACTGGGCGAACCTGATTAGTCTATTTGTGATGCTTTTTAGCGGGTTGCAAATCTATAACGCGAACCCAGTGTTTGGCGGACGTGGAGGTTGGCACTTTCCCAGCTTTTTAACCCTGGGTGGCTGGTTGGGAGGTGGGCGCGGTTGGCATTTTGCAGCGATGTGGTTTTATGCGTTGAATCTGCTGTGGTATGGCTTGTATGTGTTGATTTCGCGCCGTTGGGAGAAACGATTTGCCAGTGGAAATGATGTCAAGGCATTACAAGTGAGTCAGAATGCAAAGCGCAAGAATTACGCACTTCATCGATTAGTCTACACGGCAATTCTTCCGATTTTGGTCTTGTCGATCGCGTCCGGCTTAGCGATGTACAAACCCGCTTCATTTCATTGGTTATCTAGCTTATTTATCAACTGGCAGACGCTTCGCACCGTCCATTTTATTGCCGTTCCTATCATTATCTTATTTACATTCATACACTCATTATTAGCGTTAAGAGTTGGTAGTATTCGCCTGATAAAATCAATGTTTTTTTAAGGATAATTAAAAGATGTCTAAGCCGATTTCTCGTCGCCAATTGTTGCAGTGGTCTGGGTTGTCGAGTGCCAGTTTACTGCTCAATGGCTGTAGGTTAAATCTAGGGTCGAGCGAAGTTGGACAAGCCTTCGAGCCACTCAACCAAGCGACGCAAGCCTTGTTGCTCACCCAGAAACCTGTCCCTGAATTTCCAGTCAGCGAGATCGAGCCAGATAAACTTCTAATCAACACGTTTGATCAAACTCCGCAGCTTGACCCCGCAAAATATCGCTTACAAATTGAAGGTGAAGTCAATCATCCCATGCAGCTTAGTCTCACCGACCTTCAGGCACTGCCGTTGACATCAATGGTGATTCAGCATGTGTGCGTCGAAGGATGGGCAGCGATCGTACAATGGGGCGGGGTGCGACTGCACGAATTACTGCGATTGGCTCAACCGAAATCGAATGCCCGCTATGTTTACTTCAAATCTGCCGATGGCTACTACGAAAGTTGGGATTTAGCCTCTGCAACCCATCCTCAAACGCTGATGGCATACCAGAAAAATGGACAGCCTTTGTCGGCTGATAACGGCGCGCCTCTGCGTCTCGCTTCCCCCATCAAGTTAGGCTACAAACAAAGCAAATGGGTGACGCAAATTGTGCTGACCAATCAGTTGATGCCAACCAAAGGGTACTGGGAAGATCAAGGATACGAGTGGTTTGGAGGATTGTAAATTCGGGCACTGCTGAATCTGGGCAATTCATACCTAGATTCAACAACGCCTAAATTCGCTGTTCTTACTTAGAAGCAACAAGCTATTTTTAGGATTTCAGATTAGTCTGGAGCTAGTGATATATTCCCTGCGAGCAAGCTCATGAGTCGGCTGAATAAAGGTTCAAACACGTGGGTTGGCAAGACACGAACATTCTTTACTCCTGCCTCATTGCAGTTCCGACTAATGGCGAGTGTGGTCGGAATTTATGCAATCGCGCTCATGACCTACAAAGCACTCAGCCATTGGGAAGTGCAAACGCTACTGATGATGCAACCAGAGCGTCTTACGTCTATCCAATTGATTGGGATTGCCGATCGCCTAACTTTACTCAGTCTACTGTTCATGAGCATCATGATGATTGCAGTGTTGGGAGGCATCTGGTGGTATTTACAGCCCTTGCGTCAGTTCAAGCAATGGGTCGCCGCCTCAACCCCGAATGACCCTCCCGAACGGTTTAACACCCGTCATGCTCCTAGCGAGATTCGAGTTTTAGCGCACCACTGGAACGAAATGTTGACCCAACAAGCGGCGGTCAAACATCAGCAACGCCAATTTATCAACAACGTGGCACACGAATTGCGATCGCCGCTCAGTCTGGTACATGGGTATTTGCAACGCACTTCAAAACGCAGTCAAACCCTACCCGAAGCCCAACAGGAAAGTTTGGCGATGGCAGCCGCAGAAGCGGAACGAATGACGCTGATTTTGCAAGATTTGATTGATCTAGCGCGGGCAGAGAGTCTCGATATTATCCTGTCTCAAGAACCGCTGATTCTCAACGAGTTTGTGCGTGATATCGCCAACATGACGGAGAAATTTGATCATCGAGCGATCGAGACTAAAATCACACCCTTTCCGGTTCGCGTCCAGACCAATCGGGATTACCTAATGCAAGTACTCGATCATCTGATTCAGAATGCCATTCGCTATTCCGATCGTGATACTCCAATTCTGATTGAACTCAGTCAGATGAATGACTCAGCCATTATCCAAATCTGCGATCGCGGCGATGGCATTTCGCAATCGCAACAAGCTCTGGTGTTTGACCCCTTCTATCGCATTGACCCCTCTCGCGCTCGTGCAACCGGGGGGACAGGGCTGGGACTCACGATCGTGAAAACCCTCATCGAAAAAATGGGGGGGACAATCTCCCTCAATTCTCACCCTGGCGAAGGCACCCTCTTTACATTAACGCTACCCACGTTAGGAACCCGACCATGAATGTCCACATTCTCTTAGTTGAAGACGAAGTGAAACTCGCTCGATTTATTGAGCTAGAACTAGCCAGCGAAGGCTATCAAGTCAGTGTCGCGCACGATGGCATGGCAGGCTTGACTCTCGCCCGTGAAGCGACCCTTGATTTAGCGATTCTCGATTGGATGCTTCCAGGGCTATCGGGGGTCGAGTTGTGTCGCCGCTTAAGGTCAACGGGGAGCAAAGTACCCGTAATTTTGTTGACAGCAAGAGATGAAGTGGGCGATCGCGTCACCGGGTTAGATGCGGGAGCGGATGACTATGTGGTCAAGCCCTTTAGCATTGAGGAACTCCTAGCGAGAGTGCGTGCCCATTTGCGGCGCACGCAAGACGGTGATGAGGATGTGTTGCAGTTTGAAGCCTTGAAGCTGAATCGCAAAACTCGTGAAGTGCATCGCGGCACTAGAGCGATCGAGTTAACGGCAAAGGAGTTTGATTTATTAAAGTATCTTTTGAGGCATCCTCGGCAAGTCTTTACCAGGGATCAGATTCTCGAAAACGTGTGGGGATACGACTTTATGGGTGATTCCAATATTATTGAAGTCTATGTTCGATACTTACGCTTAAAGCTAGAGGAAAATCATGAACCTCGCCTAATTCATACGGTACGTGGCGTTGGCTATACCCTGCGAGAAGAATAGTGAAGTGAAACCCTGCCGATAAGTAGCTAAGTGCAATTAAATGTAAAACGCTCCAGTGCATATTCCCCAGCTTGACTCCGAGCTTCCATGCCCTCCATAACCGCCATTGCCAAGTCATACTCATTGTCAAACATTTGTCCGGCAATTTCATGGCTTTTGAATTGATGCCATAGGTGCATCCCAGTCTTGTAAGTCTCGATTTGAGACAATTCCTCAAAAGCGCTTATCTGCTAGGGCTTGACATCTGAGTGTTTATACTCATTTGCAAAAGTGGGATGCACCTAGTCGATTGAGCGTTGGCGTGTCAGGGCTACCCACAATTTGGTTGTAGCTTTTATTCTCAGCAATAATCACAAACAAATGGTCATAGAGAGGAATCGCTCGATCGTCTGCACTGACCGATGCAGCTGCCTCAATCGTTTGTGGGGGTGCAGTTGGCTGCCGTTCAGTCGTTGCTCGTCCTATCAAGCTACCCAATGAATTACACCCACTCAGCATCATGCTAAAACTAAACGAGCAGAGCTTTAAGATACGCGCTTTATTGGTTAGATGCTCTGACATAGAGGGTAGTCTCCCAAAAGGGTTTCATGCAGAATGGAGGTCAGTGTAACGCTATTTCACTCGCTTGGATCTACTGTGTTTTGGATTTAGAGCGCTGCCCGTCTATCACATAGCACGATCGCTCAACACACGATCGTCATCCGATTACAACATCCGTTTTCGTAACGATCCTCCAGAATAGAGATGAAGAGCCGCTTCAATCAAGATTAAGCACCTTTCTCATTTTGCGGAGGGAAACATGAAACATTCATCTGAAGACCAAGATAGAAATCTCCGTTCTGTCGATCGCTCAAACCCTACTTTTGGGCGAACAGAATTATATCTGCTGCTGTTGTTTGGGGGTGGCGTTGCGATAGACTCTTGGTTTAGTCATCATCCACAGCAGTCTTGGCGATCACCGACTGAGCAACCTTTAGATGTCCATCCAGCATCTCTAAAACCGCTGCTCTAACCGGATTGCCGTGTCTGCACTCTCCTCAAAGGCATCATGGTACGCATCGGAAAATCGATCTGGAACCGCTTTTTGCGTCTGCTGTTGCGTCCGAAGCGATTGGCAATTTTTGAAGCTTGCCTGATTGGATTAGTGTCAGGACTGGCGGCGCTCCTACTTGCACAAAGCGTTGGTTGGCTCGGTGGATGGCGGCAACAGGCAGCACATTTAATCCCAGCGTATATTGCTTTACCCCTGATTGGGTCGCTGGGTGGATTCTTGTCTGGATTGATCGTCGATCGTTTAGCTCCAGCCGCAAGTGGGAGCGGTATGACCGAAGTAAAGGCGGTACTCGCGAATGTTCCGATGCCCCTAAATCTACGAATCGCGCTGGTGAAGTTGGTCAGCGCCACGCTCGTCCTTGCGGCTGGAATGCCCCTTGGACGAGAAGGACCAACCGTGCAGATTGGGGCAGCGTTGGCGAGTCAATTGACTCGATGGTTTCCCACTTCACCCGATCATCGTCGTCAAATTCTCGCAGCCGGAGCGGGAGCGGGACTTGCTGCCGCATTTAATGCGCCGATCGCAGGCGTTTTATTTGTAGTCGAAGAACTGCTGCAAGATGTGTCTGGAATCACGTTAGGAACCGCGATCCTGGCTTCGTTCATCGCGTCGGTTGTTGCTCGCATTAGTGGTTCGCACAATCTCGATTTAGATTTGCATCTGGTCGTCTCTAATACCAGCTTTTCTGCTCCTGAGATTCCCTTTTACCTGCTGCTTGGAATCCTGGCAGGTGGTCTCGGTGTGCTGTTCAATCGCTCAATTCTGACGAGTTTGACCTTGTACCGCCGTCTCAATGTGAGCTTGCCCTGGCGAGTCGGATTTGCGGGACTCATGACCGGAATTGCCTTTGCTGCCTTACCCGATCTTTTTCGAGACAATGCGGGACTGAGGGAACTGCTCTTAACGGGGAATGCAGACTGGCAGCTCGTCGCGATCGTCTTTTGCGTCCAATTTTTTCTGATCGTCGCTACCTATGGTTCTGGCGCACCGGGAGGATTGCTGATTCCCAGTATGGTGCTAGGTGCGGCGCTCGGCTACCTCGTTGGCGTTGGAGAACACCAAATTTTGGGGTTAAGTCTAGCCACTACTTATGCACGAGTGGGAATGGCAGCCTTTTTCTGTGCAGTTGCTCGGACTCCGATCACAGCGGTCATCATCGTGTTTGAAATGACCGCTGACTTTAATTTAGTATTGCCGTTGATGATTGTCTCTGTAACTTCTTATCTGATTGCAGAATTGTTTGAAGAAGGTTCACTCTATGACGATCTGCTTGAATTTAAAGGCATTCACCTGACCAAAGAAACGACCGCCCAAGATCCTTGGACCGATCTAACCGCATCGGATGTCATGCAGCCCAGAGTCGAAACGCTTCCTAGTCGAATGCGGCTCGAAGAAGCACTACAGGCGTTTTCTCAGTCTTCGCATCGCACATTTCCGATCGTCGAAAGCGGCAAGCTAGTTGGCATTCTCACTCAAAAGGATATTGCTAACCTTTCTGTACGCGGATTGAACGGCGAGAATCTGGTGAGCGATCTGATGACCCCCGATCCCGTCCGCATTGACCCAGAAGATACGCTTGCCTACGTGCTGCATCTACTCGATCGACACGATCTCAGCAGCTTACCCGTTGTAGAAGGACGGCGATTGATTGGGATTATTACTCGCAGCGACATCATTCGCGTTGAAGCAGCGTATCTCAACAACGAAAGCCTCACGGAACCCAATGCAGAACGCTCACACCTGATTTACCAAACGCGCTCGCCAGAAACCGGACAAGGGCGCATCCTCGTGCCGTTGAGTAACCCAAAAACATCGCTGACGCTCCTAGAAATGGCAGTGGCAATTGCCCACGATCGCAACTATGAAATCGAATGTTTGCAGGTGATTGTTGTGCCCAAACATCATGCGCTTGCAGAAACGCCAGTAAAGACAGCAGAAAGTCAAAAACTACTAAAGCAGGCAAGCCGTTTGAGTCAGGCGTGGCGAGTTCCGATGCATACTCAGATTCGAGTGGCGCATGATTTGTCAGGTGCCATTCTAGAAACGCTCAAAGAGCGACACATTGATCTCGTCGTCATGGGTTGGAAAGGCAGTACAACTACGCCGGGGCGGGTATTTAGTCGCGTGGTCGATACCATGATTCGACAAGCTGCTTGTGAAGTAGTCTTGGTGAAGCTAAGTGATTCCTTTGAAGTTGCACAAAGTGCGAATCGACCTAGCCTTGAACGATGGTTGGTGCCGATGGCAGGCGGACCTAATGCCCAAGAAGCGGTTCGATTGCTGCCTGCATTGATGTCTCTGAGTAAAGCCGCACAAATCCGATTATTTCACGTATATGATGCTTCAGAAGAGCGCAAAACGAATCATGCAGTAGAACCGACCGAGGCAGTTTTGGCAGCCGCCGCTCAGTTCCTTAAGCCTCATACGAATGCTTCTATCTTGACAACTTCGGTCTGCGCTGATTCTGTGCCTGCGGCAGTGCTGAGTTATGCCAAACAAGATCAAAGCGATGTCATTGTTTTGGGCGCGAGTCGAGAGGGCTTGCTGCAACAAATGCAGCAGGGAAATATTCCCGCCGTGATTTCTCGCCAAAGCACCTGCACTGTGATTTTGGTGAGAGCGTCATGAAGCTGAAAAGAGACAAAAGTAAATTGTAGGGCGATGCTACTCTGGGAATTTGTTCTCATCTTGAAACCTTTTGTGGAGGAACGAAGAGAGTTCTTGATTCAGTAGCCCTGTTCGGACTAAATCTGCGTAGGTGTCGGCTTCGATCGCAATCAGTTCACGGTGTAACTGTTGGGTAATCCAGTCTCGGATCGCTGGATTTTCTACTTCAAATCGACTGATTTCTGTTTGTAAAAGCTGTAATTCTTCCTGAATTACAGCTTTTGAGTCACGATAAATTTCTGGCTCAATATTAGGACGCAACTCAACTTCATCCAAGTGTTGCAACACTCGACTCAATGCCATATGCCGAGCGATCGCTTCTGCATACTGCTGACGCAGCGGCTGGCTACCGAGCAGCTTTAACGCCGTCATCAACGGTTGAATGCTCAGTCCTTGAACGAGTAGCGTAAACAAAACCGCACCAAAAACGGCTGCAATGATCGCATCTCGATCGCCCAAACTTCTCGAAACGCTCAGAGCAAGCGCGATCGAGACCGAGCCGCGCACTCCGCCCCACCAAAGCACCGTTTGCTCTTTGATCGGAATCCGAATTTTAATCAGGCGATTGCTAAACCATCCCAATCCATAGATCGCGATCGCACGAGTCAGAAACATCATCCCCACAGTCACCGCGATAATACCCAAGTTCTTTCCCAGACTCGTAAAGTGAATCTGATCTCCAATCAACAGAAACACGATCGAGTTGACAAAAAACGATAAAAACTCCCAAAATGCCGTCACAATCACTCTTGTCCGAGGACTCATGCCAATCTGAGAGCCGAAGTTGCCCAAAATTAACCCAGTGGCAACCACCGCAATCACCCCCGATCCTCCCAAATCTTCAGCAAGTAGATATACTCCATAGGCAGAAACGAGCGTTAATGATTGCTCGACTAAGGGCAAATCAAACCGCTGCGTGATGTAGGAAATTCCAAACCCGATCGTGCTGCCGATCCCGATCCCAATTCCAACTACCTGAACAAACTCAAGCAAAATAGATTGCGGCGTTAGCTCACTCGCTCCATACGCCATTGCCGACAAAGCGCTAAACGCAACAACCGCCATGCCATCATTAAATAAACTCTCGCCTTCCATGACCGTTCTCAGTCGTTTATCTGCACCCAGTTCTCGAAACAAGGCGGTGACAGAAACCGGGTCAGTAGCAGACAGACACGCCCCGATCAATAAGGCAATCGGCAGTGCGACATTTGCAAACTGGTTAAGTCCGATCGCAACTCCTGCAACCGTAATGACAACACCCCCGATCGCATAGAGACAAATAGGAAAGAAGTCACGTTTTAAGTCTGACCACTGCAAGTTCCAAGCTGCTTCAAACAGCAGTGGAGGCAGAAAAATCGATAAAATTAGCCCTGGCGAGAGTTCCACTAACCGAATATCGACGAAGGCTAAACCTAACCCGACGATGACCAATAAAAGGGTGTAGGGAATCCGATGGAGCCAGCTTATAATCTGGGGTAGCGTGGCAACGCCGAGAGAGACCGCAAGCACTAAAAGAAATTGCTTCAAGTTGACCGCAATTTCATGTGGGTTTAGCTGTCCAGCTTCAGATGAAGTTTGTTGAATGAGCAGCGTTGTGGCATCAAGAAACATAGAGATGATTTGGAGTTAGCTGAACCGTTTTTTCGTCTTAGAAGTGACGAAACGAATGCACTTTGTGATGTGTAACCGGATGGGCAGTGGAATAATTTGTCCACAGCAAAGAGAGCACAGAGCGATAGACAAGGAGCGGCTTGCACAGGCGTTGATAGCATGAAGCAAATTGATTATTGCTGACTGGGAGCAAGCGATCGAGCCGTCACATCTGTACATTGTAGATGAATTAACACAGGTTCCTTTCGGAAGCTGGCGATCGATAAGCATTCTGACCCTTTGAGTTAAATCTTCAATCTCTTTCAGACTCTCGCGGTACGACGAAACTAGCCGTTGACGGGAATGCTTTGATGATTCTTTAACTGTCCTTCTCTTTAGGAGAAAAGCTATTCTTCGTCTTCCGAAGCGGTTACAGAGCTTTCTGCTGGAACGACTAACCGTTGTCCCCGCCCCCGGCGGCAAGTCATGGGGCACCAATCGCCAAGCTCCTTCTGCACGAACGATCTAGCGCCCAGCTTTGGAGGATGGCTTCCCCCCGGAGGGGACTGGGTAAGCGCGCCCTCCACTGAACATCTCACGCAAACTACGAGCGTGTCACGACGCAACCAGAAACAATGCAAGTGCGAATGCGTTCTGCCACTTTCCTTGAACAACGGCAGCAATCACAGCAGCGCTGAGCAGTCCCTGTCCCACATAAGCCGCAGTCCGGTATCCTGACCATCTTGCACTTAACATTGCTCCAAACATTGCTCTAATTACTCTTTACCGTTTTGGTGAGTTCGTGCCTCAGCAAGCGCCCTCAAAGAACCTCCGATACTGCGAGGCTTTGGGGCATTCCCTTGACCCACGGGCCACCCTTCACGCTGACGAGCGCGATCGCCATCCGTTTCCTCAGTCTGGTCATGAAAGAGAATCTGCTGGGTTGGGAAAGGCAGGTCAATTCCGTTCGCTGTTAGCTTATTTTTAATGGCTGTAAGAACGCGATCTTGCAGTTCGAGAGTTTCAGCGCGGCGCGGCGGTTTAATCCACCAACGGGCACGGATATTCACCGAACTTCCCGCCAACTCCATCACGATCGCATCGGGAGCAGGTTGCTCTAACACTCCATCAGTTTCACGCATCGCCTCTAAAATCGATCGCTTTGCTTCATCAATATCATCGCCATAGCCAATTCCAATGTCATACTGCAAGCGTCGGTGCTCGAATGCTGTATTGACCGTCACCGAGTTTGTAAATAGCTCTGAATTTGGAATCACAATGCGACGACCATCATAGGTGCGAATCGTGGTTGCCCGCGTTTGAATACTTTCGACTGTGCCCTCAAAATTCTTGAAGACAATCTGATCATCGATTTCAAACGGCTCAGTTAACAAAATCAAAATGCCTGATAGGAAGTTTTGTAGGATGTCTCGAAACGCAAAACCAATGGCTACTCCACTGATTCCTAATAGTTGAACTAGGTCTCCTGCTTTGAGTGAAGGAATCACGATCGAGAGAGAAATGAACAGTCCCGTGAGAATGGTTGCACCTTGCGCCAATCGTCCTAGCACCAGCCCTAAATTACGAGCATTGCGGCGATCGCGGGTTAAATCTCTAACAACTCGCTTGATTGCCCTGGCGACGAAAAAGAAAATCGCAAAAACAACCAGCGCCAAGACGAGGTTGGGCAGTAAGACAATGAAGTCATTCACCATCGACTGTACCTTAGCCCAAAGCTCCGATACTCCTGTATTCATAACGTTATCAACTGAGAAGGTATCTCGCTCTAGTCAACGTCAACAAAATAAGCTTCTACCTACAGAGGTTAATTTGTAACTCTAACGATGGAGCCATTCAAATACTCTCAGAGAAGCAACAGCGCCTACGAAATTTGCTGCAATTCCGCTCATATTTGCCATCGCGACCATGATATCGATTGACCGAATCATGCGAGTCGGGTCGTAGATAGCAACACCTTGCGGTTGAGAGATCGCCTTTGAGAGCAAGACTCCCAGCGTGGCTCCACCGCCTAAAATAGTTAGCAACATTCCAACTAAGCCCACGATCGCGCCTAGGCGCAACACGTTCATCACCTCTGATTTCGCAGGATGTTTCATGGTGTCTGCATGACGTAAGCATTTTGAAAATCGCGTCTGTAGAAAGGCAAGATAAATTCCACCTAAGAGCGCTAAAATTCCACAAACTGCCCAAAAACTCCCGACACCGATGCCGGGAGCCGTTCCTGGATTCACATTGACCCCAACACTGGGTAAAACTGCTGTATTCTGGCTAAAACTACGACCTGCGATCGCAAACATCAGCAGCAGTACAGAAATCGCTCCAAAGCCAATTTGAAGAGAGAGACCAACCCATCCGGTCAATCGTAAAACGTTGCCTATTCTTTCGAGCTTTGCCTCAAGTGACTGCTTTTCAGCCATCTGCATAAAAGTACTCCATTGCTTATGTGGTTTTGGGTTTTACGAGTCCTTCAGGGCTGCGCTCGGCGCTGATCAGGCTCAATCCGGCTGACTAACGCTGACCAACAACGTATTGATTGCCGTCTGCTCCGCGATCGGTGTCGCCCTACCCTGGCTGACCAGTGCCTGATAAATCAACGCGGCAATTTCTCCACGAGTGGCAGGCTGATTCGGATTCAGCAGTCTGAGATTGGGATGATTGACCACAATTCCGGCTCTTGTCGCGGCAGCAACATCGTCCACTGCATACTGAGGAATCTTGTCAGCGTCCAGATAGTAATCCCGCAGCAAACTAGAAGCAGATCTTTGCGTTGCTGGCTGGGCTGCTTTCAATGGAGCAGTCGCAGTTGGCTGAGCGGCTTGGGGAGAGGTTTTTAAAGGAGTAGAAGCCGCATTCGCAGGTGCAGGACGATTGACAAAGGGCTGCATCAACGCAAGCATCGCCATTGGGATTACCATTGTTCTTCTCGTGGCTTGAGGACGAACAGGTTGTGCAGCATTCGCTTGTGCAGCAGGAGCTTGATTCGTTGAGTTGAGAACAGCCGCAACAGGTTGGTTTGCGCCTCGCAGGTTCAGATTTCTGGCAAGTGATGCGATCGCTTCAACTTTCGTGACGGGCTGCTGAGGGCGAAAATATCCACCAGGATATCCATTCATGAACCCCATTTCATAAGCAGACTCGATCGCTGGAGCCGCCCAGTTACCTTTCGGAACATCTTTGTAAACGCTACCACTCGCAATCTATCGTTCTTTCTTTTGGTTAAAGGCATCCCGAATAATGGCAGCAAACTCGTCGCGATCGACGGCTTGTTTGGGGCGGTAGGTTCCATCGGGATAGCCACTCACGATATTCCGCTGCGCCAGCGATTGAATGAAGGGTTGTGCCCAGTAGTTTTGGGTATCTAGAAAAGCGGTGTTAGATGCGGCAGTCGCTGGAGTTGAGGTTGGTACTGCGATCGCGGAGATCGTCCCTACGCTTAATCCCGATAAGATTGCTCCACTAAGAAGAGTTTTTTGAAAAATGTAAGACATAATGCTTCTCCCGAACGTATTTCCGAAGCTTGATTAACTTTGTTTTGAACGCTCTCAGGTTACCTTTCATATCGCTGGCTTCCCTCCATCAAACGATAGAGGGTTTGGAGTACGTTCAAAAAACGGGTTTTTAAGTTGCGGTTTGACCTAGAAGAAGATCACGGCTGCGGATTCGTATTAGAATCGGCTCTGACCTCTGTGATTTTACCTACTTGAAAAATCAATCTGAACTGCTGTCCTGTTTCTCGCTTTAGAAAAGCTTCTAACAGTCGGACTTGTTTGGGAGTAATCGGATCTGTTGCTTGCACATTCAAACGAACTTCGGGTGGATTGGTCAACCAATTGGTATCAATATTGACTAGCTCTAAGCGCTGAAAGGTGACGGTTCGATTGAGCAGTACGGATTCCAAACTTGCTTCCAGCCGAGACTGACGGATCAACCTCACAAAACTTACACTAAGCGGGACGACCAGCAAACCTGTTAAAACGAGAGTGATCATTAAAGGCTTCCGCACTCGTTCTAGCGGAGAGCAACCTGTGATCAAGAAAGCGATCATACAGGCAAGAATGATGCCGAGCAAGTTCGTCAAATACAGTAAGGTTGCTCCTAAGCTGAGTGACCAATTTGCATGAGACACTCCCAACCCAACCACGCAAATCGGCGGCATCAGAGCAACCGCGATCGCAGTTCCCGCCAAACTACCCGAAATTTTGGGCTGAAGCTTTGCATATCCGCTAATTCCTCCCGCCGCGATCGCAATACCCAAATCTAACAAGGTAGGTTTAGTCCGAGAGAGGATTTCACTTCCAAAACTAGATAAACCGGAAACAAGACCGAGACTGTAAGCAATTCCAACTGCTAGCAAAGTTCCGACACTGAGGGCAATTAGGCTTTGTCGAAGGAGTTGAATGTTTGCGGTGAGAGCGCTGAACGCCAAGGCTCGGATCGGCAGCATGAGAGGTGCGATGATCATTGCTCCGATGATGACCGCAACACTGTTAGAGAGAAGTCCCAGTGTAGCGATGATACAAGACCCAATAACTAGCGTTAAATAAGTCAGATTCGGGGTTGCTTCATCCAAAAACTCGGTCTGAAGCTTGTGTTGTTGGTCAGGTTCTGCCTGAAGTCGCCTGAATTTGTATAAGCGATCGCGAACATTGCTGAACAAAGCTGTCTCTCCTTTTTTACAATTGCATCATCAAAAGAGCGTGTTTAGTGAGTTCTCCATCGATTATCGTCAAACTCCTTGAGATCTTGTCTTGCTCAATCAGCGGACAAAAGTGAAACTAACATAAATTTGGATTCAGTCGCATGATCGCTTTTGTCTTTTCCATTGGTCAGAAGCGATCGTTGCTCTCAATCTCTAGAGCGGTTCCGCTCAAAGACGAAACGGCAAATCGAATTTCGTGCAGGTTGATCGGTTAGATAAGATCAATCGATTGAAGGTGAACGTTTTGGTTGCAGCTTATTCTTGTTGATCACCACTTCGATCTCGATCGCACACAGTAAAGTCATTCAATTGCCCAAAACTGAGGCTGAAACTTCACTAGACCTCCTGCACGAATCCTTCGCCCTCATCCTAGCCCTCTCCCCAAGGAGAGGGAACAAGAGGTTCTAGCTCTCTTCTCCCTAGGGAGAAGGGTTGGCGAGGGCTTGCCCCACTGCGTGAGAAGGGCTGTCTAGATTCACACAGGAGATCTACTGGCGATCTAGAATTCTACGGCTTCATAATCAAGTAACTCTTTCATGCGATGGTGAACGGTTAAAAATCCTTTCCACCGTCTTTTTGTTCTCCCATTTAATTTTTGAATATGTCCATCCTTTTTTCCAAAACCTTCTGGGCTTAATCTAATTTTTCGAGATGCCCGGAGTCACCTTAGCTGAGATCTTGCACCTGATTGAAACCCCTCGTTCATGGCATTCAACCGCCCTGAACTCAAGTTCGGGGGGAAGTCCATTGAAACGGACTGAAAGTCAACTCTAGTCTGCTCTTGAGTCCGTTTTAACGGACTTTTTACCATTAGCCCGAACTTCAGTTCAGGGCGGGTTATCGGGCTAACTGAGAATGCTGCAAGATCTCAGT
>Ga0209512_1003078_pt1 | contig 16391 bp, 9 predicted proteins | sample frozenSSSSmetaG_FD_184142 | JGI IMG/M metagenome (GOLD analysis project Ga0209512, IMG submission 184142) | Glacier valley bacterial and archeal communities from Borup Fiord, Nunavut, Canada, to study Microbial Dark Matter (Phase II) -... | ecosystem: Environmental > Aquatic > Freshwater > Ice >... | reverse complement strand
TATCTATCCCGTTTGATAAAGTGAGCAGGTTGTAAACACCGGTTTTTGGAGTAAGAACTACTGCGACATTATCGCTGCCAACTATTTCTACTCCCACCACATCGACCATTACAGCGTCATAATTTGCTGGGGCGTCTGTCATCATCACAGAAAGATGTGCCTTGCCCTTACCGTTACTGGTATCCTTGGTACATGAAGGCAACAGTAAAACAAGTAAACTGAAAGCCGCAACATAAATCAGATTTCTCGTAAGTGAGGTTACACTCATCTTTAACTTTGTTTCAAACATTGTTTATTAATTTAAGTGAATAATAAATGTTGGGTGCAAAGTTGAGCGTTTTAGTGCGGGAGCTTGTTACACAATTAAATTTAAGAGTTATATTATTCACATGTTTCTTTGGAATGTTCAAATCATGAATAGTCACCCGGTCACTCTACTCCGGTCGCTTTTGATACAAACCATTTCCGTGAACCAGTAAAAAGCCAACAGTTCGGGATTTGTACTTTAATTTTGAAATGATTAGCTTGCGAAAAAATTATACATGATTGACTCGAATAAAATAAATGAAATTATTTCCGGGATTGCGACAAGATTTAATCCTGATAAGATTATTTTATTTGGTTCATACGCAAATGGAACACAAAAAGAAGATAGTGATATTGATTTATTGATAATTCAAGATTCAGATTTACCTCCTCAAAAAAGAGGTTTTGATATTCGTATGTCATTGATTGGTTCAATGATTCCTTTTGATATATTAATTTACACTAATTCTGAATTTGAAAATGAAAAAGAGAATATTTATTCTTTTATAAATTCAGCAATTAAAAATTCAAAAGTACTTTATGAGCGAGTTAATTGATGAAATTAAAGAATGGATTGAAAAAGCCGACCATGATTTAGGTTCAGCAAAAATCATTTATATTTATATGCCTGATTATTTTGATACAATTGCATTTCACTGTCAACAAGCTGTCGAAAAATATTTAAAAGCAGTTTTAGTTTTTAAAAAAATTGAATTTAAAAGGTCGCATGATTTGATTTACTTACTTGAAATACTCTCAAGATATATTGAAATAGAAGAAATGAAATTTAGAAATGCGTTTATTCTCAATAACTTTAGTATTCAGATCAGATATCCAAATAAGATTATTAAACTTTCGAAAGAAGAACTTGAAAATGCTATTCAAATTTCAGAAGAATTCAGAATCTTCTCAGTAAATATAGTAGGATTAAAATAAAAAATACCGAAAGCTAACAACGATAAAACCCAACTGTAAATTGCATTTTTAACCTGTCGCTAATTACTAAAGGGGTATTGAGATGACCTTGGCAGATGTGCCTTTTGTGTCCTTTCATCGCTATCCCCGGGTAAGTGAACGAAGGGAGTGCAACCCGGGGTTGTTGATATTTAACCCCTTCAGGATTTATACGATTGTCGTTCATCACATTGACACCCTATCGCCCTTTTTCTCACAATGCCGCTTGAAGGGTTTGTAACCGCTTCAAGGGCTCGTCGCCCCATCGCCCTTTCGCCCCGTCGCCCTTTCTCCCATCGCCCCATCTCCCTTTCTCCCCTTCTCCCTTTCTCCTACTCCAGATACGTGTAACCATACAATCCGGAACGGTAGTTCGAGAGGAATTCTTTTCCCTCTTCTGCAGTTATAATTCCCGATTTTACGGATGAAGTTACCCATGTTTCAACGGTGCGTACCAATTTTTTGGGATTGTACTGCACATATTCAAGTACTTCGGCGACTGTTTCGCCATCAATTATCTGATCGATGCTGTAACCATTATCGTCAACCGAAACATGCACGGCATTGGTATCTCCGAAGAGGTTATGCAAATCGCCCAGAATCTCCTGATAGGCGCCAACCAAAAATACCCCGATGTAATAAGGCTCCTTCGGTTTTAGTGAATGGACCGGAAGATGATAGGAGATGTTTCGCGTTGAGATAAAATTATCAATCTTCCCGTCCGAATCGCACGTAATGTCCTGGAGTGTAGCCGAACGGTCGGGTTTCTCATCGAGCCGCTGGATGGGTATAATAGGGAAGATCTGGTCGATGGCCCATGAATCGGGTAACGACTGGAAAAGCGAGAAATTGCAAAAGTATTTATCAGATAATAACTTAGGAAGTGTTGTGAGTTCTTCGGAGATGTGTTTCATCCCGTTGGTCATCTGCTGAACCTCTTTGGCGATTGACCAGAACAATTTTTCGATTTTGGCCCTCGTCTGAAGGTCGAGCAATCCAAGACTGAAACGATCAAGCGACTCCTCGCGTATTTGCTGGGCGTCGTGCCAGGTCTCGTGCATACGGGTCTGGTTCAGTGTACTCCACAATTCGTAAAGCTCTTTAAGTAATTCATGGTCGTCGGGATTGATCTCCTCGTCCTCTTCCCAGATGGGCAAAGAGGTTGCTTCGAGCACTTCGAATATCAGCACCGAATGATGCGCCGTAAGTGACCGCCCCGACTCTGTAATTACATTTGGATGAGGCAGGTGATTTTTATCGCTCACATCAACCATCGTCGAAATCACGTCGTTGACGTATTCCTGAATGCTGTAGTTTACGCTGCTTTCGCTGTTCGACGAACGTGTTCCATCGTAGTCAACGCCCAGTCCGCCACCAATATCGACGAAACTGATGTTATATCCTTTTAGATGTAATTGTACATAGAATTGTGAAGCCTCACGGATCGCAATCTTAATTCTCCTGATTTTATTGACCTGGCTGCCAATGTGAAAATGCACAAGATGAAGACAATCTTTCATTTTGTTCTTTTCCAGGATTTCAAGGGCTTCGAGTAATTCGCTCGAAGTGAGTCCGAACTTACTGACATCGCCGCCTGAGTCTTCCCATTTTCCGCTGCCTGAACTGGCCAGTTTGATCCTAATTCCAAGATTAGGTTTTATTTTGAACTGCTTGGCAATCCTGATAATCAGTTTAAGCTCGCTGAGTTTTTCAACGACCAGATAGATCCGACGTCCCATTTTCTGGGCAAGAAGTGCCAGCTCGATATAATCTTCATCTTTGTAACCATTACAGATAATCAGTGAATCATTATCTGTATTAATGGCGATAACTGCATGTAATTCAGGTTTTGAACCTGCCTCAAGACCGATGTTGAATTTCTTTCCGTGACCGACGATCTCCTCCACAACAGGGCGCATTTGATTGACCTTGATGGGGTAGATGATGAAATTCTGGGCTTTATAGGCGTACTCTTCGGAAGCTATTTTGAAACAACTGGCCATTTTCTCAATCCTGCTGTCGAGGATGTCGGGAAACCTGATCAGCATTGGTGCAGAAACATCGCGCAACTGAAGCTCTTCGACCAGTTCTTTTAGGTCGACTTCAATGCCATTTTTCCGGGGGGTGACAACAACATGTCCTTTTTCATTGATCGAAAAATAATTAATTCCCCAACCGTTGATGTTGTAAAGCTCAGCTGAGTCATCTGTACGCCACTTTCTCATTAATGAATCTTAAAATTGGTATGAACCTGATTTATAATTTATTAAACACTGACAAGCCACCTGTCCCGATTAAAATGTAAAAACAGGATACACTTTAATAGTGATAAATCAACTTGCCGGAGCAAAATAACTAATTTTTCAACTGTAATCAGGATTATCATGTAAATTTTTCAGCGACAGCCGGTAAATCAATTAATTTGTAATTTTGAACCATCGACATTTGAAATTGTTGGTTGCACATGATAATAAAATAAGATGACAGAAAACAGAAAGTTACAATTTAGCATAAAAGAACAATCACAATCTTTCGCCAAGGCGTACCTGATTTTCGGCAGGACGGCCCTTGCAGGGATTCCGCTTACTGAAAGTGAATTGACTTATGCGCTTAAGCAGTTCGAAGAGAATGAATTGGTCGTTGTGAACCGGTACAACGAATTAATTTTGATCGCCTTTGCCGATCCTTTAAAAGTGAAGGGCGCATTCCAGGAACAATGCCGGAAAAGAGGAAATGAAATTTCCGGAATTTTATGCAAAGAGAAAATCAGCAACATCGACATCATTGTACCTGCCAATCATCCCAAAGCGAGTGTTGCCTTAGCGGAAGGTTTGGCGTTAGGAAGTTATCAATTTGTGAAGTACCGGTCGGCAACCGCTAAGAAACTTTGGAATCTTGAAATGATTAATTTTATTGGAACGGAAGTTTCAGAAAATGAAGTTGATACATTGTCCGTGGTGGTCGAAGCGGTTTTTATAGCACGTGATCTTGTGAATGAACCGGCATCACACCTGAATGCCGTAAAACTGGCAGAGAGCTTCGAAGCGATGGGGAAGGTGGCCGGCTTTTCGACGGACGTTTTTCACAAAGATAAAATTGAAGCATTAAAGATGGGCGGTTTGCTTGCTGTCAATCTGGGAAGTATCGATCCGCCAACATTTTCGGTGATGGAATGGAATCCTGCTGATGCAAAAAATTCGAAACCAATTGTTTTGGTGGGGAAAGGGGTTGTTTTTGATACGGGAGGACTTAGCCTGAAGCCAACCAAAGATTCGATGGACTACATGAAATGCGATATGGCCGGAAGCGCTGTTGTTGCATCGGTGATGTATTTCGCTGCGAAATGCAAGTTGCCGCTTCACCTGATCGGACTGGTGCCGTCGACTGATAATCGACCTGACGGGAATGCGTATGCCCCTGGAGACGTGATTTATATGCATAGCGGTCAAACGGTTGAGGTGCTAAATACCGATGCTGAAGGTCGCTTAATATTGGCAGATGCACTTAGTTTTGCGAAGGATTATCATCCCCAACTGGTGATTGATGTTGCGACACTTACCGGCGCTGCGGCCATGGCAATTGGTCAGTACGGAATCGTGGGAATGGGAAATGCGGATGCGCAAACCTTTAATGATCTAAAACAGTCGGGCGAGAATGTTTACGAGCGGGTTGTTGAATTTCCGCTTTGGGAAGAGTATGGCGAGTCGATCAAATCGGACATTGCCGACATGAAGAATATTGGTGCTCGCGAAGGCGGCGCCATTTCTGCCGGAATGTTTTTGGCAAAATTTGTGGATTATCCATGGATTCATCTTGACATTGCAGGACCTGCATTTTTAAATACATCAGATCATTACCGGACAAAAGGGGGAACCGCCTCCGGTGTACGGTTGCTGATTGACTTTCTGCGCAGTTTGGCGTAAAATGCGGCTGTGAAATCCCGAATAAAAGCTTAAATTTGACAAATCAACCGTTTTATCAATACGGTTTGTGATTATATTTTATAGATTTAGGAATGGAGCAACATAAAATTAAGGTGGGAATCACCCACGGTGATATTAATGGTATTGGTTACGAAGTAATTATTAAAGCTTTAGCTGATAGTCGGATTTTGGAAATGTGTACCCCTGTTGTTTACGGTTCGCCAAAAGTGGCAGCCTATTACCGGAAAGCAATGGACAGTGAAATTTTCACTTTTAACCAGGTAAATACTGCCAAAGAGGCGAATCCCAAGCGGGTGAATATCATCAATTGCATGAATGACGACGTGAGGGTTGAGCTGGGAAAATCGACTAAGCAGGCTGGAGAGGCGGCTTTAGCAGCGCTTGCAGCAGCAGTTCGTGATCTTAAATCGGGCGAAATTGATGTTGTTGTTACTGCTCCTATCAACAAAGAAAACATCCAATCCGATAGTTTTCATTTTCCAGGCCATACCGATTATTTTGCCAAAGAGTTTGGTACGAAAAACTTTCTGATGTTAATGGTCAGCGACATTTTGAAAGTGGGTGTTGTTACTGGTCATATCGCTTTGAGTCAGGTTGCTGCACTGATTACGAAAGAAAGAATACTGAATAACTTACGGGTTCTGCATAAAACGATGCTCGAAGATTTTTCAATCCATAAACCACGCATTGCTGTTCTGGGGCTTAATCCTCATGCAGGAGATGGTGGGTTGATTGGTGATGAGGAACAACGGATCATATTACCTGCTATTAAACAGGCGAATGATGAGGGAATCATCGCTTTGGGGCCATACCCGGCAGATGGTTTTTTTGGCTCAGGTGAGTTCAAAAAATTTGATGCCACGCTGGCCATGTTCCACGATCAGGGTTTGATACCGTTCAAATCGTTTGCGTTCGAATCGGGTGTGAACTATACGGCAGGATTACCAATTATCCGCACTTCACCGGGTCACGGCACCGCTTATAGCCTTGCCGGAACAGGAACTGCCTCCGAAGAGTCGTTTCGGAATGCATTATATCTTGCAATTGACGTGTTTGAGAATCGCAAGCGTTACAGCGCACTAACGAAAAACCCATTACAGCGTCACGAGATTGACAGAACAGGGGGCGAGTAGGTTTGCCGGCTTTTTGCTGTTTTGAGGTTAGCAATTTAAATCATCAGTTAAATTAAAGTTGAAAGTATTTCGGAAATGGAGAGCTTTGTACCGCAGATCACTTCATCACTTGCACCGTAATACATGAAGATATCATCGCCATTCACATAATGGCCATTTGTAAATACAACATTGCCGAAAAATCCGGTTTGTTCGTACGTCTCAATGGGCTCCATAATCGGATCAATACTTCGGGCCAGTACTTTTGAAGGATTATCAATATCCAGCAACAATGCACCCAGGCAGTAACGATGATCACTATTTGCTCCGTGATAGATTTCGAGCCACCCTTTTTCTGTTCTGATGGGTGCTCCGCCAGCTCCGACACGTTTCGAATCCCACATGCCGGGACGTACAGTGGCAATACATTTGTGTTGTCCCCAGTGAATCAGATCGGGTGATTCGGCCAGCCAGATATAATTACCGCCAAGTTCAGGGCTGCTCGGGCGGTGGAGTGCAAAGTATTTCCCATTGATCTTTTCGTCGAATATCGCACAATCCTTATTGTGAGGCGCGAAGATCATCCCCTCGCGTTTGAAATTCTTCCAGTCGTTGGTCCGGATCAATCCGACACCCACTCCAAATTCGGATACTTCGGTAAACGACAGGCAGAATTCGTCTTTCATTGAGGCTACGCGGCAGTCTTCAATGCCAAATGTTTCGAGTTTGCCTTTACCAAATATAGGAGGATAACCAACCGGCTCGTGAAAACGAATTCCATCTTCACTGCAAACAAGTCGTAGATAAGAGAGTGTTGTGAGGAAATCTTTCTTCTTATAATTGATGATGCGGGGATCCGTCGCGTCGAGATCGGGATCGTTATTATCGAAACTTAGAATTTCAATTTTGCCATCGCTATTGTATACCGGAAAGCTGATTTTGCCTTCAATTTGTTTGGGTCTTTCGGCAACACGAAGCAGCAACCAAATTTTTCCTTCAAACTGAAAAACACCCGGGTTCAACAGGCAAACGATTTCCATTCCTTCCATACAAGGTTTAAGATCAGACGGACAAAGAAGCGGGTTTTGGGGAAAGCGGTTCGCAATATCCATTATTTATTTGTTAAGCAGGTCGTAAATTACAATTAAAGACATAGTAAAAATAGAACAAAATTGTGAATAGTATGGTATACACATAGTGATAATGATTTTGCGTAACCGTTTTTATTTGTACTTTTGAAGTGTTGCACGAAAATCATTAAAATATTGTGTTATGTTAATAAAAGAACAAAACAAATGATTCTCTGTGGAATCTAATTTATATCAAGAAATAGGATATTGGGTTTAAATTAATTAGGAGGTTTTTTACATTCTATGTACGAATTTATCAAAGGAACAATATCCGGATTAACGCCAGCAGGGGTTGTTGTCGAAGCCGGTGGAATTGGCTATTTTTTACACATCTCCGTCAATACCTATTCCCGTATAAACGGTCATGAGAGCAGCAAGTTATTTCTTCATCAGGTGGTGCGCGAGGATGCTCAATTACTGTATGGCTTTGCCGATAAGGACGAACGCGATTTTTTCAGGATGCTGATCCTGGTAAACGGAATTGGAGCCGCCATTGCAATTATGATGCTATCATCCTATCTTCCTGATGATTTACGTAATGCTATTCTAACTGAGAATGTAAATCTTTTGAAAAGCATTAAGGGGATTGGGGCCAAAACAGCTCAACGAGTTATCATTGAACTTAAAGATAAAGTGGGTAAGGGAGTCGCTTCGGACAAAATATTCAAAACGGGTGATTCTGTAGTAAGAAATGAAGCCTTGAGTGCGCTCGAAATGCTTGGATTCAATAAAAAAGCGGTCGAAAACTCTTTGGATCAAATTATAACAGCTCAGCCTGGCCTAACAGTAGAACAACTTCTAAAAATAGCATTAAAAAGTTTTTAATAAAATATATTGCGACGGGTTTTATTAAATACGGCAGTAGTTTTATCCCTTTTGATCATATCCACCCTAACCAGCAATAGCATTGCTTTGGTAGGCCCGGAAAGATCAACAGGGGAAGCTTTGCTGATAAATCAGATCGTTTCGCAGGATACAATTCGCTGGGATACACTTGGTCCGCTGCCATTTCCATTTAAAGACGAAAGTGTTTTCGGTAACTCCGGTTCACAAGATACATCGGCGCTGTATCTCAAAAAACCTTCAAATATCTATACCGTAATTGAATATGACCCGGTTGCTGGAGATTACCTGATCTCTGAAAAAGTTGGATCAGCTAATTTTCGTTTGCCACTTTCGCTCAGTCTCGAAGAGTACATGAAGTCAGATCTTAAGGAGTCTATTTCGCGGTATTGGCGTGAGAGAATGTCGCAAAGTTCAATGAATCAACGGTCACAACTTCTTCCTCAGTTCCGTATCAGTAGCCAGGCTTTCAATAAGGTATTTGGATCAAATATCGTGAATATCAAACCACAGGGATATATCGAAATGAGTTTGGGCGTTCGGAGTAACCGGATCGAAAACCCTTCGATTCCGGTGAGGATGCAGCGAAATACGACCTTCGATTTCAGTCAGAAAATCAATGTGAATCTTGATGGACAAATCGGCGAACGGTTAAAAATGAGGTTCAATTACAACACCGATGCTACCTTTGATTTTGAAAATAAAATAAAACTTGATTACTCGGGCAACGATGATGACATTGTGAAGAACATCGAGGCGGGCAATGTCTCGATGCCACTCACGGGTACACTTATCCGGGGCGGAACCAATCTCTTTGGGGTAAAAACCGATTTGCAATTCGGAAAGTTATCCGTTTCAACCGTTTTCTCGCAGCAAAAAGGGGAAACGAAAGTGATAAACACAGAAGGTGGAGCAGAGAAATCGAAGTTCGAAATCAGCGCGACCGAATATGATGCCAACCGTCACTTTTTATTGGGGCACTATTTTTACGAAAACTACGATCAGGCGCTTGCAGAATTGCCGGTTATAAAATCATCGGTTACAATCAACAAGATTGAAGTTTGGGTGACTAATAAATCCAGCCGTTTTCAGGAATCACGTAATATCCTGGCGTTGATGGATCTTGGCGAAAGAGGCACGAATAAACAGAATCAGAATATTTCATCGTTTGGCGATACCCCCGGTCTTTCATTCCCGTTCAATACTTATCCGGGTAACGACATCAACGGGCTTTATAAGGCGATGAACACCACCTATTCAGGTATTCGTGATATTGCGAGACTTACTGAGGTGCTGGGTCCGTTGGTTGGTCAGGACTTTGTGGGTGGACGCGATTACGAAAAGATCGAGAATGCCCGATTGCTGGATTCTACCGAATATACGCTTAACCGACAACTTGGATATTTATCATTAAACCAACCTGTTAATAATGACGAAGTACTTGCAGTTGCCTATCAGTACACTTCAAATGGCGTGACTTTCCAGGTTGGGGAGTTTTCGACAGATGGGATTGCTGCTCCTGGTACATTAATTTTGAAAATGCTCAAAGGGACGAACCTGAATCCCTTGTTCAAGAACTGGCAGTTGATGATGAAAAATGTCTACAACATTAATGGTCAGCGCATTTCGAGTGAAGATTTTAAGTTGGATGTACTTTTTAAGAATGACGCTGCCGGATCGAATATTAACTATTTGCCCGATGGTCCGCTTAAAGAAAAGATACTGCTCGGGGTAATGAACCTTGATCATTTAAATAAGCAGCAAGATCCTTATCCGGATGGAATTTTCGATTACCTGGAACGGATTACGATCAATTCTTCGCGGGGACGGATTATTTTTCCGGTTATTGAGCCATTTGGTTCGAATCTGGAACGACAGTTAAAAGGTGATGCCGGTGCCATTAAAAAATATGTTTTCCGAAATCTTTACGATAAAACAAAAACAGTTGCCGAACAGGATGCTGAAAAGAATAAATTTCGCTTAATAGGGAGTTACAAAGGGTCTTCAAATACTGAAATTTCGCTCGATGCCATCAACATTACCCGCGGTTCGGTGAAAGTGATGGCAGGTGGAAGACAACTTCAGGAAGATGTGGATTTTATCGTTGATTATACGCAGGGAAAAGTTAAAATCATTAACCAGGGTTTGCTCGAATCGGGGACACCCATTTCGATTTCGACTGAGAGCGAGGACCTCTTTAGTATGCAGCGTAAAACCATGCTGGGTACACATTTAAACTACGAATTCAATAAGAACTTCAACATCGGTGGTACGATGATGTATCTGCACGAAAAGCCGCTTTACCAAAAAGTGAATTACGGCGAAGATCCGATTTCGAACCTTATGCTCGGTTTGAATGCATCCTACAATTCAACCTCTGGTATGATAACCAGGATGGTAAATGCACTTCCTTTTATTAAGACGAAGGAAGAGTCGAAGATTGCAGTCGAAGCCGAATGGGCCAAATTATTTCCGGGACATTCAAAGGTGATTTCAAAAGAAGGCGCGGCCTATATCGATGATTTTGAGGGAGCTAAAACGCCTATCAACCTTAAATCTTTTGTGGGTTGGTATACCGCCAGTACGCCGCAATCGAACGAATTGTTTCCCGAAGGCGACCAGATCAACAATCTCGAAAACGGGTATAACCGTGCGCTGCTTTCGTGGTACATCATCGATCCGTATATGCAGCGACGGACTTCACCTGTGAAGGATCAAATGCGTAAAGATCACCGGGTAAGGGAGGTATTTCAAAAGGAAATATTTCCTGCCCGGGAAACACCAGCTGGCCAGCCAACAAATATTCCAACACTTGACCTGTCTTATTATCCATCTGAAAGAGGTTCTTACAATTACGACGTAAATCCAACCGCTTTTTCTTCAGGTGTTGATGCTTTTGACAAACTTAAATCGCCCGAAACACGATGGGGCGGAATCATGCGCAAAATTGAAACAAGCGATTTTGAAGCTGCCAATGTTGAATACATCGAATTCTGGTTGATGGATCCTTTTGCAATGGATGATACACTTGGAGTTACAAATCCCGGTGGCGATCTCTATTTTAACCTCGGAAATGTTTCGGAAGATGTGCTGCGCGATGGGCGGAAGTCGTTCGAACAGGGTTTACCGGCTAATGGCGATACGACAACCATCGATCATACAGCCTGGGGAAGGGTTTCTAAACAGCAGTCACTCGTAAAAGCTTTCGATAATTCTCCCGCCGCTCGTGTAAATCAGGATGTTGGAATTGACGGACTTAGTTCGAAAGATGAAGGAGCATTCTTTAGCAGTTATATCAATAAACTTGCGAACGTAGTGACCGATACTGCTGCCATAGGAATTGCCAGAAGAGATCCATCGAGCGATAATTATCACTATTTCCGCAGTACCAGTTACGATCAGCAAAATAAAGATCTTCTTGAACGGTATAAGTTCTATGCCCGAACGGAAGGCAATTCGCCTACTTCAGAGCAGTCACCCGAGAGTTACCCGACAGCTGCAACATCAATTCCTGATGTTGAGGATATTAACGATGACAACACACTGAACGAAAATGAAGCCTATTTTCAATATCATCTAAAGATCAACCAGGCGAACATGGTAATGGGCAAAAACTATATTACGGATATCAGGGTAGCTCCGGTTTCAAATGGTTCATCAAAAGAAGTCACCTGGTATCAATTTAAAATCCCGGTGAGTTCACCCGATAAGGTTTACGGCGCTATCAACGATTTCAGATCGATCCGTTTTATAAGAATGTTTCTGCGGGGATGGCAAAAGCCTGTTGTAATGCGATTTGCTACACTCGATCTTGTTCGTACCAATTGGAGACGATATGATAAAGACCTCACGGAAGATTTAAGCATACCATCGCCTGATACGCAGTTTGAAATATCGGCAGTGAACGTTGAGGAAAACAGCAGCAAGAAACCTGTAAATTACATCCTCCCTCCTGGTGTAAGTCGCGTGATCGATCCTTCGAATGCCCAGCTGACACAGTTGAACGAGCAATCAATGGTTTTACGGACAACTGATTTGCAACCAGGTGATGCGCGCGGGGCCTATAAAACAATGCTCATTGACATGCGCAGGTACAAGACATTGAAACTTGAAGTCCATGCAGAGGAGATGGAGGGCACAAATCTGAAAGATGACGATCTGTACTTGTTCGTCCGGTTAGGATCGGATTTTCAATACAATTACTACGAATACGAAGTCCCATTAAAGAAAACTCCGCCTTCGTCACTATACAGTTCTGAAAGAGAAAGTGATCGGTTGATAGTGTGGCCCGAAGCAAACCGGGTTTATATTCCGATTGATTTACTGCCACAGCTAAAACTGGAGCGAAACAGCAAGATGCGTGTGGCCGGATCTACAATTACACTTGGTGATATTTACGAACAGGTCCATAAGGACGTAAACAAAAATCAAAACAGGATCAAAGTAAAAGGAAACCCCGATCTCTCGCAGGTTGAGGTGGCGATGATCGGTATCCGGAATAAGAAAGGGAGAACACTGGGTCCGAAATCGGTTGAAGTATGGGTAAACGAACTGAGGTTGACCGATTTTGAAGAAAAAGGGGGCTGGGCTGCCATTGGACGTGTTTCGGGAAATCTTGCCGATCTGGGAACCTATTCATTCGCCGGAAGGATGACAACCACCGGGTTTGGAAGCATTGACTCAAAAATGGGGCAGCGGACGCTGGATGATAGTCATGAATACGATATTTCGACCAATCTTGAATTAGGAAAGTTCTTTAAACCAGAATCAGGCGTGAAAATACCGCTCTACCTGGGTTTTTCAAAAGCGGTTTCTACTCCCGAATATTCACCTTTGGATAAGGATGTGAAACTCAAGGACGCGCTTGCCAACGCCGCCAATTCGCACGACCGCGATTCAATAAAACGTATTTCCCAGACGTTTACTGCGCGCAGGAGCATCAATCTAACGAACGTTCAGATCGACAAACCCAATCGAACCGGTGATCCGAAGATTTATGATATTTCTAATTTCTCGCTTACCTACTCTCATAATGTGTTCGAGCAGGGAGATATCAATACCATTCTTGAACAGACGATTAATACGCGCGCTTTGCTGAATTATAATTTTGTAAGCAGGCCGAAACCCTTTGACCCTTTCAAAAATGTGAAATTTTTAAAATCACCGGCACTGACAATTGTGCGCGATTTTAACCTCAATTTTATGCCGAGCCAGTTATCTTTCCGTTCCGATCTCAATCGCACGAGCAGCACCGTGCAATACCGAAATATCACCAATCCTGGCTTTATACTGCCTGTAACCTATCTTAAAGACTTCATCTGGAACCGGTATTACGACTTCCGTTTCGATCTGACTCGCGGTCTGAAAATCGATTTTTCTGCTGTCAATTCATCACGGATTGATGAACCACTTGGCGCGATGGATAAGAACCTTCCTGGTTATCAGGCCCGGCGCGATACAATCTGGCAAAGCATATTGGATGGCGGACGCAATACACACTACCATCACACGTGGAATATTTCGTATACTATCCCGATCAATAAACTGCCGTTACTCGACTGGACTTCATCATCGGCTATCTATCAGGCAGCATACGATTGGGATGTGGCGCCTATTACCCGCGGAAATTATACGATTGGTAACAACATCAGTAATTCGCGTGCGGTTCAGTTAAACGGACAGGCCGACTTTATCAGGTTGTATAACCGCGTCCCTTATCTGAAACGGGTGAACCAGAAATATGGCGAATTTAGCCGGGGAAGACGCGACGCGCAAACACGCGGACAAAATGCACCAATTAGTACCGTTGCGCCTTCAAAGTTCAGGGATGGAAATGCTGTGATGAAAAAGAACACGCCGCAATCGATTTTTCATAAACTTGGAACAGCAAATGTAAATGTTAGGGTAACTGACGAAAAAGGGAAGGTGATAAATGGCCAGACCAAAATAGTTAACGAGAATCGCGTGATGTTCACTCCCGAAATCGATTGTCCGAAGGCGGTCGTCGAAGTCACCGGAGGGAAAGACAAAGACGTGAAGGAAAGTTTGCACCTTGATGAATACCTGGCTCGTTTTCTGATGATGCTTTACAACATAAATGTCTCATATACTGAAAACAGCGGAACATCGCTTTACGGTTATTTACCAGGCACCAATTTTATGGGATCTTCTAATTTTGAGACGGCTGATGGTGGCAGTTCGTTTGCTCCGGGAATACCTTTTATTTTGGGTCATCAGGATGCAGGTTTTGGGCAGTCGGCAGCTGAAAGAGGATGGGTGTCAACCGATACGATTCTGAATAAACCTTTTATGCTGAGTACAAATACACGTTTGAACATCAGGGCCAAATTAGTTCCAATACCCGATTTGAAGATTGACATCAATGCAAACCGGAGCTTTTCGAGCAATTCCACCGAATTTCTGATCCATGATGATCAAAATGGCTGGGGAAGTTTTAATAAATCTTACAACGGAAATTTCACAATGAGCATTATTTCGATTGGTTCATCGTTCGAAAAACTTGGAAAATCGGCTGTGCAGGACTCAAAAGTTTGGAACCAGTTCAGGCAGAATCGCGAAATAATTGCCCGACGGCTCGATCAAACAAGGGTGGCTAATCCAAACTTTGGCTATGCCCCTGGTGCCATTGATCCGGCTACGGGCTATCCTGCTGGCTACGGTTCGTCGGCGCAGGAGGTTTTGATCCCTGCATTTCTTGCCGCTTACTCAGGTAAAAGTGCCGAAAAGGTGTCACTCACCCCATTCCCTTCCGCCAAATTTATGATGCCGAACTGGCGTATTCAGTATTCTGGAGTCGTAAATAAAATTTCGGGACTTAAAGATGTGATGAAATCGATGAGCATCACGCACGACTACCGTTCAACTTACAGTATTGGCTCTTACATCTCGAATCTTAACTATGTAACAGAGAATGATGGTTTTAGTTATGTTTTGAATGCGGAGAAAAATTTCCTGCCGAATTACGACATTGCCACCATCAATATTAACGAAACCTTTAATCCGCTTTTTGATATTGATATCACCTGGCTCAACAATGTTACCTCCCGTTTCGAGTATCGGAAGACCAGAAATGTGATGCTTAGTCTGACCAACAATCAGGCGATGGAACTTTATAACAATGAGGCAAGTCTGGGTTTGGGTTACCGTTTCGAGAATATGAAGATGTTTATTAAGACAAAGACTTCGCAGAAAGCGTTGAACAACGATTTGAATGTCAGGGCTGATTTTACTTACGGAAAGAATAAAACCGTACTTCGTAAACTGATTGAAGAGAACAACCAGACTACAGCAGGACAGGAATCGTTTTCAATTAAATTTTCGGCCGATTATAACCTTAGCGAGGTATTTATTGTACGGTTGTTTTACGACCGGATTCTGAACAGCCCGTTTATTTCGAATGCTTACCGCACAACAAATGCAAATTTTGGTCTTAGTTTCAGGTTTACGCTGACACAGTGAGGATGTTCTTGCTACTGGCTGCAGGCTGCTTGCAACTGGTCACTGCTGAACCCACTGAGATAATCATTTTGTAGTTAAGATTCATTTGGAGAAAGTGATTTCTGCCAGTTGCCAGCGGCTAATTCGCTTGAAAATTTAAAATTTGCATATAAATCGTTGCCAACTAAAGAAATCAAAACATGCTGCTGCATAATCTGAAGAGGGGAGTTATCGAAGCTGGTTGCGATGAGGCGGGCAGGGGATGTCTTGCCGGACCGGTGTTTGCAGCAGCCGTAATTTTGCCTGCGAATTTCAATTCCGAACTGCTGAACGATTCGAAGAAACTAACCGAAAAGCAACGTTACGAATTACGCCCCATCATCGAAGAATCAGCTATTGCCTGGGCCGTTGGTTCCTATGATCATCTTGAAATTGACAAAGTGAATATTCTGAATGCTTCGATCTTCTCGATGCATCGGGCATTGGATCAGCTCTCTGTTCGTCCGGAGCATATTATTGTCGATGGAAACCGGTTTAAACCGTATCAAAATATTCCTTACACAACAGTGGTAAAGGGTGATGGAAAATATCTTTCGATTGCCGCCGCTTCTGTTCTTGCCAAAACCTACCGCGATGATTTTATG
>Ga0209512_1003076_pt1 | contig 16392 bp, 10 predicted proteins | sample frozenSSSSmetaG_FD_184142 | JGI IMG/M metagenome (GOLD analysis project Ga0209512, IMG submission 184142) | Glacier valley bacterial and archeal communities from Borup Fiord, Nunavut, Canada, to study Microbial Dark Matter (Phase II) -... | ecosystem: Environmental > Aquatic > Freshwater > Ice >... | reverse complement strand
GGATCTATCCGTAACGCCGGCAAAGGAAGTGCCGGTTAATGAACAGTCCACTGCTCCCCTTCCCGACTGGCCCGCAGAGCTGGAAGTCACCAATTATACCGGTCCGGATCTTACTCCAAGTCCGGCATGCCTTGCGGTAGCGCCGACAGGAGAGGTATTCGTAGGAGTAGATATGATCGGCTCTCTCGGCAAAACACCCGGTAAAGGCAGCATCATAAAGCTATACGATACAGATCACGATGGCAAGGTTGATAAGCATACGACTTTTGCGATGGTGGATAATCCGCGCGGCCTTTTACCGATAGGCGATAAAGTTTATGTACTCCATACCGCCTTTTCAAAAGAAACCGGTAAAGCTACCGGCATGGACCTGGTAGTATATGAGGATACCAACAATGACGGCCTCGCGGACGGCGAACCTAAACCACTTATTGAACATATCAGCAATCCCAAATTTTTGCAGAGTCGCGGTACCGATCATGCTACCAATGGAATACGTATGGGAATCGACGGCTGGATCTATATCGCCGTGGGTGATTTTGGATTTCATGACGCGGTGGACCGTACCGGCAAAAAACTTACCATGCAGGGTGGCGGAATCGTAAGGGTTCGTCCTGATGGTACCGAGATGGAAATATTCTCTCATGGCATGCGTAATATTTATGATGTCGCTATCGATCCTTACATGAATATTTTTACTAGAGATAATACAAATGATGGTGGCGGATGGAACATCCGCTTTAGTCACCAGATCCAGTCGGGCGAATACGGCTACCCGTTACTGTTCCAGCATTTTACTGATGAGATATTACCCGCGCTGGTAGATGTAGGCGGCGGTTCGGGTACTGGTTGCCTTTATATGGAAGATCCAACCTGGCCCGCTAAATATAATCATGTTCCTATGATGGCCGACTGGGGAAGAAGCCAGTTGTACATTCACCGCGTTACTGCTGACGGACCAAGCTATACGCAGAAAGACGAGGAGTTTATAAAACTGCCGCAGATAACCGATGTAGATGTTGACGCTTCAGGCAGGATGTATCTTTCAGCATGGGACGGTGCAGGCTATTCCGGTAATCCGGCTAAGGGATATGTTGTAAGAGTGGTGCCGAAAGACTGGAAGTACAAAGCATATCCTGATCTTAAAAAAGCTTCGGTAAAAGAACTGGTGAACTTACTAAAATCTGAAAGCCAGGTGGCACGTCTGCATGCGCAACAGGAGCTGATCACCCGGCCACAGGCTACTGCCATAACCTGGAAAATAGCTGCCGATAAAAGCCTGCCGCTTTATACGCGTGTTGCAGGTATGTTTGCCTATTCTCAATCTGCAGGTGATAAAGCCACAGAGAATTTAGTAAAGCTTACTGAAGAAAATGACATAAGAGAATATGCCTTAAAAGTTTTGAGCGATCGTAAGGCGAATCTTAAAAATGTACCGTTAAAACCTTTCCTCGACGGAATGAAAGACAATGATCCAAGGGTTCGGCTTGCCGCAACTATTGGCCTCGGACGACTAGGCCGCATGGAAGGGGTGCCTGCTTTGCTTGCCGTGAAAGTGCCTGCATCTTTTGCAGCACCGGCAAAAGGTACCGAAGGTGCGCATGCCACTCCTAACGCAGCAATCATTCCTGCACATATCGCTGTACGTGCGTTGCTGGCATTGAACGCAGTTGATGAATGTGTAAATGCCATCGGCACGGAAAATTCAACAATAGCCTTATGGGCGCTGCGTTATATGCATGAACCTGCAGCCGTTGATGGATTGATGGCTGCCTATAAAAAAGTTACCGACACAACTGTAAAAAAACAAATTATTACGACGCTTGCGCGACTTTATCAGAAAGAGATTGAGTATGATGGCAGCACCTGGTGGAGCACAAGGCCGGTACTCACCGGTCCGTATTACAAAGCTACCGAATGGCAATCCTCCCCGAAGATCAAAGCATTTTTAACCGCCGACTGGGCCAAAGCAGACACTTCCGGTAAACTATTGTATGCTGATCTCAATGGAAGATTGTACATGGGTATTCCGGCATTCGGCGGTGAAGACAAACAGGTTGCTAAAGAAGAAATTAAATTTGACTTTGAAAAGATAAAAAATAAAAAAGGCCAGATCGGTGCAGCTTCCATAGAAGATGTAATGCTGGCGATTGCCAGTATTAAAGGTGATACCGTAAAGGGCAAAGCGCTGTTTACACAACAAGGCTGCGTCACTTGTCACAGTATAAAGAAAGGGGAACCCCTGAAAGGTCCTTACATGGGACAGATAGGATCTATCATGAACAAAGAACGTATCGCGGAATCTATTCTTAAACCCAACGCCAGTATCTCGCAGGGCTTTGCCACGGTGCTTATCACAGCGAAGGGTAACAAAAGTTATATGGGTTTTATCACGGAAGAATCAGCCGATAAAGTAGTGATGAGAAATATTACCGGACAGGTGTTCAGCGTAAAAACAAGTGATATCCTTACACGTAAGGAGATGGAAAATTCTATGATGCCTGCTGGGCTGGCTAACGCATTGTCTTACGAAGAGTTCTCTTCGCTGGTAACGTTTTTATCTCAGCAGAAAAAATAATTTTCAACCACGATGGAGCGCAGCCGAAACTTCTCTGCGCTCCTTCGTGTTTCCTCTTCCTTCCCTTCGTGGTTAAATAAAACGCTTACTCAAGCTGTCGATGAAAACTTTTCTGTAATATTATTGCTGAAATATTCTTATCTCTACCTAACCAAAACGACTATTGCTTCCATATTGATTCAATCATAAACCAATCATTGACAATATGCGAATCACCACCTTATTAATTGCAGCACTGCTTACCAACGTTTATTTCGCCAACGCGCAAACTAAGCCTTCCGGTGCTGAACAAAATGCCATGCCGGCAAACACAAGGGTATCGGCTACAGCTACCAGCATCGCCGGCGCAGTGCAAGGATATAAAAAATACGACGGCTTTTTTACTTTTTATTACGATGAGAAAACAGGACGCATCCTGCTCGAAATAAAAAAAGAGCAGCTTGACAAAGAGATCCTGTACTTCACTTCCCTCTCCACCGGCATAGGCAATGGAATAGAACGCGGACAAAGCGCTTCTTCCACTATAGCAAAATTTATTAAAGCAGGTTCTAAAATAATGCTGATAGAACCAAACTATAATTACCGCGCCGTTGATGGTAATGCTGATGAAAAAAAATCCGTTGACAACGCATTTGCCAAATCGGTCATCATGGGCTTTACTCCGGTGGCGATAGAAGATGGTAATATCCTGATTGATATTACAAGTTTCCTTGTTCGTGACAGCGAAAAAATTGGTGACAGGATTGGTTCCCGCGGCTTCCAGGGACCTGGTGCAGGCATGACTGGTCGGAGAACCGCCGGCGCTGCAACAGGAGGTACGTCAGGATACCGGTTCGATGAAACACGTTCAGCGATTTTTATTGACAACACTAAAAATTTTCCAAAGAACAGTGAATTTGAGGCGATGATAACTTTCACCGGTGGCGCTTCCGGCGGTGGCAGAGGCGGTGCCGGTATTTCACCGGACGCCGGCGCGGTAACAGTACGCATGCACCAGGCCCTTATTGAATTACCTGATAATAAATACAAGCCAAGAAAGTTTGATCCGAGGTCAGGCTTGAACCTCTTTAGCTTTATGGATTTTTCAACTCCTATCGATGAACCGATAGTAAAACGTTTCTCCCGTCGCCATCGCCTGGAGAAAAAAGATCCTGATGCTGCCGTCAGCGAACCGGTGACGCCTATTACCTATTATGTTGACCGGGGTGCGCCGCCACAAATAAAAAAAGCGCTTCTCGAAGGAGGCGCCTGGTGGGACCAGGCTTTTGAGGCCGCCGGTTATAAGAATGCCTTCATCGTAAAAGAGCTACCTGCGGATGCAGACCCTATGGATATCCGTTATAATGTCGTGAACTGGGTTAACCGCTCCGGGTCACCCCGTGCTTTTTCTTATGGATCTTCTTATATAGATCCACGCACGGGCGAGATAATAAAAGGTGTCGTAACATTGGGATCCGACAGGCATCGCCAGGACTACCTGATCGCCGAAGGCTTGTTACAACCTTACGAAGACGGTAAACCGCTTAATAAGAAGATGGAAGAAATGGCGCTTGCAAGGATACGCCAACTCTCCGCTCACGAGATAGGACATACGCTGGGCTTCTATCATAATTTCGCCGCAAGTACCAGAGACCGGGCTTCAGTAATGGATTATCCCTTTCCGAAATTCAGCTTAAAACCTGGTGGTGACATTGATGTTTCCGATGCTTACGCTAAGGGAATTGGCAGCTGGGATAAACGCGCTATCCTCTGGGGTTACCAGGATTTTCCTAAAGGGATGGATGAAGATGCGGCATTGGAAAAGATCATGCAGGAAACCTTAAAAGAAGGCTTTTTATTTATACCTGATGTTGGCGGAGATGCACATCCATTGTCACACCAGTGGGATGGCGGCGCTAATGCCATCACTGAATTAAACCGCATCATGGATATACGCAAACATGTACTGGCGGGCTTTTCAGAGAAAGCAATTCCTGCCGGCGCTCCCATGGCTACGTTAGAAGAAGTACTGGTGCCGGCATACCTGCTGCATCGCTACCAGGTAGAAGCCGCGGCAAAATCTTTAGGCGGACTGTTTTTTACACCTGCTATAAAAAACGATGGCCAGGTAATTACAAAGATGGTGGCTCCTGAAGAACAATGGAAAGCTTTTGATGCGCTGATGAAAACTGTTACACCCGATGCACTGGCACTGCCTGAAGCATTGATCAGCAAAATTCCACCAAGGCCTTCGGGATACCCGGGTTCTTTAGAAACCTTCAGCGGTCATACCGGTCCTACCTTTGATCCGCTGGGTGTTGCAGAATCCGCTGCCAATACAACCCTGGCGGCATTACTTAACCCGGCAAGAGCAGCCAGACTTGTTGAATACAATGCAAGAGACCCAAAGCAGCCCGGACTGTTAAGTGTGCTGGACAAACTGATAGAACATACCTGGAAAGCGCCTAAGGCTACGGGTTATAAAGGAGAACTGCAGACACTCGTAAATAATTTAATGCTAAAAAATTTACTTTCACTCGCCGCAGACCCTGATGCTTCGGAAAGCGTCAGGGGACAGGCATTGTTGAAGATCGATGAATTAAAAAAATACTTTACCGGTAAAATGGCTTCGTCACAGCCATTACACAAAGCCAATATGTTATTTGGTCTCGCGCAGATTGGTGAGTTCAATAAAAATCCTGATAAATTTTTGCCGGCTCCTGCCTTTGATATGCCACCCGGAGCTCCGATCGGTATGCCGGGGATGTGGTTTCAGGATGATGAGTATTAATTTAAGGTGTTTTTTTTAACCGCGGAGAACAGCCGGAGGCAGGAAAGGAGGAAGGCACGGAGTAATTGCTCTGTGCCTTTTGTGTTTCCGCCCTCCGGCTGTTCTCAGTGGTTAAAAAAAACACCGCGATACTTCAGCTTCATCCCCACTTTCAGTGACAAAGCACAACAGTTTAGGCGATTGTACATGCCCGCTGTCTTCAGCATATTTGTATTGTCAATTCAGACAGAAAAATTCAAACAAACACTTTTAAAAAAATTTAAACACCATGAAAAGTTTTTTAACTAATGGTAAAACGCTCACAACAATACTTGCTTTTACCGCAATAGTAATTACAAGTTGCAAAAAAGAAGGAGACTACGAAACACCTTCCCCTAAACCAACGATAACTTCCGATGTTATAGCTGCTGCCGGCGACAGTGCGGCCATTACCGCAAAACTTGCTGAGTTCAAAACACTGGCCGGCGCAACTTTAAACACCGCACCCGGCGCCACTGGTGGAAGAAGGGAAGTAAACTGGGACGCAGTACCTGCTAACTTCACCAACAGCAACAATTTCCCGTTTGATTTTTTCGGGGGATTCGACAATGCTTTGCCTAACGGGCGTAAACGCGGGCTGATACTGACTAATACCGGCACCAGCTTTAGAGTGGATAGTACAGACTTTGCTGAGATTGATCCTTCCTATGCAGATCAGTTTGAAGCCTTCAGCAGGAAAAGATTATTTACCTACCTGGGTAACAATATTACAGAGGTGACCTTTAATGTGCCTGGCACCAACACACCAGCCTATACAAATGCATTTGGAGTAATATTTTCTGATGTAGACATTGCATCATCAACAACGATAGAATATTTTAATGACAGCAAGAGTCTTGGTATTTTTAAAGCGGCAACAGCTCCGCAGGGCTTTACATTATTAGGTGTTAGCTTCCCTTACGAGAAAATTGCGTGTAAAAATAACTTCCGGAAATGGTTTGCTGAAGACAGGCGTTAAAGACATTACCAATGGAGGTGATAAAGACCTCGTGGTGATGGATGATTTTATTTACGGTGAACCAAAGGCTTTATAAAATAAGGCTGCATGGGTTCGGGTAAATGCTATACAAAGAAAAAAAGCTCGGCCTGTTGATCAGCAGCGCTTATATTATAGCAAGGTTTATGAAGGTGTAGGTTTGAGTGCCCGGTGCCAGCCGGGCATCTTTTATTATCCCCGATAGTGGGGATAACTTCGACAATATCGGGGATGCCCGCAACCGGAAATATTTACCAGATTTACTGCTTGCTTCAACCATAAAAAATAATAAATGAAAAGATCTCTTTATGCTGTACTGCTGCTTTCCGTCTCCGTTTTGTTTTTCAATTCCTGCAAAAAAGAAAGCAAAGCAGATAAACCCGTAACCATAGTCGCCGCAAGTGGCGACATCAATGGCTCCTTAAATGAATTCAGAAACTTACTTGGCAGCCCTATCAATACTACAACTGGCGCAGTCAATGGCAGACGCGAAATAAACTGGGATGGTATCAACGACTCTCTCGTTGGCAAATCATTGCCAAATGATTTTTTTAATCCTGTTTCACCAGAAGCGCCTGCTGCAAGAAAAAGAGGACTGGCTTACGAATCACCTGGTGGAACATTTATGGTAAGCAATACAAATTTTGCAAACATCAATCCCGCAGCAGCTTCGCAGTTCAAGGCTTTTAGTGGTGATAAAACTTTTGCCAATATAAGCAGCAATATTTGGGAGGTAACATTTGAAGTACCTGGTGCTGTTACGGAAGCGCACGTTAAAGGCTTTGGCGCCGTATTTTCTGATGTGGACCTAAATAATTCCACATCCTTTGAATTTTTTAATGGTACAAAAAGCCTTGGCAAATATTTTGTACCCCCTCATGATGCCAGCACCAGTTTTTCATTCCTGGGCCTATATTTTGAAAACGGCGAAACCATCACCAGGGTGCAGGTAAGCCACCAGGGCTATCTTAGCAGTGGCGCAGCAGATGTCAGCAATAACGGCACAGCCGACCTGATAGTACTGGATGATTTTTTATACAGTGAACCCGTAGCCCGTTAATAATAAACAATCAGCAGGTCACTCCGTTGGTGTAATTACCGGCGGAGTATTTTTATGAGCCCTGTATTAAGTAAATTTAGGTGCTGCTAAATACCGGCATCAATGAATAAACACTTTTTTTTATCCAGCTGTTTATTGTTAATATACTCATACCTGGATGCACAGCCTCCTTACCGTTACTTTAATAAACTCACTATACAGGATGGCTTATCCAACGATAAGGTAAATTGTATTATACAGGATAAACGTGGTTTCATCTGGATTGGTACCAATGATGGACTTAACCGGTATGATGGAAAATATTTTACCATATTCAGGCACGAGCCGGGCAATGCTACCTCGTTGTCGGGCAACATCATTACCAGTCTGCTGGAAGATGAGCATGAACTGATATGGATAGGCACCGCCGATGGCGGCTTAACGAGATACGACTACAAACTTCTTCCGGCTAAGCAATTCAAACAATACAAACATATTCCCGGCGATACATCTTCCATACCAATAAATATCATTAACGCAATTGTACAGGATGACTTTGGTTATTTATGGATTGGCACCAGCGGCAAATCCGTATTGCGATTTGATAAAAAAACAGAGCAGTTTTTTTCTCCGGTTTTAACGGGTGTCGCTACGGCACTGGCATTGTGTAAGGCCGGCAACCAGCAACTTTGGGTAGGTAAACAGGGAGGTGGTCTGCTAAAAATAAATACTGCTGATCTTTCTTTCAAAACAGACAGCCGGTATGATAACCTCTATGCGAAACTACCTCATGCCAGTGTTACATCATTGTTCAGGGACAAAGAAAATAATATGTGGTTTGGTAGTTGGGATAAAGCGCTATACCGTTATAACAACCGTACCGAAAAAGAGGAGGTTTTCAATGCAATTGCAGGCAAAAGGCTTAGCTTCCAAAACGATGAAGTACTATCTTTTGGCGAAGATACCGCGGGTAATATCTGGATAGGCGGACGTAACAAAGGCTTGCATGTATATAACCGGCGAAAAAATGAATTTTACCAATACCAGCATAACCCTTTAAAAGAGGGCACGATAGCAGCCAATACCATCAACACTGTTTTTATCGACAAAAAAGAATTGGTATGGCTGGGTACCGACAAAGGCATTAGCATCTGTTATCCGCAGCAACAGTATTTTGAACAAACATTCTTACCGGCAACAAACAATGATGTCACTATTTATGATTTTTTTAAAACCGACGACGCTGAACTTTTCATTGGTACCAGTAATGGCTTTTATACTCAAAAAAAAGAAAGCGCTGAAATACAACATCATTCGCTGACATACAAAGGAATTCCATTGGCGGTTACAAAATTTTACCAACACCGCGATGGTTCAATTTACATAGGCACCAATTATAGTTTATTCCGCTTTGATCCTGTTACTTACCGCATCGCATTACTACCTGGTACAGAAAAAGATTCGGTGATGAACAAGATCATCGAATCAAGGATTGTGTCAATTATAAGCGACAGTATCGCTAACAGGGAGGTCTTGTTGGTATCACCTTATGGCCATTATCTTACTTACTACGATTTTGAAAAAAAGCTATGGGTTTCGAGGATGGATACATCCAAAAAAATTGTCCGCAGATTTAACCTGAAAGATAACCTGCTGAGAAAGTTTTATTGCACAAAAAATAAGCAGGTTTGGATTGCTACAGCAAAGGCCGGTCTGGGTAAATGGGAAAATAATCCTTTACCTGTTGTTCAGTATTATGATAACAATCCAAACCTGCCTTACAGCATCACTAACAACAATGTGTATGACATTGCAGAAGATGCCAGAGGAAATTTATGGGTGAGTACTTATGGAGGCGGATTAAATTATTTTAATACACTCTCTGAAAAGTTCGCTCATTTTCCCGAGAGTAATAATCTACTGGAAGGATTGCAAACGGATAATAAAGGAAATGTATGGATGATAAGTAACGGCAACCTGCAGAAATATAATGTTGCTGCTAAATCTTTCAGTAGCTATAGGCTTCCCGATATTGAAAAATCAGGCGGGGTAAAGGGTTACCTGTTTAAAGATGATGAAGGATACTTTTATGCAGCCGGAGCAGCATATTTTATACGCTTTATACCTGAACTGGTAAAAGATTTAGGCCTTCCGGCAAAAATGATTTTTACAGATTTTAAAATTTTCAATAACTCTTTCAGCCAGTTGCTGCTGAAAAAGCATATATCACTCGACTACACGCAAAACTTTTTTACCATCGAATTTGCAGCGCCGGAATTTCTTGCCGGGGAAGCAAGGTACGCCTACATACTCGAAGGTTATAACAAAGACTGGGTAGATGCAGGTAATATTAATTTTGTAAACTTCAGCAATCTTACGAGTGGTGATTATACTTTCAAAGTAAAAGGTACCTATAAAAAAGGTGACTGGGGAAATAGCGAGGTACGACTGCAAATAACGATTGTGCCACCATTCTGGGAACGCTGGTGGTTCTATTTAATCTGTGTAGCAATAGTGGCCGGCGCTGTTTACTTTATTTACCGGTACAGGATAAATGAATTGATCGGCAGGCAGGCCATCAGGGATAAAATAGCCAGGGACCTTCATGACAGCGTAGGCTCTACGCTCAGCAGCATATCTGTTTATAGCCAGGTGGCAAAAATATATAATGCACAGGAGAAACGGGATGAACTTAAACATACGCTTAGTAAAATTAGTGAAGCATCCGGTGAAATGATAAGCGAAATCAGCGATACAGTATGGGCAATAAATCCGCAGAATGATAATATGCAAACCATCCTGCAACGCATGGAATCTTTTGCAAAGCCACTACTGGCGACCGCAGATATTACCTTCCACTTTCATTACGATAAAGCTATTGAGAAACTTAATCTTAAAATGACAGTAAGAAAAAACTTTTACCTTATTTTTAAAGAAGCTGTAAACAATGCCGTAAAGTATGCAGGATGCAAAAATATATTTGTAAGCATCCACTATAAAAATAATTTACTGCAGATGATAATGAAAGATGATGGTAGCGGATTTGATATGCGACAATTAGCGGCACAGGGAAAAAAATCATTGTCGGGCAATGGTATTGAAAATATGAAAAGAAGGGGCAAAGAAATAAAAGGAGACTATATTATAAATAGCACACCGGGCAATGGCACCTTAATTCAACTACAATTTCATATCACCTGATTTGGTGATACCTTACACGGAATAAATCAATCAACTTTAGCAAAACAAACCATCATGCCATTACGCATTGCTATTTTCGATGACAACAAAAACATACGGGAAAGTATCGGCATGCTGTTGAGTACAGAAAATAGTTTTGAAGTGGTGGGTTCCTATAGCCATGTGCTGGATTGTCTTGAAGATATTACCGCCAGCAAGCCGGATGTTATACTGATGGATATTGAAATGCCCGGCATGTCGGGCATAGAAGCAGTGAAAGCTATTAGAAAAGAATTTCCACAAATACAGGTATTAATGCAGACTGTTTTTGAAGATGATGACCGCGTATTTGATTCCATTTGTTCCGGTGCATCCGGATATATTCTTAAGAATTTCCTAAACACCAAACTGATAGATGCCATTAAAGAACTGCAATACGGTGGCAGCCCCATGAGTCCTTCCATTGCCAGAAAGGTATTTAATAAAATGCAGCAGATACCCCAGTTTGTGCGACCCGAAGAAGCGCCGGACTACGACCTCACTCCCCGTGAAAAAGAGGTACTGGCCAGCATTGTAGAAGGCCTTGCTTACAAAATGATTGCCGACAAGTTAAAAATCAGCTACGAAACAGTACGAAGCCATGTAAAGAAGATTTACGAAAAATTGCATGTGGCATCGTTGACAGAAGTGGTAGCGAAGGCTATTCATCAACGTATTGTGTAGGCAATTATTAAGTGTACATTGAGGAGGACGTTCCTATCAGCTATTGTCCGACGCGATATGTTTTGGAAGGGAGCTGACATCAATCAGGTCAGCGTATTGCTGTGGTCATGTACTCAAAAAATCTCCGTCAATAATTAATAATTTAACCCCGTCTTTTGAAATGGAACGATGAGAACTAAGTTCGTCAGAAACAATATATGTCATGCCTTTCGTAAGTTTAAAAAAAAATGCTGTTTGCAATTCACTTTCAAAATCGCCTTCTAAACAATGGACTATGTGCCCTTTTGTACACCAATGGTCGGCCAGGTACCCTTTTGTATATTCTACCAAACGAATTCTCAATCCTTCCAATTGAAAAGTCTGCCAAAATGCAGTTCCTGTTTCACCTTTATGTGCTGTCTTTTCTATTGAAGTCCAGTCGATAGTCTGGAAAGGTATGTTACTCATTTTTTATAGATTTAAGCATTTTTTTGATTTGCTACTGTCAAGGTAACTTACACCTTTTGTTTATATTAGATTTACCCATAAATATATTATTATCAGCTTACCATTAAAAATACATGGGTAAGCCTTCAAATCATTTTTTAAAAATCAACGGGGTAAAAAATAATTGCTAAAATGTTTTTATTTAAATGATGTTATGTTGATAGTCTTGCTTAAAGAATCGCCGCAACAGTAAAGGTTCTAACAGGCTTACTCAGCATCTTTGTGTAAAGAAAATATGTTTCGATATGCCCGATATAGGGGATGTTACCCATTTTTAAATAGCCATACCTTCAATTTTAAACCTCGAAATATGGAGCTTATAGAAAGAGATGATTTTTTAGCATTGCTGCAGGCTCAGTTTAATAATGTTGAATCAGGCGAAGGGCATTGCATATTTGTAAGTGGCGAAGCTGGCATTGGCAAAACGGCAATGATAAAATCTTTTTGTAAAGAACAAAAAGGCATTTATAATATTTATCAGGGAGCTTGTGATTCATTGTTTACGCCACGTCCGCTGGCACCGTTGTATGATATTATGTGGCAGGTAAAAAGCGATCTGTGGCAAAGCAGCAATACCATTGAAGAACGCTCTGTACTATTTGCCGGATTTTTCCGTGAATTGAATAATCAAAAAGAAAGATTCATTATTGTATTTGAAGATGTACACTGGGCCGATGAAGCCACACTTGATTTTATAAAATTTTTCATCAGGCGTATTTCACAACTGCGCTGTCTTTTTATCCTTACTTACCGGGATGATGAAATCCATTCCCGTCATCCGTTGAGAAATGTATTAGGCCAGCTGCCGCCGGATTCTTTTACACGATTGCAGCTTACTCCTTTATCCAGACAGGCTGTGGCAGCAATGGCACGTGAAAGAGGATACAACGGAGAAGATGTTTACAATATTTCCGGTGGCAATCCTTTTTATGTAAATGAAATACTGGCCAGTTACAGCACCGGTGTACCTGACAACATCAAGGACTCTATTTTGTCCGTCTATAACCGGCAGGACGAAAAAACAAAACAAGCTTGGGAGATATTGTCCATACTTCCAAACGGGTTCAACATGAAATACCTTGAAAAAACAGAGCGCACCTATTCCGCCGTTATAAAGCAATCTCTTGATGCAAAGATCCTTGTTTTAAAAGATGAGATTCTTTTTTTCAAGCACGAACTATACAGACGAACTATTGAAGCATCGCTGTTACCGCTGACAAGGGTTTGTTACAATAAAAAAATGCTGGATGTATTCATAGAAAATTATGAAAACAAACAGGAGATTGAACAAATAGTGCACCATGCAAAAAATGCAAATGAATATGATACAGTGGTTCATTTCGCTCCGCTGGCCGCTATGCAGGCTGCCTCTGTTGGTGCACATATCGAAGCAGCTAAATTATATTTAACCGCTATCGAAAGTTACCGGCACACTGATAAAGACATTTTGATTAAAATTTATGATGGGTATGCTTATGAATGTTACCTGACTAACACAGTTAAAGAAGCGATTATTTATACTGAAAAATCACTGGATCTGTGGAAGCAGAAAAATGATATAGAAAAAATAGGGAATTGTCTGCGGTTTTTGTCCCGCCTGTGGTGGTTTGATGGTAACAGAAAAAATGCAGAATCTTATGCAGAGCTGGCTATTGCAGCGCTAATTCATCAGCCGTCTTCTATTTCTAAAGCTATGGCGTTTAGCAATATGTCACAATTAAAAATGCTGTCCGATGAATCTGAAGAATGTATATGCTGGGGAGAAAAGGCTATTGCCATTGCAAAGGAAACAGGTGATGAAGAAACAGTGTGCCATGCTTTGAATAATATCGGTTCTACCATGATGCTTATTCCATCGTCTGCTATAAAAGGTATCGAGTTATTACATAAGAGCCTTCAGATAGCTCTAAAAAATTCTTATCACGAGCATGTGGGCCGCGCCTACACTGCCCTGGGTACCAACAGTGTTACGATGAGAGACTATGCGGTTGCAAGAACAATGCTCAACGAAGGGATACACTACTGTGAAGAGAAGGATCTTGATTCGTTAAGATTTTATATGTTATCCTGGGAAGCCAGGCTGAACCTCGAAACCGGCAATTGGAACGAAGCTATTAATATCGCGGGGAGTCTTCTTAGAAATGAAGAACATGTACCTGTCGTTAATATCGGCGCTTTGGTAGTGGTAGCAACCATCAGATTAAGAAAAGGTGAACCTGAGGCACTTCCTTTATTACTTAGGGCAAAAGACATGGCGTTTGAAATAATGGAGTTGCAAAGAATTATTCCTGTATTATCAGCATTACTTGAATATGAATGGCTCACAGGTCAACGCTGTATTGAAACGGAAGTACTTGATAAAGTTATTGGGATGATGAAGAAGATAGAAAAGATTACAAAAAAAAATAAACTTTATTATTGGTTACGGAAAGCAAGGAAAGAATATCTGCCCTTACAAGAAAGATATGATGGCTATGAAACAGGTAGTATAACAGAAGCATTAAAAGAGGCGTCCGAATGGGAGAAAATGGGTGCTCCCTATGAACAGGCGCTGGCGTTATATGAAGGAAGCGATGATAACAAAAGAAGAGCGCTCACAATTGTTCATGGGCTGGGTGCCAATGCAGTGTATGAAAAGATGAAACTGGAAATGAGAACATCCGGTATCAAAAGTATTCCCCGGGGTATAAGGAAAACCACCCAATCGAACCCGGCCTTTTTAACCGGCAGGGAACTGGATGTATTACCCTTGCTTAAAGAAGGACTGCAAAACAAAGAAATTGCCAGCAAGCTTTTTATATCTTCTAAAACGGTTGATCATCATATCTCGTCCATATTTTTTAAACTCGAGGTTAATTCACGCATCAAAGCTGTAACAGAAGCAGTGCGGCTGGAAATTATAATGTAAGGGTTAAAAAAGAATTTGTAAAATGGGTAATTGTAAAACAATAAATAGGTAATACCTCTATCATCAAATAAGAATAGTATTTGCACATTTGTAATCACTATTAATCAATAAAATTATTTGCATGAAAAAGTTATTTAGTACTTATCTAATCAGTAAAAAAAAACTACCAGCGCAGCCATCGCCACACTATTCAGGGAGTATGCTATCATTGTTTTTACCGATGGCCTTATTTGTATTCATGCTACTATCAGCCTGTAGCAAACAGCAGACAGACACACCGGCACAAGTTGCTGTTGCTGCACCAGCCGATACCCCTGTCATGAATTCCGATGATGACTTTATGAGTGCCTATAAAAACCTGGATAATACAGCCGGTACAGACAGCAGGATAATACCAGCTTGTTCCTTCATTACATTTTTAGAACTGCTGGAAGCCCGCGCTGCTACCGCTAAGTACCGCCAGTTCAGCAGGGCTATAGAAGATGGCTATGCAGACATTAATGTTGTAGTACCCAACATGGGATATCATTACATGAAGTCATCACTCGCAGATGCAACATTTGATATCAGGAAACCTGAGATCCTGGTGTATAATAAAAAAATCAACGGAAGCTTTGAACTGGTGGCTGTTGAATACGCAGTGCCTATTAGTTTAACTCCATATACAGCGCCTGAAGGCTTTATAGGATCAGGAGATGTGTGGGAACGCAACAGTGATTTTGGTTTATGGCTCCTGCATGCCTGGGTTTGGCAGTTCAATCCTGATGGTGTTTTTCATGATACAAATCCGCAGGTTCATTTACGTTGATGCCCATGATAGTGTAGAATTATTTCTTATAAAATCATTGGTAAACCAGGTTTTAACGATGAAGGCTGCCCGGGAATAAGCGCGTACTGTCAACAGTGATGACCTAATGTCCGTGCCCGAAGTTTAAACTTATCACTAAAGTTGCTCTATGCAAATGCCATTTTATCGCCGGCCGTAACTGTAGTGAACAATCTTAAAAAACTGTCTTTAAATTAATAAACCAACATAAATTTTCATCAATGAAAAAGACGATCGCTTTTGTTTATGGAATAACTGCTTACCTTATTTTCTTTGTCTCCTTTCTGTATGCAGTAGGGTTTGTGGGAAATTTTATTATTTCAAAATCAATCGACTCAGGAACGGAAACAACCTTTATGCGCGCACTCCTGGTTAATGCGCTTTTGCTAAGCCTGTTTGCAATACAGCATAGCGTAATGGCAAGGCCTGCATTTAAAAAATGGTGGGCAGGTATTGTTGATCCTGCAATAGAACGCAGCACTTATGTACTACTGTCAAGCTTAGCGCTGCTTTTAATATACTGGCAATGGCAACCTGTGCAATCAATAGCCTGGAAAGCCGAAAATCAAACTGTTGTTATGATTTTGAATGGGGTATATTTTTTTGGATGGCTTGTGGTATTGCTTTCTACTTTTATGATCAATCACTTTGAACTGTTTGGGTTAAAACAGGTATTTGAAAATTTACGACACAGTAACAGGCAACCCGAATCCTCCACTCTTAAAATAAATTTTTTTTACAATATAGTGAGGCACCCGATCATGCTGGGTTTCCTGATTGCATTTTGGGCAACACCTGTAATGACGATCGGGCATCTGCTATTTGAGGTGAGACGATTTTGCCGGACAGTAAAGTGACTTAGGTTAA
>Ga0209512_1003073_pt1 | contig 16420 bp, 12 predicted proteins | sample frozenSSSSmetaG_FD_184142 | JGI IMG/M metagenome (GOLD analysis project Ga0209512, IMG submission 184142) | Glacier valley bacterial and archeal communities from Borup Fiord, Nunavut, Canada, to study Microbial Dark Matter (Phase II) -... | ecosystem: Environmental > Aquatic > Freshwater > Ice >... | reverse complement strand
TTCCACTACGTTCCCCGCCCGGAGGATCGACCTGTCGATTTCCACAAGCCGGGCTACGATGTCTCCAAATGGGATGAAATCTCGGTGCCATCCTGCTGGCAGGTTCTCGGCTACGGCACGCCGTATTACCGGAACATCGGTTACACGTTTAAGAATGAGTGGCCTCGCGTGATGAGCGAGCCGCCAAAAACCTACACGGCTTATACCGAGCGCAACCCGGTCGGCAGTTACGTCAAGACCTTCGAGGTCCCGGAAGATTGGAAGGGACGCCGAGTCCACATTAACTTCGACGGAGTGGACTCCGCGTTCTACCTCTGGATCAACGGCAAAAAAGTCGGCTACTCGAGCAACTCGCGGAACGTCGCGGAGTTCGATATCACCCCATATCTCAAACCCGGCGGGAACACGCTGGCGGCTGAGGTCTATCGTTACAATTCCGGCTCCTATCTCGAAGACCAGGACATGTGGCGGCTTTCCGGAATTTTCCGCAACGTCACGCTGTGGTCTTCACCCGAATTGCGCGTGCGCGATTTCACCATCGTCACCGATCTGGATGAGAACTATCAGAACGCGATGTTGAAAGTCAGTGCTAAAGTCATGAACTCGGGAAGCAAAGCATCCTCCACGTCTGAACTGAACGTCCTGCTCTTTGATCCCTCGGGCAAGGCGCTCTCCGAAGCCAAGGGCAGTGTTTCGGTCGGCGCGCTCGTTCCGGGAGCGGAAACCACTGTCAGCGTTTCAATTCCGGTTTCCAATCCTGAAAAGTGGACGGCTGAAACACCGGTCCTCCACACTGCGGTGCTAGGACTCGCAGGCAGTTCGCCGGTATCCACTCGCGTTGGATTCCGCGAGGTTGAGATCAAGGGACGCATCTTCACTATCAATGGCGTGCCGGTGAAACTCAAGGGTGCCAACCGGCACGAAAACTGGCCTGACAGCGGACACACTGTTTCCAGGGAGCGGATGATCCGCGACATCGAGGTGCTCAAACAGGCGAACTGCAATCACGTGCGCACCAGTCACTACAGCAACGATCCACAATGGTATGAACTCTGCGATGAATACGGACTTTATCTGGTTGCCGAGGCCAATGTCGAGTGCCACGGGGCGCAGGTTCTCTCCAGCACTCCAATGTTTGAGAAGGCCTTCGTGGACCGCAACATAGCCAATGTGGAGAACTTCAAGAATCATCCATCGATTGTCGTATGGTCGCTCGGCAACGAAAGCGGCAAGGGTCCGAACCTGCATGCCTCGCTCAAGGCGGTAAAGGCGATCGATTCAACCCGGCCGACCCACTACGAGGGCTTCGGCACGGATGATCAGAACCCGGCTGATATCGACAGCCGGATGTATGCCGGCATTGAGGAAACCCGTCAGGCGGCGATCTCCAAAGACATGAGCAAGCCATTCTATCAGTGTGAATACGCCCACGCGATGTTCAACTCAATGGGTTCGCTGGGCGACTACAACGATGTTTTCGACGCCTACCCGGCCCTCATGGGAGGGGCGATTTGGGAGTGGGTGGACCAGGGGGTCTGGAACCGCCGCGATCCGGAACGCCAGTTCATTGCTTACGGCGGTGGCTTCGGGGAGTACCCCAATGACTTTTACTTCATCCACAAGGGAGTCGTTGCCTCCGATCGCTCGCCCAAGCCGCATTTCCCGGAAGTTAAGCGTGTTTACCAATGGATCGGATTCGCTGCGGAAAATCTGGCTGAGGGCCGGATCAGATTAAAGAACAAGTACGCTTTCATCTCGCTCGGCCAATTCGCAGGCAAGTGGACGATCACCGAAGACGGCAAGCCCGTGCAAAGTGGCATGATAGATGTTCCCGCCCTCGAGCCTGGCGCGGAGCAAATCATCACCCTGCCCGTGTCCCCGGTCAAGCAGGCACCGGGTGCCATCTATCATCTCAACCTGGCCGTTTCGCTTGCAAAGGACGAACCATGGGCCAAGGCCGGCTACGACATCGCCAACGCCCAGTTTGAGATTCCAAACACCCAGCCAGGCCCGGTCGCTGAGCGCACAAAACCGCTGCTCCTCGCGAAGACCGCACAGGGATTTACGATTCAGGGCGAAGGCTTCGCCGCCAGTTTCGATCATTCAACCGGATCTCTATCAAGCCTTTCGCGCGATGGCACCAACGTGCTGCTTCCCGGCGGAGGACCGACGCTTCATTTGTTCCGCGCCCAACATCAGAAGGATGATATCTGGGCTTCCGGCGTGTGGCATCAACTTGGTCTCGACACGTTGAAACAGGAAGTGCTCTCTCTATCAGTCACACAGGTGGATCCCGCCACCGTCCGGGTCTGTTCATCCTCCCGCCTGACCGGGAAGGAAGACTTCAGGGTCTCCCACACCGCGTCCTACACCATCCTGGGTGATGGCTCGATTACTGTGGACAACACAGTTTTCACATCCGATCCCGAAATCAATTTAGCACGTATGGGTGTCAGGATGCTGTTCGACAAAAGTCTCGATCAAGTCGACTATCTCGCCCGCGGACCGATGGAGAACTACTCCGACCGCAAGCGCGGATCTGACATCGGCCGCTACACCAGCAGCGTTGCTGATCAACTGACACCCTATGCCAAGCCGATGGAATGCGGCAACCACGAGGATATGCGCTGGATCTCCCTCAAGGGCAAAGGCATGCCGGCACTGCTCGTCCAAACAGCCGGAGATCCCATGCAATTCTCGGCCCTTCCCTACTCCGATGAGGATCTCGAACCGGTCCCATATTCGGTTGATCTCCCGCCGACTAACAAGACCGTGCTCTGCCTCTCTGCGAAGACGCTCGGCGTCGGATCTTCCGGTTGCGGTCCGCGTCCGGATCCCCAGTATCGCGTGAAGGCCAAACCCACGGCATTTTCCTACGTCATACGAATCCTGCCACAGGATGAATCCCTCGTTGCCGAGATCGCCCGCACCCGGCCACCGCAGGAGCGGCCACATCCGGTGCTAGCCGCCCGCGACGCCGATGGCCGGGTCAATCTCACCGCCTCGGGCGACAAGATCGAATACTCGATCGATGGCAAGCTGTGGAAACCTTTCACCTCCCCGGTCGTCGTGGAGAAGCCCACTAACCTCCATGTTCGCAGCACCGCGGCGAATGGCGCATCCTTCACCGGCCAACTTGATTTCCCCACCTTCGTGGATCGCAAGTCTTGGAAAATCACGGCCAGCAGTTTCGAATCCGGTGAGGGAGATTCGGAGCATGTCATCGACTCAAGTATTTCCACTTTCTGGCACAGCCGATACAATCCCAAAGCGCAGGGACCGCATTTCGTGGTCATTGATTTCGGCCGCCCGATATCCATCAAGGCGATCACCCATTTAGCCAGAGAGGACAGCAACAACGGACGTGTGAAGCAATACGAAATCTATCTGGGGATGAACCCCGAGACCTGGGGGAAACCAGCTCTGCAAGGCAGCCTTCCCGACGAGCACGGCCGCCAGATTTTGACATTGCCGAAGGCCGAGTTCGCCCGATTCCTCAAGTTCGTCGTGCTCGACGAACACTCGCAGCAGGGCCTCGGCTGCATCGCTGATCTCAACATCGTCCCCGCGGATTGAAAGTTTGCTTGCGCGCCACGAAGCCTCATTTTAAGCCGTCTCTCACAACTGGAAGCTAAAACCGGTATATTTATAGGGAGAAACCCAAATAGAAATGACTTTCTTGATTTCCGAAAATGCAGGCTCGAAGCTTCACCCGAGTTTGCTGATAGCGAAGGCATACGCACCCACCGCCACCGCCTCGCTGGTCCCAAGACGGGAGATTCCAACTCCGATGCGTTGCAGAGGATCATAGACGACGCTGCGATCACTGCCGGGTACCTTGATAGTGCGGGTCTCGCCTTTGAGGAAGGTTTCGAGTTGGACGGGATCCTCCAGATTGAAGGCGACAGAGGCCAAACGCCGGAAAACACCGCCTTCGGGTGCGGTGTAGTTTCCATTGAGTTCGGCGACCAACGAAGGAAGAAAGACTGGCCAGGCTCCGGAAACCCCGCCGCCGATGACAGCCAAACCGTCGATCAGGGTGAGGGCATTCCCCAAAGCATCGCCTGCGACTTCGCCGAGCCTGTTGAACGCTTGAGCAGCGGCGGAATGATTTGAGTGGCCCTCATCCGAAGCGATTTCGAAAAGTTCCTTTGGTTCCGGGATTTTCTCGATAGCGATGCTAGTCAGGTCTGAATACACTCTCTTCACAGCCCGAATACAGGCACCTTCCTCAGCATTTAGGGATGGATCGAGCTTGTTTCGCAGCAACCATGCTTCACCGGCCATGGAGTTGTCTCCGATGAAGAGTTCTCCATGCCGCACGATGCCACCTCCAAGACCAGTGCCAAGGGTAAGGCCAAAGAGATTTCTGAATCATTTCGGGTTTCCGGCATTCTCGAGCAGCCTGTTCACATGGAGAAGTAATTCGCTGATCGCCTCGCCGTAGGCAAACAGGTCTCCATCGTTATTGATATATAACGGGATGCCAAATCGCGCCTCGAGCATGGGGCCTAAGGCAACGCCGCCTCGGAAGCTTCGCAGGTTCCCCAGATCGCCGATGATCCCGCTCGGGTAGACCGCTGGTCCGGGAAACGCGAAACTGATCGCGGCGGGGGCATTCGGGCAAAGCATTTTAATCTGCGAAAACCCGTCGATTAAATTGGCTAGGCATTGCCCCAAATCGTCACCATTCGAGGGGAGCGTGACGGTTTGGGTGATTGGTTTACCGCCTTCCATGGCGGCAAACCGGAAGCTGGTGCCTCCGGCATCCAGCGTCATCACAGTATGTTTGCATGCTTCAAGATTCATAAGGGTGGGTATGATGGATGAGGTGGCAGCGGATCATGCGCGGACATTGCCGCCTTTGAAGGAGAGAATCAGGAGATAGACAAAGCAACCCGCCGGAACGACGAACGAGAGTGACGTCCAGCCGCTGTCGCGCAATGAGTCCATGACAAGGGGGACCAGCGCGCCACCTGAAATCGCCATGCACATCAGGCCGGAAAGCTCACTGGCGGACTCTGGTTTTTCCTCAACGGTGATCGAGAACAACATGGGCCAGATATTGGCGAACCCGAGGCCACCAAGAACAACTCCGGAAAGCGCAAGAGGCTGGCTACCCATCATCATCAGGCCTACACCAAGCAATCCAAGAAATGCGGAAATCCGGAAGAAGAACCTCGGGTTCAACTTGATCGATCCAGCCACCAACCTGCCGATCGTCACGACGCCAAAAAACAGCGATGGACCTAGCAGCGCGGAGTTCTCCTCGGATAGACCAAGGCCCGCAAGCGTGGGCTTGAGGAAGGTTCCCATGCAGACCTCGGCACCCACGTAGAGAAAGATACCAATTACCGCGAGGGCGAAGGATGGATTTTTAAGCAGTGCCAGAGAGCCCGCGATCCCAGGACAAGTATCCGCTTTCACTTTATCAATCTTCATCATGATTACCAGGATAAAGGCGATGGCCATGAGTGCGGAAAATATCGGAAATGCACCGCGTCAGCCTAATGCTGCCAGTCCACCGATGACCCCAACGATGGATGGCAAGTAGGCAGATGAGGCGCTACCGATACCCTTGAAACCTTGGGCGAGAGCCAAGTTGCGGCTGTAGTCACCTTGCCCACTCACATCCCGCATGATGGGGTTTCCGGCCACCTGTAGGAATGTCGTCCCTACTCCCAGCAGGAAGATGCAACCCAATAGAAGCGGGTATCCCGGGTTGGTGAAGGCCGGGACCGAGACGGCAAGAGTATTAAATCCGAGGCCCAACAAGAGGACTTTCTTTGCCGATGCGTGCCGCCAACACACCACCGGGGACACTAAACATGGCGAATGCGATGAAAACAAAAAAGGGCATCAGGGACGCCATGACCGCAGTGAGCTGGCAGTTTTTCTTTACGGCATCCGACAGTGGCCCCATGGCATCGGCAACCCCCATGAGAAGGAAGGCTAGGAGGATGGGGAGAGTTCTGAACTTCATGTTGATTATAAATAGGGGTTGGCCAGCTCGTTGTACATTCGTCGGATAAAACCGATTCCTCAGTCTATTTCGAAAGTCATTCCATGCTTGTCGCTCATGAAGAACTCGATCTGCCCGCCCTTGACTAGATCGGCGTGGGTAAGATAGCCTTTTTGGTAGGGTTCGCCATTCAACAGGACTTTGCTGATGTAGATGTTCTTTGGGGAGAGTCCGTTGGCTTTGATCAGGAATTTTTTGCCATTGGGTAGATTCATGGAAACCTCATCGAACAAGGGTGTGCCGAAAACGTATTTCCCGTCAGCGGGATTGACCGGATAGAAGCCGAGAGCGCTGAAGACATACCAGGCTGACATTTGTCCCATATCCTCATTGCCGCAAAGCCCGTCCGGCTTGTTACTGTAGAGTTCTTTGCAAATCTGACTGACCCGCTCCTGGGTTTTCCAGGGAGCGCCGCCCCAGTTGAACAAATAGGCAACATGGTGACTGGGCTCATTGCCATGGGCATACTGTCCAATCAGGCCGCTGACATCCACCGGTGTGTTTGCGTCAAGCTTGGAACTTACGGAAAAGAGCTCATCGAGACGTTTGACAAATGGCTCCCGGCCACCCATGCCCGTTATGAGGGCGGGGATGTCGTGGGGCACGAACCAGGTGTATTGCCATGAGTTTCCCTCCACGAAGTCACTGGTGGCATTTACCGCATTATAAGGATCGAAGTCCTTCCTGAACTCACCTTTGGAATCCTTGCCCCGCATGAATCCTACCGAAGTGTCATAGACATTTTTGAATGCCTGTGAACGCTTGGTGAAATACTCCTGGTCCTCTTTTTTGCCGAGTTTTTCCGCCATGACTGCGATGCAATAGTCATCGAAAGCATACTCCAGTGTCAGGGCCACCGAGGTATGGGCGGCGAGGTCCCGCGGGATGTAGTTGTATGCCTTTAGATGTTTGATTTCAAAATCATCCTGCATCGCGCTTTTTTTCATCGCGGCGAACGCCTTCTCAGGATTAAAAGTGGAAATCCCTTTCAAATAGGCATCCACAATCACAGGAACCGAATGATAGCCGATCATGCAGTTGGTCTCGCTGTTGCAAAGGGACCAGACAGGCAGCAATCCGTATTCATCATGCTGGGCCAGCATCGAGCGGACAATATCGCCAGTGATTTCCGGCGCGATGATGGTGTATAGTGGATTCGCCGCCCTGAATGTATCCCACAGCGACAGACCCGTGAGATTGGTGTATCCTTCCGCTTTCTGAATTTTGCGGTTGGATCCCATGTAGCGACCGTCCACGTCGTTGGCGGTGAAGGGAGCGAGGCAGGCACGATAGACGGCGGTGTGGAAAGTTTCCTTCGCCGCATTATCTTTTCCTTTCACATCGAAGCGTCCGAGCAGTTTGTTCCATTGTTGATTGGAATTTCCGACAACTTTGTCGAAATCCCAGTCTGGAATCTCTGCATCCAGATTGCGGAGCGCACCTTCCAGATCGACTCCGGAAATACCTACTTTGATCAGCAATGGTTTATCGGGAGAGACACCGAAGGTCAGTCCGACTTTGACAGATTTACCGCTCGATTCGCGGATTTTCTCGTCGGTGGTGCCGTCGGTTTGGAAAACCGCACCGGTGATGGGTTGAGAGAGTCGGGCGGCGAAGAAGACCTCGTGTTCCACCCAATACTTTTCATTTCCCTCGCCCCAGCCTTTCGATTTATGAGAACCGACGATCAAGGTGTCTTCTTTGATCTGGATGGATCCGTTCAGAATCGTGTCGGTTTTAAAGCTGTGAGACATGTCGATCACCACATTGCCCTGTCCCTTTTTCTCAAAGGTATAGCGGTGGAAGCCCGACCTCGCAGACGATGTGAGTTCCGCTTTCACATCATAGTCATCCAGATGCACTGAGTAATAGCCGGCTTTTGCGATTTCTTTCTCATGCGAAAATCGCGAGCGATATCCTTCATCAGGATTTGCCTTCGATCCCGGTTCGAACTGGAGTTTTCCTGTGGTAGGCATGAAAAGGACATCAAGTAGTTCGCCTCTCCCTGTTCCGCTCAAGTGGGTGTGACTGAATCCCATGATGCTACTGTCCGAATAATGATAACCCGAACACCAGTCCCAACCTTCATTCCCGGTGTCGGGGCTGAGTTTTACCATGCCGAACGGAACGGAAGCTCCCGGGAAAGTATGCCCATGACCGGAGGTTCCGATCAGTGGCCTCACATAGGAGGCTGGAGACACCTGCGCGATTCCCTGGCCAACGGACATGGTTAAGACAGGGATGATCCATAAAAGCGTGTTTTTCATAGTTTGTGTGAATTTGATTTTGGTTGGGAGTCGCTGATTGTTCAAGCCCGGCTCCGCCTCGGGCTTACGTTGTGTTCCATGCATTCCCGGTAATCGCGCGGAAAGTTTGGAAAGAGGTTCACGGGGACGAACGTTGGGCTGGGATAGCACGTGCTCTCTACCAAGCACAGGCGGCTATGATCATCGATGCCGCAGGCGATCGGCGGGACGAAGTCAGGTTCTCCAGCGATCGGTTCCATCTGGAATTCTTCAGGGATGTTCAACATCGACACAGCCTCCGTTTGCGATAGGGCCGAAACCGTGGAGAACCGGCGGTTTGGATCGAATTGGGCCGGAGCGGAAAGCTTCCAGAGAAGCAAGGCAGCCGTCAGTTTACCGAACAAGCGTGTGGGCGGAGTGAACATGTTGTTTCTTGGTAGCCGTCGGGAAGTGAAACTCGTGAAATTCCAGCATCTTTCTGTTCCCCTAGAACCGTTCGACCGGATGGTGATTCTCGGAAATCGGGTTTGATTCCCTAAATTGAAGATCCACCGGCAACGCGCAACACCACGGATCTCCCCCATTCGGGAGATGGTTCATTGAGGGAGAGCTACAGGCGGAGGATTCCCTGTTCCTGTGCCAGTGTCACGGCGCGTGTCCGATCCGGTGCGTCCAGCTTGGATAGTATGTGCTTGAGATGTGATTTGATGGTGCCTTCCCCGATGCCGAGGGAGGCGGCTATTTCCTTGTTTCCTTTGCCCTTGGCAACCAAGGTCAGAACTTCCGTTTCCCTTTCGCTCAAAGGAGTGGTGAGCCGGCGGATCGCGAGTTTCCTTGCCAAGTCATTCGGTAGGAAGCGAAGGCCGGCAGCGACATCACGGATGGCCTGGAGCAAGGCGCTTTGCTCACTTGACTTGGGAATGTAACCGTACGCACCCGCTTCCATCGCGCGATAAACGTCCTCTCCTGTATCGTTGATTGAAACCAAGAGTATTCGTGCATGCGGGTGATTCGCGACAATGCGGCGTGTGACCTCGATTCCGTGTAAGTCGGGCAGCATGCCGTCCAACAACGTGACGTCCGGCATGAGGCTGGAAAACATTTCCAAGGCGGTCCGCCCATCGCGGGCTTCTCCGACGACCTGCATGTCAGGTTCCTGGGAGAGGGCGCCAATAATGCCAACACGGACCATGAAATGGTCATCTACAATGAGAATCCGGATAGGAGGCACGTTCATATAGCAGGTTCTTGAAATTTTGAATCGGTTTGTTTGGGAATGAGAACGGTAACGGTGCAGCCTTTGCCCGCCTGCGCTTTGATCGTGAAATGTCCTCCAATCTTGATTGCCCGCTCCTGCATGCCGAGCATCCCGAAGTGGCCGACGTTAGGCTGTGCAGAATCATGAGCCGAGAATCCCTGACCGTCGTCGTTTATCCTCAATCGAATACCTTCGGGCAGGGTTTCGAGGGAAATCAGAATATGCCGCGCCTGCGCATGTTTCAGTGCATTTGCCAACGCTTCCTGAGCGAATCTTAGCAACTGAAATTCCACACTCGACGGCAGAATCCCCCGCACATCGGAGACTCGCACTTCCACGCAAGGCCCGTGGGGACTGGCCACGCTTTCCGCCATGGTTCGTAGTGCCACGAGAAGTCCTTGGGACTCCAGCACCTGCGATCTCAGATCCCACACCGATCGGCGCGCTTCAAGACGAGTGTACCGCAACATCCGACTGGCAAGATCCATGGCGGAGGATGCCGCCGCAGGATTCACAGGAAGGGCTTTCTTCGCCCCGTCGAGTTGCAATGCCACGCCGGCCAACTGCTGTTCAAGGGTGTCATGTAGGTCGCGAGCGATGCGGTTCCTCTCTCCACTGATGGCCTCACTGCTGAGTTTTGCTGAAATGATCTGCATTTTCCGGGAAATCTCACGCCGCAGAAGGAATGCCCAAAGCAGGACCACCCCGAGCAGTCCCAGCACAATGGCAATCACCACCTGAAGACGCCGGGGACTCCACCAGGGCGGCGGGCGGATCACAAGAATGTCTTGAGACGAGCGCAGCGTCAATTCGGCGCGGATGCGCTTCAGAATGTCGAGGTCCGTATTCTCCGAGGAAAAATCGAGTTTCAGGATACCACTGACATCCACCAGACTGCCGGGTTCCAGGCGGTCCAATCCCGATGCATCGCCTTGATGTAAAATTGCGCCAAGAATCAGATTCCGATGATCGAGAGTCACCTGCCTCCAGTTTCGCTCAAAATTCGGCGATCCACGCACGCTCACGACCCGTGCCATGAAGCGGATCAGGCGTCCATCATAGTCATCGAACCGAGGCTCTTTATTCCCATAAGGCTGCTTCTCATAGATGGCCATGATTTCTTCAGGCGACTTCCAGATCGCCTCAGGCACCTTTCCTACACCCACTTTCTTTACGTTCGCCTCGGTCATTCCCCCGTTCACTCCGCTCCCGTTAAGGAAGCCGATCACCTCCACGCGGTCCCCCGCCGTGGTCGCAACCGCCGTCTGGGAAGCCACCCGGATCGCATGATTGCCCTCTTGTAGGTGAAAAAACTGCCCCGGCACAGCGAATGTCACCGTTCCAATCACCTTTTGCCGATGCGCTCGCACCGGTTCCGGACGAAATGCGAACAACTGGTGCAAAGGAATGAGGGGGATTTGTGTTTCGGGAAGGGCTGGTTTTTCAATCACCAGGTCGGGCGCAAAGCGCACGAACAAACGCGGAGAGACAAACTCGCCACGATTGTTGAAGTGAGAACCGGCAACCCCGCGCACGCAAAGCTCCGCATCGATTAGATTTCCAGGTCCAGGAAGCAGATCCGTTGGAATTTCAACCAGAAATCGTCCGGGCTGGGCATCCATCAAAAGCTCCCAACTGCTCTCCCGCAGGCTGATTCTCTGGACCACACCGCGAACTTCGACACGGTGATTGTCCTCGGATCCACTGAAAAATCTTGCAGGGACCATAGGGCGAGCGGGAGGCTGGGGTTTCGGGCCCAACACCCGGATGGACGTCGCCACGATTACTGGCCCATAACCACCCGGATCGGTGAAACCCGCGATCTCGATCTCCATTCCTTCGACGGCAGCTTTCCGGTCAGCCTCATCTCCATTCCAGATTCCCCGTTCCCGGGCAACATCCACCGAAACCCAGATTCCAGCAGTTTCATCCTGCACCGTCATATTATTCCCTTCTCGGGCGGTAACGACCCCACGAACAAGAACCGGCACAGGGCTGGATGGAGTACTAAACGCAGGGGTCCTGATTTCATCAATACGAGTGATCAAACCTGATGCAGGGCCAAGCAAAGAGGCGGACACCAGCATGCATAAGGTGACCAGTCGCCAAAGATCCGGACAATTGATGGTTTTCGTGGCAGAATTCAAAGTTGAAGAAGGCGAGATCTGGAAGGCTTACGATACACATTCAGAATGACTCGTCTTCCGGGTTCTGCAGGAAAAAACTGAATGAGGAAAGATAATCAAACTTTGCGGAGGCACCCTGTTTCTCAAACCCGGTTCCATCGCGCAAGTGCCCTCCGCCACATGAAATGCCCTCGGAGCCTACCCCCGTCTATATACCCAATAATAGGTCGTGGGCAGGCCCTGAGAGAAAGTGAGATCGGAGAAACGACGGTCAGCCATCGACTCCGAAGGCTTCCCTTCACCGAATAGCCAACTGGAGACTAGCTCACGGCATACATGGCAGCACTTGCTTCAGATTCGAGCGCTTTATCATCCCCCATTTGGGAGATGGGAGGTGGGATGGAATTAAAATTCATTCTCCACCTCGCCTGTTGTTTCACCGATTGTTCAACGGTTGCTCCACAGCGCATGATTTCCAGAACTCCTCAATTGCGCGGCATCGAAGGCATCCGAACGATGAACGCGCGCCAATAAACCAGGGATTCTCCGTTCGAGGTCCTCCGGTTGTAGGAGAGGACCCGGCTCGGTATGAATGAACTCGACCGCTGTCAATTCTAAGACAGTGATCTCAATTACGGGATCCAGTGAACCGGACACCTTATGACGGCCGCTGACACTGGAACGGAAGGGCAACAAGTATTGGGGATCTTCGAGTTAACCGTCAGGAAGCCATTGTCAGGAAGCCATTGTTGACGGCAGCAGATTTCGACGATCTAGTGCCGAAACGTGCTGCCTTTATGCGAACCCGCAAGCTTGAACCGCCACCCACCTATCAACGAACCGACGATGAGGGCTTCCGTATCCATTCCGATTTTCCGCGTGGTGCCGTCACTCATCCGAGGGTTACTCACTCGAAGCCGTTGGCTGCGGCCGGAAAGCAACTTCCGGACAGTGACATCGCTCCCAGTGTGGCTCCTTGGCTATTACTTTCCGTCGCTAGGGCGCGGGGCGGAGATCTCAGCGAGGTAATGCTGGCAGGATCGCTGGTCACCGCCAGCATTGGGCTTGGTCAGGGTGAAATTCCCGACCTCGGAGTCGAACTGTCGGTCCGTTTGGACGAACCGTCTCGCGATCCGTTTCCTCACCACATTGGATTGCGGGAGGATCACGGAACAGAGGGAAATTCGATCACAAGTTGGCAAGCGTCCCTCGACGTCGATGCCCGCAGAGCGGAGCTGCTACAGGCCGCGAAGATTGCGGGACAGAGAATCACGGAAGCGCACGAGACCGGTGCCAGCCCTTTCGTCACCAGGGGTGTAGGGTGGGAACACCCCCACCCCTTCTGGGATGCGACTTTCCTCTCCGGGCCTGTTATATGCTAGGAAACGAGTCCGTGCATTGAATCGAGCTGGCCGCTCTCGTTGCCATGGCTTGCGGGCAATATCCTGATCGGGACGGGATAAGTAAAAAAATGCCTCCTACCGGATGGCAGTGCTGGCGCTAGGACTCCCACGGGGCATTGACGCACCGTGGGAGCTGGATCACTTCCGAGGCCGCGGTCAGGCGGCTTGTCCGGTTGTTTTGTATTTGAGCTGGTCGGTGGTGCAGTCAGCGGCGGGGATGTCGTCGCGCGACCCGAGATAGACGGGCTGGTAGACCGAGCCGCTTTCGCGGTAGGCGTAGAGGTAACGCACGTCCACCACCGCCCCCTTTTCGGGGATGGCGTGATTGGGCGGGATGGTGACATTCCCAGCGCCGGTCAATTCGTTGCCGTCAAACAATCCGAGCGTGACGCTGCGTTTGGCGTTATGGCCGGTGACGATGAACGAGGCGCTTTCGACGACCTTGAACTTGAACTGCGGCCCGCCAGAATTCGGACGGCCTGGGCTGTAGGGAGCGTCGATTTCCTTGAAGACCACCCCTTCGCTGTTGCCAAGGCGGATGTCTTCGTAGATTTCCAACTTGTCGTCGGGGTTGATCGCGGTGCTGACCCAGCGCAGCGTCGGTTGGTTCGAAGGAATGACCATGAGCAGGCCGGCGTGGCGTTCGATGTAACGGTGCTGGCGGAGGTCCTGGCCTTTCATCTCCAACAGGTCGAAGGCGTGGAGCGTGTCGCCCACCGCCTCGCCGTCGATGAGGACATCGCAGGCGATTTGGGCGACGGCCTGGCGGATGGGTTCCGGGATGGCGACGATGAGACCCCGGCGGTTGATGCCGGTGATTTCATCTCCTTCCTTCTGGATCATGAGCCGGCGGCCGTCGTGCTTTTCCTAGAGGCAGTGTGTTTTGTTGGCGAGCAGGCGGAACACCTGCTCGGGCTCGATTGGATTGAGAGGCTGGCAGCGGATGCCGCTGTCATTGCCCTCGCTCCCTGTTTGTGGATAGCGTGCGGCCACTTCCCCGTCGCGCTTGTAGCCCTTGGCGAGCTTGGAGGCGACGAGCTTGTTGAACAGGTTGGTTGCTGTTTCGAGCGGGATCGGCAGATCCGACTTGGTGCCAGTGGTGAGCGTGCTGCCGCGGCGGCCGTAAGCGTAGGTGGCTTCCGATTGCCCGACGATGCCGCCGAACACGCGGCCCATGTCGAGGCGCAGGAGCGGCATACCAAACGCGGTGGCGGTCGCCTTGGCGGTTAGAGTGCCACAAAGGTGCCGCAATCGCCGTGGGAATGGAGGATCCCGGATGATTCTTTCGTCCGATTCCGGCAGTAGCCACAAACTCCGTTAGGTGAAAATGGCCACAAAAAACCCTGCAACCCTTTGAGTTGCAGGGTTTTGAGAGTGGTACACCCGAAGGGATTCGAACCCCTGGCCTTCTGATTCGTAGTCAGACGCTCTATCCAGCTGAGCTACGGGTGCCTTGCGACTTGCGCGGGGCGAAAAGAAGCCGACTTTTCAAGGGACTGTCAAGAATTTCGCCACTTATTTGGAAAAAAGCGGCATTAGGGGACCGCCACTTCAAGACGGACGAACAACTTCGCGGTCGAACTTGGAAATGTGTAGGTCAAGGTTCCTCCGCTATCGACCGCACTACCAGTGACATCGGCCCAATTGACGAGGTTTTCTGAAGTCGAAACCTTGTAGCTCACGCCGGCGGCGAAAACATCGTGAGGCCAGGAAACCGTTCTAACCCCAAACGTCGTCACCACATTGGGATTTGGCGTGAACTGGGAGTTATTTGAGCCCATGAAGTATTCCACGCCGTTTTTGATGCCGTCTCCGTCTTTATCCTGCGAAACGGATTGACTATCGGAGAACAAACCGGCCCAGAGGGCATAACTGTTGGGCCTGAAAACAACGGTGGGAAGAGGCTGGTCAGTATTGAGCGGGCCAAGATTGAAATTCCGGTCATCCCCATATTCATAACCGCCGTTGGGCGCTCCGCCTTTGGTGTTGAAAAACTTGTAGGTCCCGAATGCTGCTGCGGCTGTGCCTTCGGTCATGAGATCTCCGGTGTAGATCTTATCTCCATCAATATCGGTGAGGAAGATTTCGCCGGGTGTCGGTGAGGCGCTGCCCGAGAAGAAGAGGACTTTTACCCGATCATTGATGACGTTGAAATTCCCTTTGGTGACCTCATCGGTCATGTTTACGCTGAAGGTGACCTTGCGGGAATCTGGTCCGGTCACAGGGACGTTGAGGGTTTGTGTGCCGGATTCGGTTTGGAAGTTGATCGAGGTGATGGCGTTGCCAATGTCGCCATTCGTAGAAGTTCGGGAAGCGAGGACTTGGTTTGAGCCGTAGGTGGAGTCGCCGGTCACGAGCACAGCCATGAGTTTGACGGATTGAGCACCAGACGGGACGCCGAGGGCTGCGAGATTGAGCTTCATTTCCACGCCTTTGTTCGCGGCGCCATAGTTTGTGGAATCCACGGTGCCGATGACGCCGAGGCTATCGGCCCGCATCCCACTGATGATGCCCTTTGAAATTACTGCGACGCCCGCGTTCCCGGCTTCGGTTCGGGTTCTAGCATTGAGGTCATAGATGTTGGCGAAAGCGCCGGTACCGCCATCTCCGTAAATTCGGATAGCATAGTCAGGCGTGAAGTCAGTCTCGAAGGTCATGCCGGATACTGAGTCAGTCCCGAGACTGTTGATGTAGTTCTCCTCGCCTCCGAAATTGATTAGGTCGTTGGGAATAAAGGTGCGTCCGCCGGATTTCGAATCGATAAAAAGGATGATGCCCCTGGCGCTGACTCGCGCGGCGAGATGGATTGCGAGGGTGTTCCCGTCCTGAATCGCGTGAATGTTTGCAAGTGCTTCCTGGCCACCGCCGTCGCTCCAATTCGAGGTGGTGGCTTGGTTGGCAAGTAGCGAGTATGACTCACCCGCATCGCGGATGCCATCCACTGCGACTGCAGCATGGGCGGTTTGGAGTGCTAGAGCGGCTGTGGCAGAGATGGCTGCAGCAAAGACACCGCTGGAGGTGCGAGGGATCGTCTGGAATTTCATGGGTTGATGGATATGGGTTCGATGCAATGTCGAAGTGGTCCGGAAAAATATCAATAGGACTCCTTACTCCCGCCCGCAGGCATCTGCCGGGCAATAAAGGAAATGTGGCGCTGCTGAGCTTTTAGTGGGTAGCGCTCGGGCGGATTTCGATAGTTAGGCCGCCTGCAATCCAGTAGGCCATGGCTTGGAAGTTACGGAATGTGCGGTAGCCTCTGGCTCGGCGACGTGCGAGCTGCAGCAGGCCGTTGACGGCTTCGATTGCCGCGGATGTCGTGTAGTTGTTGTAGTATCCCAGTATGCCATCCATGTGCCTCCTGAGTG
>Ga0209512_1003071_pt1 | contig 16431 bp, 13 predicted proteins | sample frozenSSSSmetaG_FD_184142 | JGI IMG/M metagenome (GOLD analysis project Ga0209512, IMG submission 184142) | Glacier valley bacterial and archeal communities from Borup Fiord, Nunavut, Canada, to study Microbial Dark Matter (Phase II) -... | ecosystem: Environmental > Aquatic > Freshwater > Ice >... | reverse complement strand
GTTCCTCGCGGAGTCTTTCGTAAATGAGCACGTTCGCGTCCACGGCCATACCGATGGTGAGGACCATGCCGGCGATGCCGGGAAGGGAGAAGGTGAAGCCGAACATGGCCATGACGCCGAAGAGGATGATCGTGTTCACAATGAGTCCGATGATGGCGATGAAACCGGACATGCGGTAGTAACCGAGCACGAAAATGAAGGTCATCATCAACGCGAGACCACCGGCGACGAGGCCCTGATGGATGACGGCCTTGCCGAGGGTGGGGGAGATGTTGCGGAATTCGTCAACGACGAGCGGGTTTTCCAACGGGTTCATCAGCGAGTTGGCGAGGTTCTGCACTTCGCCGGGCTCGTGGAGGCCTTCGATGATGAACTGCTTGCCGAGCGGCACCTGATTGACGACCGGGGCGCTGATGACCTCACCGTCGAGCACGATGGCGATGCGGTCCACTCCGGGGCGCATGTCCTTGGTGAGGGCGATCATTTTGTCCGTGCCTTCGCCGTTCAGGGTGATGGCGACGGCGTCCGCCTGTTGCGGGGAAGGGGTGGCATTGGCGATGTCCTTGCCACCGAGGGCGATGCGGCGGCTGAGAAGGATGGGGCGGCTGAACTCGGTTTTCTCCGTGTCCTTGCTCTTCATCTTGTAGGCACGGTAGCCCGGGATGATCTCGCTGCCGTTGGAAACGCGCTCGGCGAGGGTCTTTCTATCGGGGCCGACCTCGTCATTGCGCGGGCTGACCTCGCGGAGTTCGAGCTTGGCGACTTTTTCGAGAGTGGTCCGGTATTCGTTGGATTGCTCCGGGCTGACGCCGGGCATTTGAACGAGGATGCCGCTGTTGCCCTGGCGTTGGATGAGCGGCTCGGTGTTGCCCATGCCGTTGAGGCGTTTTTCGATGACGGTGATGGCTTGATCCACCTGTTGGGCGGTAATCGGCATTTTCTCACCGCTGTCGGATTCACGCTCCTGCAGGTGCAGCGAGAACGACGAACCGCCGAGGATGTCGATGCCGCCCTTGAGACGCTCGCTTGGAGGAGTGGCGGCGAGGATGCAGAGGCCGACCACGCCGATCATGAGGACGGTGCCGATGTTGCGCTTGCGCCGCTCGATCTCGGTCGCGAAATACCAGAAAAATAAAACCATCAGCGCGAAAGCGGTGATGAACAGGGTCAGCGGGTCTTCGTAAAAGGTGGTGGCAAGCATGGTGTGGAAATGAGTATTTGGCTCCAGATGCGGACGGCGGAATCGATGGATTCAGGATGGGTTGATCTCTCAGGCCGCGTCTTTTTTCTTCACGCTGGCGATCGCTGGTTTGTCGAACTCAAGCATGGTGCCTTCGGTGACTTTGACGATTACGGTGTGTTCCTTGACGTTGTGAACGATGCCGTGGATGCCGGAAGTGGTGATCACGCGGTCGCCGGTCTGGAGCGACGCGATCCGTGCCGCCATTTCCTTGCGCTGGGTCTGCTGCGGGCGGATCAGAAGGAAGTAAAACATGATGACCATCAGGCCCATCATGATCATGGGATTGCCAAGAATGCCGCCTGGTGAGCCGGCTGCGGCGGTGGTGTCTGCGGCGAGGAAACTGGCGATGAAGGCGTGGATGGGGATCATGGAATAGCGGATCGGGTGTAGCGTCGGATGAAGGAGTCTTTGTATTCGGAAAAATTTCCTGCGGCAATGGCATCCCGCGCACCGGCGACGAGGGACAGGTAGAAATGCAGATTGTGGAAGGAAAGCAACCGCAAACCGAGGATTTCCCCCGCACGGAAAAGGTGCCGGAGGTAGGCCCGCGAAAATCCGGCGACGTGGGGATGCACGCTCTCGCAAAGCGGACGCGGATCCTTGGCGTGGATCAGGTTCTTGATGTTGATCGGGCCGTCGAGCGTCATCGCCATGCCGTGGCGGGCGATCCGGGTGGGCATCACGCAATCGAACATGTCCACCCCGCGGGCGATCATTTCCAAAATCTGCGGCGGCGTGCCCAGTCCCATCGCGTAGCGCGGCTTGTCGTGCGGCAGGAAGGGCACCGCGTTTTCGATGGCGCGGAACATCTCATGCTCCGGTTCGCCGACGGAAACCCCGCCGATCGCGTAGCCATCGAAACCGAGCTCCACCAGCTCCCGCGCCGATTGCTCACGCAGGTCCGCATAGACCGAGCCCTGGACGATGCCGAAATGGCTCTGCCTGCCCTCGCCGGACCGCGGTTCGTTTGCGGCGACCCAATCCTTGCAGCGTTTCGCCCAGCGGGTGGTGAGCGCGAGGGATTTGGAGGCGTAGGCCTCGTCGCACGGGTAGGGCGGGCATTCGTCGAAAAGCATCGCGATGTCCGAGCCGAGCGCGCCTTGGATTTCCATGCTAAGCTCGGGGGTGAGCATCATTTTCGAGCCGTCGAGGTGGTTTTGGAAACGCACGCCCTCTTCGGTTATTTTGCGGAGTTTTGCCAGCGACCAGACCTGGAAGCCGCCGGAGTCGGTGAGCATCGGCTTTTGCCAAGTGCTGAAGCCATGCAGTCCGCCGAGATCGCGGATCAGCTCGTGGCCGGGCCGCAGCCAGAGGTGGTAGGTGTTTCCTAGGATGATCTGCGCGCCGAGTTCCTCCACTTCGGCGGGGTGCAGGGTTTTCACCGTGCCCTGCGTGCCGACCGGCATGAAAATCGGAGTTTCCACCGTCCCGTGCGGCAGAACGAGCCTCCCGCGGCGGGCGGAACTCTGGGGATCGGTGGCAAGAACGGTGAACGACACGGGCGGCGGGAAATAGGCCAGAATCCCCGACGGGCCAAGCTCAAACACCGCCTCGGATGCCGCAGGAAATTATTTGCGACAATTTAGAAACATTCCACGGTCGGCGGAGTTAATCTCGTGATCGTTATCATTTTTCGGGTGGAAATGAAGTTTTCGGAATAATTTCCACTAGCGCGATTCCAACTACTGAATACTCTCCTGCGTCATTTAAATCGATAACACCAACCCACAAAACAATATGAAACTCCTCCTCAGCGCCGTCTGCGCATCATTCATGGTCTCTTCACTCGCCTTCTCTGCCGAATGCGAAAAGGGCAAAAAGTGCGACAAGGAAAAGCAAGAAGAAGGCACCCTTGCCCATTGCGGCAAGTGCGAGAAAGACAAGGACAAGGAAAAGGAAAAGAAGGAAGAAGGCACCGTCGCCTCCGCTGATTGCGACAAATGCAAAAAGGGTGAAGAGAAAAAGGAAGAAGGCACCCTCGCCGCCGATTGCGACAAGTGCAAAAAGGGCGAAGAGAAGAAAGAAGAAGGCACTCTCGCCCATTGCGGCAAGTGCGGAAAAGACGGAGACAAGGAAAAGAAGGACGGCGAAGAGAAAAAAGAAGGTACCTTCGCCTGATTTTAACATCCCGCAAACAATCTCAAAAGCTGCCGGACGACCTCCGGCGGCTTTTTTTGTGCCCGGCTGTCGCTTTCCGCATCGCGGGTTGACCGATCCTCACCCGGACCACCAAGCTGCCGAACAATGATCGATGTGGTTTGCGGAGTGATTGAAAATGAAAACGGGCATTTCCTCGCCTGTTTGCGGCCGCAGGGGAAGCACCTCGGCGGGCTCTGGGAATTTCCCGGTGGCAAGGTGGATGCGGGCGAATCCCCGGAAGCCGCTCTCGTTCGCGAGCTGATGGAGGAGCTGTGCGTGGCGGTCGAGGTGGTTTCCCCGCTCACACCGGTGGTCTGGGCCTACGATGAAAGAACGATACGCCTGCTGCCGTTCCGCTGTCGGATCACTGGAGGAAAACTTCACGCCACCGAGCATGAGGAATTTCTCTGGTGCCCGCCCGAAAATTTCCACGCACTCCCGTGGGCCGATGCGGACCTGCCCATTCTCCGTGAGCTGGCCCCGGCAGGCCCTTGAAACGGGAAATTGACATCACTCCGCGCGGTGATAGCTGTTCCAAACCCCTTAAAATCCATGAAATCAGGCATCACCCTCACGCTGGCCGCCCTGCTGCTGGCCCCCTTCGGCACCCTCGCGGCGCAGGATGCCCGGCAGGATTCCAAGTTCCTGAAAAAGGCGGCTCTGGAAATCGACCAGCACATCGCCTCGTTCTATCGGAAAAACAACCTCGCCGTCCCACAAGTCACTGACGACGCCACCTTCCTTCGGCGCGCATTTCTCGTTTCCATCGGCCGTGTGCCGACCGCCGAGGAGGCGCTCGAGTTTCTCGAAATCAACGATCCGACGAAGCGCGAGTCGCTCGTCACCTATCTGCTGAAATCCCCCGGCTACTCCAGCCACATGGCGAACTGGGCCTTCGACCTCCTGCGCGTCACCGACCGCAGCGTCGGCAATCCCGGGACCAACGAACCCTATCGAAACTGGGTCCGCAAGGCGATGACGGACAACATGCCGTGGAACGAATTCACCCGCAGTCTCATCTCCTCCACCGGAGACGGCTGGGATCCCGCCACCGCAGCCGTCGGCTACTACACCCGCGACCGCGGCATGCCGCTCGACAATCTATCCAACACCATGCGCGTCTTCCTCGGCTCTCGCATGGAATGCGCGCAGTGCCATGACGATCCCTTCGGCACCACCGAGCGCCACGATTTCTACAAGCTCGCCGCCTTTACCCACGACCAGAGCGCGGTCAAACAGAACCTCATGCAGCCGCTGTGGGACGAATACAGCAAGGACCGGAAACAGGACTCCGAGGAATACCGCGTCGCACAGGTGCTCTGGGACCGCATCTACGGCATGTCGCTCGGCGGCAAGGGCTCCGGCCAGATCGAACTCCCGTCGGACTATCAGTACCGCGACGCCAAGCCCGGCGAAATGGTGGGCGCGCACACGCCCTTCGGCCAGGCGGTCCGGATGTCGGAAAAACGTCCGGAAAACAACGGCCGCGAAAAACTCGCCAACTGGATGACCGCGAAAACCGGCGACCAGTTCGCCGCCGTCATCGCCAACCGCATGTGGAAGCGCGTGATGGGCAAGGGAGTTTACGAACCGGTGGACGTCTATGTCCCCACCGCGAAATCCACCTATCCGGAACTCGTCGCCACTCTCGCCAAGCTCATGGTCGATTTGAACTACGACCTCCGCGCCTATCAGAATGTGCTGCTCATGACGCGCACCTTCCAGTTCGCCACCAATCCCAGCCCCTCCGTCGTTGAGGGCGGCGATGATTTCCACGGCCGCAAGATCGAGCGGCTTTCCTCCGAACAAATCTGGGACTCCCTCATCACCCTTGCGGACGGCGATCCCGACAAAAGGCCCGCCCGCACGCTTGATGATCGCATCCTCGTTTCCAACAGGCCGGTGCTCGTCGGGAAAAAGTCCATGTCCCAGCTATCGAAGGAGGTCCTCGCGCTGAACTCCGAAACGGAAGTGCGCGCCTATTTCAAAAAGCTCGTCGGCGAGATCTCCGCATCCGGTTCGTCATCCGGCAGCGCTTCCATGATGATGAACGAGGTCCGCACCTATAATAACGACGCCAAGGTCCGCGCTTCTGAACTTCCGTCGCCCGCGCCGCGCAACCATTTCCTCTATCTGTTCGGCGCTTCCGACCGCGAGGTCGTCGATGCCTCCAGCCGCGAGCCGAACGTCGGCCAGGTGCTTTCCCTTATGAACGGCTTCGTCCAGCGCGAGCTCGTCAACAATCCCAAAGCCCACCTCTATCAAAGCCTCGACGGAGCCACCACCGATAAGGAAAAAATCCGCCGCCTCTACGTCGCCATCCTCAGCCGTCCGCCGACCGATCAGGAAATGACGTGGATGCTGGACGAAGTGAAAAACCAAGGCGCGGAAGGCTACAAGAACATCGTCTCAGCCCTCGTCATGTCCTCCGAGTTCCTGTTCCTCCAATAAAACCCCACTCAAACCCATGAGCACCCTCTTCAAAGCCGACGAACTGACCCGCCGCCAGTTCATGACCAACGCCGCCCGCGCCTACCTCGGCGTTCATCTTTTCCCCATGCTCGGCGGCACCCTCGCCAGCGCCGCACCGGCCGATGTCGCGAAAGGCGCGAAGGCGAAGCACGTCATCTATCTGTTCATGTCCGGCGGCATGAGCCACGTGGACACCTTCGATCCGAAGCCGAAGAAAAAGGAAGTGATGGGGAAAACCGAGACCATCAATACCAAGGTGGACGGCCTGATGCTCGGCCACTATCTGAAAAACACCGCCGCCGTCGCGGACAAGCTCTGCGTCATCAACTCGATGAACTCCACCCAGGGAGCGCACGAGCAGGGAGCCTACATCATGCACACCAGCTACCCGATGCGTGGCACCATCAAGCACCCGTCGCTCGGCTCATGGGTTCTGAAACTCGGCGGCCGCATCCATCCCGAGCTGCCCGGCTTCGTCGCCGTGAACAGCCCGCCGGACCACGCGGGCGGGGGATTCTTCGGTGCGAAATACGCCGCCGCCCTCATCGGCAGCCCCGACGAAGGCCTCCAGGATTCCCACCTCGCCGAGGGCGTCACCGCCGTCGATTTCGACCGCCGCCTCACCCTCGCCGACAAACTGAACCGCGAGTTCCACGGCCGCTATCCGAATGCCGACGTCCAGGCCTACGAGGAACTCTATCGGGAAGCCATCGCCCTGATGAATTCCAAGGATCTCAAAGCCTTCGATCTCCGCGAGGAACCGGAAGCCACCCGCAATCTCTACGGCCCCGGCCGCTTCGCCCAGGGTTGTTTGTTAGCCCGCCGCCTGGTCGAAAACGGCGTGCGTTTCGTGGAAGTCCAGCTCGGCGGATGGGACACGCATTATGACAATTTCACCGGCGTCGAAGGCCGCTGCAAGGAGTTCGACCAGGCCTACGCCGCCCTCATCACCGATCTCGAAAAAGCCGGGAAACTTCAGGACACCCTCGTCGTCGTCGCCACCGAGTTCGGCCGCACCCCCGAGCTCAACGTCGAGCACCAGAACGGCCGCGACCACCATCCCACCGCCTTCTCCTGCGTCCTCGCCGGCGGCGGCATCAAGGGCGGCGTCAACCACGGCCTCACCGACGCCTCCGGCGACAAGGTCAAGGAAGGCGTCGTCAGCGTTCAGGACTTCAACGCCACCATCGCCCACGCCCTCGGCCTGCCCTACGACACCGTCCTCATGTCTCCCACCAAGCGCCCCTTCAAGATCGCCGACAAAGGCGTTCCCATCACCACGCTTTTCGCCTAACCTCTTTCGATCAAAAATCCAAAACTTGTCTCGGCGTAGCCTCGGCGAAGACGGATCACCAATCGTCATCCAGCAATCCGAACGCCCCGATTTCAATGATGACTGTCGATTTTGGATTTCCGATTTCTGAGGTCGAATCGCCGGGCGCAATCAGCCACCCGGAATTTGTCACGGAGTGACAGCCGAACGTAGCCGTGGGTTTCAACCCACGGGAAACCCGCCCCATCCATCGCGTCGCGGCGCGACGGTTGAAATCCGTTGGTTGGTCCCGCGCGGTTCTCAGCCGCCGCGCCGCGGCGAAGATTGCCGGGGAATGGTCGTCCGTGGGTTGAAACCCACGGCTACGATCATCCAGTCGCTCCGCGACGAATAAGCCGGGATCATGTGAAACGCACAAAACCCCAAGGAGCGGCGGACTCCGATCCGCCGAAGCCCATGAGAGGAGGATGGAAACGAGCCGAAGCACTTTTCATCCGCGCTCCATGGACAGGGCGGATCGGAGTCCGTCCTTCCTTGTTCCTGCGCTGCGCCGCCGAGAACTCCGGATGCATAGGCTGCATTCTTGGCAAAGCCTTGAAAACAACATCATCGTCGGAATCCCATCAGAAAACCCTCGCCAGACCCGTGTCTTCCCAGTAAAAGACGATCTGAGCTAATGATACACTTCGACAAAAACATATGACGAGGCCGCCAACATCTGAATCTGGCAGACCCGTGATCCGGAGCGATAGGGATCCTGCGACGAGAAAGGACGTACCACCAAGACCGAATGCGTGGGTTCTACTTCCAATCTACCTGGTATGGATTGGATTTATTGTTACCGCTGTGGCTCTGCCTGCGGTTTTTCCATTTGGAGTGGTTGCGGGCGCGTTGTTCTTCTTCGTCTGGATTCCATTTTGGGCATGGCACAATTGGGACGACTTGGCTAAAAACCGGTCTGAGACATTTGCAACGATGATCGTGGCGTTATTGTTTCTAACAATCCTACAGGTTGGATTGTGGTGGGATGGTTCCATGATCAGAAGCGAACTGCGAATGAGCTTTATCAAAACTGATTACTCGTGGCTACTTACGGTATTTGATAATGTCACCAGGATTTTGGGATACGGCACAATTTTTTCATGGAGTTACATCCGTAACAGAATTTCCGCCCTTCTGGACCAGATTTCCTAGGCATCGGGCGGAGTCGCCCCGCCCTACGGCGAAAAGCCGTCAAATTGAATCCGAGCTGCCATTCCGCTGCGGATGGCGCTCAAAAGTTCCGACGGTCACCCTCATTATCACCGCTGGCTCACGACCGGCTGGCCCTTCAGCAGACTGGTGTAATCAACCAGGATATTCCCCGCCTCGCGCAGGATGATGTCATTCCCTGCTAGGGAGGTGGTTTCAGGAGTTGCATCTTCATCGGTGCCATTCAGATCCGTCGCTGGCTTTTCTGCTTTCACTGGATCTCCAAGACCGGGTTTGGAAACGTTTTTCAAGGTCAGCTCATAAGTTGCGGGCGGTGGGGTGGCGCGGGCGAGGCGTTCCTTTTTCGCGGCTTCGATCTTGGCTTCGAGCTCGGTCTTCTCCTTCTGCCGTTGGGCTTCGTTGAGGGACACGGTCTTGTCCTTGCGGAGTTTTTCAAAGCGGGTGACGTCGGATTTCAGATCGGCGAAATCGAGGTCCTTGTTGATCCGGTCGGTGGAGCGGCTGCGCAGGGAATTGATGGAGGCGGTGACGCGGTTTGCAGGGGTGTATTTCGCGCTGGCGATGGTGTCCCATGGCAGCGGGTTGCCGAGATCGGACTCGCCGATTTCCGGCAGGTCGGTGAGGGAGGGGATGACGATGTCCGCCTTCACGCCTTCGAGCTGCGTGGACTTGCCGCTGGGGCGATAGAACTTGCTGATAGTGACTTTCAACGCGCCGGGGTCTGACTTGGGAACGAGGCCCTGGCCCTGCATGATCCGATCAAGCGGCACGATGGTCTGCACGGTGCCTTTGCCGAAAGTGGAGGTGTCTCCCACGATCACCGCGCGGCCGTAATCCTGCAGCGCCCCGGCCACGATCTCGGAGGCGGACGCGCTGAGACGGCTGGTGAGCACGACGAGCGGGCCGTCGTAGGCGACCTTGCCGTCGTGATCGATGCCGACTTCCACGTCGCCTTTCATGCTGCGGGTTTGCACCATCGGGCCTGATGGAATGAAGAGCCCGGCGAGGCTGATGGCTTCCTGCAACGAACCGCCGCCATTGCGGCGGAGGTCGAGCACGATGCCGGTGACGTTTTCGGTCTTCAGTTTGTCGATGAGTTTGGAAACATCCGCGGTGGCGGAGGTGGGGCCGCTTTTCGCATTTCCTTCGCCGGCGTAGAAAGCGGGCAGATCGATCACGCCGATGCGGCGGGTGCTGTCACCGGCGGGCATGTCGATGATTTTTGCTTTGGCTTGCTGGTCCTCGAGTTTGATTTCCTCACGCACGATCATGAGGGTCTTGCGCTCGCTGGGATCGGTGGAGGCGGCGGGGATGATGTTCAGATAGACGTTCGTGCCTTTCTGGCCGCGGATGAGATCGACGGCCTGTGAGAGAGGCATGTCCACGAGGTCGGTGAATTCCGCGCCCTGTTTCTGCGAGACTCCGACGATGCGGTCGCCGTTCTTCAGCAAACCGCTGCGCGCGGCGGGACCGCCGGGGACGAGGTCCATGATTTTGCAGTAGCCATCGTCCGCGCGCAGCGTGGCGCCGATGCCGACGAGCGAGAGGTTCATGGAGATTTCAAAACTCTTCATCTGCTCGGGGCCCATGTAGTCCGAGTGCGGATCATAAACTTGGGCGAGCGCTTCCAGATAGATTTCCAGCACCGCGCTGTCGTTGAGCTTGCGCATGGTGTCGGTGACGCGGGAGGCGCGGCGGTCGAGGGTTTTGGCGATTTCCTCGTCCTTCTTGCCCGCGAGTTTTTCTTGGAGGTATTCGTAGCGGAGCTGTTGTTTCCAGATCGCCTGCGCGGCGGTTAGGTCGGCCGGATGCGGGGCTTTCTTGCGGTCGTAGGAAAAGGTTTCGTCAGCGGTGAATTCAAACGGTCCGCTTTTCAAGGTGCTGGAAACGAAGGCAACGCGTTGGTCGAGGCGTTCGAGGTAGCGTTTGAAAACGAGCCGGGCGAGCTGGCTGTCGCCTTGGTCACGAACGGCTTGGGCGAGGGTGGGCTTGAATTTCGAGAACTCGTCGAGGTCGCTTTTCAGGAAGAGCATGTGGTTTCCATCGAGCGAATCGAGGAAGCGGTCGAAGAACTTGTTGGCCAGTTCGTCGTTGAGCTGCTGGTGGGCGAACTGCGAGCTTTCGAGGATTTTCGAGGTCAGCGTGGTGATCGCCGCATCGGTGGCCTTGGCGTCGAGTGTTTCCGAATTTTTGAAGCCGAAGTCGAAAGCGGTGGCGATCAGTGACGCGCTGAGCGAAACGGCCGGGATGATGAATTTGTAGGGAAGTTGCATGGAAATTCGGATGAACGGGGAGGGTAGGGGATTCCCGCCTGCCCATGTAAACGGCACTGGGAGGGTGAATCGTCTGCCGATTTCAGCAACTGGTTCCAGAACGGTGTCTTTGTGAAGCGGCTGGCTACTCTTCTCGCACGGTCAGATCCTTGAGAATCTTTTTGGCGAGCAGCTCGTTGATTTCCCGATGACGGGGAACCGGCTGGGAGCGACCGGTCTTCGGATTGTGATAAATGTTATGGCGCGAGCCATGGCGGAGCAACACGCATCCGGCCTGTTCCAGTTCCACGACGAGATCCCGTCTCTTCACGCGAATTCAAGTTCCACTTCCTTGCGGATTCCCGGGATCGGCTCTTGTTCGAAGAGTTCAAAAAGGTCCTTCAGATGCTCCTTCAGGTCCTCCAGGTCCTCGCCTTGGGTCCAGTGATCCGGGTAGTCGTTCAAGTATCCGAGATACTTTCCATCCGACTCGCACCAGTAGGTGACCTTTGCTTTCATGATCGGCAAACTACAACCGAATGAGGACGGTGCCAAGGTGCAAATCGGATGGGGAACAAGCGTTTGGGTTTTTCCGAACTCGGTGGAAAAGCAAAAAATGCGCTTTCTTCACCGCAGGCTTCGTGCTGTTTTTCCGGCGTGTTCTCCGTTACGAATATTTCAACCTACCGCTTTGCCGAACTCTCCGGGCTCAAGGAGTTGCGTGAGGATCTGATCACGAGCTGCAAGGTTTGGGAGCTCAAAGGGACGATCCTGCTCAGCACCGAGGGCATCAACTTGTTCGTCGCCGGCGCTGCGGACTCGATCAACCTCCTGCTCGAAAAACTCCGCGCCATCCCCGGACTCGAAGGGCTGGAGCCGAAAGTCAGCCTCAGCGACAGCCAGCCGTTCAACCGGATGCTGGTGCGTTTGAAAAAGGAAATCATCTCGTTCGGCGTCGAGGCGGTGCGTCCGGCGAACTACACCTCGCCGAAACTCCCCGCCAAGGAACTCAAGCGCTGGCTCGACGAAGGCCGCCCCGTCACCCTGCTCGACACACGCAACGACTACGAGGTCCAGCTCGGCACGTTCAAAAACGCGATTATCCCCCACATCAACACCTTCCGCGAGTTTCCCGATGCGGTGAGAAAACTGCCGGACGAACTCAAGGATCAGCCCGTCGTCATGTTCTGCACCGGCGGCATCCGCTGTGAGAAGGCCGGCCCGTTCATGGAGCTGGAGGGTTTTAATAACATCTATCAACTGGAGGGTGGCATCCTGAAATACTTCGAGGAATGCGGCGGCGATCACTATGACGGCGAGTGTTTCGTCTTCGACCAGCGCGTCGGCGTCGATCCAGGACTGCGCGAGTCAGACTACGCGGTCTGTTTCGCCTGCCAGGCACCGCTCGATACGAAGGACCAGGAAGACCCGCGCTACGTGCACGGCACCAGTTGTCCGCATTGTTTTGTGAGCGAGCCGGAACGCATGGCCGAGCGGATCGCCACGTTGCACGCGGCGATCGCCAAAGCGACGAATCCCTTGCCCGGCTCGATCCCGCAGGAAAACCGCCGGCCTGTGAATGTCCCCGCCGCCTATGACGGCTACGAGCTGCTGGAAGCCTTGTGCGCCATTTTCCCGCAGATTTCGCGTGGGGAATGGGAAGCACGCTGCGACGCCGGCCGCTTCGTGAACTACGGCGGCACGGTGCGCGAAAAAAACCACATCGTCCGCGGTGGCGAGCGGGTGGTGCAGACTTTCCCGGCGGATGTGGAGCCATCGGTTTCGGCTAACATCCGCGTGCTGCATGAGGATGAGGCGATCCTGCTGGTCCACAAACCCGCGCCGCTGCCGATGCATGCGAGCGGCCGCTTCCACCGGAACACGCTGCAATCCATCCTCAACGAAGTTTACGCGCCGAAATATCCGCGTCCGGCACATCGGCTCGATTCGAACACCACGGGTCTGGTCCTGTTTGCCCGCACCCGCCATTTCAGCCGGGTGCTCCAGCAACAGTTCATCCACGGCACGGTGGACAAGCGCTATCTCGTTAGAGCGCAGGGCCATCCCGCGCAGGATGTGTTTTTCTCCGAATCCGCGATTTCCTCGGAGCCGGATGTGATGGGCACCCGCAAGGTGGACGAGGACGGCCTCGCCTCGCGCACGGATTTCACCGTCATCGAGCGCTGCGCCGATGGCACGAGTCTGCTGGAAGCGAAACTCGGCACCGGCCGCACCAACCAGATCCGCATTCATCTGTGGGAACTGGGCATGCCGGTCGTCGGCGATCCGGCCTATCTGGCTGATAGAAAAATCGGAGACACCCAGACGCTCAAGCCGGAGGATCCGCCGCTCCAGCTCCACGCGTGGAAACTCTCCTTCGATCACCCGGGGACAGGCAAACGCATGGAGTTCGAAACGGAGCGCCCGCAGTGGGCGGAGTGATTCGTTAGTGATCCAGCGCTGTCTTGAAAGTTTCCAGTGCTGCCTTCAGCTCGGTGGAAACCTCGGCGAGGATTTCGGCGTGGGTGGAATCCAACTGGCCGTGGTCGAGAGCGTTTTGGATCGTGTTGGCCAGCACGGTTTCACCCCGGACACATTCGGCTAACACGGCTTTCAGCTCTTCGTCGGTCATCTGCGCCCGCACGCGGATCCACCAGCGATGGACCGCGGCTTCCACGCTGCCGTCGGTTTCCGGCTTTTCGCCCTCGTTCACAATAAGGGTTGCGACGTGCTCGATGATGATTTTGCGACGCTCCGCGATTTCGAGAAATGCGGATTTCAGCGACGGTGAATCCACCACTTCGGCCGCTTGGTGATAGCCGTTGTAGGAATCGATGTAGCGGGTAAGGACATGCTGCAACTCGGCAGCATCGCTGATTCGGGTTTCTTCTTCAGTGGGCATGCCGCTCTTTTTGCAGGATGGGTACCAAGCGGAAAAGCCCTAAAACACGATGCTGCATCTTGTCCCGCTCATTGCAAATCGCTCTACCTGCGGCGATTTGCACGCCAGATCAAACTGCTGGCGACCGCTTCGCAAACTTTCTCCGCCACTTCCTCCAGCGTGCCTTGGGTATCGATGACGCGCACGAAATTCTCATGCTTCAGCGAGAGGAAGATCTCACGGCAGCGCATCAGGTTCTCGCGTTTTTCAAATTCGTTCGTCGTGTCGCCCCGCACGCCGATGCGGGTGTGGGCGGTGTCCACGTCGAGGTCGAGGATGAGCAGCAGATCGGGAACCGGCGCGAACTCCTCGTTGCGCCTGCGGATTTCTATCGGATCAAAGCCCCTTGCACCCTGATAGGCCATGGTGGAAAAATAGTAGCGGTCCAGAATGACCACCTTACCCTCTGCCAGCGCGGGCTTGATTAGCTCGTCCACATGCTGGCGGCGGTCGTTGAGGAAATACTGGAGCTCGTCCTCGGGCGAGAGCCGTCCGGTGGATGCGGATTCACGGAGCTTTTTTCCCCAAGGTCCGTCGGTCGGCTCGCGGCTGAGCACGACCTCGCGGCCCTGGCTTCTGAACCACTCACCGAGCAGGCGGGCCTGGGTGGATTTTCCGGTGCCGTCGATGCCTTCGATGACGATGAAGAGTCCTGCCGGCATGACGTTAGAGATAGCGGGATTTAAGGTGGGCGAGGTAGTCGGCAGGGGAGGGGACGCTGCCGGTCGCCTGCTTCATGAGGTCAGAGGGATCGAGCGTCGCGCCGTGAGCATGGACGTTCTTCCGCAACCAGCCGAGCAGCGGCTGATAGTCCGCCCGGTCGATGGCGGCGGCGATGGCCACGTCCTTGCGCGCGGCGGCGAAGAGTTGGGCGGAGTTGATGTTGCCCAGGGTGTAGGTGGAGAAGTAACCGAGCCCGCCCATCGCCCAGTGGATGTCCTGAAGGCAGCCGTGGCGGTCGTCCTCCGGCGCGAATCCGAACAGCTCGCGGAAACCCTCGTTCCACGCGGCGGGCACGTCGTCCACGTCGAGACTGCCGTTGAGCATGCGGCGTTCGAGATCGAAGCGCAGTAGGATGTGAAGGTCATACGTCGCTTCGTCCGCTTCCACCCGGATCGGTGAGAATTCCGCACGCCAGAGAAAGGCGAGAAAATCCTCCAACGGAAATTTCGCGAGCTGCGGGAAGCAATCCTGCGCCACCGGATACCAGTGGTTCCAGAACGACCGCGAGCGCCCCACGTGGTTTTCCCAAAGCCGCGATTGCGACTCGTGGATTCCTAACGAAACCGCGCTGCCCGACGGCAGGCCGAAATCCTCCGCAGGCAGGCCCAATTCATACATACCGTGGCCTGCCTCGTGCAGCACCCCGAAGAGCGACGAGGTGAAATCGGACTCCATGTAGCGCGTTGTCAGCCGCACGTCGCGCGGGCCGAGCGTGGTGCAGAACGGATGCGCGGTGGTGTCGATCCGGCCCGCTTCGAAATCAAATCCGACCGCCGCCGCCACCTGCGCGTTGAAACGTTTCTGCGCATCTATCGGGTAGGGTTTGGCAGGAAGCGTTGGCTTGCGCGCAGCGGAAATTTCCACCGCCTTCGCCGCGATTTCGCGCAGCGCGGGTTTCATCGTGTCAAACAATGCCGCCACCGCTGCTGTCGAGGTCCGGCGTTCGTAGCCATCTAGCAGCGCGTCGTAAGGCTCGTCCTGATAGCCCCAGAGCTCCGCTTTTTCGCGGGCGATCTCCAGCAGCGTTTTCAAATGCGGCGCGAATCCGGCGAAGTCCGATTTCTCCCGCGCGGCCACCCATGCGTGTTTCGACATCGAGCAGGCGGTCGATTCCCGGGCGACGAGCTCGACGGTGAGTTTGTTGGATCGGTCGAACTCCCGGCGAAGCTCGCGTAGGTTCGCGGTGAGTTTCGGGTCGCTGCCGTCGTTGGCGTTTTCGGCGGCTTCGAGATCGCTTTTCCAAGCGTCGGAAGTCGCCAGTTCGTGAGCCCGCGCGGAGAGCCAGGAAAGCTGCGCCGCGCGGTATTCGGCGGCGGCGTTCGGCAGGTGGGTTTCCTGATCCCAGGCGATGACGGCGGCGGAAGAGTTGATCACCGCAAGTTCGCGGACCTTGTCAAAAATCGGCATGCGCGATTTCTGAATGAAAGCCCGGCGCGCGCAAAGGCCGAAAATTTCCAAAAACCGGACGTCAGCGGTTGAAGCGTTTGGCGATGTCCGGCGGCACGTTGTTGGCGGCGACCCATTGTTTCACGGCAACGGCATCGCGCTGGGCCCATCCGCCGAGCATGCGGTAGTAGAGTTTGCGCTGTTGATCGGGATTCGACACGCCAGCGATCCAAGCGGCGGATTGTTCCGGGGAACGGTAGTCGCAGCTCCAGACGAATTCCTCCACGGCATTGTCGTAGCCGGGCGTTCCTGCGAGGGATGAAACCCAAGTGGCGGTGCCTGCGATGTCCGTCCTGGACATGATGGGGATGATGCCGCGTGCGGCTTCGACCCGCGCTTCGGGCTTCAGGCTGCTGACCCACGCGGTGGCCTTGGCGGTGTCTTCCTTGGCGAGCGCTTCGGCCACGTTGTGCGCGGCGCGGTTTTGAATGCCGCCGTCCGGCATCGCTGTAAGCCACGCGGCGGCTTTGCTAGGATCCTTGGCGGTTATGCGTTCCGCGATGGCGGAAACAAATCCGCCGCGCAGGGCGTCGTCCTTGATGGAGGCCGGGTAGGCCATCGCGGCGTCCGCTCCTTGCAGGAAAAGTGCGCGGGTGATGGAGTTCACGGCATCGGCCCGTTCGCGGCTGTGCGGCATGGCTTGGGCGAGGCGCGTGGCTTCCGCTAGATCAGTGCCGGCCAATCCGCGGATGACGGCGGCCATGTAGGGGTTCGCGCCATCGCCTTGATG
>Ga0209512_1003066_pt1 | contig 16443 bp, 23 predicted proteins | sample frozenSSSSmetaG_FD_184142 | JGI IMG/M metagenome (GOLD analysis project Ga0209512, IMG submission 184142) | Glacier valley bacterial and archeal communities from Borup Fiord, Nunavut, Canada, to study Microbial Dark Matter (Phase II) -... | ecosystem: Environmental > Aquatic > Freshwater > Ice >... | reverse complement strand
GTGCGAGGACGGGTTGCGGACCTTGGTAGGGGGCGAAATCCATGGCTGCGATGGACGGCGCTGGTGAGAGGGGGGAGATTGGTTTGTAGACACGAGGATGAGGAAGGAAGCTCGACGTGGAGAGGGTGGTCGCGCGAGATTAGCTGATGAGGCTATTCGGAGCTCGCATGGTCGAGCGACGCGGCTGAGCTAACCAGGTTGCGCCGGCTGGGAGGACAAACGGGACAAACAGGACGAGGTCCCAAGGCGGTGAGGGTGTATGGATGTGGCACGTGCCGCGAAACCCATTCTTGATGATGGGGAGCGGCATTATGACGGGGCACGTGTGGGTCTGGGGAATGGCTGTGTGTGAAGAGGGAAGAGGGAAAGGGGAAAAGGGGAGGCACAGAGCACAAGAGCATGGAGCACAGAGCTCAGAGCTCAGATCTCAGGACACGATCACCAAGACCGTTGGGAATGCTGCTGCTTCTCGGCTTCCCACATTCGCAGTGTCTCAAGGAGTAAAAGACGGTCTCGGTATGGCAGGCAGGGCAAGGAAGGCACGAGCATCTCAACGACCTCCATTCGACTTCAACAGCATCCAAACTCCTATCCTCAGTTCCATCCACTCCCGCACGCTAAGCACACGTCCTCCCTCTCCCAGGCTACGTGTCCGCAGCCATCCCGAGCCCTATAATTCAAAAGACCAAACGCAATCGAGCGGCAGAGCCTCTTTCTGAGCAGCTCTCTCGCCGACCCGGGGAATCAAGACTGTACTGTTACCATATATGCACCCTCGCCCTCTCTCAGTATCACTATCCAGTGCCGAAATAATCACCTTGTGTCGCCTGTGTTATCCATGCCGCACTCACATCCTGCTTGATTAAAGACTCGTTCGTATGTCGTATGTAGCATGCCGTCGTCTGTTATATCGTCGTCGCGAACCGCCTCATCTGAACTCCATCGCGCCAAAGGTCCCGCGATCTTCTACGTGCTTGAGCTCAAGCTGTTGGAACCTGGTGCGGGGTCAGTAAACGCCTTGCGATAGAGGAGAGGGGGGGGGGAGGGAAAAGGGGAGGGAGGAGATGAATGCGTACTTCTCGCTCTTGGCATGGAAGTATATCCCGCTTACGGTCCCTTGACACTGGTTGAAGCAGATGTAGTAGAAGCCCTCAAAGCTGGCGCCGCTGATCGTGCGCACGCGATGGTCGGGGAGGAGGAAGTGTTCCTTCCAGCGCATGAAGATGTTCTCGCGCTGCGCCACGTTGGGGATGTAGAGGTTGCCCTTGCGGGCCTGTTTCTGGAAGGGGCGGAAGGCCTGGAACTTGGCCCAGTGCTCCAGGTCGACCTTGTCGGTCGAGCCCCAGTCTTCGTGCTTGGTGAGGAAGGAGTATTTGGAGCCGATGATTTCGCCTTCGAAGTAGGTTGTGAGGGTTGGGTGGTCTTCTGTGAGGCCTGCGTGGAGCAGTTGTTAGCTTTGGGCATGTCAAAGAGCAGAGGAGGCTGCGGCGCACCTTGTATGCGCAGGTAACCACATAGAAATGATTCTCTCATGTCGACGTGCTTTATCTCGACTTGCACCTCATAGACCTGACGCTCAGACTGCTGTGTGCCATGGAACTTGCTTCCAGCTCGCAAGTAGGAGGATGGTGAGGATGGCCTCAGCTGCGAGCGCATACATATCAGCACTTGTTTCTATCACAGCGAGACATCTAAAACCTACTCTGACATTTGAGAACTCATAGTCCATTGATAGGGAGCTGCCGATGTAGTTGTTTATCCCCAGAGACTGCTGGGTCCCACTCTTCACTTCCTGCTTCTCCTCCATACTGTCGGGCGATAACCTCTCCACTGCAGGACTCTCCTCGTCGATGTCCATCTTCTTCACTTGCTGGTTGTCAAAAGACAGCGCCGGATCGTTCTGCCGCGATATGCCTAACAGCTGGGGTGTGAGCTGCTGATTCCCTGTCGCGGCTCGTTCAGCATCATCGTTTGGAGTCACATCCACATCCACATCCACATCCATCTCGGTTTGCCCCCAGGACTCATCGCGCACTTCCTCGGGCGGACATGTGGTATGAGCCTGCCTCGAGGCGTCGGCGTCGGTGGTGGCAACGTCCTGACGGACGGAAGGGGTGCCAGGCATTTATTCGGTCGCGCCAGCGCTGACGGAGCCTTGAGGGATGGGTGTAAAGGGTGGTTCTAAAGAGATAGAAATATGGTAGAAATATACGGAGAAAATATGTAATCCGAGTTATTAATCTGACGTTGCCGTCACGGTGCAAGACATCGCTGATGGGAAAGAAATGATAATGATGGGATGTTGGTCGCGGGATGATTGTAGGTACTGTAAGTACATACACTGTACACCTCCATATGCGATTATTGATTGACTGATTGATTGATTGATTGACTTGGGCATCGAGCGGCTGCCAAGCCAAGATTGCAATGGTTGGACTAAACTCCAGGATCCCCGCAAAAACAGGCCGATGTACCTTCTCAAGCCGATGACCGATGACCGAGAGAAGCCGCCTATAATGGGCTTATAGCTTATAGCCTTATACTGGGGCACAATAGTCAAACAGTCTCATATCAAATCTCTATATTTGCCGGTTCGTAACCCAGGCTTTCCCGATCAACATCAACCCCAATGGTATCAAACCACAATCTGAACGCCCCTTTCCAAGCAAGTATCGCAAACGCCTCCTTCCCAGTATTCATATTGGCTTGATCTTGAAGTGGAGGCCGATTAACGAGAATACCAGCGCCTTCAGGTCTTGAACGAGATAGTAGAAGACGCGAAGACCTTCTGGGTCAGCGGAGTCGCTGACATCCACCAACGATCCAATCTTTGCTGTCTACATGGCGCAGGCACAGTTAGCGTCACGGCATACTGCGTACTGCGGCGCTTTAATGCAACATACCTCAAAGGAGATGTGCTCGTTCCCTAGACGGATTTCTAGCTCTTGACGGCCATCCTTGTTCTTCTGTGGCCATTTGCTGTCATCTTCCCTGTATTGCCATCAGTTCATGTGCCCCATGTATCCCTTGCGCATTCGCCACATACTTCAGAATCTCACTGGTCTTGATGATGCGCTTGATCTCGTCGATCATTGTAGAGCTGACACACACTATGTAGATATCCGTCAGTCTTCAGCCTTCAGCCTTGTGATGGTTCGAAGGGAGCGGGTCGTTCCAACGCACTTTCTTTGCGGATGAGGGAGTCATTGCGATAGTTGGAGTTGTTGGCATATCGTGCAGCTGCGCTTCTCCCATCGCCGAGAATGCGGAAGTCGAACTCTAAGACAAGGTGAGGTCAGAGTCATAAAGCGCAGCGGGTGGTTCGAGTGCAATGGGTGGTTCAACATACCTAGGAACTCATGGCCGTGACGACCCTGATGTCCTGAGCTGATGGGTGTTAGCAGAAGCCTCGCAGTCAGAATGTGATGCGCATACTAGTAGCGAATGTAGAAGGGCTCTGCGTTGGCAGCCATGTTGAGGTTGTGGCTGTCCGAAAGTGATGCGAAGAGAAGATGTGAAGATGTGAAGATGTGAAGATGTCAAAAGGCCAAAAGGTCAAGAGGTCAAGAAGCTGAGGCCCAAGTTGAAATGTCTCAGCCCTGTCGCCCTCGTGAATTTTGGCGGGGCAGAATCCGTCGCCCAGGGACGAGGCTGCACGTGATCTGCTCTGTCGCTTAATTCGCGGATTCACCAACGTGGTTCGAAGTCTAAGGGGAGGGAGACGGAGGTACTGTACTGTGCCTGGATAAGCTCCTCGGACCCTCATCCTTCATCCTCTCTTCCTTCTCTCATCCTCTCATCCTCTCTTCCTCACATGCAAGCACCTGGCAACCTGGAAAGCGCCTCTATTGATACCCAGGCGCCTGTCATAATTCCATCTTTACCTTCTAAACCTCTTGTCGACGACAACGCCAACGCCAAAACCACAGCGGCCCTCCCTTGCCACGAGTGACCACCCACTCCGAATCCCCTAGCTTGGGAACACGAATCCCCCATAACCTTCCGCAGCCGCAACTCCCCAGTTCTGGGATCAACACTGCGCAATGGCATCCTTCCTCGACAGCTCATACAGCTTGGTCCACCAAGATAACCACTCAGATGTTCCGTCCATGTCAGAGCTGCGGACGCAGCTGGAGAAGGGGACGGATGAGAGCAAGTGCGAGACCATGAAGCGGATCCTCACAATCATGCTCAATGGAGACCCAATGCCACAGCTTCTTATGCACATTATTCGATTTGTCATGCCCTCGAAGGACAAGCGACTGAAGAAGCTCCTTTACTTCTACTACGAGATCTGCCCGAAGCTGGATGCGAGCGGGAAGCTGAACAATGAGATGATTCTCGTCTGGTGAGCTAGCTGTGGAGGCTTTTGATGTTCATAGCTAAACCACTACAGTAACGGCATCCGAAACGACCTGCAACATCCCAACGAGTACATTCGAGGCAATACACTCCGATTCTTGTGCAAGCTGCGCGAAGCAGAGCTCATTGAGCCACTCCTGTCATCTGCGCGATCCTGCTTAGAGCATCGCCATGCCTACGTCCGAAAGAACGCTGTCTTCGCTGTGGCTTCCATTTATCAACACTCTGAGAGCATGATTCCAGATGCCCCCGAGTTGATCGCCACGTTCCTCGAGACGGAGAGCGACCATACCTGCAAGCGCAATGCCTTTGCTGCCCTTGCGAGTATCAGCCACGACAAGGCACTAGCATACCTTAGCAGTGTATTTGATGGCATCCCAAATGCAGATGAGCTTCTACAACTTGTCGAATTGGAGTTCATCAGAAAGGATGCAGTCCAGAACTCACAAAACAAGGCCAGATATTTGCGCCTTATCTTCGACCTCTTGGAGGCAGGCGCTGCAACAGTTGTGTATGAGGCTGCGTCATCCCTCACTGCTTTGACGAACAATCCGGTGGCAGTGAAGGCAGCAGCTGCAAAGTTCATCGAGTTGAGCATTAAAGAGTCGGATAACAATGTGAAGCTTATCGTCCTTGATCGTGTGGACCAACTCAGACGCAAGAATGAGGGGGTTCTGGATGACCTGACCATGGAAATCCTGCGCGTTCTTTCAAGTCCAGATATCGATGTACGACGGAAGGCACTCGCGCTCGCCTTGGAGATGGTGTCGAGCAAGAATGTCAACGACGTGGTGCTCCTGTTGAAGAAGGAGTTAGCCAAGACCGTGGACCAGGAGTATGAGAAAAATAACGAGTATCGTCAACTCCTCATCCATTCCATCCATCAATGCGCAATCAAGTTTTCGGAAGTCGCAGCGAGTGTTGTCGAACTCTTGATGGATTTCATCGCCGATTTCAATAGCACTTCAGCTGTTGATGTTATCTCTTTCGTGAAGGAGGTCGTCGAGAAATTCCCCAAGCTTCGCCAGACTATCGTCGAGCGACTCGTCTCAACTTTGAGCGAGGTTCGCGCAGGCAAGGTCTACAGAGGCGCATTGTGGATTGTTGGAGAATACTCTATGGAGGCCAACGACATTAGAGATGCATGGAAGAGGATACGTGCAAGTCTTGGCGAGATCCCCATTCTGGCTTCTGAGCAGCGGTTACTGGATGAGGCTTCAGAAGGCCATGAGGAGCACAAGGAGGAGCACGTCAATGGTACCGGAAAGCCAGCAGCACCAACTGGTTCCCGGAGAGTATTGGCAGATGGCACATATGCGACCGAAAGCGCTCTTACCAGCACATCCGGTGTCCAGGCCAAATTAGAAGCTGTGAAGGCTGCCCAGAAACCACCTCTCCGCCAACTCATCTTGGATGGCGACTACTATCTTGCGACTGTCCTCTCGTCCACCCTCACAAAGTTGGTTATGCGTCACTCTGAAATTTCAAAGGACATTGCGCGGACAAATGCTCTCCGTGCAGAGGCTATGTTGATCATGATTTCGATCATCCGAGTTGGACAGTCACAATTTGTTAAAACACCGATTGATGAGGATTCTGTGGACAGAATTATGTCTTGTGTACGTTCACTGGCTGAGTTCGCACAGAAGAAGGAGCTTGAGACTGTTTTCCTTGATGATACAAGGAAAGCTTTCAGAGCCATGGTTCAAGTCGAGGAGAAGAAGAGAGCTGCAAAGGAGGCTGTTGAGAAAGCCAAAACAGCAGTTCAAGTTGACGATGTCGTTCAAATCCGCCAGCTTGCGAAGAAGAATGCCAGCGATGGTGCTGACGAGATTGAGCTTGACCTGGAGAAGGCGACCGGCGGTGACTCAGGAATTGAGGATCTTTCTTCGAAGCTGAGCCGCGTGGTCCAGTTGACCGGTTTCTCGGACCCTGTTTACGCGGAGGCTTATGTCAAGGTCCATCAGTTCGACATCGTCCTCGATGTTCTGCTTGTGAACCAGACCACCGAGACCCTTCAAAATCTTTCTGTTGAATTTGCAACACTTGGTGATCTCAAGGTGGTTGAGAGGCCTACTACGCAAAATCTTGCACCTCACGACTTCCAGAACCTCCAATGCACAATCAAGGTCTCCTCTACTGATACTGGGGTTATCTTCGGCAACGTCGTCTATGATGGGCCAAGCTCAACAGAGAACAATGTTGTCATCCTCAACGATGTCCATGTTGATATCATGGACTACATCCAGCCTGCGACGTGCACAGAGACACAGTTCCGCACCATGTGGACTGAGTTTGAGTGGGAGAACAAGGTCAACATCAACTCGAAGGCGAAGTCACTACGTGACTTCTTGACACAACTGATGGCGTGCACCAACATGACCTGTCTGACACCAGAGGCATCATTGAAGGGAGACTGCCAGTTCTTGAGCGCAAATCTCTACGCTCGCAGCGTTTTCGGTAAGTCTTGCAATCATCACAGTCATAGTTCATTACTAACAAAGTGCAGGCGAGGATGCTCTGGCCAATTTGAGCATCGAAAAGGAGGGCGACGACGGACCAGTAACTGGCTTCGTCCGCATCCGCAGCAGATCCCAGGGTCTGGCATTAAGCCTTGGATCGCTGAAGGGCCTGAACAAGGTCGGAGAAGCTGCTTGAATTACGGAGTATTTGCTGGAGCTGTGAGAATTACCATGTTACGACAAGGCCTAGATTCCCCACGCAAGATCGCCGGCTATAATGAGTTATGGAGCTGGTAAATGTCTGTCCATGTCCGGGGATTGTCGTGATGAGGAATGCTGTGCTAGAGCGTTGCATTGGTATATAATGCGTGCGCTGCGCTGCGCATTACATTACATTATGGGAGGGCGCAAAAAAGAAGCATCGGGCGTTAATAGTAGAGTCGAGCCATAGGCATTTGCAGAATCTAACAATTGATAATTGAATTCAATCAATCAAATCCCATTCAGTCCGCTTTTGATGATTCCCCTGGGTCCATTCCATTATCCATTCCTTCACGTGCTTCTCGTATTCGGTCGCAATGTATCATATTTGTGCCTATTATTATTTTGCGCCAGTGCAACCCAACCAGGGACCAGACGCCGGATTTATTCCGGCGCCCTTCCCCGTTGCAGGGATGATACCTCCAACGACCTTCACCGGACACTCCCTTTCACGACCTTCCACTTCGCTCTCTTTTATATCTTACAAAGCATACTTATACCCAAGTATGCTTAATACACCAGGCGCTCTACAATGACCGAGACAGTATCATCTCACGAGCTGGGCGTGGACGCCAACGCTACACGCAGCACCGGTGATCCGTTCGTGGACCCCGTAGAGAGTCCTGGCGAGGAGGCGTTTGCGGTCGATGCGACGCTGTCGGTGGGACGGAATGCGAGTTTGACGCTGGGGACGGATAGTCTGATTGTGCTTGGTAGGGGAGCTTTGCGTGCTGAGGTATTTGGGCGGAGCTGACGGGAGATAGATGAGGATTTTCAGGACGATGAGAAGACGGCGTGCTGTACTTGGTGGCCAACTCGTATGTCTCAACTGGCATAGGGAATATATTAGAAGTGACAGCAACTGATGTGGCGCAGGAACCAGCAATACCCGCGCAATCCCCTTCTACAACGTCCTCTGGGCCGAGCTTTCCGAGACACAGATCGTCATCTCCTACGCCCTGCCCATCTCCAAGACCGTCGTGCGCCCCGCCGACCTGCGATACAACATCGACAGCAACCAGGACCTCGCCCTCGTCTGGATCGCCAAGCTCCTCGACCGCGCCTACGGCGAGTCGCAGAAGCAGAAGCGGGCGAAGATCCTCGTGAACCCGCACGCCGGGAAGGGCAGCGCGCAGAAATGGTACACGCGGGACATCGAGCCGATCCTGCGCGCGGCGCGCATCCACATCGACCTGCAGCACACGCGGCACCAGGGCGAAGCCGTCGAGATCGCGGCGCAGCTGGATATTGATGCGTTTGACATGGTGGTGAGCTGCTCGGGCGACGGGCTGCCGCACGAGGTGTTCAACGGGCTGGGGCGGCGGGCGGATGCGCGGCGCGCGCTCGCCAAGATCGCCGTTGTGCAGATGCCGTGCGGCAGCGGCAACGCGATGAGCTGCAACCTGACGGGGTCGGCGAGCGCGAGTTTGGCGGCGCTGGTGACGGTGAAGGGGGTGGTGACGCCGCTGGATCTGATCTCGATCACGCAGGCCAACACGCGCACGCTGTCGTTCCTGTCGCAGTCCGTGGGGATTGTCGCGGAGTCGGACCTCGCGACGGAGCATATCCGGTGGATGGGGCAGGCGCGGTTCACGTACGGGTTCCTGACGAGGCTGCTGAGGAAGAGGGTGTACCCGTGCGACATCGCCGTCAAGGTGGGCATCGAGGATAAGGCGGCGATCAGGGAGCACTACCAGCGCGAGATCCAGCGCCACGAGCCGCCGAGCGAGCGGCGCGGGCCACGCAGCGACATCGAGGACGATGCGTCGGCCAGCAGCAGCGGCGGGGCGAGCGAGGAGGGCCTCCCGCCGCTGCGGTACGGGACGATCAACGACAAGCTGCCGGCAGACTGGCAGATGGTGCGGCACGACACGATCGGGAACTTCTACTGCGGGAATGTAAGTCCCTCCCCCTTCCCCACGGCCGATACTCGTCAGTTGCTGACCAAGCGCCGCAGATGTGCTACATGGCGGCGGACGCGAACTTCTTCGCGCCGGCGCTGCCCGCGGACGGATTCATGGACCTGGTGTGCATCGACGGGCGGATCGGGCGGGCGGCGGCGATCGACCTGATGCTGGCGGTGGAGAGCAACAAGTTCTTCGACAAGCCGCTGGTGAGCTACCGCAAGGTGCTGGGGTACCGCATCATACCGCGCGACCAGGAGAGCGGGTATATCAGCATCGATGGCGAGAGGGTCCCGTTCGAGCCGTTCCAGGCGGAGATACATAGGGGGCTGGGCACGGTGCTGGCGAGGCGCGGGGGGCGGTTCGAGGCGCCTGGACCGTAGGGTGGGGAGGTGAGGAGAGGTGGTATTGAGGGGAGGGGGCGTATTGTATTTGCATTTGAATTTTTGGAAAGGAAAGTGGGGAGGACGGAGAGCAGGGGAGGTTTTTTTCTTCACAGTCATGGCATCATGATACCCAGGAGTCAGTTAATTGATTGGACCGTTGGCCGTGGACGGATGGGGGACGATGGATGATGGATGAAAATTGGGGAGGGCTTGTGTGTACAGCTCAGCAGTAAAACTTGTATTTACAGTATGGAACATTATTCGCGCCTTGACAAATGCCGGACGTCCTGCCTGATCCTCTAAACCCCTCATTATCCCCCACGTAGCCTTTCTTGACCTGCTCTGCCTCCGTCGCCTCCGGCGCCGCTTCCCCGCCAGGCCATCGCCCTCCCTCGCGCGCGACCATCTCGAATTTCCCGGATCCGAAATACCAATCCGGCCGTTCAATCCTCGATGCCGCCCCAGCCCTCATCCTGCATCTCGACGTCCGCCCTCTCATTCCCGGGCAGTCTCTCATCCGCCAGCGCCCCCCTCGCCTTCTCCCTCACGCTCTTCGTCGGACTGCTCCCCGCCAGCTCCCTCAGCGGCGCCAGCAGCGTCTCCAGCGCGACGCCGGGCCTGCCGTCGCGCAGCGCGCCCGCCCGCTCGAGCTCATCCACGTAGATGTCGATGACGTGGTAGCGTATGCCCATGGGGACGCGCACATCGGCGACGTCGAGCGGCACCTCCTCGAGCAGGGCGAGCTGGGCGCGCACGGCGTCGTCGGCCCAGGCGGCGTCGCGGCACAGCGCGAGCTGCGCGCCGACGACGCGGCGCGTCAGCAGCAGGAACTTCTCCATGCGCAGGACGTCGATGTTGGTCCACTCGCGCTTCATGGTGGCCCAGAAGGCGCGGGTGAAGGCGGCGCGGTTGGGGGCGTGGACGGTGGCGAGCAGCGAGGCGAGGGAGGTGCACATGGCTTGTTGCGGCAGCGGGCGGTCGGTCATCCAGAGCGCGTAGAAGAGGCCTTTCCAGAGCTTGAGGGCGGAGAGGGGGGGGAGGGCGCGCCGGCCTGAGAGGAAGGTCGTGAGGGAGAGGAGGGCGGAGTCGCGGAGTCGGCGGTCTAGGGGGTGTTAGTGGGAGGGGGATGGAGGCAGGGGGGGTGGGAGGGAGAGGAGAGCGTACCGCTTGAGCCGAGGTTTTTGACGAAGGGCGTCTGGGAGACATCTGCGTCGGCCATGCTGGGCGTGTGTGATTTCGCGGTGGTTCTGCGATTCGTCTGGTGCCGCTCTGCGTCGCCGTGTCTCTCTCGGAGATTCGAGTGTTGTGTCGTTGGGTGGGGGGCTGTGAGCACGGAAGAGAGGTTGAGGGTTATCGCGGATTCTTGGTCGATGCGAGCGAGCGATGGAAGATAAATTTGTCGAGAATTTGGAGCGAGAGGCTAAGAGCGGGTGTGGCGTGCAGTAGCGGCGGGAGGGGATGGCGGGGGGTGGGCTGGGGGGGGTTAGCCGCATTGGGGCAAGGCGAGGGTTTTGAAGGGTTGTTTGTTTGTTTGGGGGTCTTATTGGGTTTTTATTAAATAAAGGGGACCTATAATAGAATTAAGCATATTAAATTTCACCATGTGCTATTCTATTCATAGCATGATAGCATAGGGAATGGATTTCCACAGGCAATCTCTCCTCGGGTTGTGCTGAGTCTTAACTCTCAACATCGTTTCTGGGAAGAGTTTGAGAGTTGAACACTCTTATATTCGATTCTAGACGGACTTTGAGCATGGATAGCATTTATCTTGGGTCAGATATGGAGTGTTAATTAACTTATGAGTTGTAGATATTGGAGAAAACTGTCTTCTTTACTCATTGAGTCTTTTATGTTCTGTCTCTCTGTAACCTTGCATCGTATGGTATACTTATACACTGTTCTTTAGATCTTCACTTCTTCAGACTTCAATCTCTAATTCCAAACATTTCTTCTCTTGGAATATAAGAATAAGTGAAGTGAACATTTGTCTTTCTCTCCTAGAAGGACAAACCAGACATTGCAATACATTGAGGTTCAGCCTGTTGGCCCTCTTCGTGCTGCTCCCTGCTCCTCGTATTTATACCTATTGTATACAGCCCTTTCTTTGCAGAGCTCACTCTCTACTCATCCACAAAGGTGCGAGTGCCGGAAACAGCCATCCATGCATTTCGACCGACCAAAGCCCGCAGCACAAAGAACCGCAGACGCCTTATAAGCCTCCTCACAACCTCATTGCTCAGTGTCAATTCATGTGTCCAGGGACCAAATGGTCCTCATAGTCAGCGCTCTGATATCTGTGAATCTGCTGTCCTGTCTGCTGTTTATTATACATTTCTGGCGCAGAAGGGCGAGGATCAAAGCCGCCCTCCCCAACATGACAGGCCTCATAGGCGTAAACCGTCGCATGGTGGCTCGTGCGCAACAGATGTCCAGCGCGTGTCGCGAACTTCACACTGCGTCTTCGTCTTCACAGCCTCGTCAACCAAAAGTCAACAACACAACCATGGAGGGAACCAGGGAGCGCCATGAGCTCTACCATGGCACAGTTGAGGTGAGTGAAGATTGCTCTTCTTCTTTTTTATTTTAATCCTCTCATCCCAATTGCTGTGAAATCGGTGCTGATACTTAACCTCATCAGCCAGCAAAACAGCTCGATCTCAGCGTCCTGAACACACGACGTCCAATCGCACGCCACGCATCGATCCCCGCGGCCTCGAGGGGCGACGAGAACGAGGACGAGAAGGACGACGTGGTCTTCCTCTACGACCGCAAGACCCTGGAGAAGGAGAAGCTCGGCTGCCACTGGTGCCAGCTCGCGCAGTTCTCGACGCACAGTCGGTACCCGGTGACGGTGACAAACAAGGTCGACAACGCGACGTTCCCCAGGAACTTCTGCTTCATCGAGCACTCGCTCCTGCGCGAGGGCGTCGCGAGGGCCGATGCGGGGTTCCGCATGGGCTGCGAGTGCGAGGACGACGGCGACTGCGAGTACCAGACCTGCCATTGCCTGCAGGATGTCGAGGTCAAGCATAATAAGCTTGGGGCGCCGAAGAAGGTCAATGCGTATCTGTCGAAGGGGCCGAAGGCGGGGTGTCTGAGGAAGGAGATACTGGAGAGTAGGCTGGTGCTGTATGAGTGCCACGAGTCGTGCGCCTGTAGCCAGAGCTGCAGTAATCGCATCGTGGAGCACGGACGCAAGATCCCGCTGGAGATCTTCAGGACGTCGGATGGCAGGGGATGGGGTATGTGGATCCATGTGTGGCAATGGACTTTGCTGACTTTCAAAGGCGTGCGCTCGAGCGTCACTATCAAGGAGGGGCAGTTCGTCGACACATATGTCGGCGAGATCATCACGGCGGCAGAGGCTCAGCGGCGCCGCGAGGACAGCCACATCGCGCAGAGGAAAGACATCTACCTGTTCGCGCTCGACAAGTTCTCGGACCCCGACTCCATCGACGAGCGCCTGAAGGGCCCCTGTCTCGAGGTCGACGGCGAGTTCCTCGCTGGCCCGACGCGGTTCATCAACCACAGCTGCGACCCGAACCTCCGCATCTTCGCGCGGGTCGGCGACCACGCCGACAAGCACATCCACGACCTCGCCTTCTTCGCCATCCGCACCGTGCGCGCGGGCGAGGAGCTCACGTTCGACTACGTCGACGGGCTCGAGGGGGACTTTGCCGAGGACGCGAAGAAGGAGTATAACCGGAAGGACATGACCGAGTGTCTGTGCGGTGCCGAGGATTGCAGGAAGTTCTTGTGGTAGTCGGGAGGACGGGGGACGGGGGGCGGGGGGCGGGGGGCGGGGGACGGGGGACGGGGGACGGGGTCGTTTTGTCATTGCATGTTCCGGCGTTCCGATACCCATTGTTGGAAGGCGTCTGCAGAAAAGGATGGTGCATTTATACATGGCTTGGCGGCATGGCAGGGAGCGAGCATCTGGGTATGGAGGGAGTATGGAGTATGTCAAGATTGGATTTTGTATAAGTGCATGGGCATGGGCATGGGCATGATGTGAGAGTTTACAGTTCAGAGCTCGTGGGTTATATTCCGTCCGTGGTGGATGGATGCTGGAGACATGTACTGAATGCAGCACGAGGCCATTTCTCAGTCATGGCTACATACTCAAACACTCGAGAGTACTGACAACACCGACCATTCCTTGTGTTTTGTGAAATCATTGGAATCTGACAATAATCACCCAGGCGTCCTGAATAATTGCAGAAAGGATCCATAAGAGACATACTCTACATAGAGCATATGATTCTTGTATGAGGACAGTGAGGGAAAAGGGGGAATGGATGGAACAGTACTCCGTAAATTCGTAATCACTCAGGTTCAGGCACATGATATTCACATGACATGCACCTGGCATGCACAGACCAAGGCCTAAAGTTCTGACAGAGACAAGCACACAGCCTAAGTCGAAAGCGTCCTAGTGGGAAGTGTGATGGATGATGCAGTGTCCGTGTGTCAGTCCCTCACTCCTCCATCTCCATCTTCATATCCATTCCCCTCTCCATCCCCATCTCCATTCCCATCTCCATTCCCATCTCCACCCTCACCTTTCTCCTCCCGCAGAGGCTCATTCATACGCTGTATCATTCTCCATAACATACATTCACATCTTCAAACCGATCGCGAATGCTTCAACCACACAGAATGGAGCTTATCTAATGGCGGCATCTACACAGTAGGGCACGACTGAGCGAGCATACAGACTCCTCGTTGTGGGCGGGCGTGGGAAGGCTATCTGGAACATTTACACCTATGCGAAGACGGGCACCGCTACTCTCTTGATTTAATCCCGCAAACCTCGCATCTTCGACGATATAACACACAGCGACATCCAAACCATACCATCTCCCAACATCATCTTCCCTGAACACATGCGAAACAATGGTACGTCGTCTCCCCTCCCCTCAGCCTTCCCACCTCTCTCTCTCCACCTCCATCCATCCACGCTCTTTCTAACATCCCCCAGGGCTGCTGCATCTCCCGCCCCACCTCCCCCTACCCCTCGACCACCTCTCCGCCGCCGAGCTCCTCCCAAGCCGCCATAAACGCCTCCGCCTCTCAAACCGCCCTCCCCCGCCCCTCAACCCAGCACACGAACTCCTCCTCCCGCAACCTCACGCACTCGCACTCGCACCGCTCGCACGCGCACCACCAGCGCCCGCTAACCGAGCACTTCAACAAGCCCCTGCGGCGGCACACCTGGAGCAGCCCAGACCGCACGTGGATGCGGCAGCAGCTCGACCGCGAGCAGACCGCCTTCTTCGAGACGCGGGTGGCGGGACGCACGGAGGTCTGGCTCGCGATCCAGGCCGCCGTGGCCGAGATGCGGGTGTCCGGCGACGGGGCCGATGGGGTTGCGAGTGCGCAGGCCATCCTGGATGCGGCGGGCGTGACGCTGCCGACGGGCGATCTGGCGGATGGGGCGTATGATGCGCTAGGGGCGTTTTATGCGGTGCCGCAGTGGGTGGTTAGTGATCCGGAGGATGTGGGGGTGGATGGGAAGGACGCGGATGAGGGGGATGAGGATGGGGATGAGGATGACGAGGAGGAGGAGGCGGAGAGGAGGAGGGAGGAGAAGGGGAAGGCCGTGGTGGGGGAGAGGGAGGGGGTCAAGGTTAAAGCGAGGCTGAGCGAGAGGGGGGGAAGGGATGTGGTGGTCGTGCTCGGGAGAGGGGAGAGCGTGAGGGTGCTGGCGAGGAGGGTGGGGGTGGATTGTCAGGTGTGTGTTCCTGCGATATCCCACTTCGTGTCTTTTTGGGGGTTCTCCACGACCAGAATGTGTGATTGAGACAGTGCTAACGAGTGTGCTCTCTAGCTATCCCCGTCGAAGCGCGTGCGCATCGCATACATGGGCAAGATCCTGAAGGAGAACGAGACGCTGGTGGCGCAGGGATGGAAGGAGGGACACGTGGTGAACGCGCTGGTGTTTGGATGATCTGCGACGGTGTTGTTGGCGCTTTTGTTGTTCTCCCGCTATGCTGTGTCGTGGGTGCTTGGTTGTGGGATTTGCGGACGGAAAGGATGGAAGATACCCAAATGCTTTTTAGCGTGTTTGTCTGCGGGGATTTATGGGATGGGTGAGGGATGAGGGCTCAGGGGTGGGAATATAGCAGAGGCGGATGTGATGGCTGCGTGCACACACAGGTAGCGTACATAGCGGGATGTGGTGTGAGAGGAGAAGGAAGGGGCAGGGGATAATTAAGATCCTTTCTGCAGCAACGTCGTCTGAGGCGAAGGGATGTGTGAACGTCAGGCACGCCATCCACATCCTACAGCGCGCATAGTCTGGATCTATCTATGGATATCGTAGCTGCTGCCGCTGCTGCCGGGATCGAGGATGGGAGAGTGAGTGAGTGAGTGCAGCGCGGGAGAGCACTCTACTCCGTGTGTCTTGCGTGGAAGAATAAGATACACAGGTATGTCTGCACATATATAGAGTAGATGGGGGGGTAAATATACACACACAGTGCAACCACAATGCAAGACATCGCCCTCGCAGCACACACACGCATCCACCTATACATATACATATATCCGCATGTACGTCCTCCATAGCCTAGCCGCACACCTAACCCTGGAATATCCGACGCGAAGCAGGACAAAGCACGGCATCATCAGCATCTCCCAGACGAGAGGGCGTGCGATCCATGCATGCATGCAAGATGATATCCTGGAAGAGGCCCAGATAGCCGACGTCCGTGATGTTGAAACAGTAGATAGATGATTCTCCTGGATGCCCAGCCTATCTATCTATTCTACTCTTTCCCCACTGCATCAGCGTCACAAACTCGTCCCCCCGGCACCAAACCCCCTTGAACCCGATCAAACGCCACGCAATAAACCCCGGGTATCCCATGCATCCCAAAACGCCCTCTGTCCCTCCCTCCCTACCTGCTCCACTCCCTCGAGCTCCTAACGCCATCCCCCCTGCCCGTCGCCACCGGAACCCGCAGCATCCCCGGACTCCCCCCCCCCCCCCCCCCCCCCCCCCCGCCCCTCCCCCCCCCCCCCCCCCCCGCCCCCCCCCCCCCCCCCCCCCTCCCTCCCCCC
>Ga0209512_1003065_pt1 | contig 16448 bp, 16 predicted proteins | sample frozenSSSSmetaG_FD_184142 | JGI IMG/M metagenome (GOLD analysis project Ga0209512, IMG submission 184142) | Glacier valley bacterial and archeal communities from Borup Fiord, Nunavut, Canada, to study Microbial Dark Matter (Phase II) -... | ecosystem: Environmental > Aquatic > Freshwater > Ice >... | reverse complement strand
CGCGACGATCGCCGGCGACCTGAAGCGCGACCTCGTCCGCGTGGCGCTGTCCACCATCGTCTCGAAGTACATCGGCGAGACCGAGAAGAACCTCGACCGGGTCTTCGCCGCGGCGGCGAAGAGCGACGCGATCCTGCTCCTTGACGAGGCCGACGCGCTGTTCGGCAAGCGGGGCGACGTGAAGGACAGTCACGACCGCCACGCCAACGCGGCGGTCGACGGTTTCCTGCGGAGGATCGAGTCACGTGCGGGCGTCGCGATTCTGGCGACCCGGGCGAAACAGGATCTCGACGGCGCATTCCTGCGCCGCCTCGGGCACGTCGCCTGCGTCGACCTGCCGGATTGACGACGGCCCGCGCCGACGATCAGTCGGTCGTCAGGCTCACCCGCTCTGCGGCTTCGTGCCGCTGCTGCTCGGCCGTCACCAGCTCGCCGATCTCGCGCTTGAGCTCGTTGAACAGCGGGGCGCTCGAGTCGCGTGGACGCTCCATCGTCACGCGGATGTCGCGCTTCACGGTGCCGGGCCGGTAGGTCATCACGACGATGCGGTCGGCCAGGTAGATCGATTCCTCGATGCTGTGCGTGACGAACACGATGGTCTTCCTGAACTGCGACCAGATCTTGATCAGCTCGTCCTGCAGAGAGCGGCGCGTCAGAGCGTCGAGCGCGCCGAAGGGTTCGTCCATCAGCAGGATGGGCGAGTCGATCGCGAGCACGCGGGCGATCGCGACGCGTTGCCGCATGCCGCCCGACAGGTCCTTCGGGAAGCGGTCGGCGAAGTCGGACAGGCCCAGCATCGCGAGCAGCGACGCGATGCGCTCCTGGCGCTCGGCCTTCGCCATGCCCTTGATCTCGAGCCCGAAGCCCACGTTGGCCTCGACCGTCATCCACGGGAACAGCGCGTACTCCTGGAACACCATGCCTCGGTCGGGACCGGGGCCCTTCACCGGCTTGCCGTCGACGGTGATCGTGCCGGCGCTGGGCGGCGAGAACCCTGCGATCGCGTTCAGCAGCGTCGACTTGCCGCAGCCGGACGGACCCAGCAGGCAGACGAACTCGCCGGTCGCGATGTGCAGGTCGATGTCCTTGAGCGCGACGACGTCGCGACCCGGCGTCTCGAAGCGCTTCTGCACGCCGACGATATCGATCGCCGCAGCGGTCATTGCTCCAGTCCCCGATGCCAGCGCAGCAGGTGGTTGTTGGTCTTGTTCATCACGATGTCGATCGCCAGGCCGATCAGCCCGATGGTCAGCATGCCGGCGATGATCTTGTCGGACCAGAAGTACTCGCGCGCCTCGAGGATGCGAAAGCCGAGGCCGTTGTTGACCGCGATCATCTCCGAGACGATCACCACGATGAACGACGTGCCGATGCCGATGCGCATGCCGGCCAGGATGTACGGCGTGGCCGCCGGCAGAATCACGCGTCTGAAGATCGTCATGCGGCTCGCACCGAGGTTGCGCGCCGCGCGCAGGTAGATGCCGTCGACGTGCAGCACGCCGGCGATGGTGTTCATCAGCACCGGGAAGAACGCGCCGATCACGATCAGGAACACGGCCGGCGGGTTGCCGAGGCCGAACCACAGGATCGACAGCGGGATGTAGGCGATCGGCGGGATCGGCCGCAGCACCTGCATCAGCGGGCTCATGAGCCGCAGCACGCGCGGCATCGCGCCCATCGCGAGGCCGAGCGGCAGCGCCAGCGCGGTGCCGATCGCGAAGCCGACGATGACGCGGTACAGGCTGCCGGCGGCGTCGCCCAGCATCTCGCCGGAGAAGATCCACTTGAAGCGCGACATCGTGGCCGGGTCGTAGGCTTCCATCGGCAGCAGGTACTGCCACCAGCGTTCGACGACCGCGAGCGGCGACGGCAGGATCTTGGGGTTGACCCAGCCCATCGCCACGATCAGCTGCCAGATCGTGATCAGCACGATGGGGACGATCGCGCCTTCGGCCCAGATTTTCCAGGTGGGGCGCTGAACAGTGGAACTCATGACGAACGGAGCCTTGGCATCCCGGCGAAGACCGGGACCCGATTTTTACTTCGATCGACCATCTCCACCCTGATGAGGTCCCGGCCTGCGCCGGGATGACATTCGTTCTCCCGCCGCATCTTTCCCACGCGCGCGCGCATCACTTGATCCCGTTCGCGATCTTCGCCTTCTCCAGCAGGTCGGTCTTCACGTACTCGGTGGCGATCGGACCCTTCGGGAACTTGCCCACGCCGTACTTGGCCATCGTGTCGCCGGTGATCTGCAGGTGCTCGGGCGTGATGTCGTAGCTGTACGGCGCGTTGCCGATCGCGGCGTCGAAGTCGGCTTCGCTGACCTGGCCCTTGAACAGCGTCTCGCGCACGTACTTCGACGCGAGCTTGGGGTCGTCGATGAAGGCCTTGGTCGCCATCACGAAGCAGTTCATGAACTTCTGCGCGAGCTCGGGCTTCTCCTTGTAGAACTTCTCGGTCATCACCAGCGTGCGGACCGGCGAGCCGATCGGCGTGTCGTAGGGCTTCATCACCTCGACGCCGAAGCCGTTGTTGATCGCCTGCGACGACTGCGGCTCGGTCTGCATGATGACGTCGAGGTTCTTGCCCAGCAGCGCCTGGTTCAGGTCGGGATAGTTGAGGAACGTGATCTGCACGTCCTTGCCCGGCTGGTCGGAGAACGTGAGGTTGTTCTTGCCCAGCTCGGCCGCGAGCAGGATCTCCTGGATGCCGCCGCGCGTGACCCCGACGCGCTTGCCCTTGAGGTCGGCGACCGACTTGATGCCCGAGCCCGGCGCCGCGACGAGCCGCGCACCGCCCTTGGCGAATCCGGCGACGACGTAGATCGGCACGCCGACCGCCCGCGCCGAGATCGACGCCTCCGACGCGGTCGCACCGGCGTCGAGCTCGCCGGCCACCATCGCCTGCATCACGTCCGGGCCCTTCGCGAACAGCTTCTCGTCGACCTTGATGCCGCACTTGGCGGTGAGCTGCGTCATGTACGACACGGCGCCGAAGTGCGCGAGCTTGAGGTTGCCGAGGCGGACCACTTCCTGCGCCGAGGCGGCAGTGGCGAACGAACAGGCGACGGCGAGCGCCAGGGCGCTCGAGACGAACGGGTGCAGTCGGATCATGGGGCGGTCTTCGGAAGGGGGATCGGGGCGATCCACGAGCGGCGCTGGCCACGCTGCACGATCGCTCCATTTCGGGGGAGGCAGCAGTTTGGCAGGACTTGCAGCGGCCGTCGATGCGGGTTGCCCCGGACGCCGGCGAGCCTCCGCTCGGGTCAGTTCGGGTCGACAGCCGTGACGTTTCGGGACCGCCCGCCGCGACTCACACCATCGCGAGCGGCTTCTTGCGGGTCGGCGGCGCGAACACCGCGTCGATCGCCTTCAGTTCCTCGTCCGTCAACTCGACGTCGAGCACCGCGAGGTTCTCGTCCAGATGCGCGTGCCCCACGGCCTTCGGAATCGCGATCACATCGGCGCTGCGCATCGTCCACGCCAGCGCGAGTTGCGCGGCGGTGGCGCCGCGTGCCGCAGCGAGCGCGGCCAGGGTCTCGTGGGTCGCCAGCGACCCGCGACCGAGCGGGCAATAGGCCATCGTCGGCATGTGCAGCGTGCGCTGGTAGGTCAGCAGGCTGAACTCGGCGCCGCGCTCGTCGAGCGCGTAGTAGATCTGGTTGGTCGCGCAGTGCAGCTTGCCGGGCTTGGCCATCAGCTTCGGCTGCGCGATGCCCTCGAGCTCGATCAGGTCGTCGAGGTCGAAGTTGCTTACGCCCCATTCGCGGATCGCACCGCGCGCCTTCAGCGCCTCGAACGCATCGACCGTCTCGGCGAGCGGCACCGACCCGCGCCAGTGCAGCAGGTAGAGATCGACGACGTCGAGCCCGAGGCGCTTGCGGCTGCGGTCGCACGCGGCCGGGACGCCCTCGCGGTCGGCGCTGTGCGGATAGACCTTGCTGACGACGAACAACTCCTCGCGGCGCACCGCGTTGCCGCGCAACGCATCGGCGATCGCGTGGCCGAGCACGGTCTCGGCGCCGCCCTCGCCGTACATCTCGGCGGTGTCGAACAGGCGATACCCCGCGTCGATGGCGTGGCGCACGGCGGCGATCTCGGCGTCGCGCGTCGCGGCCGATTCGCCCATCTGCCACGTGCCCAGGCCGAGGGCGGGAACGCGTTCGCCGGTGGGTAATGCGACGGTCTTCATGAGCGGTCATCCTCCGGGATTCGATGTATCGGTCGGAGCGTGCCACGGGTGTTCGCGCGGGACACTAGGACGATCGATGGAAGCGCGACGATCGTCGAACCCCTATCCTTGCGCTCCCTGCACTCCGACCGAGGTTCCCCATGCATCCCGATTCTGCGACATCTCGCACCGATCTCCTCGTGCGCCGCGACGACCTGCACACCACGCGGGTGCGCGCCACGGCGCTGCCCGACGCGCTCGCGGAAGGCGACGTGCTGATGGCGGTCGACCGCTTCGCCCTGACCGCCAACAACGTGACCTACGCGGCGTTCGGCGACGCGATGTCGTACTGGGACTTCTTTCCCACGGCCGAGGAGGACTGGGGCCTGATCCCGGTGTGGGGCTTCGGGACCGTGGTCGCGTCGCGCTGCGAAGGCGTCGTGGTGGGCGAGCGCTTCTACGGCTACTTCCCGATGGGCTCGCACCTGCTCGTGCAGCCGACGCGCGTGAAGGGCAGCGGCTTCGTCGACGGCAGCACGCATCGCGAGAAGCTGCATCCGCTCTACAACCAGTACACGCGCAATGCGAGCGACCCGCTGTACGACGCCGGCCGCGAGGCGCTGCAGATGCTGCTGCGGCCACTGTTCATCACGTCGTTCGTGATCGACGACTTGCTCGCCGACAACGACTTCTTCGGCGCCAGGGCCGTGCTGCTGTCGAGCGCGTCGAGCAAGACCGCCTACGGCACGGCCTGGCAGCTCGCGCTGCGCGGGGCGGGAGGCCCCGAGGTGATCGGCCTGACGTCGCCGGGCAACGTCGCGTTCGTCGAAGCACTCGGCTGCTACGACCGCGTGCTCCGCTACGACGCGATCGACACGCTGCCGACGGACCTGCCGGTGGCCTACGTCGACTTCGCCGGCGACCGCGCGCTGCGCTCGCGCCTGCACCATCACTTCGGCGACGCGATGAAGCAGAGCCTCGCGGTCGGCTCGTCGCACTGGGACGCCGAGCGACCCGCGAGCGACGGCGACGCCCTGCCGGGCACCAAGCCGACCTTCTTCTTCGCGCCGGCGCAGATCAGGAAGCGCAGTGGCGAATGGGGGGCCGACGGCTTCCAGCAGAAGTTCGCGGCGGCCTGGCACACCTTCGTCGCGCGCGTCGACGATCCGGCGCAGCCGTGGATGAAGGTCGTCGAGGAGCAGGGGACCGACGCCGTCGACCGCGTCTATCGGGATTTCGTCGACGGTCGTTCACGACCCGACGAAGGACGCATCCTGTCGATCTAGTGTCGCCGGACCAGCAGCACCGACGCACTGATCACCAGCCCGATCGTCGCGACGATGCTCGGGAACTGCATCGCGGTCAGCGCCGACGCCCCGGCATGCGACAGTAGCGGCCCGGCGAGCTGGCCGAGCGCGAACGACGCCGTCATGCCGGCCACGGCGCGCGCCGGGGCGGCGCCGGCGAGGCGCCGCGCCTCCTGCAGGCCGGCGAGCGTGACGACGATGAAGGTGCCGCCCACGCACACGGCCGAGACGACCAGCGTCGCGATGCTCAGGTGCAGCACCGGCACGAGCGTGCCGACCGCCATCACCAGCATGCCGCCCGCGCAGATGGTCCGCGGCGCCACGCGCGACAGGAAGGTCGACACGCCGATCGTCCCGACCGCGGCGGCGATGCCGAATGCCGGCCAGATCCAGCCGAAGACCGCGGGGTCGTTGACCAGCGCCCGTGCGACGGCCGGCAGGAACGTGGCCGGCACGATGTAGCCGAAGCCGGCGACGCTGTAGCAGACGATCAGCAGCCACCCTTCGCGGTCGACCGGCCCCGCCTGCGCGAGCGTGGCCGCATGCGAGGCCGGTTCGCGCAGCAGGCGGCGCCAGGTGGTCGCCGCGATCACCGCGCTGGCGACCCCGAGGAGCGCCCACGCGACCCGCGGATCGCCGACTGTCGTCGCGATGGCGAACGTGATACCGCCGACGACGGCGATGCTCAGGCCCACGCAGCCGAACACCAGGCCGCCGAGCTTGCCGCGTCCTGCCGTCGCGAGCTGCGTCAGCGCCCAGCCCGCGACGCCGATCATCACCAGTGCGCTGGCGATGCCCGCCCCGAAACGCAGCAGCAACCACGCCGGCATCCCCGAGCTGACCGCCATGCCCAACGTCGACAGCGCGACCAGCGTCACGCCCCAGCGGATCGATGCGCCGGGACGCGGCGGCCACACGAACCCCAGCACCGCGCCGACCAGGTAGCCGAGGTAGTTCACCGTCGCGAGCCAGGCGCCGTTCGCGAGCGTGAGGCCCTGGGCCTCCTGCATCAGCGGCAGCAGCGGCGTGAAGGCGAAGCGGCCGATGCCCATCGCGGTCGCCATGCTCAGGCCGCCGATGACGACGATGGCGAAGGGCGACGGCGCGGGCGTCGCGGCCCTGCCCATGCTCATGGCTTGCCGTTCGCGCAGTGGGCGGCGTAGGCCGGGCGTTGGGCGAGACGCGCGGTCCACGCCGCGACGGCCGGGAGGACGGGCCGCTCGATCGGCGTCATGGTCCAGCGATAGCTGGCCAGGCCGATCACGACGTCGGCGAGCGTGAAGGTCGGACCGGCGATGAAGGCGCCGGTCCTCGACAGGCGGTCGTCGACGATGCGCATGTGCCGGTTCCACGCCGCGATGCTGGCGGCGACCGCTTGCGGGTCCTGGTGAGCAGGACTCTTGCGCACCAGCGACAGGAACGCGTAGCGCCACGCGTTGTTCAGTTCGGTGGCCTGCCAGTCCATCCACTGGTCGACCAGGGCCCGCGGGGCCGGTGACGCGGGCAGCAGGTCGTCGCGCGCTTCCCGACCGGCGAGATAGCGGCAGATCGCGTTCGATTCCCACAGCACCATCTCGTGGTCCTGCAGCACCGGGATCATCGCGTTGGGATTCATCGCGAGGAACGCGGGCGTGCGGAGGTCGTCGCCGGCGCTCTCCGCGTGGTCGAACGCGAGACCGAGTTCGTCGAGCGTCCAGAGCACCTTGCGCACGTTGATCGAGTTGGACCTGCCGAGCAGTTTCAGCATCGTGGCGTTCCTTTCAGGCATCGATGGTGCGCACCGTGCCGCCGACGCGGATCGCGCTGCCGGCACCGGGCCCGATGTCGGCATGCAGGCGCGACGGCTTGCCCATGTCGTCGCCCTGACAGACGTCGATGGCGCCGCCGTGCGGCCAGTCGAGGTCGCGCAGGTAGCCCGCCAGCGCGGCCGTCGCGGCGCCGGTCGCGGGATCCTCGTACACGCCGCCGTACGCGAACGCGTTGCGGGTCGAGAAGCACTGCGCGGAGTGCGCGTGGCCGAGCAGCACCGTGACCCAGCCTTCGCTGCGCATCAGGCGCCTGCCGCGATCGAGGTCGTAGCGCATCGTGGCGAGGGTCGCGCGATCGCGCAGCATCAGCACGAGATGATCGGCGCCCGCATGGATCGTCGCGGGCGGCACGCGGGCGTCGAGATCGTCGTGCGAGAGCCCGAACAGGTCGAGCGCTTCGTCGACCCGGGTTGCGGCAGCCTCCAGGCTCCGCGTCGGCGGCGACCACAGCGCGGCCGAGAGACCCGATCCGTCATCACGGCCTTCGACGGCGATGGACGCCCGGTCGAGCGTCAACGGGTAGGTGGCGTTGCCGTGGCGCATCGCCAGCGCGGCGCCGAGCGCGATTGTCGCGTGGCCGCAGAACGGCACCTCGGCCTGGGGCGAGAAGTAGCGCACGCGCCACGCGTCGCCCTGCGGCATCGCGAACGCGGTCTCCGAATAGCCGACCTCGGCCGCGATCCGCTGCATCGTCGCGTCGTCGGGCAGCGCCGGGCCGATGAAGACCCCTGCAGGATTGCCGCCGGTGTCGCCGTGCGTGAAGGCGGCGAGTCGCTGGAGGTCCATCACGCCCCGTCCGGCGTGCCCAGCGCCGCGCGCGGATCGTGGACGGCCAGCCGCGCGAGCAGATGCTCGACCTCGGCTTTCGCCAGCACCGAGAGCGTCGCGGCCGGCTTGCGCTGCGCGTCCGACGTCAGCAACCCGCGCCGCATCAGCAGGTACTTGCGCACCGCGAGGCCCACGCCCGGCTGCTGCTCGTAGCGCAGCAGCGGCAGATGCGCGTCGAACAGGTCGTGCGCCTCCTCGCGACGACCCGCATGCGACAGCCGCACGACATCGCACAGCATGTCGGGGAACGCGTAGCCGGTGTTCGCGCCGTCGGCCCCGCGTTCCATCTCGTAGTCGAGGAAGAGGCCGTTGTTGCCCGTGAGGATCGCGACGCGCCGCATCGACCCGTCCTTCTCGTAGCCACGCAGCGTCGTGATCTTCTCGAGGCCCGGCCAGTCCTCGTGCTTGAGCATCGCGCAGCCCGGGTTCTCGTTCACGATGCGGCGGATCACGGCGGTCGTCATCTGCACGCTGAAGGTCAGCGGGTAGTCCTGGATCACGAACGGGACGTCGGCGCCGATCGCCTCGACGGCCTGGCGGTAGTAGCCGGCGATCTGGTCGTCGGTTCGCAGCGTGTTCGGCGGCGCGATCATCACGCCCGCCGCGCCCGCGTCCATCACGTCGTGCGCGAGGGCGCGCATCGCCGCGAAGCCGGGCGCCGACACGCCGACGATCACCGGCAGCGCGGCCGCGCGCCGGATGATCTGCCCGGCGATCGCGACCGATTCGCCGTGCTCGAGCTTCGGGGCCTCGCCCAGTTGACCGAGCACCGTGACGCCGGTGGACCCGCACGCGAGATAGAAGTCGACGAGGCGATCGATCGACCCGCTGTCGATCGTGCCGTCCGCGAGGAACGGCGTCGGCGCGATCGGATAGACGCCGCGCGCGTCGGCGGTCAGTCGCATCCGCGGTCACCTTCCTGCGTGCGGGTCCACGCCTCGTAGCGTTGCCGCGTCGCGTCGTCGGCCGGGTAGAGGCCGGGCAGCGGCACGCCGCGTTCGACCTCGCGCATGATCCAGCCCTCGAGACGTTCCTGCTCGAGCGCTGCGTCGACGATGCCGTCGACCAGGTCCGCGGGAATCAGCACGGCGCCGTCGCGGTCGGCGACGATCACGTCGTTGGGCAGCACGGCGACGCCGCCGCACGCGATCGGCTCCTGCCAGCCCACGAAGGTCAGGCCGGTGACCGACGACGGCGCGGCGGTGCCGCGACACCACACCGGCAGCCCGGTGGCGAGCACGCCGTCGAGGTCGCGCACCACGCCATCGCTGACCAGCGCCGTGACCCCGCGCCTGACCATGCGTGCCGTCAGGATGTCGCCGAAGATGCCGGCATCGGTGACGCCCATCGCGTCGACCACCGCGATGCAGCCCTCGGGCATCGCCTCGATCGCGGCGCGCGTCGAGATCGGCGCAGCCCACGAGGCAGGCGTCGCCAGGTCTTCGCGGGCCGGCACGAAGCGCAGCGTGAACGCGCGTCCGACGAGGCGGGGCTGGCCGGCTCGCAGCGGCATCGCGCCGCGGAGCCACACGCGTTGCGCAGGCCCTTCTTCAGCAGCACCGTCGTGAGCGTCGCCGTGGTGACGCGGGCGAGGCGTTCGCGCAGGGCGGGGGCCAGGGGGATCGGGTCGGTTCCCAAGCGTTTCTCCTGTCGGTGGCCGGCGGCAACTCCGCGGCGCTGCCGAATGATGCCCGCGACCGCGAGATGCCGCTCCGCGCGGGCGAGTTGGCTATCATCTGCCGTTCGGCGCAGTCGATGGAATGCGTCGGCGACGCACGGACGGGAGACACGATTTGGAAGATTCGACGAATGCGCGCGTGGCGGTCGTCACCGGCGCCGGCAGCGGCATCGGGCGTGCGGTGGCACTCGCGCTGTCGGCCGCGGGATACCGCGTCGCGCTGGCCGGACGCTCCCTCGACAAGCTCGACGCGACCGCGGCGCTCGCCAGCGCCGGCGAGCGCATTTACGCCCATCCGATGGATGTCGGCGATCCGGTCTCGGTGCGCACGTTCTTCGACACGGTGGTCGAGCGTTTCGGCCGCATCGACCTGCTCTTCAACAATGCCGGCACCGGCGCGCCGCCGATCCCGCTCGAGGACCTGACCTACGCCCAGTGGAAGGCCGTCGTCGACGCCAACTTCACCGGCACCTTCCTGTGCATCCAGCAGGCCTTCCGGATCATGAAGGCGCAGACGCCGCGCGGCGGCCGCATCGTCAACAACGGCTCGATCTCGGCCGACGCGCCGCGCCCGCACTCCGCGCCGTACACGGCGACCAAGCACGCGGTGACGGGGCTGACCAAGTCGGCGGCGCTGGACGGTCGCGGATTCGACATCGCGGTGGGGCAGATCGACATCGGCAACGCGGCCACCGACATGACGCAGCGCATGCGCAGCGGCACCCTGCAGGCGAACGGCCAGATCGCGGTCGAGCCGACGATGGACGTGGCCCACGTCGCCGACGCGGTCCTCTACATGGCCGGGCTGCCGCTCGACGCCAACGTCCTGTTCATGACGGTGATGGCGACCGAGATGCCGTACGTCGGCCGCGGCTGATCGCGCGCTACCGTCGGGCGGCGTGACGCCGGCGGGTCTCGGACGGCGCTGAGTCCTCCGACCCGTCGGCCTGCGAAGGCGGGCATGATGGCGGCCCTTCGCGAACCCTCCCCTTGCCGCATGCCCCACTTCCGAGGTCGCCGGTGACTGCCGCCGCTCCCGCGCCGGTCGCCCAGCGCCGCCTGTTCCCCGGCATGACCGGTCCGGTCCTGCTCGCCCTCGCGACCGTCTACGTCGTCTGGGGGTCGACCTACTTCGCGATCCGTCTCACGCTCGAGTCGTTTCCGCCGTTCCTGCAAGGCGGCATGCGCTTCCTCGTCGCGGGCTGCCTGCTGTTCGGCTTCCTCGCGCTGCGCGGCAGGCCGATGCCTTCGGCCCGGCAGTGGGCCCACGGCGCCGTGGTCGGCGCGCTGCTGCTCGCCGGCGGCAACGGCGGCGTGGTGTTCGCCGAGCAGTACGTGACGTCGAGCGTCGCGGCGATCTTCATCGGCGCGGGTCCGCTCGCCGCGGCGTTGTGGTCGGGCCTGTTCGGCTACTGGCCACAGCGCGTCCAGTGGGTCGGCATCCTGATCGGCTTCGGCGGCATCCTGCTGCTCGCGGGCGGCGCGCAACTCACCGCGCATCCCGTCGGCATGATCGGGCTGACCACCGCGGTGCTCTGCTGGACGCTCGGCTCGGTCCTCGCGCAACGCAAGCTGTCGCTCGCACCCGGCGCGATGGGGTTCGCCACCGAGATGCTCGCGGGTGGCGTCGTGATGCTGGCGATCGGCTCCGCGCGGGGCGAAATTCCGCAGCTCGTCGCGGCCTGGCCGCCCACGCTGCTGGCGAGTGGCGCCTTCGTCTACCTGGTCTTCGCCGGGTCGCTGGCCGCGTTCTCGGCCTATATGTATCTGCTATCGCAGGTGTCGTCGTCCATTGCGATCAGCTATGCCTATGTCAATCCGATGATCGCCGTGCTGCTCGGCGTGGTCTTCGGAAATGAAGTGCTCACTTTCAAGGAAGCGATTGCCACGACGGTCATCGTCGGCAGCGTGGTCCTGCTGACTCGGGAGCGGAAAATCACCTGAGTGGTCGCGGTGTAGGACGAGCGCCGATTCGTGAAAGCGTCGCCGTGATCGACGCTCAAGTTCGGATGCAGGGTGCCGATCTGACTGACTCGGGGGCTGTCCTTTCGTCACGCCGTGGCGAATCGATGGCACCGACTGATCTCCAATCGCCGATGTCCGCCACTCGCGCCCCTCTCCCGCCCACGTCGGCAGGCATGCCGACCGCATCGACGGGGCTTCAAGCGTCGTCACGCGAGGGCGGTAGCCTGCACACGGTCTTCCGGGGCGTCGACGTCTTCGACCGGGCATCCTCGGCGCTGCTCGCCCAGCGGTCCGCGCCGACGGCGCCCTCCGAGCGGCTCGGCCTGTTCGATGCGCTGTCGCCGCTCGTCACCGACGCGCTCGGCACGGACGGTCGCGAATTCGAGAACGACGAAGACCCGTTCCAGGCGCTGGTCGCCGACATCGCGATCCAGCGCTCGCGCGAAACGGCGACCACCCGGGGCGACGCGCCGCGTCGTGCGCTGCTGCGCGCGATCGCGGAGATGGCCGAGACCCATGCGGTCGCCGCCGACCTCGCGTGCCAGGAAACGGCGATCGACCTGCCGCTCGACGTCCCCGACCCCGTGGTCGAGGTCGAGAGCCTGACCAGCACGGCCAGCGGTCGCTTGCCGCTGTCCACGCTGATCGTGCCGGACATGATCCGCACCTGTCGCGACCGCCTGTCGAGCCACACCACGGCGGCCGATCGCGTGAAGATCGACATCGTGGCCACGCTGTTCGACCACGTTCTGGCCGACGATCGGGTCGCGACCGACATCCGCAACACGCTCGCCCGCCTGCAGTTGCCGGTGCTGCGGATGGCGCTCGCCGACGAATCGTTCTTCGAGTCGCGCACGCATCCGACCCGCCGCCTGCTCGACCGCCTCGTCGCGTCGGCAGCCGACCTGCAGCTCGATACGGCCGGCGGCCGCACCACACGGATCGCGCTCGAACGCGTCGTCCACACCGTGATCCGCGGCTCGTTCGAGGACGCCGGCGAGCACGTGCGCCTGCTCGAACAGTTCGAGCGCGAGGTGATCGACATCGCGACCGCGGCGAGCACCTCGCCGGGCGGGCCGATCACCGACGCGGAGGATCGCGACGTCCTCGTGATCAAGGCGACGATTCAGATCAGCCAGCTGCTGGCCGGGGTCGACGTCGACCGCGAGGTCCGTTTCTTCCTGCTCGACGTGTGGAGCCGCGTGCTGGTGGAGATCGCCTGCCGCATGGCGGACCGCAATCGCGATGCGCTGCTCGCGCGGGCGAAACGCCTGTGCTTCGACCTCGCCTGGACCACCGCGCCCAAGACCACGTCCGGCGATCGGGCCCGACTCGCCGGCCTGCTGCCGACGATGATCGCCGCGATCCGCGACGGGCTGCGGCTGATCGATCATCCGGTTGCCGACGAACGCCGCTTCTTCGCGGACTGGACCCGTGCGCTGGCGATGGCGGTGCGCGGGGCGCCCGGTGCGCCGTTCCGGCTTTCGCACGAGGTCGACGGCGAACCCGGCATCGACGCCTTCGCGCGCTACCTGCGCGAAGGCAGCTTCGGCCCCGAGACCATCGCCCGGGCCGACCACCTGCAGTCCGGCGTGGGCTTGCGCACGGCCGACGACACCACGCCGTCGATGCTGCGCGCGGCCGCGCCGACACTTCCCGGCCCGATCACCGGCATGCCGCATCCGGCGGCGACGCCGGCCCTGTCCGAACTGCGCAAGGGCGAGTGGTTCGAGCTGCGCGACGCCCGTGGCCCGCTGCGCGTGCGGCTGTCGTGGATCAGTCCGTTGCGCTCGTTCTATCTGTTCATCGGCGCCGACAGCGCGCTGACGCGCTCGTTCGATCCGTCCGCGCTCGCCGGCATGATCGAACGCGGCGACCTGCGGCGCGCCCCCGCCTGACGTCCCGCGGGGCCGCGCGCCGTCGCGCGATCAGGTCATCCGCTTGGCCACTTCCTCGAGCATCACCTCGGTCGCGCCCCCGCCGATCGCCTGCACGCGCGCGTCGCGCGACATGCGTTCGATCGCGGTCTCGCGGATGAAGCCCATGCCGCCATGGAACTGCACGCAGTCGTACATCACCTCGTTGACCAGCGTGCCGCACAGCGCCTTGATCATCGAGACCTCCTTCGTGACGCTCTGGCCCTGCGCGTCGCGCCACGCGGTGTTGTAGACCAGCGCCTTGGCGGCCTCGACCTGCGACGCGCGCCACGCGAGCCGCTGGCGGATCGTCTGCTTGTCCCACAGCGCCGAGCCGAACGCGTTGCGCTGCGTGACCCATTCCATCGCCAGCTCGATCGCGCGCGACGCCTCGCCCATCGACTGCGCGCCGAGCACGATGCGCTCGTTCTGCAGGTTCTTCATCAGCGCGTAGAAGCCCTTGTGTTCCTCGCCGAGCAGGTTGGCGGCGGGAATGCGGCAGTTCTCGAACACCAGCTCGGCCGTGTCGCTCGACAGCCAGCCGGTCTTCTTGAGCGGCCGTGCGACCGTGAAGCCGGGCGTGCCTTTGTCGACGATGAACATCGACACCATGCGGTTGCGCCCCGGCTGCCCGCCCGTTTTTGCCGCCACGAAGTACACGTCGCCGTGGACGCCGTTGGTGATGAACATCTTGGAGCCGTTCAGGACCCACGCGGCGTCGTCACCCACGCCGTCGCGCACGGCCGTCGCGCGCATGCCGGCCAGGTCGGACCCGGCGTCGGCCTCGGTCATCGCGACCGCCGCGATCTTCCGGCCGGCGATGATGTCCGGCATGTAGCGGTCGAGCTGCTCGGGCGTGCCGCCGTGGAAGAGGTGGGGACTCGCCATGTCGGTGTGGACCAGCACCGTGACCGCGAAGCCGCCGTAGCCCGAGCGGCCCAGTTCCTCGGCCAGCACCACAGTCGCCAGCGTGTCCAGTTCGCTGCCGCCGTGGCGGCTGTCGTAGCGGATCCCGAGCAGGCCGAGTTCGCCCATCTCGCGCAGGATCTCGCGCGGCGTGAAGCCGTCTTCCTCCCACTGGTCGGCATGCGGCAGCACGCGGTCCGCGATGAAGCGGCGGATGGTGCTGCGGAGCATCTCGTGCTCTTCGGTGAAGTAGGGGGTGGTCTGCGTGGCGAGCGGGTGCGGTGCGTTCATGAGGGGCCTGTCGATGAGTGGGGCGGTCAGCCGCGTCGCGACCGCATGTTGCGGGAGACCTTGCCGATGAACAGATCGATCGGTGCGGCGAGTAGCGGTGCGCCCGGAACCGCGAACGGACCGTGGAGTTCACCGGCGTCGAGCGACGTCGCGGCGCCGTGCGACAGCCGCTTGACGAAGCGGCCGAGGTCGATCGCGTTGACCAGCAGCTTCCTGTCCTGTGCGCGATCGGTGACGAACTCGTGGACCAGCACCAGCACGCGCGGGTGCCCGCGCCGCCCGGCTTCGCCCAGCGCGCCCGCGCATGCGGCAACCAGCTGGTAGCGGATGTCCTTGAGCGCCGGGTCGCCTTCCTGCCGGGCACCGAGCAGCGCGGTGACGAGCTGCGTGACCCGGGCGACCCCGTCCGGGCGCTCCCCGTCGACGGCCGCGGCCAGCGTGTCGCCGACAGTGTCACCGAACGGCTCGTCGACCGTGCCGTCGACCGCGATCAGATAGTCGCCCTGTTCATCGGTTGCCTGCACCAGAAGATCGAAGGGGCGAGGTTCGCCCGCAAGGTCGTCGAATCGCAGGGGTCCTTCCGGTTCGGCGGACCAGGAGAGCAGCCGACCGAACGCGTCGTGCCGCTTGAGCAGCGTCGCGACCTCCTTCGGCAGGTCGACGCCGTTGCCTTCGAGCCAGGCCCGGGCGGTCTCCTTGGCGCTGCGACCGTCGACCCACTGGTCGTCCCGCATCGGACCGGCGAACTGCTCCCAGTCCTCCAGCGTCGCGATGGGTGTTCCGTTCTTCGAGATCGGCAAGCGTTGCTCCGGTGTCCGGCGGTGTTTCAGCGGGCAAATGCTAGTCTATCAAATACCTAACAAACGTTTGGTAGACTAGAGGCTTCCCCGCTCGCTTCCATCGCACCCATGCTCGTCAGGCAGCGCTCCACTCCGGCCGTCGACGTCCTGCCCGAAGCCGCGGAGGGGCGCGCGTTGATCCTCGACACGGCCGCGCGCCTGTTCCGCCAGGACGGCTATGCCGCCACGTCGCTGCGCGACATCGCGACGGCTTGCGGGATGAAGGCCGGCAGCCTGTACTACCACTTCGCCTCGAAGGACGAGATCATCGGCGAGGTCCTGCGGATCGGCGTGGAGCGGGTCGCAGACCACGTGCGACGATCGGTGATGGCGCTGCCGGCCGACGCCGACGCGCGCACGCTCCTGCACACCGCGGTCCGTGCTCATCTCTCGGCGCTGCTCGAGCTGCACGACTACACGTCGGCCAACGTGCGCATCTTCGGCCAGGTGCCGGGGCCGGTGCGCGAGGCGCACATCGCCACGCGCGACGCCTATGAGCGCTTCTGGAGCGGGCTGCTCAAGCGGTGCGCCAAGGCCGGCGACTGGAACCCGCGTCGCAAGCTGGGCCTCACCCGTCTGTTCCTCATCAACGCGCTCAACGGTTCGCTCGAATGGTTCACTGACGGGCGTTCGTCGGTGGAGCAGCTCGCGCACGAGCTGACCGAGCTGGTCCTCGACGGCCTGAATCCGCGCGGGCCGGCCCCGAAGCGGGCGGTGACTCGATGAAGACCCGCGTC
>Ga0209512_1003061_pt1 | contig 16456 bp, 12 predicted proteins | sample frozenSSSSmetaG_FD_184142 | JGI IMG/M metagenome (GOLD analysis project Ga0209512, IMG submission 184142) | Glacier valley bacterial and archeal communities from Borup Fiord, Nunavut, Canada, to study Microbial Dark Matter (Phase II) -... | ecosystem: Environmental > Aquatic > Freshwater > Ice >... | reverse complement strand
GGCGCGACGACCATCACAGGCAAGCCCCGCAACTCCGGCAGCGGCTCCTTCATGGCCAAGTGGCGCCTGCCCAACGGCGGCGCGATCCTCAACCAGGATCTCGTGTGGGAAACCCGCGTCCGCTACATCACGCCGCCCTATTTCTGGTTCGCCATCTGGACCGCCGGCAACGTCTGGAACCACGGCGCCGAGATGGACGTCATCGAAAGCTTCGGCTTCGACAACGGCGGCACCAACACCAACTACGACGGCCGTTTCTGGCACTCCGATGTCGTCGGCGGCACCTCCACCACCCACTACCACAGCAACTGGCCCAAAGGCATGAAGTCGCGCGGCATCGCCGCATTCGACGCCAGCCAGTGGCACACCTGGACCTGGCTCTACCGCAAGGACAACACCTTCGTCGCCTACGTAGATGGCATCGCCGTGCAAGACGGCACCCTTTACTGGACCTACGGTGCCAAGGCCGACGGCAAGCCGATCGACATGAGCTTCCTCTTCGACGGCACCTGGGGCAGCACCAACGTCTCCGGCGTCGCCAAGAAAACCCTCCCCGCCTCCGCCCTCGCCGGCAAATTCTACGAGTGGGACTACAGCCGCGTGTATCTGAGAAACTGACCTCCGCATGACGCGCAATCCATCACGCAGAGATATGCCCTCTCTCCCACTCCACAGGAACAGACGCGTCCGCCAAGGTCGGTTGACTGTCAACTTGACCCGCACTGGCAGTCCGCAAATCTTACCTTAACTTTACGGTATTACCCCTATGCCGCCCCTGCGTCCCCTCCCCAAGGATCGCCGATCTGGTTTCGCGCTGCTCATCACGATCACGCTGCTTGCCTTTCTCGTGCTCCTGCTGGTCTCGCTCGCTTCGCTCACGCGCGTCGAGACGCAGGTCGCGTCCAACACCCAGCAGCTTTCCAAGGCCCGCCAAAATGCCCTCATGGCGCTCAACGTCGCCTTGGGTCGCCTACAAGTGCTCGCCGGCCCGGATCAGCGGGTGACCGCGACCGCCGAGATCGTCGCCGGCGTGGACAACACCAAGCGCAGGTGGACCGGCGTATGGAACACCACCACCGCCTCGCCCGTCCCGGAGTGGCTGGTTTCGACCGCTTCAGGCGTGGCGCCCACGGGAACCACGACCAGCATCAATACCGCCATTGTCGCCACCGGAACGGTTCCGCTCGTCGGAGACAAATCCACCGATACCAGTGTTCCGGGAAATGCCGTCACAATAGAAACCCAGCCCATCACCTCCGCCGTACCAGGATTACCGGGCACCCCGACCATCGGCAACTTCGCCTACTGGGTCGGCGACGAAGGAGTGAAGGCCAAGGTGAATCTAATTGATCCCGGCGCAGCATCCACCGCCAGTGTTGAAGAGAAAGCTTATCGACTTAAAATCGCCCAACGGGCCGGCATTGAGAAAGTCGACTCTTCGGGCACTTCATCAACTCCTCTCACCGCCTATCCCGCCAATGACACCAACCTCCCCAAGGTTTTCGATCTGAAGCAACTGCCTATGACAAATAGCGCCGGTCAAGCCGCGCTCACCGATGCAGCAAAGAATCGCTTTCACGATCTCACTGCGTCGTCCCACTCCGTCCTCTCCGACGTCGCCCAAGGAGGCCTCAAGAAAGACCTCACCGCCTGGCTGGCGTATCCCGCAACGCTCGCGAGCGGAGCACCGGCTGACAGCGCACCCATCTTTCCCCAAGCCTCCGGCGACACCACTGGCTACGGACTCCCCAAATGGGGCATCATACGGTCCTACGCCGGCCTCCAAGGAGGCAGCACCGCCAACCCAATCCCCCCTCAGGTTCAGACCGACAAACAGGAAGGATTTGGTCCCGTCGTCACCTACTTCCGTTTGGGATTTTCGGCCTATTCTCCTACTCCTAACCCCGCCACTGCTTCATCGAATTTGATTGTCCAAGCATTTCCAGTGCTCGTGCTTTGGAATCCTTACAACACACCCATCGCGGCCAGCTCCTATGAGTTCGTCTTCGGCTTCCGATGGAATAACCAACTCGTCCAATTTTCCGCCGGGAATCCCCCAACATCATATAAAGGAAGCCTGATACTGACATCCACGCCCAGACTAATGGCAGGCCCAGCCACTCAAGATAGCCAAACCCTCGGTGCGTTGAACGGCACTAACGCAGCTCGGAAGTTTTTACGCTTTGCCGTAAACTGTAATCAGCCGATTGCTCCCGGCGAAAGCTTGGTTTTTACACTCGATAGCTCGGGTGATTATCTTGCTCCGTGGCAGCCTTCGGGACAGCCACAAGCAATTTCCCTAAGCCCAAACAACCCAGCGGCGACGGATCGTTCGGTATTTTTCAGCAATCCAAGTGTCACACTGACCGCTGCGCAACGAGCAGCCGGTCAAAAAATCAGGGTATACATCGCAGGGAGTCCTTGGCTGCAAATGGGGCTTTATCCGCCGCAAGCGGCCGGCAGCGACCCGACCGTTCAAGATATGCTCAGTCAAAACCCGCATATGCTACTCCTGTCCATCAAGCCGGCCTCCCAATCAAATACCGACATCAACGTACTTCCCCAGCCGGCAACCGATCCAAGCGGCGCTTGGGTTTGGATGCGCAGTCAGATGGCCGGTTACAGCACATCGAACCAATATTATACCAATGTCCGCTGGCTTGCGCAGACCAACCCGCGGGCACCCTATCATTATTTAATGCTCCCCGGTGCCGGCACGGGAGGAACGCTGTCGATGGTAGGCGACAACAACCAAAGCAATCCCAACGGAGTTCCCATCGATAAAATTGACGGGAATAAGGCCTCTGCGGGCCCCACGAGAGATGCGGCAGGCTCGACAACAACGCCTACCATCAATCTCCAAATCGCGGAGCTCGCGCCTTCCTCAACGCAGCCGGAATCGCGCTTCTTTTCCATCGCTCAACTGCAACACGCGAATCTCTCACTCATGGCTCAAACTCCCGGTAACGCCGTCGGCAATTCACAAGTCAACCCCATCACCAAGGATCAAACCATCACGGGAATCGTTGTGTCATTGCCTCCGACCACGCCGCAGAACGATCAGGCCTGGCCGGCGACTGATGTGAAATGGTTTTACGACACATCCTACCTGCTCAATCAGGCGCTCTGGGACCGTTACTTTTTCTCGACCATTCCTCACGTTCCACCGGCCGACTTCGGCACCCCCACTTTCCATCTCCCCAATGCCCGCCATGTCTTTTACGCGAAGGACGGCGTTGCCCCCACTCTCGCCTCCCTCGCCACAGACAAAGAGGCCTTCAACACCGCCGCAGCCGGACTTCTTGTGAGCGGCGGTTTCAACGTCAACTCCACCTCGGAGCAGGCTTGGCGCGCCCTCTTGGCAAGCCACAACGGCCTAGACAGTGCGAACGCCGGTGTCTCCACCCATCCCTACTCCCGTTTTTCCTCCACCAAGACGGGCGATCCCGCCAACACCACGGACTGGAGCAGCAGTTATCGGATACTCTCCGATGCGCAGATCAACCTTCTCGCCCAAAAAATCGTGGCAGAAGTGAAGACCCGCGGCCCTTTCCTGTCTCTGGCCTACTTTGTGAATCGACGCCTGAAAGCCGATGCGACCGGGCTAAAAGGCGCTCTTCAGGCTGCCATTGATGCCACCGACAGCGACGCCACCGTCACCAATCGCATCAACAATGTCGCGCCTTTCAACAACGCGGCCTACCAAGTGAGTTCACAGGCTTATTACGGATCCACAGCTCCATCGCTCCTTCAGAAACAGTTATTTCTTGCCGACAATGCCGGCGACAACACCCGTCCCTCGGCCTCCCGCGCCGCCTTTGCCCCGGGTTTCCTGACCCAAGCGGATCTGCTCAATTCCCTTGGTCCTGTTTTGACCGCGCGCTCCGATACGTTCCGCATTCGCACTTATGGCGACTCCGTCAATCCCTCGACCGGCCTCCCCGAGGGCAAAGCGTGGTGCGAAGCAATTGTGCAGCGTCTACCCGATTACGTGGATCAGAATGATATCCTGATCAAAGATCCGGTCTCGGGTTTACCCAACAATGCCACGGCCCCATCCGCCACCGGTGCCACTAATCAAACCTTTGGCCGTCGCTTCAAGATCGTCTCCTTCCGCTGGCTTAGTGCCAACGACATTTAACCACTCCTTTGCATGAACCTGCGTTTGATTGTACTCTTTGTCCTCACCCTGACTGGCGGTGTACTTCCTATTCGAGCCTTGGAATTTCGCTTGATCAGTTGGGAAGGCGAAATCCAAGGGCTTCAATATGCCAACGGTAATACGAAGGTCGCGATTGATGCGAGTGAAGGGGCTCTCTCGTCCCCCTATTCTTTTGAAGGCGCAGGCCCGTTGGTTTTATTTCGGGAAGTCAAAGTGGATGACAAAACCGTCCGTGTTCCCGTGGCAACCCTCACCGTCCCCTCTGGACTCACACAGGCCATCGTCCTATTGGCCTATGCCGACGCCACGCACACAACCTACACCGGCAGCTGGATCAATGATTCGGTGGATGTTCGTCCACCACAAACAGTCACATACCGAAACTTCTCAAGTTACACGGTCGCCGTCAAAATGGGAACGGAAGAGCATGTCATTCCACCCAAGGAAGGACTTACACTGACCACGGGCGCCACAGTCGAACGGGTTGTATTCAAGGCCGCCGCACAAACCCAGTCAGGATGGGAAGTGGTGGCAAGCACTGTGCAACCGGTGCGCCCCGGCTTGCGCACTTTGGTGATCATGCGCAACGGCCGCCCTGATTACACGGGGCATAAGGAAATAATAGATTTGCTGACGTTCAGCGACTACCCGCCTCCACCTCCTCCCGCCGGTGCCGCAGTCGCCAGCCGCTGACCGCTTTTCTCGATCCGCCGCTAAGCCCTGGATTCCAAGTTTGGGCTCCAGACTACCCCCTTCCCATGTCTAAATCCGCCCTCCGAATCTTCGCGCTCTTGGCGTCTCTTTGCGCCTTTGCGCTCAAAGCCTCCGCCGACGTCACGCCAGCCACCCCTTTTCAAGACCACGCCGTCCTTCAGCAGGGCCGCGCGCTTCCCGTGTGGGGCACCGCCGACGCCGGCGAAAAAATCACCGTCACCTACACCGTCGGCACGACCACCCGCACCTCCTCGGCCACCGCTGGCACCGACGGCCGTTGGCGCACCGACCTCCCCGCGCTCACCGCCTCCGCCGAGCCCGCCATGCTTACCTTCGCCGGCAAGAACACCGTCACCCTCACCGACATTCTCGTCGGCGAAGTCTGGCTCGCCTCCGGCCAGTCCAACATGGAATACGCCCTCGCCTGGGGCTATCGCATCACCAACGCCAAGGAAGAAATCGCCAACGCCGATCACCCCCTCATCCGCGAAATAAAAATCAAGCCCCTCGCCGCCGACACCCCGCAGGACACCGCACCCGGAAACTGGCGCATCTGTACCCCGGCCAACGTCGGCAATTTCAGCGCCGCCGCCTACTTCTTCGCCCGCGAGCTCCAGCAAAAACTCAACGTCCCCGTCGGCATCATCAACGCCTCGTGGGGCGGCTCGCTCATCGAGCCGTTCATGACGCCCGCCTCCCTCGCCGCCGACGCCAACGGCCCCGCCATCCTCGCCGCATGGAAGACCAAGACCGCCGACTATCCCGCCAAAAAAGCCCGCTACGACGCGGACAAGGCCGCATGGTCCTCCGCCAAAGCCGCTGCCGCCAAAACCAACACCCCCTTCACCCAGAAATCCCCCTCGCCCCCTCCCGGCCCCGGCCACCAGGCGACGCCCGCCGGCTCCTACAACGCCATGATTTATCCTCTCGTGCCCTACGCCATCCGCGGCGTCATCTGGTATCAGGGAGAGAGCAACGCCGGTCGCCACGCCGAATACCGCACGTTCTTCCCCTCGCTCATCACCGGTTGGCGCGAGGTGTTCCACCAGCCCGACATGCCTTTCTACTGGGTGCAGCTTGCCGCCTACGGTGCCAACGGTGACCCCGATGGCGTCGGCTTCCCTTGGCTCCGTGACGCGCAGGACCGCACGCTCTCCGTCCCGCATACCGGTCAGGCCCTCACCATCGACATCGGCGACTCCGGCAACATCCATCCCGCCAACAAACAGGACGTCGGCCACCGCCTCGCCCTCCTCGCCCTTCACCGCACCTACGGACAAAAGAACGTGATCGATTCCGGCCCGACTTTTGCCAAGGCCGAACTCAACGCCGGCGCACCCAACCGCATCCGCATCAAATTCGATAACATCGCCGCCGGTCTCAAAAACACGAATACCGCCGCACCCGACGCCGTCCTCGGCTTCGATGTCGCCGGAGCCGACAAGAACTTCCGCCCCGCCACCGCCAGCATCGAGAACGCCGCCACCGGCCTGGTGCTCATCACCGCGCCCGACAACGTTCCTTCGCCGCTCTACGTCCGCTACGCCTGGCACAACGACCCGAAGAACACCCTCGCCAACAGCGAAAGCCTGCCGACGGCGCCGTTCCATACCGATCTGTGACGTAGACGCGGCGTCCCGCCGCGTTGCCGACGGCAGGACGAACCGTTTGACTGTCAAACAACCCATGGCTGGCGAAGCCCCGCGCCGTGTCCGATGGTGTCGCCATGCCCCTACCCCGCAGTCACCCCGGCTTCGCCCGTTCGTCGCGTCATGGTTTCACCCTGCTGGAGCTTCTCACCGTGATCGCGATCATCGGCATCCTCGCCGCCGTCCTCTTCCCCGCCATCAATGCGGTCCGCCAGTCGGCGCGCGCCACGCAAGACATGACGAGCATGCGCACTTTCGGCCAGGCGATGATGCTCTACGCGGCCGATAACAAAGGCCGCATCAATCAGCATGGTTCCACCAATTCGAACGACTTAGGCTATGAAACCTGGCCTCTGAATACCTTCATGGGCCGGGCTTGGCCGTATCTGGATACACGCAACCTCTCCACCGCCGGGCTCACTACCCAGCAGATGAAGGAGGTCTCGAATCGTTACGTCTGCCAGATGTTGCTCAACGATCATCCCGAACTGATCGGCTCTACCTCGGGCTTTGATAATACACTCGCCTTTAACAAAGGGCTTTTCACGCCAAACGACCCGAACAACCCCCGTCCGGCACGTTCCGAAGACAGGTTCCGGAGAGTAATCGAGGTCGCTCGCCCCGCTTCGACCGTTTACGCTGCCGTGGGAACTTTTGGATTTAATCCGGGAGTCAACTCCTCGCCCAAGGATCTCCCCGTTACGCTTCCGTCCGAAGCGGTCTACTGGCCCTACAGCGGCAAACGCACGATTCTGGTTTTCATGGACGGCCACACCACCTTTTGGGGCGATGTGATCACCGCCTCGATGTCCAAGATCAACTGATCGTCCCTCGCCAAGCGCCGCGCCCCGGGCGGCCATGTTCCTAACAACCCCAAGCCCGCGTGAACTCCCCCGCCGAACCCCGCTGCATCGTCTCCCTGACCTACGACGACGCTTTACCCTGCCATTTCGAAAGCGTTGCCCCGCTCCTCGAAGAGCACGGCCTGCACGGCACTTTTTACGTCCCGTGCAGCCAGGGGTTTTTTGACAACGCGGAATCCTGGCGTGAAGTCGCCACTCAGGGCCACGAGCTTGGCAACCACTCGGTCTTCCACCCCTGCCACGACCAGTCCTGGCTCGATGAGGCGTATAACCTGCGCCATTACACCGCCCGCCGCTGGAGCGACGAGGTCCGCCTCGCCAACAACATCCTCACCCTCGTCGACGGCCGCACCGTGCGGTCTTTCGGCTACACCTGTCATCACAACGTCATCGGCTCCGGCTCAACCGCCAGCACCGTGGACAAGCTAGCCCCCGAGTTTTTCGTGGCCGCCCGCGGCGAACATACCGGCAAACCGCTGGATCTGAAAAAAATCAACTGGTTCAACCTCGGCACCCGCGGCGCGGACCAGGTCACCTTCGCAACCCTTCGCACCGAGATCGACCGCATGTGCGTGCGCGGCGGCTGGCTCATCCTCACGATGCACGGCGTCGGCCCCCGGGATCACAAGCTCTGCATCGAAGAAGAGGAACACACCCGCCTCGTGGAATGGCTCGCAACCCGTCAGGACACCATCTGGACCGCCCCCGTCCGCATGGTGGCCGAAGCCATCAAGCCATCGCGCCGCGCCCTCGCCCAAGCCGCCCGCTGAGATAGCGACCCAACAGAGCCCTCGCAGGGCCGCCGATTCCGTCTCTCAGCTCTCAACTCTCAGCTCCAGACTATCAGATGCGCCCCTCCCTCGCCTCCTATCTTTCCACCATGGAAGCGTTGTTTGACGCAGTCGCCGGCCTGCCCGTAACGACATGGAAGGGTCCCGGCTACCACACGCGCATCCCCGCCGGCACTGCGGTCCACGAAGTGCGCATCGCCCTCGACTACGCGCTGGCTCTCTTCGAGGAAAACTCTCCCGCCTCTGTCTCGCGCGCCCTCGCCATCCTTGACCGCGTGCTCCCGTTGCAGGACCTCGATCCGACAAACCCCACCTACGGCATCTGGCCCTGGCTGCTGGAGGAACCGTTGGCGCAAATGAGTCCTCCAGACTGGAACTGGGCTGATTTCTGCGGGGTGCGCCTCTCCCATATCCTCGGCGTTTACAAAGATCGCCTGCCGCCGGCATCCCTCGCCGCCGTGCAACGCGCCCTGCATGCCGCCGCCCGTTCCATCTACCGCCGCAACGTCGGCCCCGGCTACACCAACATCTGTTTCAAGGGCGCCGTCGTCTGCGGCGCGGCCGGCGAGTTGCTCGACGACGCCTTCCTGCGCGACTACGCCCTCGCCCGCCTCGAACGCTTCATCGCCTTCGTCCGCGCCAACGGCGGTTTCACCGAATATTCCAGCCCCCCCTATACGTTCATCGTGTTGCACGAAGCCGAGCGCGCCCTGCTCACGGTGCGCTCGCCCGCCCTTCGCAACGCCGTCTCCACCGTCCTCGAACTTTGCTGGGACGATCTCGTCACCGCCCTTCACCTTCCCACCGGCCAGCTTTGCGGTCCGCTCAGCCGCACCTATGCGGATCTCCTGCAACCACACGTCGCCCATGACTTGGCGGATCGTCTCGGCCTGTCGCTTTTCCGTCCGTCGGGCGCCGTCTCCTCCACGGTCTCGCAGGTCCCGACCTACCCCATCCCCTCGCTGCCATGCCCCGATGATTTGCGCCGCGCCCTTCTTGACCGGCCCGCAGAATCGTTCACCCGCCGCCGCTACGTGTTTTCCGAAACCGAACCAAAACGCGAGCGCACCGCCTCCCGCTGGTTCGGCCCCGACGCCTGCCTCGGCTCCGCCAACTACGAAAACCTCTGGACCCAGCGCCGCCCGCTCCTGGGCTTCTGGCACGTTGCCGATACCCTCGCCGTTCTCCGCGTCAGCATCCGCCACGACGGAGACCGCGACTTCTGCTCCGGCGCGCTCCGCGTCCACCAAGAAGATCGCTCGCTGCTCGCCCTCGCCTCGCTCGTGACGGAACGCGGTGATTTTCACGACGTGCTCGATCGTCCGGTCGACGGCGTCTTCCGCCTCGCCGACCTGCACGTATCCATCCAGCTCCGCGGTCCCGGCGCCAACATCCGCGAAACGACACCCGGCGTTTTCACTCTCGCCTGCGGCTCCTGGCAGGCAGTCGTCCGCCCCGCGTGCGGGATCTTCGACGGCCACACGGTGTCCTGGCGTGCCGAACAACATCACGACGAAGCCCTCCTGCGCGCCGTGATCGACGACGGCGCGCCGCTCACGCTCGAGCCAGCCGCCGTGTCCGCGTTCGCCATCGGCTTCACGCTCGCCCTGCAACCCGCCGGCACACCCGCGGCTTTCGCCGCCGAATCCATACGCGACGCAAACACCCTCACATTGCGCGCCGTCTCGCCCCACGGTCCGCTCACTCTTTCCGCCCCTCTCAAACCCGAAACCCTCTGATTCATCTCCCCATGAAAAACACCGCCATCGCCTTCACCGGCGCCAATCTCGTCGAACTGCACGACCTGCCCGTGCCCACTCCCGCCGCCGGCGAGGTTCTCATCGAGACGCGCCGCACGCTCATCAGCATCGGCACCGAGCTCACCTGCCTCGGCCGGCGTTTCGAGCCCGGCAGCCACTGGGACCAGTGGGTGAAATATCCCTTCTATCCCGGCTACAGCAACGCGGGCGTCGTCACGCAGACCGGCCCCGGCGTCACCCTCTTCAAGGTCGGCGACCGCGTCGCCAGCCGCACCGCCCACCAGCGTTTCGTCATCGCGCGCGAGACCGAACTCGTCGCCATTCCGGACAACGTTTCCGACGACGAGGCCGTGTGGTTCGGCATCGCCTGCATCGTGCAAAACGGCATCCGCCGCGCCGAACACGAGCTGGGCGACGCCGTTGTCATCATCGGCCTCGGCCTGCTCGGACAACTCGCCGTGCAATTCGCCCGCCTCTCGGGCGCGCGCGAGATCATCGCCATCGACACCGCTCCCAAGCGCCTCGAATTCGCCGGCGCCCACGGCGCCACCGTCCTCCTGCAAAAACCCGTCGCCGATGTTCGCGCCGACATTCTCGCCGCCACCGGAGGACGTCTCGCCGATGTCGTTTATGATATCACCGGGCATCCCGCCGTCCTCGCCTCCGCGCTCACCCTTGCCCGCGACCTCGGCAAAGTCGTTCTCCTTGGCGACGCCGGCAGCCCCACCCAACAGCACATCACCGGCGACCTCATCAGTCGCGGCCTCCGCCTCATCGGCGCACACGACAACAATCCGCCGAAGACCGCCAACCAACACGCTTGGTGGACGCGCAATCACATGGCCGATCTCTTCATGACCTACCTCGGCCGCCGCCAGATGCAGGTCGACGATCTCGTCACCCACCGCTTCAAACCTGCCGACGCAGCAGCCGCCTACGCCCGTCTCGTCGAGGATCGCGCCACCGCCATGGCCGTCGTGTTCGAGTGGTAACACCTGCTCCATCCATCATGCCCTCACTCCGAACCTTCGCGCTCTTCGCGTCTCTTTCCGCGCTCGCGTTAAATATTCCGGCCTCCGCCAACGTCACCCTCGCGCCCCCTTTCACCGACCACGCCGTCCTCCAGCAAGGCCGTCCCGTTCCCGTCTGGGGCAAAGCCTCGCCCGGTGAGGCCGTCACCGTGACTTTCGGGGCGCAGACCCTCTCCACCAAAGCCGCAGCCAACGGTCGCTGGCGCGTCGATCTCACACCGCTCACCGCCTCCGCCACGCCCGCCAATCTCGTCGTCACCGGAAAAAATACGATCACCCTCACCGACGTTCTCGTCGGCGAAGTCTGGCTCTGCTCCGGCCAGTCCAACATGGCCTACTTCGTAAAATGGGCCGCCAACGCGAAGCAGGAAATCGCCGATGCCGACCATCCCCTCATCCGCCACTTCGGCGTGGAGAAAGCCTCGGCATCCTCTCCCTCTGACATGCTTAAAGGAACCTGGGAGGTCGGCACACCCGCCAACGTCGGCGGATTCTCCGCCGTCGCCTACTACTTCGCCCGCGAGCTTCAGCAAAAACTCAACGTCCCCGTCGGCCTCGTCAACAGCTCCTACGGCGGCACTCCCGTCGAGTCATGGATGAGCGAAACCGCGCTCAAATCCGACCCTGCGTTCAAGCTCGTCTTCGACCGGATGGCCAAGAGATCTGCCGAGTGGCCCGCCACCCTCGCGAAATACCGCACCGACACCGAGACTTGGAAGCAGGCCGAGGCCACCGCAAAAGCCGCAAACGAGAAATTCACCACCCCCGCACCGCGCCAGCCCGTCGGCCCCGGCCATCCTTACACGCCCATGGTCGAATACAACGCCATGCTCCATCCCCTCGTGCCCTACGCGTTGCGCGGCGCCATCTGGTATCAAGGCGAGGCCAACGCCTCCCACGCCTCCGAATATCGCGTCCTCTTCTCCGGGCTCATCGCCCAATGGAGACGCGAATGGGCGCAGGGCGACTTCCCGTTTTATTTCGCCCAGCTCGCCAACTACCAGGCCGATGATCCACAAGGCACCGACTGGGCCTTCCTTCGTGAAGCCCAGACACAAACCCTCGCCTTGCCCAACACCGGCATGGCCGTGACCATCGACATCGGTGACGTCACCAACATCCACCCCGCCAACAAACAGGAAGCCGGCCGCCGTCTGGCGCGCATCGCCCTCGCCCGCACCTATGGACAAAAAGATCTTGTCGATTCCGGTCCTGTCTTCGCCTCCGCCGATTTCAAGACCACTGCTCCGTTCGTGCGCGTGAAGTTTAAAAAAGCCTCCGCTCCTTTGGAAAATACCAACCCGACCGCTCCCGCCGCCGTGCTCGGCTTCGAGTTGGCTGGCGCCGACCGTGTCTTCCACCCCGCCGACGCCCGCATCGAGGCGGACGGCCAAAGCGCACTCGTCAAATCTGCCGCCGTATCCTCACCCGTCGCCGTGCGCTATGCGTGGCACAACGCTCCCGACGCCACGCTTCACAACACCGCCAGCCTGCCCGCCGTTCCTTTTCGCTCGGACAACTGGTAACCAACCAAACCTCGGCACGACTACTCCCCCATCAGCGTCACCACCACGCGCCGCGTGTGCGAGTGGCGGCGATGTTCCCACAGGAAAATCCCCTGCCAGGTTCCCAACAGCAGCCGGCCTCCGGAAAACGGCACGCTTTCGCTCGTGCGCGTGAGCGCCATCTTGATGTGACTGGGCATATCGTCCGCCCCTTCGAGCGTATGCTCGAAGTGCGGATCGTTCTCAGGCACCAGCCGATCAAGCCACGCCTCCAGATCACGCCGCGCCGTCGGATCGGCATTTTCCATGATGACGAGCGAGCAGCTCGTGTGCTGGCAAAACACCGTGACCACGCCGGTCTTCAGCCCGCTGCGCGTCACTTCGCGCGCGATGGCTTCGGTGATCTCATGCGTGCCCGGCCCGCGTGATTCGACGGAGAGAGTCACTTGGTGGATAGACATGGGAAGATATTGCGCGGGTTTCCGAACGTGGGAGCGAGCTTGCTCGCGAGGATCGAATATCGCGAGCAAGCTCGCTCCCACCTCCAAATCTTTAACCACCGCCCGCCAGCGAACTTTTCCCCGGTCGCGTCATGCTGAGCGGCTCAAGCGCCCGGTCCAAGTCGGCGGCCTTCATCAAACCCTTCGCGAGGACGACCTCGCGCAGCGTCTTCCCCATGGCCAGCGCTTCCTTCGCCACGACGGCGGCCGCATCGTAGCCGATGTGCGGATTGAGCGCGGTCACGAGCATGAGCGAACGGTCAACCAGTTCACGGCAGCGCGCCTCGTCGGCCTCAATGCCCTCGACACACGCGTCGGCAAACTGCCGCGCCCCGTTGGCGAGCACATGAATCGCCTCGTGCAGCGAATACGCGATGAGCGGAATCGTGACATTGAGTTCAAAGTGTCCGTCTCGCCCGCACATCACGACCATCTGCGAAAGCCCCTGCGTGTAGATGCACACCTGCACGAGCATCTCGCTCATCACGGGATTCACCTTGCCCGGCATGATCGACGAACCCGGCTGCGTGGTGGGCAGCCGAATTTCACCGAGCCCGCTGCGCGGCCCCGAGCCGAGCAGGCGGATGTCGTTGGCGATCTTAGTGAGGCTCGCCGCGATGGTGGCAAGCTGGCCGGCGACTTCGACCGCGTCGTCGCGCGCGCCCTGCGCCTCGAAGTGATTGAGCGCTTCGATGAACTCAAGGCCGGTTTCACCGTTTAGGATGCGAATGACTTTTCCGGCAAACTCAGGATGACAGTTGATGCCCGTGCCCACGGCGGTGCCGCCGACGGCAAGTTCGCGCAATGCAGCAATCGCGCGATCAGTGCGCTCGATGGCTTTGGCCACTTGGGCGGCATAACCGGAAAACTCCTGCCCCAGCGTGAGCGGCGTCGCGTCCATCAGATGCGTCCGCCCGATTTTCACGATCTGCGCAAACGCCTGCGCCTTGGCGGCCAGCCCGGCTTCAAGATGCGCGAGCGCCGGACGTAGGTCATTTTTCAGCGCAAGCGCCACGCTCACATGCAGCGCGGTCGGGATGATGTCGTTGGACGACTGACCGAGGTTGACGTCGTCATTGGGGTGAACGGGCTTTTTCGAGCCGATGGCTTCACCCGCGAGCTGGCTCACGCGGTTGGCGATGACCTCGTTGGCGTTCATATTCGTCGAGGTGCCGGAGCCGGTCTGAAACACATCGACGGGAAAATGTGCATCAAGCTTCCCATCGGACACCTCGCGCGCGGCCTGTTGGATGAAGCGGCTTTTTTCGGGGGTGAGTTTGCCGAGTTCCTCATTGGCGCGGGCGCAGGCGAGTTTTACCAAGCCAAGACCGTGAATGAACGCCGCGGGCATCGGCCGTCCGCTGATCGGGAAATTGAGCACCGCTCGCTGCGTGGACGCACCATAGAGCGCATCATCCGGCACAGGCATGACGCCCATGGAATCTTTTTCCGTTCTCATGGTTCAAACTGTATCCCTTTCCACCGCCAAAAGCAAAAAAACCGCACGAAGACTTCGTGCGGTTTAAATCAAAACAAAGGAAACGAATCTTCGCTTAGAATTTAAGCGTGAAACGGTCACCACCTACGCCAAGGCGGTGGACGGAATCGTAGAGCTGGGCTTCGCTGAGATCGTTGGCCGCGATATCCCTGCCATGAATCGCACGAGCGTAGTCCGAGCTTTCGGCATTGTCGGCCAACACGAGTCCGGCGAGAACTTTTGCCCGGCGAACCTCGCGAGGGGATGAGGCTTGCGCGACGACAGATTTCGCTTCCGCCAACTGCGGACGGGACACCTGAATCTGATCCCCATCAGTGCCCGCATTTCCAAGCAAGGACGTGACGGACAAATTCGAAATCGATTCAGCCTGAACACCGGTATCCAGCAGACGAGCCGAAGCCGGGCTTTCTTCCGCTTGGGCCACGCCCCACGGAATCATCGCCGTCAACTCGCTCGGTTGGGAAGAAAGAGCGGTTGAATTGACCACCATCACGGTCCGGGCAGAAGCGCTGGAGGTCACCATCTTGGGCGCGGAGGCCAACGCCAACGTCTCTGCTGAACGTGCAGCGACCACGACAGGGGCAAAGGCATTCGTTTTAGGCGTCTCCACTGACTTCACCGCCACTTGCATGACCGGCCCCGAAACTTCCGGAGCGATGCGTTCAGTCGGAGTCGCGACCGGCCGGTATTGGTTCACCACGACAAAACTAAGCACAAGGATCGCCGCAGTCCCCACCGGAACTTGAAACCTGGAAATCGCGCGGGCCGCCTGCGGAAGATGCAGCGCATGCCACCAAGGACGTTTTTCTACGATGGCTGCAAGCTGCTTGGCACGGAGGTCTTGCTCGAAGCGCGTCCAGAATTCCGGGGACGGACGTTCAGCGCGCTTAAGGCGCAACAAATCCTCAATCGTTACCTTGTTGGGCGAGCGGTCAGGGATTATCATGGGCGGACGTAGGACTGGAGTTCAGCTTGCAAAAGTTGTTTCGCGTAGTGGAGACGCGAGCGGACTGTGCCTACCGAGCAGGTCATCACCTCGGCGATTTCCTCATGACTGAGGCCGTCTATTTCGAACAAAGTTACCACGGTTCTATGGGGGATAGACAATTTTTGGAGTGCTTCGTTCAATTTCTCCTGAAGCTCATGCACAAAAACGTCGCGCTCGACGTCCTTTTTATCGGTCAAACGGTTGATAACCTCTGAAACACCAACGTCTTCATGCACTTTATCGAAGCTAAAAAATGTCCGCAACTTGTTCTTCCTTATGTGAGTAAGCGATGAATTGACCGCGATGCGATAAAGCCAGGTAAAGAACGATGACTGCCCTTGGAAGCGGTTGATCGACTGGAAGGCTTTGATGAACGAATCCTGGGTCAAATCCGCCGCATCCTCACGATTGGAGGTCATGTTGTAGATCATCGCGTAAACGCGCTCGCGGTATTTGAGGATGAGTTGGTCAAACGAGGCCACATCCCCTGCCTGCACGCGCTGCACGATCATCCAGTCCGAATCAGCCTCCTGCTGCCGCTCGGGCGAGGCCACGAGTATTTTGGTCAGCGCTTTGGAGACGGCGTTCATCGGAAACCAAGGGTAGCACAGCCTTGCAACCGAGCAAATCGAAAGTCGCTACATTCACGTGACGGCCCGACTGACATGCGTTTTAAAGCACTTCCTCAGCCGCCCGGAGCAGCCCGAAGACTCCCGACCTGATAACGAAGAGTATCGCACAACTGCATGAGGAGAGGCACCGGCGCCAGCCCGACATGCGGCGCCAGCGCGGCTTCGGCCTTCAATAGCTCGGCCTGCACTTCTTCGGCAACCGCCGCGAAAACATTCATCTCACCCATCTGCCGCAGGCGCTTCGCCATGTCCGGCGTGCGCTGGCCTAAAATTTCCTCAACCAAACTGGCACGTTCGTCAGCCGACAGACGGTCCATAAGCGCGAGCAGCGGCAGGGTGACCTTGCCGCTTAGCAGATCGGTG
>Ga0209512_1003060_pt1 | contig 16456 bp, 17 predicted proteins | sample frozenSSSSmetaG_FD_184142 | JGI IMG/M metagenome (GOLD analysis project Ga0209512, IMG submission 184142) | Glacier valley bacterial and archeal communities from Borup Fiord, Nunavut, Canada, to study Microbial Dark Matter (Phase II) -... | ecosystem: Environmental > Aquatic > Freshwater > Ice >... | reverse complement strand
GGGGGGGGGGGGTTCCTGGACGCGATGAAGCTGGCTGGCTGGATGGATGAATCGATGGATGGGCAGGCGTTTCTGAGCGCTTGCTTGTTTTTCATATCTGCTTTTCGTATCTACTTTCTGGGCTGGACTGGGCTGGGCTGGACAGGGCGCAAGATGAAATGGCAAAATGGAAATGAGTACTTCAAGGAAGGTATGGGGGATTATGGGCAGGTCAGAACTTTAACTACGTAGGTAACCAGGTAATCTCTGTTGAATTGGAAGTGAGAGTGGAAATGGAAGAATATACGCGTCAGTGGTGTAATCGTCGTGTTTGTAACTTGTGAGGTGGTTGAAGTTTGGCGGTCTGGCTGCTGGAGGAGGTGGGTGAGGGAGTGTTCTGCAACGGAGGAGGAGGAGGAGATGGTGAGTGAGATGAGATATTGGACGTCGGTGGTGGCATCGACGAGTATATAACCTCGTACCTCTGACGCTTCTCTATCGACAGGGCAGCGATCCGAATGCTAGAACTTCAACACTACATCATTACACGTCTTCTCGAATCCACTGGATTTCAGAAGCCATCACGCACCCATCTCTCATCTATAAACCCAACCCCTCATCGACCTTCTTCTCCCCTCCTCTTCCCTCCGACAGCAGCATGCAGCCCAGCGACGAGGATGCGGACGGTGGTGAGAATCGTGAAGACGGGAAGGAGAAGGGCGGGCAGGACTGCAGTGAAGAAGTCGTGGATGGAAGCGGGCAGTGCAATGCTCACGCAGCGCAGGTCGCGCAGCACTCGCTTCCTGATGAGCTTTAAAGTAGTCGATTTTTCTGTTGTAGTAAGAGAGGGGATGAGAAGAGAGGAGATGAAGATGGAATATATAGATGAGCCCTTCCTTACTAACCCCCTATAAGACTATGTCCCCTCTCAGCCTCTCAGCCACTCTCCTCCTAACCCCCCATCTCAGACTCCCGACTTTCCGTCATGGAACTCCATCCCTTTGGCCTGTCCAAACCAGGCGCAGCCTCGACCAGAGGATCTCCGGGACGAATATCATGATTCAAACCATGCAGCTGAATGGAAGGCTAAAAGCACCGATCGCCGCGTCCGCCAAAAGTCCTAATGCTGCGTCGGATGGAAGGACAGGACGGATCCTAGCACACATGGTAGTAGTTTGTTGTCTTGAATATGCCTTGGCCAGCCCTCCAACGAGTCCGCGCGACGGGCAACGTGATAGTTAGACTAAGAAAGGTAGATGGAGTTGTAATATGCAAGGAGAGACGACTTAGTCAGACGCAGATACCGGACAAGAATCCATGAAATGGGAAGACATCGAGGCAAAACTCGTAGTCCGGCCTAGTATATAGGCGTAGTGGTCGACAATCCCACGTTGGTTTTTCATGGTCTCCCCATCTTGTCGATGTTTGTCGCCATTTCCCGTGCCACTACCATACTACAATAGGACCTGTTAGACATCCTCTCATAGCACTGCTCTGTCTAGGAATCTAGGAACTACTGCAGACGGCCTCTAGGCAGAGATAGAATCCATGTACAAAGCTCACCTATCGACAATAATCGCCAGCTCTGCGTGCGAAGCCATTCCTCCCACGGCCGTTTCTCCCACCACCGTCGGCCTTCTCCTCGTCACTGCGTTCGTTGCTGCTGTTACTATTACCATTACCCCGCCTTCACCGTCGAGGAGGTCCTCCTCCGTTACACGCCCTAATCGCAACAGTGTGCCACTGAGTCGTTGAGTCCTCGGGCACAGATCAAGCGCGTCCCTAGATCGCACTCGACTGCAGGCAGGACGCGCTTCCTATGTCGTAATAAGACCCTCTTCTTCGTTGCAACAGGAGAAGAGGAAAGAATTAAGAAATGGAGATGGCATATCTAGATTACCCCTCCCCCTCCCGTCGCACCTCCTCCCCAACTCTCTCCCTCATCCGTCCTTCCTTCCACCGCCCGATGCGCCGTATAAATCAGCCGCCGTTTTTCACAGTTGGAGAAGTTCGAGAACCTCTATCATATGACCATGGACGCGAGAGTGAACAATCAGAGTGTGAAGCAGAGCATCTCACTCTCACCAGAAAACGCCGTCGAAACCGTGAAGTGGTTGTTCGAAAAGACCTTTGGCAAGCCGGGCTGGAAACGCCTCTCCATGTTGTGCAATGAGGCAACAAAGCACGACGATTGGAAGGCGACCCAGCTCGCGCTTCACCATGCCGATGACCAATCCATTCCGCTCGCGTTTAGAAAATTATACTCCGCCTATGCCGCTGACACTATTGATTGCATCGACTCAGGGGGCTAGCATTCTCAAGACAATATTCGCGTTCCAGAAGAAGATGGATTTCTTTCTTGAATACGAAGCATGCCGGAACCAACTCAACAGCAAAGACAAGAAGATCAGCAAGCCCCTAATCGATTTCATGGCCTCGCTCGACATCGTCACCTCGCAGGGCGTCACGTTGGTCTCATGCCTCAATAAGCTAGTCAGCAAACAATTACGCATCCAGGAGCATCACGTCCACCGTCATCCTCGCAGTGCCCACCACTGCACTGCTTGCCGCCGTAGCAGTCCCCGTCATCGTCACAGCGATGCTTCTCGACGCTCTGGTATCCCACACAGTTTTGCTCCTAGCTTCCTAACCCCCCGCACACACAGATCACATTCACACCAACAGTCCAGTCTTGTGCTTTATACATCGACATCGAGCTCGCCTTTTCGTCGCAGCAGGAGAGAGGAGGAGAAAGAAAGGAGCTGGGCTATATAGCCACTTCTCACCCCCCGACCCCAGCACGTCAGATTTCCAAGTTCCTCCTCCTCACTCTCTCCCCACCCCATCCCCTTCTACAATCCGTAGACGCCACTACTATGTCAGTCTTCGCCAGCTCCCTCCTCGGTCTCCATGCAGCTCCTCTCCCGTTCTCAGACTCTCCTTGCACACGCGATACAGTGCTTGTCTCTTGTCTCTCGCATCACACACGGCCACATCACGCAATCCCCCATCGCATGCAATGATGAAACACGAGCTTCCATTCCGTAGTTCCCCATCCTAGCTTCTAGATCCCCCCTAATCTCCCCCACTACATTCTACGCATACTCATTGGCCCTCAGCCACTCCAGCAACACCGCCGCGTCCCGCTGTCTATAGCTCGCCCGTCCCTTAATCGTATCACTCACCACCCCCAACGTCCTGTCGTAGCCCCTATTGTCCTTCTCCCTGAAGAACTCCGCGATATCCCTCTCCGTCTCCTCGTCGCTGAACTTCTGCAGACACAGCTTCAAGAACCGATCCAGCACCACCATGTTCCTGCTCAGCCTCCCCCTCACCTCCTCCCAGTTCTCCTTGACATACCTCCAGAGCCCCGCCCTCGTCTTCGGATTCGCCGCCAGCGCCGCCGCCGGCGTGTGCATGTCCTGCGTCGCGATCTCCGTGAAGATGAACTTCAGCAGATCCCCCAGGAGGTCCGGCGCGAGCGGGTTCTGGTCCTCCGGGTCCTTGAGGTCCTGGATCCGCCCCAGCGCACGCAGCGCGATCTCCTTGCCGTCGATCGACGCCGTCGTCGCCCACTCCGCTTTGACCGCATTGTACGCCGGCAGCCCGCCGACCTGCACGTTGATCTGGAAGACGGCGGAGCGCAGCGACGGGTGGATGGCGGAGCTGTCGCCGATCGTGTAGGCGTAGAACTGGCGTTGTGCCTCTTTGATGATGTCTTCGTCGCCGTTGAGGCCCGCGGTCGAGATGAGCAGCGCGCGCAGTTGGCCCGTCAGGTAGTCCTCGTCTGGGGCGAAAGTCCAGCCAATCTTGGTAACGGCCGGCTTGATGAGCTTGAGGGTAAATTTCTTGAGGGCGGCGAGGATGGCGGCGTCTTCGCCGAAGACGGATTTCACGTTCCCGAGGGAGGAGATGATTTGAGACCAGACGAGATAGTTGGACTCGTTGGTAAAACCTTCGACGAAGCCGAGGAGGGCGGGGGTCTGGGCTTCGCCGGAGAGAGCGAGGGCACCGGCATCACCGATCAGACCGATCTTGTCGGAGATCGAGAGTTGGTCGATTTGCTTGCCGAGGGTGGCGAGGCGCGCAGGTGGATAGTTGGTGCGGTAGAAACCGGTGTTGTCGCTGTTGATCTTGTAGAAGGAGTCATCGACTTCACGGATGGTGTCTTCTTTGACGGTGAAGGCGATGGCCTTTGAGCCAGATTTGCTCTTGAGGCCGAGAGGAACCCACCAGGTGGTCTGGTCATCTTCTGGCTTGACGTCGCCGGTGGAGAGGTAGCGGGACTGAGTCACGGAGATCTGGCCTGGTTCTTCGGCAACGGTGACGACTGGGTATCCGATCTTGCGGATCCATGGGTCCATGAGAGCATTCACGTCTTGGCCGGATGCCTCACTGAGAGCAGACCACAGGTCATTGGTAGTGGCATTGCCATACTCATGAGCCTTGAGGTAGTTTGAGACACCAGATAGGAAAACCTCAAGTCCCAGGTGGGATGCGAGCATGCGAATAACAGAGCTGCCCTTGAGATAGCTGATATGATCGAAGATCTGATCAACATCAAGCGCATCCTTGACTGGCACCTCAATGGGATGAGAGCTCCGCAGAGCATCTAGTCCGAAAGCAGTTTGCATGCCATCTGAGACGAATTGAGGCCAGACGTTCCAGTCTGGGTGAAGATGATCAGTGGCTAACCAGCCAACCCAGGTTGCGAAGCCTTCGTTAAGCCAAAGCTCACTCCACCAATCCATTGTAACCTTCTACGTGTTAGAAATCTACTGCAGGAGAGCTGAACAACCATGTTTTGGACTTACCAGATTTCCAAACCATTGGTGAGCAAGTTCATGAGCAACAACATATGCAACTCTGTTCTTGTACTTGGCATCCGAGTTCTCCTCATCGAACAGAACGGCAGTGGTTCTGTATGTCACAAGACCCCAATTCTCCATAGCTCCGTGCGACTAGGAGGCATAGGTCAGCATAAGCACTACAAACGGAGATAAAGAGGAGGACTGCGAAGGAAACAGGGGAACATATTATCGGCTGGCCCAGTTAGGCATGCTATGCTCTTACACAGGGAAGTGAGAACCTACGAATTCATGCACGGCCAATAAATCGGCCTTTGGCAACGGATAGTCGATCTTGAAGATCTCGGAAAAGTAGTCGACAATTTGATAAGCATGCTCCAGAGCAAATCTTCCCTGCTCCTTAAGTCCCCTGGTCGTGTAGACACGGACGGGCAGGTTCTTGCCATTGTACTGGCGCTTCGTGAAGGCCTCAACATACTCAAAGTCTCCGATGGCCCATGCGAGCAGATACGTGCTCATGATCGGAGTACGCTCGAAGGAGACGACTTGGAACCCCTCCTTCTTGCTCTTCTTCACGCTCTTCTCCGGCATATTGCTCAAAGCAACCTGGTCCGAGGGCAGCTCAAGCTCCACATCAAAGGTCGCCTTCAGATTTGGCTCGTCGAAGCAGGGAAAGGCTCGGCGAGCATCCGAAGACTCGAACTGAGTGCTGAACATGTAGTGGAACTCTTCATCTCGGGGGACGGAGGCTGCAGCTGGGACGACTGGCTTGTACTTTGAGCGGTAGAAGCCGGCCATATCATTGTTGATGGTGCCCTCGAAGGTGATGGCAACGGTGGCATCGTCGCTCGCAGGCAGCTCCTCAGCGAAGTCAAAGGTCACTCGTTGCTTCGCAGCATCATACGTGACATCGATACTCGGCACAGTGGACTCAGTCTTGTTCTGCTTGACAATGACTTGGGCGCTGTGGACCTTCAGCTGATGGGAGTTGAGGGTGATGCTCCTGGTTGGGCTCAGGATGCTCGCGGAGATGTTGACGCTTCCTTGGTAGGTGAAAGCTCCGCCCAATTCGAGGTCAAAGATGGAGATTGCATAATTGCTGGGCTTAACGGTGGCTGGGAGGATATCCCTATAGTTGGCCGGGTCGGTGTCGGGCATGTTGAGGCTTGGGGAGTGAGTGTGATATCGGAAAGAAGAGGTTGAGAAATGGCGGGGGCGGGGGCGGGGTAGTTTTGGAGTGGAAGTGGGATGAGGATGAGGATGAGGATGAGATGAGTGGGAGAAGACGATTCTATCTGTGGACGTAGGTCTCGTGCACTCCCACCGACGCGGATGGAGGATGCGGGCACTCGTCTTTATATATCCAATCACGTGTGCAACCTTGAGCGTGGGCGACATGCGGTCTCTTCTCTTGGCAATTGGTGATTGATGATGATGTTTACCTCTTTACCTCCTGCCTGTTTCCGTCCTGGCTCTTTCCCTCCTGCCTGATTCCCTCATCACTTATCCCTCGCCCCATCATGTCATCCAATCCACAGCGACAAGGCTGGCCTTGACTATGATTGGCTGGACGGCAATTTCCGCAGCTAGCAAACAGAGCGGAGTGGCAAGGCTGAGTGAGCATCACCAGTGTAAACAGGACCACTGTAAACAGAGCAGCTCGACTTCGACTTCGACTTCGACTTCAACTTCAATTTCAACGTCAACCCTCTTAACTCCGCCAGCACCGACGGTACCCGCTCTCTCTAGAGCATCCAGCATCCTTTCGACAACATGGCGGCTGGCCAGAAGCTGTATCCCAGGGCGACGCTCAAGAAGATCGTCAAGGCACATTCGAAGAAGAACGTGAGCAAGAACGTCGATGTTTTGGTATGACGCATGCGACCGCGATCGCACGATTTGACGGCGCAGATACTGATCAACCTCCAGATCTTCCTCGACTATACCCTCTTCCTGCAAACGTATGCTCTCATTCCCTTGCCCCCTTGGGCATTGATTGCTTTAGAGTATCGACTGACATGCATGCTAGATTGATGAAGGAAGCCAGCATCAATGCGAAACAGGCGGGCGAGCGCGGCATCAGTGCGAAGAACGTCAAGAAGGTTACAGAGGTACGACTGGACTGGCTCTCCAGCTATGCATGGTTCCACCGTACTAATGAACATTTGACAGCTTGCCCTCCACAAATTCAAGGGATGAGACGACTTCAAGGACCATTGGCGATTGGCGATTGGCGATTGGCAATTGCGATTCGAGTGACAGGTATGCTTGTTGGAGAACAATGTCTGGATGAGAATGTTCAATGATTCATGAACGGCGGCGTTGTGGCGAAATGATACCCAAGGACTGGAGGTTGGATTTGGATGGACCAGGACAGAAATACATACCCAGAGCTTGTTTGCAGGAGCAGAACATGCCTTACTGATATTAAATGTTCTCACCCTCCTATTGTCATGTCCGCTGCAATAATATGCGGCGCATTCACATCTCCGAAGCACCAAGACACAGTCCAAAGTTCTGTTCCTATACATGATATATCACTAAATACAGTCAAAATGATGGACATGGCCATGCAATGAAATAGTAAAAAAAGTATATGTATTATAATATCATAATTATAATATTATAATTTCTATAAAAAACAGCGTCTTTTATGTCTTTTATTCAGAGGCAAGAAAGCAGAGCTTCTTGACTTCCGTCTCCTTCGATTCATGTCCATGTTTTGTGTCTCGCGTAGCTGCCGACTAGTGCCACACAGTGCGGCAGGGGTCTTCAGGGTCGTTGTATGTAATAAGGCCCAGGTCAACTCGATTTGTGAACTTCCTCCCAAATCCGACCTACAAACAGCAACATACATCCAATCCAACACCAACACAACACCAACACGAACTTTCCTATAACACACTCTCATAGATCTCAAAAGCATATTCTGTCTTGTCTTTTCAAATCCCATAGATACCCTTCCCAACACAAGATATATCAGAAACTCCTACCTTCCACCCGATCTCAGCCTTGTAGCAACAATGGCCGCCCCCGTAACTCAGAACCCACAAGTCCGCTCCGAATCCAAGTCGGCGAAGAAGAAGAAGGCCATCGCTGAAGCTGCAATCGCATCAGCTCCAGCAGTCGCCGAAGTCGCTCCATCGACCCCAACCCCAGAGAGCAACTATGGCGATGGATCCTACGAGAGCCCATACATCAAGGAGCTTTACAAGTAAGTATCGATCTAGACTTATGGACGTCTTAATACCTCCAGAGTCCAGCTGTCCTATTTAGCGATCTTGTCAAAATACAAGCTAACCATCACCTAATTAGGAATATCCGCAATGTAAACAAGAAGATTGTAAGCCACTTCACTCGAACCATTCGTCGAAGACGCCACTAACTCTATTTTCACAGGCCAACGCCTCCAAGGTCGACAATGTTCTCGAGCAGAACCCAGGAAAGTCCCTCGACGAGCTAGTGGCGAGCCGCAAGATCAATGCCGACCAGAAGGCGCAAATCCTGAAGAAGCCGTCTCTCCAAGCCTCCCTGGCCCAGCTCGAGGAGCAGATCGCCCAATACAAGAAATTTGATCAGGAATACAAGGCTCGTGCCCAGGCCGAGAAGGCTGCGGTCGAGAAGGAATTGACGGAGAAGAGTACAAAGGAGTTGGAGGAGACAGTTGCCACAGTCAAGGCCGAGGCTGCAGCTGCGGCAGCCAAGGAGCAGCATGAGAGCTTGCTGGTCGTCTCTCAATTCTTGCGCTTGGCCGCCGCGAGAAGAGCAGAGGATGTTGATCAGGCATTGGATGAGAATCAGGCATTGGAGGGCGTCCTCGTGGAGGTCTACACCGGTGATGAGACGGCAGTTACTGCGATGGCGAAGCTCATCAACGGCTCTGATGAGCAGACTACTTCGATCAACGGCGAGAAGCTCAGCACAACATGTAAGTCGTATCTAAACATCTAAACACACTAAAGCACGCAGCTAATATTGGAACAGATGCACAAATCAAGGCCACTTCAGTAGCTTATTCACCTGCATCTATCGCATATGAAGAGCCACTTGAGGAGTCAAGCGACGACACCATTGCCGAGTCCATTGTTGAGACCACTGAGTACCCCATTGGGAGCGATCCCACCATTGCGAACGCTGGCCTCACCGAACTAAACGCCATCCCAACATCAGTTCTGACCAATGGCCACGAAGCAACTCCCAGCCCCTCAACCGGCTTCCCTCCGAACTCCGGCTTTGGCGAGGGAGCCAATGCCGCCGCTGAGGCCAACTGGGACACCAACAACGACCTCTCCGTTTCATCCGAGTGGGTGGACGTCCGATTCCCACGCGACGCAGCCGAGACCGAGACGGGCGTGAAGGCCACCCCCGCCGCCCTGACCAACACCCAGAGCTGGGCCGACGAGCAGCCGGACAGCCCATCAGCTGCGGGCGCGAATTCTGGCAGCGATGGCTTCCACGAGGTGCAGCGCTCGAGGGGCAACCGCGATGGACAGCACCGTGGTGGACGCGGAGGCGAGGGATACAGGGGCCGTGGCGGATTTAGGGGTGGACGCGGCGGCGAGCGTGGACGTGGAGGACCGAGGGGCGGAGCGAACCGTGGACCTCGTCCTCAGGAGTCGTAAGCGTCGTCATCTCAGCAGGACCGATGCTTGTTTCTCTACTTGCACGTCCTTAGCTCTGTTCTGCGGTATTCCTTCACGATTTATGGAGTGCGCCGATAAGATAAGGGGCTTTGCGTGCCATCGCCACAAGCAAACCACCTCAACTTTTTTTTCTCTCGCACTGGCCAGGCCATTTATTGGGCACAGTCCTTGTTTTGTTTCGAAATTTGCATAGCATTCGCATAGATGGAGCGTTGCCGTTACTTGTGCATGCGGCTTTGCATTTGTTTTCTCTCTTCGGCGCAAGATATCAAAAAACGCTTTTTCTCGGGAGGGGAAATGACACGCCTGTATGATCACTGGGAAAAACGGAAGCGAAAGCGAAATCGGATGGAATGGGTAGCTAGCACATGAGGATGAGGATGGGGTATGACAATGAACAATGATGGCACAAACGTCAACTGGTGCTGCTTCTGACATTTTCTGCTGTGGTGTTTCGACATGCTTCTGTATTTCTGCAATTGCTTCCAACGTGCGCGACCTCCACGAGCATGTTCAGATGTCTCCATCGCATCCCTCTCTCCAGCGCCCACGCATGCGCCATGCGCAGTTAAAAATCACAACTTCAATGAGGATCATCGACCGGCTGCCAGCTGGGGTCTGGGCCGTGGGCCGTCGCAGGACCTCTCCTACCTCGAGGAGGCTAGGCTGGGGCTGATCGGGCTCCAGCCAGTCTCCAGGTGCGGTGCCGGGGCGTGCCGGCGCTCGAGGTCCCTGCAGAGGTGGCGGGCGGGCGGCATGCGGGAGGGATGCACAACACAACGCTGGGCTCGTGGATTTTGCGGCTTGCAAATGCCACTACTGCCAGGATTGCATTTGCACATGGCTGCACGAGGGGGGATACTGGGGATGGGGATCTGGGATCTCTTTGGGGACGGCTTGGCTTGGCTTGACTTGGCTTGGGTAGGGTGTGGGAGGGTTTGTTGCAAGGACCCGTAGGTGAGATTCATGTACGGTCGCTGGGGAGCGAGGGGATGGGGGGTTGGGGTTACAGGTGCGGTGCGGAGGGTTTACGGGGAGGGATGGTGGAATAGCTGCGTAGGCGTGGGATGGCACGATTGCGACACAGGCACAGGCCTGTGTCTGTGTCGCACCCAGTGAATCAAAGGAATGTGCGGAGTGGAAACGTAGGATTCCTGCCGGGGCGTACAAGTACAATGACGGAGCCACGACCACTCCCAACGGCCGTTGTTCCGGCACTTTGGCCTGGAAGAGGGGATTCGAGGATGGTGGATGAGAGAACGGACTGGACGATGGACGACAGATAAGTGTATGATCATGGAATGGACACAGAGCGACGACGGAGAGCGTGCTCGAAGGAAGTAGGCTCGCGGAGGGAGGAGGCGGATCGAATTACACAAGATCTTATCAGATTAGGATTGAGGAGGAGGCGGAGGCGGAGGCGGAAGGATGCCATGGCCCATGTGGAGAAGGATCTCCTCGTCCCTTGATCCTCGATAAGGAAGGAGTCCTGCGAGCCAGGCTGAAATTTTGAGAGAGAAAAATTAGAAAAATTAGATAAATTAGATAAATTAAATCACTAATAATACAATATTTAAGAAGAGATTAATTACCTACTTGACATCTAAGAGACCAAGAGGGACCTACAGGTACATACATACGGACGATGCGTCCACAGATCGATCTGGTGTTGTTCGCTCCCAAGATCCGATTTTCCAAAGGTTTCATGCGGTCGATCGCTGGTGGACGGCGCCATGTCATCTATCTCGCTTACCATTCCCCATACGGCATAGCGGGCAATCCAACCTTCACCCTGCACCTGATTCTCGGACCATATCTATCTGGAGACCACGCCGTACCTCATTTTGATAGATCCCTTCTTCCCTCTCCCTTCTCCCTCCTCCTCTCCCCACCTCCAAAAGCCATCGACGAATTTCTGATTAATATTCCCCGTCGCGACGATTTGCATTCTGTCAATCCAGAAATCATCTTCTATCTTCTGTCGTCGCTCGCTCCTTCACGCCAACTTGCAAAGCCATCCTTACTTCGCTATCACTGAAGGTGCACAGCACTGAGCCGGCTGTTGGTTGCGATACCGAGCCCCCCCCCGCAACCCTGCCCCGAGTCATCGGCCACCACATAAGACGCGCAACACGACAGAACAGAGCAGACCGCATGTAACACCGTCATGTCTGCCGACGTGATTGCGGGCACGCTGCCACTGCCACTGCCAGAGGCGCCGAAGCTGCCTGGTCTCTCTTCGCCGCCCGACAGCAACGGCGCGATGGATCTGGACGACAGCGACTCTGAGCTCAGCGACATTGAGGAGGATGGGGCTAGGATCCCGAAGGCGACGAGCACACCTGTAGCACTGGGAGGAGAAGCTGTGGCGCAGGAGAAACAGCCGGAGCCTGAAGTTGTGGAGGAGCAAAAGGAGCAGGAACCGGAGGTTGACGATATTGGTGAAGTAACCCCGGATCATTATGATGATGAGGGGAGGGTACCGGTGTTCAAGCCGACAACGACACAGTTCAAAGACTTCGAGCTTTTTGTAAGTTTTCCCGCCACGGGGATTGTGGAGGGGGTCAGGTCTAATGGCTCTTGCGCAGATGAACAAGGTCAATTCGTATGGCATGCAGTCGGGCATTATCAAAATCATTCCTCCACAGGAATGGCTCGACAAGCAACCACCGCTCGATGACATCGTGAAGACCGTCCGGGTCCGAGAGCCGATCAAGCAGGACATCATGGGCACAGCTGGGATGTATCGCCAAATGAACATTCTCCACCAGAGATCATACAATCTGCCAGAGTGGCGCCAATTGTGCGACCAGAGCGAGCATCAACCTCCTGCGAAGAGGGGCGAGAGACGTGCGAATCAAGATAGACCCAGGACGAGTGGCCGTGTCAAGAAAGAGGGCACGCCCGCGGGAGATAAAGCGACACCGTCTTCGAAGAGGAAGCCGGGACGTCCGTTCAAGAAACAGAAGGTCGACAAGGAGAATACAGAGCAAGGAGTGGATAGGCTTCCGACGCCAACCTCGCCGCCTGTGAAGCCTGTCGATAACGCCGAATCTGTCGGGCTGGACGCCGAGCCGGTCAAGCTGGAGCCGATTGACGATGAGGAGCCGCAAGTTAGGCGCATGGGTGGACGTCAAGCAAAACCAACTACCACATCCTCACGCCGCAAATATGGCCGCAGAGAGGCGTCGGCCAAGATTGATGAAGCTGCATTCGAGAACTTTGATTACAAGATGGATATCTCGGATTATACCCCTGAACGCTGTGCCGAGCTCGAGCGTACATACTGGAAGACGTTGACATATGCTGCTCCTCTATATGGGGCCGATATGCTAGGTTCTCTGTTTGACGAAAGGACGACGACCTGGAACCTGGGTAGCTTGCCAAACTTGCTCGATGTTATGGGCACGAAGATTCCAGGTGTCAATACGGCATATCTCTACCTCGGCATGTGGAAGGCTACTTTTGCATGGCATTTGGAGGATGTTGATCTCTACAGCATCAATTATTTGCATTTCGGAGCTCCGAAACAGTGGTATAGTATTTCGCAAAGAGATGCTAGGAAGTTTGAAGCTGCTATGAAGACCATTTGGCCTACGGATGCCAAGGCTTGCGATCAGTTCCTTCGACATAAGACGTTCTTGATTTCTCCCTCTACACTCTTGCAGAATTACGGAATCAAGGTGAACAAGATCACACATTTTCCCGGCGAGTTCATCGTAACTTACCCATACGGCTACCATTCCGGTTTCAACATGGGATATAACTGTGCTGAGGCTGTCAATTTCGCACTACCGTCTTGGCTCGAGATGGGTCGCATTGCGAAGAAGTGCGACTGTGACCTAGCTCAGGACAGTGTGTGGATTGATGTTGCCGCCATTGAACGTAAGTTGAGAGGCGAAGAGACGGACTATGAGGAAACCGACGAGGAGGATGAGGAAGATGAAGAGGACGACAACGGTCCAACAGATCTCCCTACGCCTCCAGAGAGCAGTGGCGATACAAAGCTCAAGCAGCCACGCCGCAAGCGCAAGCGCGTTGTTTCTGGGAAGGATGGCAAGGACGGCGCGAAGAGACTTCGTCTTCGCATGAAGGTCAACCACGAGCCTTGCTGTCTCTGCCCGAACGACATCAAATCACAACCTCTCCTACCGACCGAGGACGGCCGGAAGGCTCACCGCATCTGCGCCGAATACACCCCGGAAACCGACATCGACGACGGGATGGTCTACAACGTGGCCGCGATCGGCAAGGACCGCCTGGACCTCAAGTGCGTCTTCTGCCACAGCAAAAAGGGCGCGAAGATCCAGTGCTCGCAGAGGAAGTGCACACGGTCGTATCACGCGACGTGCGCGGCTGCTGCTGGCATGTTTGTCGAGATGGGCGAGATCCCAGTGTTTGGCGAGGATGGCACGGAGTACAAACAAGATGGCATAGAGTTCAGCTGCCGCTTCCATCGCGTGAAGCGTGATAAGAAGCTTGATGGCGAGGCGTTGGAGGACGACGAGAAGATCAGGAAGGCCGCGGGTGTGGTGGAGATGAACGAGGTTTGCCAGTTTCAGTTTCCGAAACGGGAGATCTTCGCGGGTGTTGTGGTTGAGAATCGGAGGAGTGAGGAGATGCTTCTTGTTGATGTTCTTCCTGCTGGGTATGTCTTGCAATTTGTTGACCTTCCAGGAAATATGGCATCGCTAACTTGTAACAGTGAGCGTTTCGAGGTGGAGTACAAGTATCTTCTGCTGCCAGATCCTGCAGACTACCACTTGCCTAAGCCTTCCGAGAAGGCAATCCCGATGCCGAAGGAACGCAAGGCCAAGGATGCGCTTGTTACGACGAAGCGCCACGCCGATGACCTTCCAAGAAAGGATGACATGTTCGTTGAGGGTGCTACTTGGGCAGAATTCAATGCCTTCAATACACCGAAGAATCCAGCACAGGTCAAGGTCGATTTCACCAAGGAACGACAGATTATGTATTACTTAGGAAAGACTTCAACGGAAGCCAGGGCACAGTATACCGCGGACTGGACGAAGCCTTTCTACGATATCAAATGTAACTTCTTGGACACGATTCCGAAGCCTCCTCCGTTACCGAGGAATTCGTATCCGGCCTCCTATCCACGACCGAATGGACAGCCTCTTAACCCTTCAAGACCAGCACCTCGCCCCATCCTACCACCATCCCACACCTCACAGCCTTCTCACACCTCACAGCCCTCCAGCAGGCCGGATAAGCCATACGTATACAAGCCCAAAGTCGAACAGTATTACAAGGAAGCACAAGTTAACCGTTCGCAGCAGACATATCCACAGCAAGCTGCTCCTCAGCACCAATACGCACAACAGTACAACTTTGGAACTGATCCTAGATGGCGTCCTGCGGATAATAGATCGCAGAATCCATATGCAGCACAGGCCCAACAGGCCCAGCAGGCCCAGCAGGCCCAAAAGGCGCAACCAAGCATTCCTGCTGTGCAAACATACTACAATGAATATCCTGGCACCAGCGGCTCAAGGCCGTCTAATCAATACCCGGCATACATCCCACAAGCTCCTCCTCAGGCCAACCCAGCGAAACGAAGCACTCCCCAGAACGCCTCACAGAAAGCGCCCGCAAAATGGCACACTCCCCGCTCCTCTAGCGCTGCGCAATTGGACTTCAATACCGTCTTCGCGAAATATCCGTATCTACAGAAGGAAAACAACAAGGCGTCGAGCACCTACCGCTCTCCCTACCGAGAGGACAAACTAGGATTCTGCAACGGCTACGAAGGCGATTTCAAGGCGCACATGGCGGCGCAGATGGCCAAGAACCCGAGCATCCTGTTCCAAAAATCCATGCAGGCCACGACGCGTCCGAGCCAGCCGCCCGCAGCCGAGACGCCGCGGAAGACGTACGCGCCGATCCTGCCACCGCCAAAACAGAAGTACAGTTCGCCGGCAGCGAGCTATTATCCTTCGCCGACGCAGAAGCAGAGCACGATGCCGCAGCATCAGGTCACGAAAGCGGGTGTGGCGGGAGGGGGAGGATGGGAGAAGAAGGAGGCGGGGCTGCATCCGGCGATTAGGCAGGATTATGTGGGAAGCAAGATGTTTCATAATAACTATCAGCCGATGCAGGCGCCACTGCAGCAGCAGCAGCAGCCGAGACGGGAGAGCCCGATTCTGCCGCCTGGATATAGTCGACCGCAACTGCAGCCACAGCAACCGCAACTGCAACTGCAAAAGCCGCAGAGCGTGCAACCGTCTCAGCCTCAGCAACAACCTCAACAGCAACAGACTTCTGTCCAACAATACAACGCCCAGCCCGCGCAACAAACTCCAATCAACCGCGCGCCAGCCCCTCAGTCTCAACTTCAGCAACACTCTAGTCCCGCCGCGCAATACTACTCTCACACTCGCACGCAACCGCAGCCGCAACTGCAGCCGCAACCGCCCCAGCAGTCTGCGCCGCCACCGAGCCATTTCGCGCCCACAGCGACACCTGCTTCTGCACCGAACGCGAACTTCTCGCAGACGTACACGCCGCCGATCCGCTCGTACTATTCGGATACCTATCATGCGACGGGTGCGCCGCTGATAAAGGGGTTTGCGGGTGCGGGTGCAGCGGTAGCGGAGGGGAAGGAGGGGAATGGCAAGGGGGTGTTTGCGCACCAGGCGTATTTTGCGAATCAGACGGAGCTGGCTGGCCAGGCGATGGGTGCTGGCTCGAATGGTGGGGATGGGGTGAATGGTGAGAGAGGCTCGGATGCGGCGAGTGGAGCTGTGCCGCCTAGCGACATGAGTGTGCGTGGAAGTGCGGCGGGCAAGACTGGCGCGGACGTGCCGGATGTGGAGACGGATAGCACGGTGATGATGGAGGCGCTGATGCGGAATCTGCAGCGGGTCGCGAGGCAGTCTTGAGGGTCTTGAGTCACGGAGGCTGCGGGGGATGTGTGTACGATGTGATGACGGAAGGCGGGGCCCGGGGCGTTGTATAACAGGAAACTTTCCTTTCGCGTGCTTTTTTTCTGTTTATGTTTCTGTT
>Ga0209512_1003058_pt1 | contig 16465 bp, 12 predicted proteins | sample frozenSSSSmetaG_FD_184142 | JGI IMG/M metagenome (GOLD analysis project Ga0209512, IMG submission 184142) | Glacier valley bacterial and archeal communities from Borup Fiord, Nunavut, Canada, to study Microbial Dark Matter (Phase II) -... | ecosystem: Environmental > Aquatic > Freshwater > Ice >... | reverse complement strand
TTGTGTGTTGTATAAGGCAAAAGGTTCTATAAGCCTTAAAGTTGATTCACTTTTTTCGAGTGAGTAGTAAGATAAATTTATTAAATTAAAATTTGTTAAAGCAATTTGTATTGAAGATAAATGATTGCTTGATGTGTCGTTTTGAGGATTTTGCCTAAAAATAATTCGTTTTGATAGCAGTTCAGCATTATCTTTTAATTTAAACTTTAGTACTGCCTTTATTTTATTTATTGCGGCAGTATAATTTTTTATTAATGAAGCATCTTTATTTTTCAATATCAATTGTTCGGCTGTAATTAGTGCATTTGCTTCGCTTTCAGTAAACATTATTGGAGGAAGTGAAAATCCTTCCATAAGTGAATATCCTTTACCTTCTTCAACATAAATAGGAACACCTGCTTGTTCTAAAGCTCTTATATCTCGATAAACAGTTCTTATACTTATTCCAAATTTTTCAGAAATTTCTGTTGAGGTAACTATTTTTTTTGTTTGGAGCATTAAAAGAATTGCAATAAGCCTCGATAGCCTTGAAGTTTGAGCGTCTATCATAATACTTTAAATAAAAATTTAAAAGTATTATTTATTTTTTTGATTTGCTTTGTAGCATAGCAATATCTTTTAAAAATTATTCATTTTCCATTTTAGTTATAAATAAATAAATTAATTGTTAAAATTAGTAAAGCCAAAATAAGAATAATTATATTTTTAATATTCTCTTAGCATTTCATTTAATATCGTATTTAAACTCTAAAATTTGTTTATCTGCTGATATTCTGTACTTTTGCAGGTCTTTTGACAATTTAAGTGATGATATAAAATATTAAATAACTTCAATTTCTTTTTTTAATAATCGCCTATATCAGTTAAATATTCGCTGGTTTTTGTTTCTTATAAATAAACTATTTTTTAAAATATATAATGGATGTAAAAATTAAAACTTCAAAACTATTTTTTTTAGATGTTATCCGTGGCCTCGCAGCACTTTATGTAACCTTAAGCCATGGCAATGATTGGTTATGGGATGCAAATAAAACATATAATAAACAACCTAAAGATTACAATCAAATTGAAAAAATATTCAAATCTGGTTTATCAATATTTAATTACTCACATCTGGCAGTAATGTTCTTTTTTGTTTTATCGGGCTTTGTAATTCATTTAAGATATTCCAAAAAATTAAGCACAGATAATAGTTTTGAATTTGATTATTTTCCATATGTAAAAAGAAGGTTTCGAAGAATTTTTCCTCCTTTACTTTTTGCCTTGATATTTACTTTTCTAATGGATTCCTTAGGAAACCATTTTCTTCATTTCAAAATATATGATCCTGAAATATTCCTTAAATTCACTACTCATTTGTATAATGATAGCTTATTAGTTTTCCTAGGAAATATGGCTTTTTTAATGGAAATTTTTATTCCTTGTTGGGGTTCAAATCAGGCATTATGGACTTTAAGTTATGAATGGTGGCTTTATATGTTGTATCCTTTGTTTTTTCTATTAAACAGAAAATCATTTAAATTTTCATGGGTATTTGTTTTTATAATTTTCATTCTATTTTTTCTACCTAAAACTTCACTTATCAGTAATTATATTTATGAAAATATACATTTAATATTTACCTGGTACTTAGGTGTTTTTCTTTCAGATATTTATTCCAAAAGAATAAATATCTCCTATAATTGGTTATTTCCTTTGGCAATTCTTATTCCTATTAATTTATTTTTTCCGGGCCTTTCAAAAAACTTCCATGTATTGTATGATACATTATTAGCAGTAGGTATAATGGGGGTGCTTGCTTTTTTTCTTTGGCTGGAAGAAAAAGAAATCCATATTTCTTTTTTAAGATATTTTAAATGGTTAGGCGATTGTTCTTATACTCTGTATGTTACAAATTTGCCCATTATGATTTTTTTAGGTGGTTACATTATGAAATACCACACTAATTCTTTCCCTTTTAACTTTTTATTATATTTTTTGGGTTGCGCAGTTTCCATAATCTTTGCTTATGTAGTTCATTTTCTGGTTGAAAAACCATTTATGAGAAAATAATAGTTAATATACATGGATGGTAATAAAAATTAGAACTTTTCAGGTACTATGTTTATGTTTCTTATTCAGTATTTTGCATCAATGAAAATAAAAATAAATGCCTTATTACAGTACCTTAAAAAACCTGAATTATAAATTTGAAAGCCTTAAACTTTTATTAGCGAAAGCTTCCCCTTTTCGTTCCGGAGATGCATTAGCTGGTTTAGCAGCAAATAACTATCAGGAAAGAGTTGCGGCTCAGACATCTTTAGCAGATGTGCCTTTAAAAACTTTTTTAAATGAAGTTCTCATACCTTACGAAGTTGATGAGGTAACAAGGTTGATTATTGATACCCATGATATAAATTCATTTGCGCTCATAAGCCATTTTACAGTAGGACAATTGAGAGATTGGTTGCTTAGCGATGATATTGATACATTAGTTTTACAAAAACTAGCTAAAGGACTTACCCCAGAAATGGTTGCAGCAGTAAGCAAACTAATGCGCAATCAAGATTTAATATCTGTAGCGAATAAATGTGAAGTGATTACACGTTTTAGAAATACATTAGGTATAAAAGGTAATCTTTCTACGAGACTTCAACCCAATCATCCATATGATGACCCCAAAGGTATATTAGCAAGCATTATTGATGGATTGCTTTATTGTAGCGGTGATGCAGTAATTGGAATCAACCCAGCATCCGATAATCCTACTACTACTTCCACCTTACTAAAAATGTTGGATATATTAAGGCAAAAATATGATATTCCAACCCAAAGTTGTGTTTTATGCCATATAACTTCTACACTTGATCTTATAAAACAACAAGTTCCTGTAGATCTTGTTTTTCAATCGGTTGGAGGTACTGAGGCTACAAATAAAAGTTTTGGAATAGATCTTTCAATTTTGCAGGAAGCTTATCAGGCCGCATTATCTCTCAAAAGAGGTACAATAGGTAATAATGTAATGTATTTTGAAACCGGGCAAGGCTCATCACTTTCTGCCAATGCACACCATGGTGTAGACCAGCAAACCTGTGAAGCTAGAGCTTATGCTGTAGCACGTCATTTTAAGCCTCATTTAGTAAATAGTGTAGTAGGTTTTATTGGCCCAGAGTATTTATTTGATGGAAAGCAGATTATTCGTGCTGCTTTGGAAGATCATTTTTGTGGTAAGATTTTAGGACTACCTATGGGAGTTGATATTTGTTATACCAATCATGCAGAAGCAGATCAGGATGATGTAGATAATTTATTAACATTACTTGGTGTGGCAGGATGTAATTTTATAATGGGCGTGCCAGGAGGAGACGATATTATGCTGAATTATCAATCCACTTCTTTCCATGATGCCTTATATTTAAGAAAAATTTTGAATAAAAAACCATCGCCAGAATTTGAGTGTTGGTTAATTAATCAGGGAATAGTTGATGAAAAAGGAAATCGTTTGCATGTTAAGTCAAATCATTTATTATTAAATGAAATATGAAAAATATTATCCAAACAACTGAAATTATAAAGAAAGACGATTGGCAAACATTAAAATCATTCACTAATGCAAGGATTGCTTTGGGGAGTTGTGGTAATGCAATTCCTTTGGCAGAATTTTTACAATTTAAGCATGCACATGCCAATGCAAGGGATGCTGTTTATACTATTTTAAATATTAATGAATTAATTACAGGCTTACAGAAATTAAATTTACCTTTTCATATTTTGCATAGTAAGGCACAAAATCGATCTGTTTATTTACAAAGGCCAGATTATGGAAGGTTGTTAAATGAACCTTCTGCAAATCAGTTAATGAGTGAGAATAAAAGTAATTATGATATTTGTATCATACTTGCAGATGGTTTATCAGCAAATGCAATTAATTTATATGCTTTAAATTTACTTTCTATTTTAATCCCTGCTTTAAATTCGCAAAATTTACAAATTGCCCCTTTAATAATTGTAGAACAAGGGCGTGTAGCGATTAGTGATGAAATTGGTTTTTTACTTAATGCAAAAATATCTTTAATATTATTAGGTGAAAGGCCTGGTCTTTCCTCACCCGAAAGTATGGGTGCATACTTAACTTTTCAACCAGCAATAGGATTGACAGATGAGAATAGAAATTGTGTATCGAACATACATAAAGATGGATTATCTGTTATAGAGGCTTCTAAAAAAATATTATATCTGATAAGAGAATCAATTAAGTTAAAAATAAGTGGGGTAACTTTAAAAGAAAATTCAATACAAAAATCATTGAATATTAACTCAGGTAATAATATTCAATGATTTTTCAAAAAGTATTAAAAATTAAATTTATTTTTTAATACCATCCATTTCAACAACTAACTCTTCCCACTCAGTTTCAAGGACTTTTATTTTATCAGATATTTGTCTGTATTTTTCATTTAATGTTTTGAGTTTATCAGCATGATTATAATTTTCTGCTTTGGCCAAATCCTCTTCCATTTTAATTTTCATCTTTTCAAGATCAGACATTTCTTTTTCGGTCTCTTGTAATTTCTGACTTACTTTCTTAAAATCTTTTTGTTCCGGTTTTTTTTCTGAATGAGATGAAAGCGTTTTTTGTTCAACAGGTTTAACAGCAACTGTATTCTTTTTATCTGGTGCACTTAACTTTTCGTTTGCTTCTCTGGTTTCTTTCCAGGTTTCATATTCTTCGTAAGTGCCAGGGTATTCTTTTATTTGATAATCTTCAATATACCAAATCTTATTCGCAACTCTTGATACAAAATGCCTATCATGTGATATTACTACATAACTTCCTTCATAATGTTCAAGTGCCTGAATCAATATATTAACCGATTGCATATCCAAGTGATTGGTTGGCTCATCAAGTAATAAAAAATTTGCTTGCGAAATCAAAACTTTAGATAAAGCAACTCTTGATTTTTCTCCTCCTGATAAAACTTTTATTTTTTTAAAAGCATCGTCATTACTAAAAAGAAAACATCCTAATATGGTTCTTAATTCGGTTTCCGATTTATCTGTACCCGTTTGTTTTAATTCATCAATAATGGCATTTTCAACATTTAAGCTCTCCAATTGATGTTGTGCATAAAAAGAAAAATTAACATTGTGACCTAGTTCTCTTTTTCCGGTAATAGGTTCATTGCCTGCAATAATCCTTAAAATCGTTGATTTTCCTTTTCCATTTGCACCTATTAAAGCAATTTTATCACCTCTTTCCATTTTAATGGTAGTGTGTTTTAAAATTTCCTTTTCAGGGTAAGCTTTACTTATATCGTCCAACATCAACACATTGCGGCCTGATGGCGAAGAGAATTTGAATTTAAAATGAACTTTGGCAGTTTCATCTACCACTTCATCAATCATTTCAATTCTGTTAAGCATTTTAACACGAGATTGAACCTGACTTGCTTTTGATGCTTTTGCCTTAAATCGGTTTATAAATTGTTCTGTTTGCCTAATTTTTGCTTGCTGGTTTTCGTAAGCATTTTGTTGAAGTTCATTTCTTAATGATTTTTCTTCAAGATAAAATTCATAATTACCAGAATACCAATTCATTTTACCTGCCGAAATTTCGACAATACTTTCAACCACATTATCTAAAAAAAATCTATCATGAGATACAACTATAATGGCACCTTCATAATTAGTTAAATAATTTTCTATCCATTGAATGGTTGGCAAATCCAAGTGATTGGTTGGTTCATCAAGCATTAATAAAGCGGGTTTTTGCAAAAGCATTTTTGCAAGCATCACCCTCATTCTCCATCCTCCAGAAAATTCTTTTAATGGCCTTTGTAAATCGCTTGTACTAAAACCAAGACCTTCTAATATCTCTTCGGTTTTAGTTTGCATATTATATCCATCCAACGCCTCGAACTCATCCTGAAATCTTGCGAGCTTATCAACTAGCTCATCACGATAGTTGGTTTCCATTTCGTGGATAACCCTATCAATATTTTTTTGAATAGCGTTTTCACGTTCAAAAGCTTCCATTGCAACAGTTAAAATACTATCTTCTGTAACGTAGCTAAGTAAATCTTGATTTAAAAAACCGATGGTACAATCACCTGATTTGGAAATATTTCCTTCATCTGGTTGATATTCACCCATTATTATTCGCAACAAAGTAGATTTACCTGTTCCATTCGCACCCACAAGTCCAATTTTATCTTTTGGTTTGATATGCAAATTAGCATTTTGGTATAATGGGCGGGAGCCGAAATAAAAAGAAAGATTGTTAATAGAAAGCATGTTGCAAATTTATAAACAATTTGCCTGAAAGAGAAGAAAGAGAAAATAAGAAACAAAAAAGTTTTAAAAAAAGAACAAAAAAGTTTTTAATCAAAGAAAAATATGGATTAAAGAATTATAAATATTTAGAACTGAAGAATTTTTAATAAAATTATCAACTGTAATTTTTTGATTTACTGCTTTCTTAAAAATTTTGAGATAAAAAAAAATAATAAATTGACAAATATCTAAATATCAATATTGATAAAACGATATTTGGATTAAAAATAAAAAATCCTAAAATCTAACAATCCTTTAATCCTAATTCAGACAAATTACTCTTCAAAATTATCACGCAATAACGTTAATCTGATGGTATCGATTTTTGTTCCGGTTACGGATAAAATTTGAAAAGTGAAGGGAGGGATTTTAATTACAGTTCCACCTGGAGGCAATGAACCGAAGTTAGCCATTACTAAACCACCTAACGTTTCGTAATCACCTTCAGGTAAATCCCAATTGTATTTTTCGTTTAAGTAATGAATTTCTTGTCTGCCACTTAATAAATATGTATTTTCATCAACTTGAATTTCTACCCAATCTTCACTTTGGTCAAATTCATCTTGTATTTCTCCGAAAATAACTTCAATTACATCTTCCATGGTTATCAAACCCGATGTGCCACCAAACTCATCAATTACCAAGGCAATGCTTTTGTGTTCTTTATTAAATTTCATCAATAAATCACTTACAAACATGGTTTCTGTAACGCTGATAACAGGTGAAATGATTTCATTTATTGATGTTGGTTTTTTATAAAATTCTAATACATGGCAATAGCCAATAATATCATCAATGGTTTCACGGTAAACTAAAATTTTTGAATGTCCGCTTTCAATGGCTCTTTTTTTTATTTCTTCAATGGTATCATTTACATTTACTGCACTTATTTCTGTGCGAGGCACCATGCATTCTTTTACCCTTACAGTTTTAAAAGATAAGGCATTATTAAAAATTTTATTGTCAATTTCGGAGTCTGTTTGTACCTCTTCCCAATCTGTTATTTCATTTTCATTATCCGATTGAAAATAAAACCCTAAGCCTGCATACATAAAATCGTTTTTTTGCTTTGAAACCTGAAAGTTTAAAATTTTTCTTAAACCCCTTATCGGAAAAAAAACAATAATATAAATGAGAGGGTAAAAAATCCAGTAAAAACAATAAATGGTAATAGCTAAAAATTTTAAAGTTTGCTGAGGGAATGAAAGAAAAAATATCCTTCCGGTAAAGCTTATTATTAAATATAAAAAGAAAACTAAGCCACTACAAACAGGAAAATATATCCACCAATTTGAATGGGGGAACATACTATCAACGATAGTAAAAATTAAATAGCCGGATGATAAAAGAAAAAAGAGGTAAGCACCAAAAAATATCCCTGAGGTAAGGGTAGATTTTTGACAAAGGGAAGTAAGTAATTTTCCTGCAAGACTATTTTGGCTTTTTAAAAACTCGAAATATAATTTGTCGGAATGGCTTAACGCTGCTTCACTGCCATTAAATAATAAAGCGAGCAAAACAAATAACAATAAAAGCACTAATTGAACAATCATTTCTTCTTACTATTTTTTGGTGGAAGGTTAGTTCGTGTTGGTGATTGGTCTTCTTTTTGTTGACGTTTTTGCTTACGCATATTGTAAAATAGCAAACAAAAAATGGATATGGAAAAAAGCCAATAACTTTTCACCAATCCAAACCGAATACTTTGATCTATACCTATTATTAATGAAACAAAAGCTAATGAAAAAAGGATTATATCAATGAGGCTGGTGTATTCCAATTTTTTCATCCTGTTTATAAAAATATTTTGTTAATAGAATTTTTTTTTAAAATTAAGCAAAAAAATTCTTTAACTAATAGAATAACTATTTTGAGGCTATTGATGAGTAACAATGATGGTTGAATATTTATTTTTTCTTATAGGTTGGGAACCAGAGGATTCAACAACTAAAACTTAAAAAATATTAAATATCAATATTGATAAAACGATATTAAGATTAAAATTAAAAAATATTCAAATTATGGGTTGCATAAAATCTTAATTTTGATGATTTTTTTAAAACTTGCTCGTGTCTAAGACACTATTACTCATTTTTAAACCTTAGAAATATTCTAAGGATAGAAGGGGTTGAAAAGAAAGGAATCAGCCTTTGAGGATAAATAATTGCTTAATATTCGTAACGAACTACCGATTCTTCTCCTCCTCCATTAAAAAGATCATATCTAATATCTATAAGCAATTTATTGTTTTCATAAATCCATTTTTCAAAAGTTTTTCCGTTCCCAAATTTTTTCTCTATTAAATTTTCACAACAATCATAAAAAAAGAATTGTGAACTTAATTGAACACTATCCTTATTGTAAGAGGTAGTATGATAAAACAGTGTTTCTTGACCTTTGTATTCATAATTAATGTAATAGCTTAGTAAATTTGAAGAAAACCCAATCTCTTGAATTTTCCTTCCTAGTTTATCATAAGTATAAGTTGAGTAATCAATGTAGGTTGGAGTTTTATAGATCTCTTTATTTTGATTTCCATTGGGGTCGTAGGTATATGTGATAAGGGATTGCTCGATCCCTTTTGAATCTACCAATAAATCTTCTATAAGTTTTCCATCGTTATTATACTTGTAAATGTTGGTACGGAGATATTCAAGATCTTTTTCTGACGTATTTAAATCCACATAACCATTAACTCCATATAATTTTTTAGAACTTAAATTCCCGTTCAGGTAAAAATATAATGTATATTGTATTAGGAATTTATCATCTTCTTTCCAAGTTTCCTTACTTAATTTTCCTGCATCATAATTATAATAGATAGAATTAAATGGAGCTAAAGAGTTGCTTGATGAATATGCAGATTTTTTTTTAACTAGGTTTTTACCGAAATTAATGATGCCTTTATTACAGTTGCATTCTTTTGAATTTGGTAGAGTTTCATTTCTTTTGCAACTACTACTTATTGCAAAAATCCCTAAAACAATCATCATTGTAAAAAGTATCTTTTTCATAAAATATTAATTGAGTTTATTGTTTATTCTTTTTAGGTTTTTGGCAAAAACCAAAATTACATTTATCGCCATGAATCATCTCATCTCCAAATGGTTGCATGTCTATGAAAATATATTTTAAGATAAAACTAAACCAAGATAGAATTTCACTATTTTAAATTTAGTTGCTTTTATATATAGTTTTTTTATTGATTAGACTACTAAAAAAATCTTTTGGACAATTATGTTGATATATCGCTTGTCTGCCAATTCCACATACTTTTATGCCATCACAATAATAATATCCTGCTGTCCTCCCAGCTTCCATAGTAGGATAAATATAATTAATCTCAAATATTACATTATTACCATAATTATAACTATTAATGTCATATACCTCCCCCCATGTTTTCAAATTTTTACTAGAGTCAATTTTAGCTTTCAACCAAGGCAAGTTATTAATTGGATCATAAGTATTACAAATATCTTCCCTTGGTTCAAGGTTTTTGGTTGATTTATTGCAACTACTGCTTACTGAAAAAATTCCTACAAAAATGAGCATTATAAAAAGTATCTTTTTCATAAAACATAAATTGAATATTGTTGCCTACTCTTTTTTGGCTTTTCGGCGAATGCCATAGTTTTATTTATCGCTATGACCCATCTCATCGACAAAGGGTTGCATGGGTTTTAAAAGAAATTTTAAGAAGTGTTGAAAAGAAATTTTTTTGTAAGCTTGCTGTTTAACTTTCCCTTAATAAGCCCAAAAGCTTATTACAAAATTCAGAACAACTTTTTGCCACAGTTCTAGCGTTTTGGCTTTTTTAAAGGCTTAAATTTGCTTTGTCTTTAGCAAAAGCCGTTGCGAAACTGATGTTTTGAACTCTATTGACATTCTGGCTGGAAGTGAAATAGCTCCTGCTTCAAAGGAGCTATTATAATATAAACAATGGAGGCGAGGGACCCCTAATAGAATATTATCAATCATAAAAATACACTTCCTAAAGACATTTTAAAAATTTATGCCGTGTCATGTGTTTTCCCCTGACACTTTTTAAATTTTGGAGGATATTAATATTCAATTGCAAGGGTTTTATATCTTAATGAAAGAAATTTTCATTTCATTACCTTTTGTGTCAGGTGAAAACACCTGACACGGCTAAAAATTCCATAGAAACTATATAAAATATGTAGCCAAATCTATCTTTGTTTTATTAAAATCTGATATTGAAATTGAACGATTTGATAATTTGAGTTTTTCTTTAAGCGAAATGATTAAGTTTTTGCTGTTTGCATTTTAAGACACTACAATTCCTTTTTAATCCTTAGAAATAATCTAAAGGTAGTTGGGGTAATGAAATGGGTCCTGCTTTGATTTTTAATTATATAAGCTAATCCAATTAAGCAAATGTATTTTCAAATAAACATTACAATTTATGTATTTAAATATTACTGTTTAATATATCTTAATTATTTTTATTAAGTTAGCAATGGATTATAAATCCGATTTTTATCTATCGTTCGACATGCTGCGAAAAGCGAACATGTCAAACAGTAACATTTTATATTAAATCCTTATTGCCCTGCAGAACAATAAGGATAGTTAGTTTTCCAACATGGCAGTAATTTTATAAGCGCATTAGAATGAAACAAATTTTATTGATCACTTTGTTAAGTCTTAGCTTATCAGCCAGGCTAAACGCTCAAAAAATAAAATTATTCACTGAAAAAATGGATAGAGGCTTCATAATTTATGCTACTAACAATGAATTGTATGCGATTTCTGTTTCATTAGACTTAAACTTAACAAATCTACTTTTTTCGGAAAATCAAAAAAAAATATTTGTTATTCCTGCTAAAAGTGAAAAATTTAAAGTTGGGGAATTGACTGGTGCTGAAAACAGCATTCGTTATGACTTTAGTTTTAAGTTTAAATCCACTATGGGGGATGTTACAATAACTAAATATGAAAAATCATTTCTCTATGACTTACCCTTTCAAAAGGGCAAAAGCTATAAGTTATTCCAAGGCTACAATGGGTCTTTCTCTCATCAAAATGAAAATGCAATTGACTTTACAATGCCCGAGGGTAGTGAAGTCATAGCTGCAAGAGATGGAATAGTTGTAAAAGTTGTAAAAAACAACACTGAATCTTGTCCTCGGGAAGAATGCAAAAAGTACAATAATTTTATAATGATTATGCATTCTGACGGAACTTTTGCAAACTATGGTCATATAAAATATAATGGCACAAATCTAAATATCGGAGATAATGTTAAAAAAGGAAATGTTATTGCTTATAGCGGAAATGTAGGCTATTCGAGTGGACCTCATCTACATTTCGTAAGTTTTTTAGGCGGATTTGAGAAAATGAACACCTTAGAAACGAAATTTAGGATTGGTAAAGGAGATACTGCCATCATATTAAAAGAAGGAAGTACTTATTTACGAGATTACTGAAAAACTATTGCAAGAACTAAAACTCATTTTTCGTCCTTAGAAATATTTTAAGAATAGAAAATAAAAAGATTAATTATTTCCATTTTACAAAATGGTGAAATATTGGATCAGAACCATAATCATGAATAATTAATGTGTCATTATAAATTTTATCAATAAAATAACTACCAGAGTAACCTCCTTTATTATAAAGCATCATAACAAATGTTGAATCTCTCGTAAAATATCCAATTTCCTTTTTCCATTCAACTTCAAAAGTGGTATTATCTTTAATAAATAAATCTGATTTTACTTTATTCCCTTTAATAAATTCTATAGAACAATTATTACAAGAATGTAAACAACTTCCACAGATTCCCCCTTTCCCATAAACATATCTCCATTTACCTTGAATATAAAACTCAATCTTATCAAGAGGTTGATTATATAAAGTAATATTTAATGCTGTTTTATCATCATTCCTTTTACAACTGCTTCCTACAGCCATAATGACCACTAACACAAAAAATAAAATACTTATCTTATTCATATAATATTTTGATTTAATTTTTAAACACGACCCATCTCAAAGCCAAATGGTTGCATCACATTAAAATAATTTTCAACATTTCAACAAAATATAATTTTTCAGCAATAGTAATAGACTTTTCGACGAATAATTTTAGATTTGTATGCTAGCATAACAATTTTATTCTTTGCGTTAAAAAATAAAAAATTATAATATTTTAAATTCATTTTTATGTCAACGTCATACATTCCTTCTATCAATTTTAAATTATCAGAAGAACATCTTTCAGTTCAACAAGCTGCACGTGAATTTGCACAAACAGAATTATTACCAGGTGTTATTGAAAGGGATGAACACCAAATATTTCCTGCAGAACAGATAAAAAAAATGGGTCAATTGGGTTTTATGGGAATGATGGTATCTCCAGATTATAATGGTGGAGGGATGGATACGGTTTCGTATGTGTTAGCAATGGAAGAAATTTCAAAGATTGATGCGTCTGCATCTGTTTGCATGTCAGTTAATAATTCTTTAGTGAGTTGGGGATTGGAAAAATATGGAACAGAAGAACAAAAACAAAAATACCTTAAACGATTAACAACTGGCGAAATAATTGGTGCTTTCTGTTTGTCTGAGCCAGAAGCAGGTTCGGATGCAACTTCTCAACGAACCACTGCTGAAGATAAAGGAGATTATTATCTAGTAAACGGAACAAAAAATTGGATTACAAATGGAAATTCGGCTTCAGTTTATTTGGTAATTGCACAAACCTATCCCGAAAAAGGGCATAAAGGTATTAATGCCTTAATAATTGAAAAGGGTATGGATGGATTTGTAATTGGAAAAAAAGAAAATAAAATGGGTATTAGAGGCTCTGATACGCATTCATTAATGTTTTCCGACGTAAAGGTACCCAAAGCAAACAGAATTGGAGATGATGGTTTTGGATTTAAGTTCGCAATGAGTACACTTAATGGAGGTAGGATTGGTATAGCAGCTCAAGCATTAGGTATTGCAGCTGGTGCTTACGAATTATCATTACAATACTCGAAAGAGAGAAAAGCATTTGGTAAAGAAATATCTCAACACCAAGCCATTCAATTTAAATTAGCGGATATGGCAACCCATATCGAAGCAGCCAGATTATTAGTTTTACAAGCTGCACAAATTAAAGATGCACATGGCGATTATACCAAAGCAGCAGCGATGGCAAAATTGTACGCATCTCAGGTTGCAATGGACGTTACGACCGAAGCAGTCCAAATTCATGGAGGTTATGGGTACGTTAAAGAATTTCACGTTGAAAGGTTAATGCGTGATGCAAAAATCACTCAGATATATGAAGGAACTTCGGAAATTCAAAGAATTGTAATTGCACGCGAACTTTTAAAATAGCCTTAACACATTAAAAAATTCACAAAAAGTGCAGATATCATACATCTGCACTTTTTTTATATATTAGATTAATTATATTATTTGTCTTTTATTATTTTTGTAATAAATTTGTACAATAACCACATTCTCACATTTTAACCTTATTACTTTATCCTTAAAAAATTACAATTCTTATGGAAGATTATAACAAGATTATTGAATCACTTGGTGTGCGCTATATTAAAGCCAAACACATAAAATTATTGCAACCTGTTTTTATTAAAAACTTTTACGATGTAGAAAATACACTCATCGCCTTATATGATGGTAAAATATCGTTTGGAGTTAAAGATAATAAACAGTCGGTAAAAGGTGGAGATATTTTATTTATCCCGGGAGGTAAATTTATTGAATTAACTTACGGCGAAACAAATGTTGGAATTACCAATGAAGATTTTGTTGGAAATAAAGAAAAATATTTTGCAGTTAACAAAGATGTAAGTCGCATTGGTGCAATGTCCGACTCCTTTGGTTATTTAACTTTCGATGCAAAAGTTTTTGATTCTGTTAACTTTTTTGCTTCACTTGATATACCTCCATTTATCATTTCAGGAGATACAAAATTAGCAGATACTATTAATGAACTTATAAAAGAAGATCTTTCTACTTTTCCAGGAAAGGAAAGACTTATAAAAATAAAAACTGAAGAGATTGTTGTAGGGGTTATCCGCTATGTGTTAGAAAATAAATTATTTGTTGAACAATTGGCAACAAATAGTACTTACTTTAAAGATCCAAGACTTATAGATATTTTTGCATTTATTAAAGAATATTTGGGAGGAGATCTTTCAAATAAAGTATTGGCAAATGTTGCAAACGTTTCAGAAGACTATGTGGGGCAATATTTTAAAATGCTTACTGGTATTAATCCACAGGATTATATCGAATACCAAAGAATGGAAAGAGCTGTTCATTTATTGAGAACAACCAAAAAAAGCATTAGAGAAATTGGAGCGGAAGTAGGGTATAAAGATACTGCTTATTTTTGTAGAAGATTTAAAATGATGTTTGGTATACCAGCAGGTAAAATGCGAAGAAGAGAAACATTAATGAATGCGTAATTTTTTTTAAACCAGTGAGAGATAAGTAATTTATATAAGGATAAAGTTAAAAAGGTCAATCCAAGTTTGGATTGACCTTTTTTTGTGAAGAATTTAAATACTTGAAATTTTAAGTATGATATTATTTATTTTGAAAAGAAAAAAATTAAAAATATGAATAAAAGAAAGTAAGAATTAAAAAGTGAAGGCCTGAAATTAGGGCGGGCGTGTGGTGGGTATGTGTGCACATAGCTTGCGGAATTTCTTGATTTTTTTTTTCTTATTTGATCAAGGAAAAAAGTGACAAATTATAAGGGCAAAAATGCTGTTTTTGTAATGTAATGGCAAATTACAAATATAAATTATGCGTATTTTCAATTAAATATTTTACAATTAATGTTGGTTTTGGAAGATTATCAACCTCAACGGGAGAGTAAAACTTTACATTACAACTTTCTTCAATGTATTTTATATTTTCTGAATTTAAAATTACATGAACAAATTGTGCAAATATTTTTCTGTGAGTAAGCTGATGAGAATAGATTTGTAAATCAGATTTTTTTTCGGATGATATAATAATTTTATTTAAAATTTCATCTTCTAACTTTAAATAAGTTGCCATTAAGGAATCTGTTTCTATTAAATAAAAATCAAAAAGGCCTTGCCAAATATCCTTATTAATCCTTTGCTTCATTCCTATTTTGCCTTGGTATTCAAAAATATAATAATGAAAAAACAATTCTTTTATTTTTATTTTTTTATTTTTTACAGGCAATTCATTTTGTTTTTCATTTAAAAAAGCATAACAAATATCATTAAATGGGCAAAGTAAGCATTGTGGCATGGGTGTACATAAAATCGCACCAAGTTCCATCATCGCCTGATTAAAAATATCAGGATTTTCAACACTAATAATTGAATTTGCTAATTCTGTAAATTCTTTTTTCGCAGCGGGTAAACTTATGTCTGTTTGTATTCCAAATATCCTTGATAGAACTCTGTAAACATTTCCATCCAACACTGCCACTTTTTCTTTAAATGCAAAAGAAGCTATTGCTGCTGCTGTATAAGTGCCTATGCCTTTTAGTTTTAAAATTTCTTTATAATTATTTGGGAATTCTTTTAAATTATAAAAAATATTCTTCGCTGTAGCCAGCATATTTCTCGCTCTGGAATAATAACCTAAGCCTTGCCAAAGCCTTAAAACTTCATCTTCACTGGCAATTGCTAAACTTTTTATATCCGGATATTTTTCAACAAAACGTTCGTAATAAGGCAAACCCTGGTTCACCCTGGTTTGTTGAAGAATAATTTCTGATAACCAGATTTTGTATGGATCGTTTGTATGTCTCCATGGCAAATCACGTTTGTTGATTTCATACCAACTAAATAACTTTTGCTGAAAAGAAATCTTATTAAAATTTACTATCATCAATCAAATTTAATAATTAATAATATGCTAGAAAGTGATTGCTTGAGAGCACAAAGTTTGTTTATTTTTGATTAACAAACTTTCAAATAATGACAAACCATATTTCATATATTAAAGGTGATGCCACTAATCCATTATCTGATGGAAATAAAGTGATTGTACATGTTTGTAACGATATGGGGAAATGGGGAAAAGGTTTTGTAATGGCAATTTCTAAAAAATGGAAACAACCTGAGTTGGAATACAGGCAATGGTATAAAATGAATAATGATTTTTTGCTGGGAAA
>Ga0209512_1003056_pt1 | contig 16470 bp, 10 predicted proteins | sample frozenSSSSmetaG_FD_184142 | JGI IMG/M metagenome (GOLD analysis project Ga0209512, IMG submission 184142) | Glacier valley bacterial and archeal communities from Borup Fiord, Nunavut, Canada, to study Microbial Dark Matter (Phase II) -... | ecosystem: Environmental > Aquatic > Freshwater > Ice >... | reverse complement strand
CAAAATTAACCTCTAGTTCCATTTCGCTACCTCCGTGCAAAATGGAGCAGTAAACCCGTTTTTTCTATTGTTTACAAGTGCCTTCGTAACTCATTGAAAGTAAACAACTTTTGATGCGGTAGCCCTGATCTTGAATGGCAATGGGGATATAGGGTATCCTGTAGCATTAAAACTACGGCGCTTTGCCTCTTATGCCAGAACATTCCAACAACGTCAAAAATACTCAGCATTTTGACTCCGTTAAACCTGCAACATCAGAAATCAAACCTCACCGGTCTTTATTTGAACGCCTGACCGCACTCATTTCCCCTGAACCAGAAAATCGCGTCGAATTGCTCGAAGTGCTGCAAGATGCGCACGAGCGTAATTTAATTGATGCGGATGCGCTTTCGATGATCGAAGGGGTTTTCCAGGTATCCGATTTATGCGCGCGTGACATCATGGTGCCGCGCTCGCAAATGGATGTGATCGATATTTCCAAGCCGATTGAAGAATGGATGCCGCATGTCATCAGCACAGCGCATTCTCGTTTTCCGGCGGTCGAAGGTAGTCGCGACAAAGTAGTCGGCGTATTGCTCGCCAAAGACTTATTGCGTTATTACTTTGATGATGAATTTGATGTGCGCAATATGCTGCGCCCGGCCATTTTTATTCCCGAATCAAAACGCTTAAATGTATTGCTGCGTGACTTCCGCGCCAATCGAAATCACATCGCCATGGTGGTGGATGAATATGGCGGCGTAGACGGGCTAATCACCATTGAAGATGTGCTGGAACAAATTGTTGGTGACATCGAAGATGAATACGATTTTGATGAGGAAGAAGATAATATTTTATTGATTAATCCTGAGGCGCAAGACGCGCGTTGGCGCGTTAAAGGGCTCACGGAAATCGGTCAGTTTAACGAAGCAATCGGTAGCCATTTTTCCGACGAGGATGTCGATACCATTGGTGGCTTAGTAGCAAATCATCTGGCGCGGGTGCCGCACAAGGGCGATAAATTTACCATCGGGCGCACCAGTTTTGAGGTGCTGCGCGCTGACCCGAGACAAGTGCATGTGTTATTGGTTGAGCGGTTGCCGGAGTTACCTTTGCCGGATGAGCATGATGCGGGCTGATGTGGGTTTGGTTCATTATCCCTAATTCTCAACGGCGCGAGTTTTGAAAATATCGGAATAACTCCGTCCAGGCGACCCCCACCATTTCCGCGCAGGCGGGAATCCATTGGCACACAAGTGCCTTCGACATCAAAATCACTCGAGTGATTGAAGAAAATCAGAATGCTCATTAAAGAACAAAATTTTGTCCCCTAAACTTCCATTTCCCCATGAACAAAACCATCATGATTTTGCAGATGTCGAAGGCACGTACGTGCCAATGGATTCCCGCCTGCGCGGAAATGACGATGGATACAATTCGGGTGACCAACGAACCATAGCGATCTCACCTCAATGTTGAAAAGTATTATCGACCCCGACAATAATTTTGCACGCTGTTGCGTGCTTTTTTTTGCCGGCGCACTCAATGTTTTGTCGTTCGCACCGGTCGGATTCTGGCCGCTGCAATTACTCAGTTTAGCTATCCTGTTTTGCCTGGTGTACTACGCCAGGAGCGTTAAAAATGCCATGCAATACACGTGGTTATATTGTTTCGCATGGCTTTTTTTTGGCGTGAGCTGGCTGACTGTGACGATGTTTCGTTATGGCGATATGCCTGTATGGCTGTCTGTTTTTTGCGTTGCTTTATTCACGGGCGCGATATCTCTTATCCCCGCTTTGTATATGGGTTTTATTACACGGGTTAAATTTAAATTCAAAACCAGTTTTTCGCCGGCAATTTTCTGTCTGATCGGAATGCCAACGCTATGGAGCCTGGCTGAGTGGACGCGCGGATGGCTATTCACGGGCTTTCCCTGGCTGGTATCTGGCTATGCGCATAATGTCAGTCCGCTTGCCGGTTATGCTCCTGTCATTGGCGTGTACGGCATCACCTGGCTGACAGCGATTATTGCCGGAGGTGTGGTGTTATTTATTGATGGAAAACGTATGTACAGCGCGCTTGCTGTTGGCATTTTAGTGGTGGGCGGCGCGCTCCATTTTGTGCAGTGGACAACCCCAAACGGCGCGCCGCTAACCGTACGGCTGTTGCAGGGAAATATAGATCAGAAAATTAAATTTCAACGTGAACATATAAATGGATCACTACAGTTTTATCACGAGGCCATCCTAAAAAAACCGGCTGACTTAATCGTGACACCAGAGTCCGCTTTGCCGTTACCGCTTTATTCATTACCGTCAGACTATGTGCCCAGCCTGCAGCGCTTTGCCACGGCAACGAACAGTTACATCGCTCTTGGTTTGTTCGGTAGTGACGGTCCCAATTTATATACCAACAGCGTTATTGGCATTACACCCACGCCGCAAAAAGACACTTATCGCTACGATAAATATCACTTAGTTCCGTTTGGCGAATTCATTCCAAAAGGCTTTGCGTGGTTTTACCATTACATGAATATTCCCATGGGCGACTTGCAACGCGGTGTTTATTATGCGGCGCCATTTTCCGTAAAAGGCCAGCAAATTTTGCCCAATATTTGTTACGAAGATGTGTTCGGTGAAGAGATTGCCGCCAAAATTGCGCATGCTTATTTCTCAAAAAAAGCGGTGCCGACGATTTTATTAAACATGACTAATTTATCGTGGTTTGGCGATACCTGGGCCATGCCACAACATGTGCAAATTACCCAGATGCGCACGTTAGAAACGGGCCGTCCGATGTTACGCTCAACAAATACCGGCGTGACCACATTGGTGAATGCGCAAGGAAAAGTGATGCAGCAATTAGCGCCTTTTGTCCAGGGCGGTTTAGAAGTGAGCGTGCAGGGTTATCAAGGTTTAACGCCGTATATTTTGTTTGGAAATTATCTTTGGCTGGGTTTGATGGGTCTGGTTGTATTAGTGGCTGTCAGGAGTCAACGCAGTAAGCCGTAATCTGTAGGGCGTAATAGCGCAGCGTATTACGCCGCAAGTATTTCAACAAAGCAAAAAATGTCCAATTGGCCCTTTTCGACTTTTCATCGCCTGGTTGGAACAAGGAATTTATTCCCTGATTGGGCGGGTAATGATAATAACGAATTAGTTGATGAAGCAGCGGCGTAATACGCTGCGCTATTACGCCCTACGGATTACGGCGATCCTACATCGTTAATAATTCGGGCCAGAATAACGGATCGTGCAAAACATCGCTGATACCGTCAATCACAAATTGCACGCCGATACAAATCAGAAAAAATCCCATGATGCGTGACGTCGCTTCAATCCCTTCTTCGCCGAGTAACAACGTTAACCGGTCAGAAGCATGCAAAATCAGCCACGACACACAGGCCACCAATAAAATACCAGTGACCACAGAAACATAACCCAACCAGATGGGCAACACGTTTTGGCTATGTACGCCGGTGGACATAGAAATCACCGCAGCAATGGAACCCGGACCAGAAAGATTCGGCATAGCGAGTGGTGCAAATGAAATGTCGCGTTTGACGTGGACGGCTTTTTCCGCATGATGTTCGTGCGATGGAAACAGCATGCTAAAACCGAATTTGCACACAATTAATCCGCCGGCAATCCGCAGACCAGGAATGGAAATATTAAAAAAATCCATTAGCAGTGCACCCACCAATAAAAAGGTGATCAGGATAGCCGCCATGTAATAACAGGCACGACGCACTTGTTTGGCGCGTTCTGTCGGATTGAGATGCGCGCCAATCGAAGGCAGAATAGCGGCACACGCCAGCGGATTTGATATCGGCAGTAAGGCCGAAAAAGTCGCCAAAATGGTCGCAAAAATGGCGTAGAGAGGTAGATTCATATTGTTATCTTTATCTGATTACACTTAAGGTTTACTTTTAAACGCATGTTGAAAATGCACATCTTTTTTATAGCTAATGATCATTAATAACAAACTAAGAATAATCATCACAAACAAGGTAATGCCGATCGGTAAATAACTGCCATGATAAAAATAACTGGCAGTTTGTACGCCTGTCATGGTCAGTACCCATTTGAGAGTTGAGACCAATGCCGATATTTTTCCTTTCGCGTCAGGCATACTTTCTAATGCCAGAACGAATCCTTCGTTAATAGGAATGACGCAACCAATAGCGAACAGGATTGTACTAAACAGAATTAATTCCGGCGTGTTCTTTACACCACCGCTGACCAATAAAAGCGTACTCAGTAAAAAGCCTGCCAAAAATAACAAACTGACCTTGAAGGCATTTTTTCTTCCCATCAACTTCATTATTTTTCCACTAAAAATACTAAACAGACCAAACGTGAATGTAATCATGCCCATGTAAATGCCGAATTGAGAAAGTGATAATCCGAATCCTTTAACAAACAACAACGAAGCTATACCAACAAAAGTGTAATAGGCGCCGGGAATTAGCGAGATCCAAATAATATGGAGCATGGTTGTTTTATTTTTCAGAACAGGAAAATATTCGTTCAGGTGTAAGCCAACTTCTTTGTTATTTTGTTTGTCACTGGGAATAAACAACGCCAGTGCAATTAATCCGAGAACACCGCTGATCGTCATAAATCCAAAATTTCCCTGATAGCCAAAATGGAGACTGATATAGCTTCCTAACACGGGCGCTGCGGACAATGTCATGGCCAGAACGCCATTTAAGAGTCCCATTATTCTTCCCTGTTCGGAAGCGGGATAGCGTTCCATGGCGATTACATAACCCAGCACAATACCAGGCGCCACGCCAACACCTTGCAAAACGCGGGCAAATAATACCAGTTCAAAATTGGGCGCAAATGCACCTAATAAACTACCGAAGATAAAGAGCGTAAATCCATAAAGAATCACGTGTCGGCGACCGAACTTATCGCCCAGATTTCCGGCAAATAACCCGGCGACGCAATGCGCTAATAAATTAAGACTGAGCGTTAACTCCACTGCAAATGGACTCAATCCAAACGCGGTTTGTAACTCAGGAAAACTCGGCACGATCAGATCAATTTCTGATGCGGCGACGAGAATGGCAAATGCAATGGCAAATATAAACATGATGATTTTTTTATTTTGTTACCCGACAAGCATCGCCGAAATGTGTTGGTGCTTAGCGTTGTTTGGTTGCTTTGAAAAATGCAACGAAGACCCACCGCAGATCTGGATTGATCGTAAGTGAAAAGGGTAATGGGAAATGGGGGCGACTATTATAATCGTTTTATTGCTGGTGTTTGGTTTGTCCGGAACTTTTTGCAGGGCTTCCGCACGAAGACTCGCGTTTTTAAAAGCTAAGCCGATGGGTAGGTTGGGCTAACGCCGCATTAACTTAAAATCGCAGCCCAACATTCTGCGCAGATGTTGGGCTGCGATTTTAAGTTAATGCGGCGTTAGCCCAACCTACGTGAGAGCCACTATTTATCATGGTCTTCATGCGGAAGCGCTGGGAACTTTTTGCAAAGTTGCTTCATCAAAAATTTTGCTTCGTTCATTCCTGCTTCTGCACGTAGCCGTATCCTCGTAGGGTGGGCACGCCTTTGTGCCCACGTGCTCATTGGTAAATCGAGACACCATTACGAATCTGATGAACCAACCAACCACGTGCACAAAGGCGTGCGAGGATGTGTTGACGGTTATTTATTGATGAACGGTTGCCTCTGTTGAGGGCGCTGACATTCGTTTCAGATAGAGTGAATGAAGATCGAAACTTGCCTGACTTGTACCGGGATAGTTGTCCTCAAGTGCGATATCGAAATACGCCAAAGCAAGGTGATAAAAATCGTCGGATTTATCTGGCAGTCCCAAGGGAAGTTGCGTCGGACTGTTTGGATTGATCCCATTTCTGTAAATTTCCGCACATATTTTACCAAGCTCAAAATTAGCTGCTAAATGTCCATGTTTGGCTATGACGTGAAAATAGGAAAAAGCCAGGTAAGGATCTTTTGCCAAACCAAGCTTTTCATTTCCGGTAAGGTATTTCATTCCAGCGTTAAATTTTTGATCAATAGCACGCTGATCAACTTTTTTATCAACAGGTTTTTCAACGCTCTGACGGCGTTTTACCTCAACGTTACGTTGTGCATCCCTTTTATCCACTTTGTTTTCCATTTGCATAAGCTTTAATTGCGCTTCTGAACTATTGTGTTGATTGACGGCTAGCATAAAAAATTGCCGTGTCTTACCTATAGAGCTGTCAGTAGACCGGTTCGTGAACAGGATGCGTCTTACGGGGGCATTAGTATTCGCTGATGGTTTCTCAGTCAGCGCCAGATAATGTTCTGCCAATATCATCTGGCTTTGCAAATCTCCCTTGGGGATTTGCAACGCTAATTTCTCCAGACAATCCCGACCGGCTTTCAAATTTTTAACAATGCTGAGGCGTTCATCTCCGGTTAAAAAAGCAATGCCCAGCTTGCGTATCGTTTCAATATCATCTGTTTTTTTAACCATCACAGAGCAAATATCGGCCCAATCCTTGCAGGCAATTTGCGTTAAATTACCTGCTTCACGCAATGCCATGATTTCTTTTAACAGGCCATTCAGCTTTTGTTTAGCAAGTTCATGATTAAACTGAATGGCATTTTCTAAACGAGTTATTACCTCTAAAAGGGTCGCTTTTGTAAGCGTGGAAGAATTTTTTAACAGATGTCCTGCTTGATGAAAATCCGCTCTTCCGCCGGTTGTTAGTTGTATTGCGCCGGTTGGTGCTAAATTTTCTTCAACACTTTCAAGAGAGAAGTTTATTCTTCTGGGCAACAGAGGTCCGGTATTAGCAAAGGCGGGCCTTTCCCTATTTCCCGGTGCTTGTGTTCCGAAGGTTTGTGGTTTCAACGCAAAAGGATTTTCCAAATAATCAGCAGTTTCAAAAAGATTTTCAAAATAAGTAGTAGTTTCAAAAAGGCTGGTTGGTTGACTATGCTCAACAGGGACTAACTCTTCTATTTGAGTCAATAATTTTTCTATCGGAATCATTTTTTCAGCATGCTCGGTAGAGATGCAAGTAATCTGATTTGCAACTGGAAAGAATTTTTTTATTTCTTCCAGTCTTTCAGTATCGCCGGCAAGAAGGCTGACTGACTGAATTTCGATCCGATGCTTATCAGGGACTGACTTATTTAGTTGATTCATTTTTTGAGCATGGTCGGTATCGAGCTTGCTTTTAATCAGATGAAGGAAAGCCTGTGCCGCTGTGTATTTTCCTTCGCCAATCAATTCTTTGATTGCGTCAAAAATGGGAGCACTAACATTTGCTTCGTCGTTTGGATAATTCCGGCGTACTTCAACAATATGTTCTGCAATTTCCTTACACAGAGTCATAAATTTTTCCGGAGACGCGGGGTTGTAATTACGAGCCGCTGCTTTGAATTGGTCGAGTTTGGTTGGTGCTGGAATGGGATCGCGTGGAATCTGAAGCGTAGTAGGGTGCGTTATCGATTGCATATGTTGTTTCTCTTATATAAGCGGTTGATAAAATGTAGATTCATTGCTCAGAACTATTCACTGTCTGAGCTCAATAAGGGAATCAAAACTAGTTAGACGGAAGGATCAATCTCTCTGCGACAGATCTTTCCATTTACTTCCTCTCATTACTAAACAGAGAAAGTAAACTTTAAACTCTTTTTGTTACAACACTATTTCTGATCGTGGAAGGCAAACGATTTTTGATGTAACCACTCTGATTGTTATGACCATGCGGTGCCATGCACAGCAAACGCGGCATGGTAGTCATGTCTGATGACGAGAAATTGGGGAAGTACTTATCCGGAGTAGATGACAGAAAGCCGTGATGGTTCGCAGGCTTCAGCACTACCGCTTGCTATGAGGGAATTGCATCCGGCCTGCGAGCTGATCTCAGAGATTATTTTTCGATTCAATGGTGAGGGGTGTCTATGCTCCCACCTGTTAACTCTATTCCCAGCGATTCAGAATCAGTAAGCCATTCGATAAAAGTACTGATAAGAGAAGATAAATTTTGTTTGCTGCGGCCTTTAATCGCGCATTCCCAAATCACGGCAACCCGCCAACCGGCATCCATTAATTTTTGATGAAAAAGGATATCCCGGCTGACATTATCCGAAATTTTGGCAAGCCAGAATTCCGTTCTGGTTTTTGGTGTTTTGGAAAGATGACAATGATGTCCGTGCCAAAAGCAACCGTTGATGAAAACGACTGTTTTGTATTTGGGTAAAACAATATCCGGGTTGCCAGGCAACGTTTTTATATGCAACCGGAAACGTAAGCCGCTGGCATGTAATGCTTTGCGAATGCGAATTTCGGGTTGGGTATTTTTATTTTTAATTGCCCGCATATTTTTGGAACGGACTGTGGGATTGTGTACGTCTGACATGGCGGATAACCTTATTGAGATGTAGCTATTCCAGAGAATTCAATCAAACGTTGTCGGGCCGGATTGTTCCGTGAGCCGTGGTATTGCTTTCCTGAGGGCAGGCGACAGGATTCGTGAAACGGGGAGTAACGTAAATAAGTACAGATTGCTTTTTACAAAAAACCTGAAAGCTATTTGTGAACTACGTTAGGAAACGTTAAAACGAACTGGCTATATTGTCAGCCATTTGATTACGGAAATTCCATGAGGTAATTGCACGATGGTTTGTGTTTCTCAATATATAAATAGCTGAAGATTCGTCTTCTAAGGCTTCTTTAAAAAATGTCTTGTTCCATAATTCCGATATCTTCATTGTTATTTCTTGTGAATCAACCGTAACGGTAACCCTAAGTTTGCTCGCGTCAAGAACTTCGCCAAGCTTGTCGAAATAATCGAAAAAAATGAGGATGATTCCTTTTTCTTCATAAAAATTGATGAACTCCACCCCATTTTCAAGCGGTCCCTTGAAAAAACTATTATTTTGGATAATAAAATTAAAAGCCAGTGCTCGTATGACTTCCCCTGGTTGGGTACTAATAGTGTTAACCACCCTATCCATAATGTGCACATTGTCAGCGTCAGCCATTAGAACGGTGATTCGCGCCAACATATCCGGGAAAAACGCGGAATTCTTGAGGATATAGTTGATCACATCTTCATAAAATTCGGGGCACCGGTTGAACTCGTCAGAATTTTTTTCTAAGTTAGCAATGAGATGATTAAAGACCAGCTTAATAGTTTCAGAGCAAAACGCAGGCTGCTTGCGCTTAATAATCAACTTATTGATAAGATTTTGCTGCATTTGTTCACACGAAATATCAGGCAGCTCTGATATGGGCAGTAAAGGGACCGTCCCGTTTTCAACCAACGCCACAAGAATGTCCTCGCATAGGCGAAGGTCTTGGACAGAAGCGCTTACTGTTACACGTGAGGGCGATTTTTCCGGAAGGCCGGTGAGACACATAAATAACCATTGCGATGTTTTACTATTTATCTCCTTTAACGGGGTGGCAAGGGGGATGGACCGGGTCGTCATTGGTAACAAGTTTTTATCTCCTCTTTTTATAATGTGGCCCTTTTCAATCAGGCCGCTGTAACTTTAACCTGAGTCCGTACTTGGGCCAATACAATTTCAACACCAGGATGGTGCTTTGAGCTTTGCCGGGTTTTATTTCATTAGTGGACACAATGAAGATCTGTGAAGAGCGAAACGATTAAAACCAGAATATAAATTTAACTTGACGGTATACAAATCAGAACCTATTGTCCTGGGCTATTTCTTTTATAAGTGTTTTGTATGATGAACAGGTTGGAAAAAAATAACCACGATGATGCGCTAACTACTTTTCCAGCACCGTCGGATGAGTTTAAATTTATTGATCTGTTTGCGGGCGTTGGCGGTATTCGGGCCGGTTTTCAACAAGCCGGTGGCCGGTGTGTTTTTACCAGCGAATGGGATAGTTATGCGCAGAAAACTTACGGTGTTAATTTTCCACAAGAGCATGCAATTAACGGCGATATCACACTGATTGATGCAGAAAATATTCCCGATCATGACGTGTTACTAGCCGGTTTCCCATGCCAGCCATTTTCAATTGCCGGCGTTTCAAAAAAAAATTCGTTGGGACGTGCGCATGGCTTTGCTGACGAAACGCAAGGCACACTTTTTTTCGATGTGGCGCGCATTATAGAGGCTAAACAACCGCGTGCTTTTCTTTTGGAGAACGTAAAAAATTTGATGTCGCACGATAAAGGCAGAACGTTCGATGTCATTAAACGCACCCTGACACAAGACTTGGGTTATCACATTCATTGCAAGGTAATTGATGGCGCACATTTTGTCCCTCAACATCGTGAACGCATCATCATCGTTGGGTTTCGTGAGCCGGTAGCGTTTGACTGGAGCTTGTTAAATCTGCCTGAAAAAAATCAGGTGAAGCTCGGCAGTATTTTGCACAGTACCAATGGAAGTGAACCGTTGTTGAAGTGGGATGAAAATAAATACTTTGAATACGCCAGAGGCTCCGTTTCTGCTAAATATACGTTGTCGGATAATTTATGGACTTATCTGCAAAACTACGCCGCAAAACATAAAGCGCAAGGGAACGGTTTTGGATTCGGAATGGCGTACGAAGATTCGGTGACACGCACTTTGTCAGCACGTTATTACAAAGACGGCTCAGAAATTTTAGTGTACCAGGGCAAGGATAAAAACCCACGACGTTTAACGCCGCGTGAATGCGCCCGGTTGATGGGGTATCCCGATACGTTTGTGATTCCGGTGTCAGATACCAGAGCGTATAAACAATTTGGTAATTCGGTGGTGGTTAATGTGATGACCGAAGTGGCGCGTGTTATGAAACTGTTTATTACGTAAGTATTATGTAAGGCTACTTAATCTCCGGTCGGGATAAAAAATAATATCGTAATTCCCTGACGGGACGCCCAGTTTTAGCTAGTTTGCTATGCTGGAATTGCATCCCAGCCTACGCGCTTAATCCAGGGCTGTTTTTGTGAAGACTGCACTCCATTTATTCAACAACATCCGCTCTGATTTTGGTAGGTTCTTCTAAGATAGCTAATATTTCAGTAGCGCAGTAAACCTTATCTCTTTTATTCTCATTGGTCTGATTGACGATACCCAGTGCCTCCAGTTTTTGAATTCCTCTTTGAGCGGTGCTGTAAGCAATATCCAATTCTCTGGCAATTCTGTTCGTGGTGAAATAAGGATTCACAGCAAGCTGCTTCACTATCTCCACCGGCACTTGCGAGCCGCCGCTGGCAACGCTAAGTTGCCAGCGATTTAATAATTCATTAATGCGTTCAGTGCGCGATAAAACATCTTCAGATTGGATAGCGACACCATTAAGAAAGTACGTCAGCCACTCGTGCCATGTACTTTTTGCGCTGACGTTGTAAAGCTGTTTGTAATATTCATCGCGGGTCGCTTCAAAAAAGGCGCTTAAATAGAGCAGCGGCGCAGGCAACATTTTTTGTTCAACTAGTAACAACGTAATCAGTAACCGGCCAACACGTCCATTGCCATCTAAAAAAGGATGGATTGCTTCAAATTGATAGTGACAAAGCGCGATGTGGATTAATGGCGGTAACTGCCTGTCATGTAAGAAGTTTTCTAACGCTCCCAGACAATCCATCAAATTGTCAGGCGGCGGCGGTACAAACTTGGCGGTATTCAGAGTGCATCCCGGCGATCCAATCCAATTTTGACTACGTCTGAATTCGCCCGGCGTTGCGTGTGACCCTCTGACTCCCTGCATTAAATGTGCATGGATTTCTTTGATGAGACGGAGTGATAAGGGAAGTTCTTCCAGACGTTTCAGACCGTAATCAAGGGCGGAAATATAATTTTGCACTTCTTGAAGATCGTCAGGATGTTGCTTAGCGGGCGTATCAGCGTTGGCGGCTAAAATTTCACCCAGCGTGGCCTGTGTTCCTTCGATTTTGCTGGATAGCACTGCCTCGCGGGTAATGAAAGGACGCATTAAAAGATGAGGATTAGGCAGCTTGCTTCCTTCACGCGCTAATTTACCTAACAAGAAATCGGCACGGGACAGACTATTCACGACCGCATTGTTCCATTTCAGCTCAGGGGGTAAATTAAAGGGTAAAAATGCGTCGTAGCCTTTGGGCGATTTGATGATTTGCCCGGAGGGAGAGTGTTCTATATCCATGTGGCTGACCTTTATTTGATTAGGTTGACAGCATAACCATTATTATCGAAAAAGTAAATATTCGATAATAGCCAGCTTTCTTATTATCACCATAAGAATGAATAGGTTAATTATTATCGAATATAATTAAAATCGATAATAAATCAGCAAGAACTATTTCACTGTAATGTTTTTCACTCTGTTATTTCGCATGAAATACTTCATCAATTAAATACTTCTCTTGATGGTAAAAATAATTCGCCGGCTGTTCAGTTACTGTACTTAAATTCATCTTAGTCAAGTTCACATAATCTGAAAAACAAGCTGAGTTTTTCTGCTGATGGGTGTGTATAAAGGAAGAAAAAATATGGCAAGAATTGACTACGAAAAGCTACTTCGAAGTGTCTCTATCGACGATGTCGCAAAGCGGCTAGGAATGGAACTTCGAGCTGAAACATCTACGCGTTTTAAATCTCTTTGCCCCTTTCATGATGACAAGACACCATCCCTGCTTATCGATTCCAGCAGGAGCGAAGGGCGCCAGCATTTTCACTGTTTTGCTTGTGGGGCGCATGGCGACGTTATTGAACTTGTAAAGGGACGCCTTAACGTAGGATTTAAGGATGCCGTTGATTGGCTCTCACCCGATCCGATATTTACAGAAAAAATCACACCTCGCAAATATGGCACCAGAGTTAGCCCAATCGTTTCAGGCAATCAAGACGGACTTATGCTTGGTTATAGCCTGTACAAAGAAGGTGCCAATCATCCCAACTTTGAGACATGGATAAAGGAGCGCCGCTTAGATAGTCACATCCTGCGACGCGCTGGATTCGTATACGCACCGAGCAACTTTTTATCTCGGCAGTTGGACGGCATGGAGGATATTTCCTCCAAACGAGAGAAAGCGGGCTTCTTGGAAGACGCCTATCTGATCCGCAAGTTTTTCCCCGGCGTTGCGGCAGCATTGCACCTGCCGTTGAACTCTGGCAATAGTGCAACGGTTGGATATAGCGACTTCTTCATTGGGGAACGAATCATCTTTCCTTTATACGATGATAAAAAGCAGCTGGCAGGCTTGGCGGCGCGCTCTGTCCAAACGCCTTCCAACTCAACCACTCCCAAATACCAATTTACGCGAGGTTTTCCGAAAGCAACGGTTCTGTACCGCGCGGAGTACGCTTTTGAGCAAATACGTAAGGAGTCGAAACAAGGCAAAACAGAGCTTTTCCTCTATCTGTGTGAAGGCTTTCTTGACGCGCTTCGAATTGAGGCTCTTGGGAGACCCGCTGTGGCAGTTATGGGAAGCTCTATCAGCGACCAGCAAATCCAATTGCTAAACAGGCTGTACGAAAGTTTGCCTGCTAAAGATGCCAAACTGACGGTCATAATTTGTTTTGACCGGGATGAAGCCGGGTTACGCGGGGCAGCCGATGCATGTTCGAAGCTACTTCATACATCGTTTGTGGAATGTCAGTTTGCCTGGCCTACAGAATTACAGCTTACCGCCATAAAGTGTCAACCAACTGATGCAAAGGATCCCAATGATTACTTGGCGGACTTGTCGAGTAATTCAGCAACTGAGCTTCTCACGCAGTCTGTGCACACCCCAATACTTGCGATCCTTGCTCACGCCTTCGGCGTTACAGCCGATGACACGCTGAACAATAAGTTTTGGAACGACGCTCCGCGCTCACGTCAACGTCGTGCATTCACCCGTGCGTTTAATCAGTTGAAAAAAGTTAAGGGTGAAGAAGCTGGTGAATTAATAACGAGAGCAAGCGCAGCTACGCCGGAAATTCTCGCATTGAAGGATTGGAAAAGCTTCCTGGATAAAGCCGCATCAACAGCGAACCGTTCGTTACCCGAAGAATTTCTGAATGATGCTCAAGCTCGGTTGAACCACGCTCGGATTTTGGCGTACATGGGTTCTCAGCGGGGAGAGCTTCCATGCGATGAACCCCGCTGGGAGCGTCTGGATATTGCTGCAACCGCGTTCAATGCTCTGCTGGAAGATAGATTAAAGAGTAGCCAGGCAGAACCCATTGGGCCATATGACGCTGTCTGGGTACCTAGATCATTCGGAGGAACAGAACATCGGCTAAAAATGATGCCTCGCCCGGAAGATTTAATTATTCAACAGTACTTGCTGAATGAAATTCTCACTGAGCGGTGGGATCAGAGCGCTTCTTCGCCGCATTCGACTTTCAGTCGAATGATTCCGGCGGTCCGGTATTACCGGGAAGAACGCAGAACCGTCACGACAGGCTTTGACGTGAAAGACAACGGTAGCGGGGGCGAGCTTAATAGCCGAACGCTTAGCTTCGCATACCAGATTGATATGGATGTCGTGGAGGGGAGACAGCCGGCATCAGATCAGGGTATGTATCGACCGTTTAATGAGTGCTGGCGCGATTTCATGAAGTCGATCTCCCAGCAGGCGTCCGATATTGGCTACGTCTATTCAATACGTCTGGATGCTAAGCGCTATTACGATAGATTGCGTCAATACGTTGTAAGAGATCGCTTGCTTTCTAAACTCAAATTCGCTCTGGACTCGGTCTTCAACGTAACCCCAGGTTTTGCAGAGTTGCTGGATTTTCAGGATATGGCACAGGCAGCCGACAAAGCCGCGACGATTCTTGATCGCCTTGGCGAACACTTGTTTGGTGTTACCTACAATAACCCCGATACTGGCCTCAAAGAGAAGACTGCAAGCATGGTTGGCATTCCACAGGGACCTGTACTTTCTGCCTGGATTGGTTCAATTGCTCTTTTTCCCGTTGATGAAGTGGCAAATCAATTCTTAGAAAAACACAACACGGAGACTCTTATCCGCGTAGGCTACGCAAGATATGTTGATGACATTGTTTTGCTTGCCGATAGTCCATTCACACTGTTGGAAATGCGAGAGGCCATTGATGTATGCGCACGCAATTTGGAGCTAACACTCATAGCAAAAGCGGAAGAGATTCCGCCCATGAGCGCCGAGGAGTTTGCAACTTATATAAATCAAGGACGCGCCTTTGCAGCCTCCGGGCCTTCATGGGAGCCGCCCCTCGTTGGCGATGGCGAATCTGGCTGGGGGTTTTGGTCCGTTGCACCAACGACTGACCGCCAATCTGCATTACAGTTGCTACATAACGTGGAGTTATATAAGACGTCGCAAGCAACGCTTCTTCAAACCGTAAAAACAGCGTTTCAGGCACCAGATCTACGTACATCAGAACTTTCGAAGGCCGCTCGGCTGCTTTGGTATTCGATTGCCTTTGAACAAGCGGAGCACCCAGAACCCACAGATGTGGCAGAGGTGTGGAAAAAGTATCTGGATACGTGGAACGTATGCCTGCAGGGGTCTTCCTGGCAGATGCAACCTGAGAAAAATATGTGGGAGTCGCCCGTCTTGTTTGCTCTTGAGGGGCTCGAACACTTACTAGATACGAAGACGCGTGATGTTGCAGAACTATCTGCGGACGAAAATTCTGTGCGCCGTAAGCGCATAGTGTGGTTGGCAAAACTCGTCCTCCTACCTGGCTTTGATTCCCCGGCAACCGAGGCGGTGCGTTGTCCCCAATTTCAGCTTCGCACACGCTTTAAGCTAATTCGCTGGAAAGCGATACGGATTACCGGTCAAGAAACTAAGCCAGACGAACAGCAACCAGCAGAGCGCTCCGAGCTTATTAAATATTGGAAGCCGTTCGAGTGGATGCACGAGGCTATCTCCCTGTTATCGAAGGCCGATAAAACTGATGAGGATCCGCTCCAACCGTTCGTAGTCCCAGCTACTGAACAGCGGGATGAGATGACCGGTACAGCAGCCACACTATTCACCGCACTACTACCTGATAGTCTGGCACAGTCTGCCGCCTCTTCCGGTGACAGCATTCCCCAATTAACTCCCCAATTGGCCGGAATAGCTTTGCAGACTCTGGTGAGTACCTTACCTCGGGACCAGCTGTTAAATTGCTTAAACCGACGGCCAAGCTTTCTTTGGACGACATCCCTTCCGGAATCTCAGGACCGACTAATTCTCCCACCTCTGCCTGGTATGGCAATCACTCGGCTTTTCTCATGCGTGGTACGTAACATCGCAGAGAAAGGAATCGTTGTAGCGCGCGGGATTCAGGCAATTGAATTAGGAAAGGATAACCTACCCTCGCCAGAATTTATTGGGGCTGATAACTCATAGGAAACGCAGATTTAATCAAAATTCACTCCCCCAATAAACTGGGCTTCATTTTTTTTAAAATCAGATCAAAAAATGCGGTAATTTTTCTTTTTTTGACCGATTTTCGCGACGTAGTTACCTTTTTCAAGGCACAAGCGGGTGCACCTGGCCCCACTTTGCCCGTTACGGGCGCAACTCTCCCCGCATCCTGTATAAATTACTCAATC
>Ga0209512_1003053_pt1 | contig 16479 bp, 16 predicted proteins | sample frozenSSSSmetaG_FD_184142 | JGI IMG/M metagenome (GOLD analysis project Ga0209512, IMG submission 184142) | Glacier valley bacterial and archeal communities from Borup Fiord, Nunavut, Canada, to study Microbial Dark Matter (Phase II) -... | ecosystem: Environmental > Aquatic > Freshwater > Ice >... | reverse complement strand
CCAGTAATCATTATTTTTGGGATATAATTTTCTACCTTTTTCAATAATGCCTGCAAAATTAGCATCGTCCTTTTTTATTTTATAATAGTCCGCAAGATATTGGTATGCATCTACGTATTGCGTATCCGCAATGTTAGCATCAGTTAATTTTCTATAATACACTACTGCCTGATCCTTATTTTTAGCATCATTTGCAGAAATAGCTGAATATAAAATTAGGGTAGTATCCATGGCTGCAAATTTGTAATTATTTGCACCAGCCAAGTTTTTTGAATAAACAAAATCATGCACTTCCAACGCTTTTTTAAAGCATTCATGTGCAGTTGCAAAATCTTTTTTAGTATAAGCTTTTACACCTAAGTCAGAAGAATAGCCTGCGTATAAATCAAACAATACCGAATTATTTTGTTCAACAGAAAGTGGCCCTTTAGCATCCAGTTCAAAATATTTTTTTATGGCATCAAAAGATTCACTTTTAAATGCAGTAGCCTGCTCAATGGTTAAACCTGAATCTTTAGAAGTAAGGTCATAAGCATATCCTTTATAATACCAGCCATCAGGCTTTAATGCGTTTTTTGGCACTGCCAGGTATTTGTCGACAGCTTCTTTTGCGGGTTTGGTCTGGTTGAGCAGTACATATTTTTTTACATCATCTAAACTCTGCGCAAATGCAATATTTACAAAAAGCATAATCGCGGCAAAAAAGGAAAGTTTCTTCATTTCAATTTTAATTTTAGGCATTAAAGGTATTAGTTTGTTGTTAATTAGGATAAAAAGATGAAGGAAATTTCACAAACCATGCCACAAATAGGTTTTAAAACAAAAAATAAATACAAAAAGTCAAAACCAATCCTACCTGTTGCTTCATTACATTTGCGTAAAAAAACTGTAACTCCTTGATTTCTCCCAATACCATACAACAAATACTTAGCCGGATAGACATTATTGAGATTGTGGGCACTTTTGTAAAACTAAAAAAAAGAGGTACAAACTACCTTGGCCTTTGCCCTTTTCACAACGAAAAATCGCCGTCATTTACAGTATCGCCAGCAAAGGAGATTTATAAATGTTTTGGTTGCGGCCGCAGTGGCAACAGCATTGGTTTTTTAATGGAGCATGAAAAGTACACCTATGTAGAGGCCCTGCGTTGGCTGGCGCAACGTTACAATGTTGAAATAGAAGAAACAGAAGTTTCTCCTGAACAAAAATTACAACAACAAAGCGCAGAGAGTCTGTTTATCATTAACAATTTTGCTCAACAATTTTTTACCAATCATTTATTAAATACTGAAGAAGGTCAGGATATTGGCCTGAGTTATTTGAAACAACGTGGTTTTAGAGTAGAGATCATTAAAAAGTTTCAATTAGGGTTTAACCCGGAGGCAAGGGATAGTTTTGCTAAAGCAGCCATACAAGCGCAATACAATATTGAATTATTGCAAAAAAGTGGTCTTGTAGCCATCCGGGATGAAAGACCGGTAGATAATTACAGGGGAAGGATTATTTTCCCCATTCATAACCAAAGTGGAAAAGTTGTTGGCTTTGGGGCAAGAATTTTAAAAACAAATGATAAGGCACCCAAATACATCAACACGCCTGAAAATGATATTTATGTAAAAAGTAAAATTTTATACGGCAGTTATTTTGCCCGGATGGCTATTGATAAAGCAGATGAATGTTTGTTGGTGGAAGGCTATACGGATGTGGTAAGCCTTCACCAGGCAGGTATTGAAAATGTAGTTGCAAGTGGAGGTACTTCGCTTACCCCGGATCAGCTGCGACTTGTGAAAAAATATACCAATAACCTAACGATCATTTACGATGGGGATAGTGCCGGTATTAAAGCAGCACTTCGTGGACTAGACCTTGCATTGGAAGAAAGTTTGAATGTAAGACTGGTACTAATACCTGATAAAGAAGATCCTGACAGTTATGTAAACAAAGTGGGTGCTGCAGCTTTTACCGAGTTTATTGCTGCCAATAAAAAAGATTTTATTCTTTTTCAATTAGAAGTTTCTTTAAAGGAAGCCGGCACCGATTCAGTAAAAAAATCGGCCGTTGTAAACCAGGTTGCTGAAACCATCTCTAAAATAAATAAAGCAGAAGATTTTACCCGCCAGCAGGATTACATAAAACAAAGTGCTGAGTTACTAAAAATTGAAGAGAGTGGCCTGCACGCATTGGTAAATAAATTCATTAGGGAAAAAATTACCAAAGAAGAGAACAAAGTAAACCGGCAGGAAACAAACGATAATTTTGCAGCCCCCACTCACCCCTTTGAAATTGAAGATGATGCCATTGGTTTATTAAACAAAGATGAGCAACATGAAAAGGCCATGGTAAGAAGTTTACTTGAATTTGGTTTAAAGGAATGGGACGGGCAACTACGTGTGGCAGATCATATTTTTGCTGAAATTGAAGGCAATCAACTGGAAGAAATGATTGACAATAAAAATTTGATAGCATTAATTAAGACTTACAAAACCTGGTATGATGAAGGGCTTGAGCCCAATGCTAAGACATTTTTATACCACGAAGATTTTGCCATGAGTACATTGGTGACGAATGTGATGGATTACACGTACGAGATAAGCCATAACTGGAAGAAAATTTTTGAAGGAAAAATAGCCACAAGGGAAGATTTGTATAAAGAAGAAGTTTTCAGCACGCTTAATTATTTAAAATTGAGAAAGATAAAACGCATGATGGATGAAAACCAACGTGACCTTGAAAAAGAACATACTACAGACGAGCAAATGGTATTTTTACAAATTCACCTGCATTTGAAAAAGATGGAAATAGATCTAACAAAATTGTTGGGCACAGTTATTTTTAGATGATAAGCGTGAGTGTAAATAAGTAAAAATGAATAGTGTTATAAAAAAAGTGTAAAGGCATTTTATTATTCATTACCAATATATTTATTTACTATCGCCCTGCTTCATTACCTTAAATTTCGCCACCCCATCTTTATGCCGCAGCATTTTTATTAATTGTATCAGGGCGGTTAAAGTAAATATCCCTCCTATTATCCAGTTAAGATATTGTTGGCTATTGGCAATGCGCTGTACCATCCATTTGCCACCAAAAATAAACACGCAATTGCCCATTAAAGTTCCCAAACCAATACCAATAATATAACTGTTGTACTGTCCCCGTTTTGGTTCCAGTATTTTTTTGGTAAATAAAACAGTACTCCATCCAAACCAAAAAGGTATTTGCACAGGATTAACAGCACACATAAACATGCCTAAAAAAAAACGATGCAGGTGATTGTTAAGCAGTACATTTTTTGTTTGGCCATTTCCCTGACTGGCAGCCAAAAAACTACCAATTGCCAATGCCACAATGATTGCAAGTGTTACCCATTCCATTATTTTCATCAGCTTTGCCTGTTTACGTACCCAGTCAATACCTACCAGCGACAACCGTACATATACCATCTCCACTAATAAAGAACCTAACGAAAACCACATTGCCTCCACAATATTTTCCTGTATACCAATCTGCATAGCTGCCACATTCAATGTTCCCAATGGTAACGAACCTAAAAAACTAATCATCATTCCCCAAAAGAAAACCTTTACTAATTTTGGCATAAAGGCAAAGATAATATATTTAGGAGCCTGTCATTTTCGTAGCAAAGAATTAACTGTAACACTAAAATTAATTAGATGAGATTTTAATTTTCATTACGTGCTGTGTTCAGCAATAAGTGCAACTTTTGTTTTTCGTACATGTACCTCATTAGGCGTTTTGTAATCAAACTCTAAAACTATTATTGAACATTAGTAAGTTTCTATAATAAAAATCCTGCCCTACGAAACCGTCGCCTTACCAAATAGTTATCGGATAAGTCGACGGTTATCATTTCGTTTAGCTAATACTGAGTAAACGGAGATTTATTAACTTGTTCTTTATAGATTGCCACCGCCATCAAGTACTTTTTTACAATTAATTATTAGCACTCTTCAAAAATTCTACAATCTTATCCATATCAGTTTTTGTAATGTTGGCTCTTATCTGCATGTGAGTACCTATCAGGTCCCAGTTATCGTTATTAAATTCTCCCGGTCCTGGTGCATTGTGACACCTGTTGCAGTTTTCACCCCATAATTGAACGCCGGATTTATTAGCCGCTTTGGCTGATACATAACAGCCGGACAGTACAGCGCCGGTTGTAATAAAAATGGAGATGATGCTTATGACAATAAATATCTTTTTCATACAATTTTTTTTAAGTGTTAAAAACCAAATACAACAGAAGCATAAAATGTTTTAGCCTCTTCCTTTTTTGACTGGTATGCAAATTTCACCAGGCTATTCCAGTGTAACCAATAATCAATTGCAAATTCATTTGATGTTAAATTACTACCTCCCCATGGTGCAGATGATGGCCTTGTGTAGCTTGAATACCGGTAGGCAAATTCCAGGTTTCTGAAAAATTTACTGTCAACCAGCGAAGGCCTGATGCTGGTAGATAAATACCATGCTGTAGGCGAATTGCTGAAGCCATATTTTGTTTCTCCATCAGACTTAAGGTAAACTGCATCGCTTCCTACTTTCTGATGTCTTAACTCACCTGAAATTCGCAAAGTACTTTTGATACCACTAATATTTTGAAAATAGTTAAGATCTATTGCCTGCATATCAAGACTTACATTTTCATCGGCCGAACCAAGATCACCTGTTTTGGCTTTATGTTGGAAAGAAAAACCTAATTCAAGATTTGATTTTGAAAATGGAAGTATTGCAAGTCGTCCGCCCAATGCCATGCTATTATTATTGGAAATATATGCTTCGTAATCAAACTGCCCGGCATCTGAGGTACTGGTTAACAAATGAGGGCCGTTAACGAGGTATAGATCATATAATATTTTTATGTCGCCAAAGGGCAGACCACCTAAAGCTCCTACGCCAGTTTCAACAGATGCTCCTATTCCTCCATCGCCAAACCCTGCTGGCTTGGAAGCAAAACGATTCATAAAGCCTTCAGCAAGCCGACCTCTGTAAGCGCCAAATTTTGGCAAAAAGCGTCCGGCATGTAAAGTAAGATATGGATTTACTGCATAGCACATGTTGGCATATTCAAGTCCCAAAGCAACGCTGCCACCGCCGGTTTCTATTTCCATTTCGGCTTCAACAAAAAGCTTGGGAGATATACGCCATAAAAAGATTGGCTTAAAATTTACTTCGCCAAAACTTTTTGAATCGGTATTTGAAATGTAACTCATTTCAGCATTGCCATACACAATAAATTTATTAGAGCCTGGAGAGGATTTTGGAGCAACTTTCAGTGAATCCTGTGCCTGAGCGCAAAAACAGGATAGCAATAGTATTGCCATTGGAATTAACCTTTTCATATTATTAGTTTTTAGTTTTTTTTGCAAGTGTTCTTATATAGTTTACCAATTGCCAGCGTTGTTTGTCAGTAAAAGCACCCTTATAAGCTGGCATTGGATTGTGTCCTTCACTCATTTCCCAAAACAATGTTCCGTCTGCTTTACTTTGAATTGCGGCAGAGGAATGGTCCGCCGGTTTAACGCTTAAACCAGCAGCTGCCACCCCATCGCCTTTACCTTTTTCTCCATGGCAGGGTGAACAATAAGTGATGTATATTGTCTTACCTTCTTTTAAAGACGCAGCATCTGCTGCTATGGGATTCTTAACTTCTGCTGCTCCTTTGGGAGGCTCCCATTTTGCCCCTTTTGCTTGTGCAGTAACAGCATTACCTAATACCAGCATTGCTATGAAAAGAAGCCAGTATTTTAATTGCCATAAAGCAATTAACGGTGGTTGATTACATTTAATTTTTAGCATTTTTAATAGATTTTCAACAAAGTACATTTTCCGTCAAAACATTAATATGACATAACAACATTGAAAAAAATGACGAAAATCATGATTTGAAAAAGGAGCGCTTTTTAGTTGTGGTTACCTAATACCCGAGCAATCGAAAAATAGTTTATAACCTCACTGAAACGCTTGTCTGTAAAGCGTTTTAAATTTATAAAGCGTTACAGAAAAGTGCAAACTTTTAAAAATGAGAAAGAAATTATAAACACAAAAATCGCCACCCTTTTAGCCCAAATTCTTAGTTAATAATTGGTTAACGGGTATTGTTACTAAAAGAAAAATATGGTAATCACAACTGGTATGGTGTTGAAATAGCTTCACCATCAATTCTCTATTTAATTGTCAATTTACTTTTAAAGGTGTAAAAAAAACAGCGATGACCAGCTGCCAAAGGTGTCATTTTCAGGCATCTTTTTGTTACCGGTCTATCATGCGGCAACTGTTTATTACCGACTGTTAAAAAGGTGCTTTCAGCGCAAATGCTACGCAAAAACTTTGCCTCTTTCCTGCGTCATTGAAAGTGCGCATTACAGTTTTCTGACGTAGAGGACAGATGTAAATTTCAGATGCATTTTCTCGCAATAATGATGGGCTCAATGATCGTTTTTATATTAAAGGCTATGGCATTGCATCTATGAAGAGAATGATGATTTTTAATCGCTACGCACAAACTATTTTTGAAAAGCAAAACGTAACTATCAATGACAAATCTGAAGGTTGGGGTGGTACGTACCCTCAGGTAAAACAGGTGCCTATGTTTATGTAATAGACGTAATTTGTAAAGAGGGGCAGGAGTTTATTTATAAAGGAACGATAATGCTGGCGAAATAGATGAAAGAAGATAGGAATAGCTGCAAGCTAAATTTTAAAGTGAGTGCAGTGGTGAAACAATTAAATTTGTAGAAGCAATTTTTATGGTTTAGTAAAGGAAGCTATCACTCTAACAAATGAAGAATTATTTAGTCTTTATAATTTCATCAACTAGGTATATCCATCATTAAAGATTGGTGTAGCTTGTCCGCAACGGAGGATCCTCCTTTACTTTATATCTATGGGAATCATCTTGAATTCTAACTATCTTTTTAAGATAGGCACCTTTTATAATGTTACTTACGTATATTAAATGGTTATTCAAAGGCTTGTAAAGTCGGCTATAGTAAGTAAAAGTTATGGCAGATTTCAATATTCTTGAGTGGCAGAATTTAATCGCTATAAATAAAAAAATACCCTGATAATCAGGATTATTATTTTTCACTTTTGGAAGTGCTGATATAAACAACTAACTTAAATTACAATACAATTAAACCATTAATGCATTCTTCCACCATACAGTTACTGCGATTTCATTTTTCTTTTTTTTTAATGCCTGTGTATTGGTTTGCATTAAGCCAAACGGATACTATCAATAAAGCCCATGCTATACTAATTTTCATCATACTTCATTTATTGGTTTATCCTGCCAGTAACGGATACAATAGTTATATGGACAGAGATACGGAAAGTGTAGGTGGTATAAAAAATCCGATGCAGCCCACTAAACAATTGTTTTACTTCACCCTGTTGCTGGATGGCATTGCCATTGCATTAAGCTTTCTTATCAGCCTTTATTTTGTTCTGGGTATCGTGGCATACATACTGGCATCAAGGGCTTATAGTTACAGAGGAATACGTTTAAAGCAATATCCTGTTATTGGTTATAGCACGGTTATTTTTTTTCAGGGAGCGGTTACCTTTTTTTTAGTGATGCATGGCTGTAGCAGCAATAAAACACTTGCTGTACCATTGTATGCGATGATAGCAGCTTCGTTACTTATTGGTGGCTTTTATCCCCTTACCCAAATTTACCAGCACCAGCAGGATAAAGAAGATGGCGTTACTACCCTAAGTTTGCTGCTGGGTTACAATGGTACTTTTATATTCACAGCTATTATCTATTTGTTTGCTATTTCAACACTGGCATATCAATTGATATCTACATTACAGCAAAATAGTTTCTTTATTATACAAATCTTTTTTATTCCTGTACTCGTATATTTTTTCTGGTGGTTCAGGCAGGTTACCCTCAAACATACAGCGGCAAATTTTGTTAATACAATGCGGATGACAATGGTTGCATCGGTTTGTACCAATGCGGCATTTATTACTTTATTTTTAATTGAAAAACTTTGAGCAAAATAATTTCTATAGCTACCGGTGTACCTGCTTACAAACACCAACAGGAAAACATCTTTAAATTTGCTGACACTATTTACAGCAGTAATGAAACCGATAGCCGCAAACTAAAATTTTTATACAGACACAGTGGTATTAACACCAGATACAGCGTATTGCCAGATTACAGCACTTCAGCTGAGGACAGACAGTTTTATTCCAAATCAAAAGACCTTGAGCCTTTTCCCTGTCTTGAAAAAAGAATGGAGTGGTTTGCAAACAATGCAGCAACTCTATCTGTTAAAACAATTAAAGATTGCATTGTTGGAAAAATTGAACCCCATGAGATAACGCATTTAATAACTGTTAGCTGCACCGGTATGAGTGCCCCGGGAATGGACCTTGAAATAATGGAAGCAATGGATTTGCCCCCTAATATTTTTAGAACTTCTGTAAATTTTATGGGCTGTTATGCAGCTATCCATGCATTAAAAATGGCGGATGCATTTTGTAATAATGATGCTTCGGCCAATGTAGTAATTGTTTGTACAGAGTTGTGTACACTTCATTTTCAAAAAGAAAATTCAATTGATAATATTACTTCTACCCTATTGTTTGCCGACGGCTGTGCCGCAGTTTTAGTAAAACATCATGAAGTGACAGAAAAAGGATTGGTACTTAAAAGTTTCTTTTCGGATGTAGCTTTTAAAGGTAAAAAAGACATGAGTTGGCAATTGTCTTCGAAAGGATTTTTAATGACCCTTACGGGATATGTGCCGGATTTGGTGAAAGAAGATTTTGATGCTTTATTAAAAAAAGCCTTGAAAAATGCTGACCTCAAAAAAGAAGCTGTCAGCCATTGGTGTATTCATCCCGGCGGTAAAAAAATATTGGAAGCCATTCAACAAAGTGCAGGTTTAAAAGAGCAATGCCTCCAATATTCTTATGACATCCTGAGGGAATATGGAAATATGAGTTCGCCAACCGTTCTGTTTGTATTGCAGAAAATATTGAAAGAATTACAACTCAATGAAACCGTTAACGCCAACATTTTTGGCGTAGCATTTGGTCCTGGCTTAACAATGGAAACATTTATTGCAAATTATGATTAACCTTGCCGAAAGATCATATAAAAAAGAATTACTGGATACTGATACCATACCATTTGATGATATTAAGCAAAACATGAAAGAGTTAAACACGATTAATACAGTGTTAGGTGGTCATGCAATTTCTATAAAGGGAATACAAAAAATTATAAGCAACCATAAAGTTGAAAAGCCTATAACTATTTGCGAAATTGGGTGTGGCGGAGGGGATAACCTGAACGCCCTACAGAAATGGTGTAACAAAAAAAATATCAGAGTAACGTTTATAGGTATTGATATAAAAAAGGAGTGTATTGAGTTTGCACAACAACAATATCCATTACTCCAATGCAACTGGATACAATCTGATTACCAAAAAATTTCTTTCGATAAAAACCAACCAGCTATTATTTTTTCTTCTCTTTTTTGTCATCACTTTATAGAAGATGAATTAATAACAATGTTGCAATGGATGAAAAGTAACAGCTCAAAAGGTTTTTTTATAAATGATTTACACCGGCACTGGTTAGCTTATTATTCGATTCAATTTATTACAGCAGCTTTTTCACACTCTTATCTTGTAAAAAATGATGCATCGCTTTCTGTTGCAAGAGGCTTTCTTCAAACAGAATGGATTAAGATATTTGCTGATGCAGGCATAAAAAATTATTCGATCAACTGGAAATGGGCTTTTCGTCATTTAATTGTGTACAACAATGAGTGAACCAATACAATATGATGTAACCATTATTGGTGGCGGCCTGGCAGGATTATCCCTTTCAATACAGCTTGCTAAAAAAAATTATTCTGTTGCGCTTTGTGAAAAAGAGCAATACCCTTTTCATAAAGTATGTGGTGAATACATTAGCCTGGAAAGCTGGAGCTTTATTGAAAGCCTTGGCCTTCCTTTATCTCAAATGCAATTACCGATTATAAAAAAATTGCTCATCAGTTCACCCAATGGAAATACCTTACAACACAAATTACCATTGGGAGGTTTTGGTATCAGCCGTTATTATATTGACAATGAATTAAAAAAAATTGCCCAGGCGGCCGGGGTTAGTGTTTATGAGCATTGTAAAGCAGAAGAGGTTTTTTTTGAAAATGAAAATTTTACAGTGCATACTTCAAAAGGAATATTCAACAGTAAAGTTTGTTGTGGAAGTTTTGGCAAACGAAGCAACCTGGATGTAAAATGGAAACGTCCTTTTATACTGTATAAAAATAACAAGCTGAGTAATTATATTGGTGTAAAATATCACATTCATACAAATTTTCCGGCTGATACAATTGCCTTACACAATTTTAAAGATGGCTATTGTGGCATCTCAAAAATTGAAGAAGATAAATATTGTCTTTGCTATCTCACCAATGCTGCTAACCTAAAACGGAATAATAATTCCATCAGCGAGTTGGAAAAAAATGTATTATTTAAAAACCCCCATCTAAAAAATATTTTTGAGAATGCCACGATGTTATATAATACTCCGGTCACAATTTCTCAAATATCTTTTGCAAAAAAAACGCAGGTGCATAATCATATTTTATTATCGGGTGATGCAGCCGGCGTAATAACTCCTTTGTGTGGAAACGGTATGAGTATGGCCTTACACAGCAGTAAACTGGCAGCTGTAGCCATTGATGATTTTTTGCAACATAAAATTGACAGGCTGCAATTAGAAAAGATTTATACAAAAAACTGGGAAGCTACTTTTGGAATCAGGTTAAAGACTGGAAGGATTATTCAACAACTATTTGGCAAAAGCTTTATAACGAATATATTTGTGAGTGTTATGAAAAAACTCCCATTTGTAACTACTAAATTAATAAAGCAAACGCATGGTAAGCCATTTTAAAAATTAGCCTATTTGTAAATCTATTTCTTTCATAGCTTTTTTGAGTTTACGGGATTCAGTTAAAAAATCCTTTCCCTTTCTGAAGGTCCATGGCTTTATCCCAATCCGGCTATTATATTTACTAATTTCATACAAGGCCTTCCAATGTTTTAAAATTTCTTTATAGGCACCTGACAGCGTATAACCGGTATCATAAAAATGATTGGGTTCTGCGCCACAACCATTGTATTCTAAAATTAAGAAATTTTTCCCGGCTTTCAAATCCTGTATACTATTGCACATGATATCATACCTGCCATAATAAAATTCATTACCCGTGCTGCTTATACCATCAAAAAGTGTAACCAGGCTATCGTCAATTTCATTTTTTAAATCAATAAACTGTGCCCCACGGTTATGGTTAGCCGCATAACTTAACAGGTATTTTTCACCTGTAGGAACTACCTGTATCCAGCTATCTATATGTTTTTTGCTTAAGGTAGTAATCAAATTATTTCCCTTGGGATGTTTTAAAATCAGAGATTCCAGGGTATCTGTTCCGTTACCAATAACCTGTAAGGGAATTTTGTGTAGAAAGCCAGTTACTACTCCTACAAGATTTTTAGGATGACGAATATAAAATACGCTAACCTCCATCGGATAGGTTACCAATTGCTGTACAATATATTCCCAGGGCATCAATTGATGGTAATATTGCAATTCTTTAAGACTATCTATCTTTCGCAATAAAATACCCTGCTCCCCAACTGCGGGTTTAACAATAAACGGATAAGTTATATTATTCAATAATAATTTTTGTTCAATAGCACTCACTTGTTCATTTGGTAAAACATAAAAAGTTGGAGGATATAAATTCTCAGGAAGCAAGTCATACATCTCTTTTTTAGGTTCTCCTTCTAAACCTCCAAAGGTTATTTTGGGATTGGAGGATGTAAAAAACCATACAGCTTTTGATTTGATAATATACCACAACCAAAAAATTGCAATAGGAGCATACAATATACTAAATGGCCAGGCTTCCCAATTTCTAATCCGTTCGAATGTCTTTTTCACTTAACTAATTATAATTTCAAAATTAACATCTAAAAGTCAACAATAAACGCTCCACCAAAAACAGTAACATTTAATTACTTTTGTTATACTCAAAAATTCTATATTATGCAGGTACCAATTATGGCGGAAATGGCAGCAAAAGGTGAAAGCCCCGAGGTTTTATTTTGGGTAGGCTGTGCAGGAAGTTTTGATCAGCGGGCTCAAAAAATTACAAAAGCATTTACAACCATTTTAAATAAAGTTGGGATAAGATATGCAATATTAGGAAAAGAAGAAATGTGTACAGGTGACCCGGCAAGACGAGCTGGAAATGAGTTCATGTTCCAAATGATGGGTTATCAAAATATCCAGGTTTTAAATGGCTATAACATTAAAAAAATTGTAACTGCCTGCCCACACTGTTTTAATACTTTAAAAAATGAATATCCTGAATTGGGAGGTTCCTATGAAGTAATTCACCATGCAAGTTTTTTGCAGCAACTGATTGATGAAGGCAAAATAAAATTAATAGCCGGAGGAAGTTTTAAAGGGAAAAAAATTACTTACCATGATAGTTGTTATCTCGGCAGAGCAAATAATATTTATGATGCACCCAGAAAAGTTTTGGAAGCACTTGATGCAGAATTAGTAGAAATGAAACGCTGCCGCAGCAATGGTTTGTGTTGCGGTGCAGGTGGAGCCCAAATGTTTAAGGAAGAGGAGAAAGGTGATACACGTGTAAATTTTGAAAGAGCAAAAGAGGCAATTGAAACCGGTGCATCAGTAATAGCAGCAGCATGTCCATTTTGTAACACCATGATGACAGATGGTATAAAAAACAGTAATAAAGAAGAAGAGGTTCAGGTGTTGGATATTGCTGAACTTATTGCAGCATCTTTACAATAATTTTGCATTATGAATATAGATTTTAAAAAACAGATTCCGGAAGAGTTTTCAACTGCTTCGAGGGTATGGATTTACCAAAGCAGCCGATTATTTTTTTTAAGTGAGGCTTTGAAGATAGAAGAAATATTGGAAGAGTTTGTAAGCAATTGGAAAAGCCATGGAGCCGATGTAAAAGGATATGCTAATTTATTCTTTGGGCAGTTTATAGTTCTAATGGCTGACGAAAGTATTGCCGGAGTTAGCGGCTGTAGCACAGACAGCTCTGTACATGTAATAAAAGCGATTGAGAAACAGTTTAATGTTTCATTATTTGAAAGGCAAACATTGGCATTTATTATTAAAGAAAAAGTACAATTGCTGCCGTTGCCCCAATTAAATTATGCGATTGAAAACAAGTTTGTCGATGCAGATACACTCTATTTTAATAATACCGTTACTACAAAAAAAGAATTGCTCCAAAATTGGCTGATTCCTGTTAAAGAAAGTTGGTTAGCCAAAAGATTCAACTTTAGTGTAACTACAACAAATTGATACTATTTATCTGATGGATTTTTTCTTCCGTTATTTAGTTTTTCTATAGTGGCTTCTAAGCGGGCTATCTTGGTCTCTTCTTTTTTTGTCCCTGTTATCCATACTACATATTCCTTTTTATTCGTAAAAGAAAGGCCGTCAAAAAACTCTTTTGCATTTGTATTTTCAGAGAATAATTTTTCAAGTTCGGGTGGGGTTGTAATACTTCTTGCTGCTGAATTTATGTATTGCAGTTGAATCTCATCATCCTTAATATGCTTCACTTGGTCAGCCTTTTTAAAACGCATAGCACACCAAACATGATCCAAGGATATCATTCTTACCCCTTCATATCCCAATTGTGCTACACATTCCCAGTTACAATCTCTTGAAAGATCACTTACAATTTTAGAAGTAAGTTTGGGATAAGCAATCCAAAGTTTTGCATTTTCATTTAAAGCAGGTAAAACATCTCTTAAAATATCCTTTAGCTGTCCCTTACTTATTGCGAAAACAAGTGCAAAATCTATTTTTTTTATTTTTAATAATGGAGTAATATTTTTGGCAAACGATAACTTGATAAATTGTTTTTCAATTGTGGAAGGCAATCCTTGAATCAAAAGGTTCTTTTCATCCTTTAATTGTAGTTTCTCTAATATTGTTTGTGACGGTACTAAAACTTCCATAATAAAAAAGAGTTTAAAAAGATGGCAAAAAATATTCAACCTACACAAACATGTATAGAAAGGTATTTTCAAATAGAAAAGGATGATAATGGAACAATGTACTTTGTTGTATATGCAAAGCTACCCTTTTTTTTAACCTTAAACAAAAAAGGCTTTCTGTAAATCAGAAAGCCTTTTTTGTAATATAATACGATGTGAAATTACTTATTTACGGGTTTGTAATATTTTAATGCTTCATCCATATAACCCTTAATTTTTTGAATTCTATTGGCATCAGCGGGATGAGTACTTAAGATTTCTGGTGGTTTTTGTCCACCACTAGCTGCTGCCATTCTTTCCCAAAAAGTTACCGCTTCACGTGGGTTGTAACCTGCCATTGCTGAAAATATCAATCCATAATGATCAGCTTCGTATTCCTGGCTGCGAGAATTTGGAAGTGCATATCCTAATTGACTTCCAGGTCCATATACGGTATTGAAAATACCATTGACTTTTGGATTATTTGCTGTAGCAACATCCAGCAGGGTTCCTAATCCCTGTGTTAACATTTCCTGGCTCATCCGTTCATTGCCGTGTCTGGCCACTGCATGAGTAATTTCATGGCCTAATACTACCGCCAATGCTGCTTCATTTTGAGTAACCGGTAACAAACCTGTGTAAACAACTACTTTTCCACCTGGCATACACCACGCATTTACCTCTTTGTTATCTACCAGGTTAAATTCCCATTTATATCCATTTAAAACTTCTCCTTTACCTTGCTTTGTATAATAATTTGTAATGGCCGTTGAAATACGAGAACCTATACGCCTAACCATTTCGGCATCCTTATTTGTACTGGTACTTACTACATTACTTTTAGATAAGAAATTCTGATATTCAGCTATAGCCATTTCTTGTAACTGGCTTTCTGGCAATAAACTTAGCTGATTTCTTCCTGTAACAGCATTTTTGCTACATGCCACAAAAAAGGTAATTGTAATTAGAAAAATAATTATTTTTTTCATTGTATGTGTTTTATCTCATTTAAACAATTGGCGTACCAATGTTTAAATGAGATTTTTATTTAAAATAAATTTATAAGAAATTTGGAGAAAAGGGGCTTGGTATATCAACTATTTGCGACGTGCCCTTCGTCTGTCTCTGCTTTTGAAAATAGGTACCCGGCTTTCATTACCCCTCAAAATTTTTACAATATTCTTTTGATGGGTAAGGATAATTAAAGCTGCTACCAATACTGCAAAAATTCGATAGATTACCACATCATCATTCCAAATCCACAATACACAAATGGGTAATGAGAGACCAGCTAAAATAGAACTCAGAGAAACATATCTAGTTAGAAATAATACTGATAGAAAAACACCCACACAACTAGCTGCTATAACCGGCTGAATAGCCAACATCATTCCAAATAAAGTTGCCACTCCTTTTCCGCCTTTAAATTGAGCAAAAATGGGAAAAATATGCCCCATCACTGCAGCAAGCCCTAAACCTACCATCAAATTTGTCCGGGCCCATTCATCATGCAAATAAGAGGGTAAAAAATAATACAATCCAACCGCTGCCATTCCTTTTAGAATATCAAATATCATTACTATAGTTCCATATTTTGAACCCAATACCCTGAATGTATTTGTAGCTCCCATATTACCACTACCATAATCCCTGATATCTATTCCGAAAAAATTTTTACTGACAATTAAGGCAGTAGGAATGGATCCAATAAAATAAGCTATAACTATTAAAAGTAATTCCTTCATTGTTTCTATAGTAAATTGAGTTTTACAAATATATTGAATAATCCTTTTAGCTAAGCATTTTTAATGTTAATGGCAAAGTTGAAATTATCTACTCTTTACAATTTAACAGCTGTTATAGCTATCCATTCGCCACTCTCCTCAGTTGTAATATATTGAAAGCCAACTTTTTTTATAGAATCCAGTATTATGACTTCATCATTTTTTAAAAAGCCACTTAAAAGTAAATGGCCGTTTATTTTACAAACCGAAGCAATAGACAAAAGATTAGCTGTGATTACATTTAAATTTATGTTAGCCAAAATAATATCATGCTTTTGAACGACAGGAATAGCATTATGTTGTTCGATTATAATGTTATTGCAATCGTTCTGCAGGATATTTTCGGTTGCATTGGTAATACTCCATTCATCATTGTCAATCGCCAATACTTCTGCAGCACCTAATTTTTCAGCCAAAATAGCTAGTATACCAGTACCAGTACCAAAATCTAATACACTTTTATCGTTAAAATCATGATTTTGCATTTGTTGTACCATTAAATAAGTAGTACTATGGTGCCCTGTACCAAAACTCATTTTGGGAGTGATAATTATTTCGTGTTGAACAGTTGGAATTGATTGATGAAACCCCG
>Ga0209512_1003051_pt1 | contig 16482 bp, 12 predicted proteins | sample frozenSSSSmetaG_FD_184142 | JGI IMG/M metagenome (GOLD analysis project Ga0209512, IMG submission 184142) | Glacier valley bacterial and archeal communities from Borup Fiord, Nunavut, Canada, to study Microbial Dark Matter (Phase II) -... | ecosystem: Environmental > Aquatic > Freshwater > Ice >... | reverse complement strand
TCCATCCCTTGTCAAAACGGGTCAGACTGAAGTGTTCGCCCACCAGCGACAAACCGTCGGCGCTTAATTCCGAAGCGAGAATTTCAATGGGCCGCTCCTGGTTTAAACCGTAAGCTTTCCAACAGATGTACATTTTTTTGTCGGTATCACGATACACAAACCCGTCGATGGCCTCCTTGCCCCAATCAACAATGATACCCTGGTCTGTAAATCCCTTCCGAAGATCTTTTGTCGTTGCTACACCGATACACGACACGCGGTCACCTTTACGTTTGGCCGTGTAATACACGTAGAAAGTTCCATCTTTAAAGTAAAGTTCCGGCGCCCAGAAACTGTCGGACGCCCACGCTGGCAGTTCGTTAAAAACTGAACCAATCTGTTTCCAGTTAACCAGATCGGACGATTCGTACAACGGGTAATTGGGCGCAAAATCAGAAGTTGTGCCTGCCGCATAATACATTTTACCAACGCGGATCACAGTCGGATCGGGAAAATCACCGGCGATCACCGGGTTGCGGTACTTTATTTTATCATTTCCGGGTTGTGCATGGACAACAACGGTCGAGATCATCAGGCAAATTGTGAATAGTAACGTGGTCCTTATCATTTTCATTAAATCAATCTATGGTAATTTAATACAGCGTTATTGCATCTGGTATATCCCTTGTGCTATTTAAACTTTACAGTTTTCCCGGTCTTAGCCGACTCCCTGGCTGCTGACAGAATTTTCACAACCATCAGATTGTTTTCCGGTGAATAGAGATCGTATTTGGTCATTTTGATTTTCCCGTTAATCACATCCGCAAAATAGCTGAACGGATCTTCGTAAACTGAGATATCCTCTGCCGTAACGCGTGTAGCCTGTTCAGATTTCATCGTGCTACTTCGCAGCCGCATGTCGTTTTTGTTTACAGCGACAATATAACCCGAATTGCCATAAATCTCCATGTCTTTCCGGCTGAATGGCCAGTTCCACGATGCCTGGATGATACATTGCGACTTCGCATAGCTCACAATAATGGTTGCATCGTCATCTACTTTTGGATAAATATCTGGTTTGATTTGCTGCGTAACGGCAGTTACAGAAACCGGTACTTCCCCTTTTTGCAGGTAGGTCATCAGGTTTGCACCGTAGCATCCGAAATCAATTAATGCACCCCCTCCATTTTGAACAGGATCGGTTAGCCAATCCAGAAAGTACTTGTCGCAGCCAATTTCCTTTGGTCCCTGGTGTCCGTCGTGGATAACGACCTTTTTAATTTTTCCAACAAAGTTACTGTCGTTAACCAGCTGAAATGATTTTGCAGTCGTCGGATACCACGAAGTCTCGTAATCGGTCAGCAAATGAATGTGGTATTTATCAGCCAGTTCAAGCATCTTTTGGGCATGTCCTACATTTGTAGCCAACGGTTTTTCAACCATCACGTGAATTCCCCGTGGTGCACAGGCTTCAACAACAGCCATATGTTCGTAAATAGAACCGAAAGCCACCACAGCATCGGGTTTTACACTGTCCAACATCTTAGTCAGGCTATTGTAAATCAGTTTCGGATCAAAACCAAATTTTTTCGAGCGAAGTTGTGCCAGTTCATTGTTCGTTTCGAAAACTCCGACCAACTGGAAATCGCCTTTATCCTTTCGTCCCAATATAAACGAGTTGTGTCCGTGCGTCACCCCGGCAATTGCGAGGCGAATTGGTTTTTTAACAGGAGTTTGCGCCTTCAGATTTGTAATTACGAGTAAAACAATAACGCCAGTCAGCAAGAATGTCTTCATGTTTTTCTTAAATAAATAGGGTGTAATTAATCAACAGTTATTCTTCAAAGGAACTGAATTTTGTATTCATTCGCATACGTTTTATGAATCATTCTTTCAGCTTTTTGTTCGAATGCCCTTTTGAATTGTACCGACCCGAATAAGATACAAATTATCAGCACCTACTGACCTTAAACCGGGGTTCAATTTTTTCAAAATCAATGGGGGTTGTTATAATGAAAATAAAGAATACTAAAACAAAATGCACAAAAAAAGAGGTTCATGATTGCTCACAAACCTCTTTACTAACTGTAGCGAGAGCGGGGCATGATCCCGCGACCTCGCGATTATGAATCGCGCGCTCTAACCAACTGAGCTACCTCGCCATTATTTCAAATCCTCTAATCACGACACTTCGGGAAGTTAACCCGTAATTTTCGTAGTTTGAGGCTGCAAAGATAATACGTTTCTGGTTTAAGGCAACCCCTATGTTTATTTTTTTGATTTTTGTTTGCCCATGAAGGGCAAAGTATTGGAAATCCTAAATAAATAGCTATTTTGCAACTGTTTATCAAACAACCATCATTTTACTGAATAAAGTTTAGTTACTTATGAAAGAGATCAGATTAGAGTTTTTCCTCAAAACTTCACCCGCTGTTTTGTTCAGCCGGATCAGTACACCTTCAGGATTGGCAGAATGGTTTGCTGATAATGTGAAAGAGGCGGGCAAAATCTTTACATTTATATGGGGGAGCTCCGAACAGAAAGCTGTTATTCTGACGATGATTCCAAATGAATCCATTACCTTCAGATGGCTGGATATGGGACCAGGATATGAATTCGGATTTAATATCCAGAAAGATGAACTCACCGGCGATGTTGCGCTCATAGTTACTGATAATGTCGATGATGACGACATTGACGATACCCGGAATCTTTGGAGTTCGCAGATTGCAAAACTGAAACAAATGATCGGCTCATAGATTAAACACTCCAAATTCCAAAAAAGGTTTAACTTTGCGTTCGTTTCAGAAAACCATTGCATGAAGCGACTACATCTGTATATTATTAAGAGTTTTATCGGACCTTTTTTTGTCACGCTCCTCATTTCCCTTTTTGTACTGTTGATGCAGTTCTTATGGGTTTACCTTGATGAGTTGGTTGGCAAAGGATTGGATTTCAATATAATACTTGAATTTATTCTTTATACAATGGCCATGTTGATGACCAACGCGTGGCCGCTGGCAATGCTTCTGGCATCAATAATGACTTTTGGTGATTTGGGTGAGAATAACGAACTATTGGCGATGAAAGCTGCCGGTATATCCCTTTACCGGATCATGCGACCTGTTATTATTCTAAGCATCCTTATGACCATCGGGTCGTTTTACTTCTATAACAACGTGATCCCAGTCTCCTATAAAAAGCTGATTGCCCTTATGTCAAGCATTCGGCAGTTGCGGCCGGAGATCATTGTGAAAGAGGGGATTTTCTCCAATGACATCGATAACTATTCCATAAAAGTAGGTAAGAAATCGGCCAATGGTGATATGCTTTATGATATCATGATCTACGATCATACCGATGACAAAGGGAACAACAATGTAACTGTTGCTGATTCTGGTACGATGAAAATTACGAAGGATAAAAAATATATGATTCTCAACCTTTTTTCTGGTGAGACACATGCAGAAATGCAACCACGCGACCGACAAAAATTGACTTACCCGTCCAGAACTGATAAATTTGAAAAGCAATCCATTTTTACTGTTTTAAAGGGGATGGAACTCGAACGAAGAGACGAAAGTGTATTTCGTAATGCAAACCGGGCACTGAATAATTCACAAATTGTCTATTTTGTTGATTCTTTGGGTAAAGCACTTGATAAACAAAGGACAGAGAATGCATTAACGATTACCTACCTGTCTCCATTAAGTACCAGTTTATTTAAAATTGCCCGAAAAGATACCTTTCCAACAGCAGCGCTAAAACTTGTCAGGTATTCTGATGTAGATTCTATTATGAATAAACTATCTGGTCCGGAAAGATCAAATATCATTAACGGGGCGCTCAATTCTGCACGAAATAATGCACGTGCCATTCAGCAATCGGATGAAATGATTACTGCAAGCGTTCGTCTTTTGAATCGATTTGGGATAGAGTGGCACAAAAAATACACTTTTGCCATCGCATGTCTTATATTTGTGCTAATTGGTGCTCCATTGGGCGCAATTATTCGAAAAGGAGGACTTGGAACACCGTTGGTAATTTCGGTTGTCCTGTTTATATTTTACTGGATAATTTCAACGACGGGCGAAAAAACCTCTCGCGAAAGTGTTTCCGCAATTTGGCAAGGCGTTTGGTTCTCAACATTTATTTTTCTTCCGATGGGACTCCTGCTTACTTACAAAGCGGCTAATGACTCAGTATTTTTTAATGTAAATACCTATATGGAATTCTTTAAGAAGATTCTAAAATTGATAAAAAAAGAGGATAAAGACAATCAAGATAAACTGTTACAATAATATAAGAATGAACGATATTAAACTGAATACCATTGATGAAGCTGTTGAAGATCTCCGCAATGGAAAACTAATTATAGTTGTTGACGACGAAGATCGTGAAAACGAAGGGGATTTTATTGCAGCCGCCGAAAAGATTACTCCAGAGATGGTCAACTTCATGGTAACTGAAGGACGCGGACTGATCTGTGTTCCGCTTACCGAAGAGCGTTGTGAGGAACTTGATCTGGGAATGATGGTTGGCACTAATACCTCTCTGCATGAAACCCCGTTTACTGTATCGGTCGATGCGGTAGGTGAAAATGTTTCCACTGGTATCTCAGCGCACGATCGGGCAGTTACTATCCAAAAGCTTGCCAATCCTGCCACACAACCAAATGAACTTGGCCGCCCGGGACATATTTTCCCGTTACGAGCCAGAAGCAGAGGTGTTCTGCGCAGGGCTGGGCATACAGAAGCAGCAGTTGATCTTGCCCGTTTGGCTGGTCTTGAACCTGCTGGCGTTCTTGTTGAGATTATGAACCAGGATGGCTCAATGGCACGACTTCCCGAATTGTTTCAAATTGCACAGAAATTTGGTTTGAAACTCGTCTCGATTGCTGATCTGATTGCCTATAAATTAAATAATGAGAGCCTTATCGAAAGAGGCGAAGAGGTACAATTGCCTACAGCCCACGGAAGCTTCCGGTTAATCCCATTTCTTCAGAAATCAAACGGAGTGGAGCATATCGCGCTAATAAAAGGGGAGTGGGAACCGGATGAAACTGTACTTGTACGGGTTCACTCTTCGTGTGCAACGGGTGATATCTTTGGTTCATTACGTTGCGAGTGTGGTGATCAGCTTCACAAAGCGATGGACCTCATCGAAAAAGAAGGAAAGGGCGTTATTGTGTATATTCAACAGGAAGGACGAGGTATTGGACTGATGAATAAGATTAAAGCCTACAAGCTTCAGGAACAAGGCATCGATACCGTTGATGCTAATATTCATCTTGGATTCGACCCTGACGAACGTGATTATGGTGTTGGAGCTCAAATTCTTTGTAGTTTGGGCATTCGCAAAATGCGGCTTTTAACCAATAATCCTGTGAAAAGGGTTGGATTGGAAGGTTATGGTTTGAAAGTGGTGGAATCCATCCCAATTGTAATCAAATCGAACCCCTTTAACGAGGTTTACATGAAGACAAAACGCGATAGGATGGGGCATTCTTTATAGAAGAGAAGGGAAGTTTGCTTTCCCGTATTTTATTGCTTATTCATCACATTATCAGGTATCAGAACCTTTCCTTATTGGATTTGTTATTGAATTGGATGAATGCTTCAATTGCATATCTCTACATTTTCGCTTTTCATGTAATAAATCGTTTTTAAAATTTGAATATGGTTGACAATATTGAATATGGCAGTGAGCTGAAAGAAGGGATTGATTATCACATGTCGAAAGACGGTTACAGAATCATGACAGAAAGCTTTCTGAAAAACAGGGGATACTGCTGTGGCAACGGCTGTAAAAACTGTCCTTACTTTCCAAAGGCGAACAAAGGCAACACAAACCTGCGTTAAATATCCCTGGTAAATAGCATGTAATTTTAAGAATCAAATCTTCAACCGATGATTGGTAAAGATCTGCGTATTGTCTTTATGGGCACTCCTGAATTTGCGGTCGCAAGTTTAAAAGCCCTTGTTGAAAATGGTTATAACGTTGTTGGAGTTGTAACAGCCCCCGACCGACCTTCAGGACGCGGGCAGAAGATGCACCAATCGGATGTTAAATTGTATGCAGTAAGCCAAGGATTGCCTGTACTTCAACCGGAAAAATTGAAAGATGAAAACTTTCTAGAAGCTTTAAAATCACTAAATCATGATATTCAAATAATCGTTGCATTCCGGATGCTTCCTGAAGTTGTTTGGAAAATGCCACCCATGGGAACTTTCAATTTGCATGGTTCGTTGCTCCCTCATTACCGCGGAGCAGCTCCGCTCAACTGGGCCATCATCAATGGTGATCAGGAAACCGGCGTAACCACGTTTCTTTTAAAACAAGAGATTGATACCGGCAATATTCTGTTTCAGGAAAAGATTCCAATCGGACCTGAGGAGACAATTGGCGAACTTCATGACGCACTCATGGACATCGGGGCAAATCTTGTTCTCAAAACGGTCGATGCATTAGCTGAAGGCAATATTTCGTCACTTGCCCAGAATAAACTGATCATTGATCCGGAAAGATTACACGCGCCGAAGATCTTTAAGGAGAATTGCATGATTGACTGGAATAAACCGGGAGTTATTATCAATAATCTGATAAGGGGATTAAGCCCTTACCCTGCTGCCTGGACCAACTTTCAAAGTTCAGTATCCGAAACAGGGGTGAAAATCTTTAAAGCATCATTTGAACCTACAGGTCACCAATGCACTTCGGGAGAGATTCAGAGTGACAATAAAAAATACTTCAAAATAGCCTGTGCAGATGGTTTTCTGCACATTCTCGATTTGCAGCTAGCGGGCAAGAAAAGACTTGGAATAGCGGAATTCCTTCGCGGTTTTTCGAATGCAAACAATTACAGGGCAGTTTAAAAACGGATAATGTGATAAAAATAAATGACCTAATACATTCGTCATCGGGAGATATAAGTTAGGGAAAAGAATTAAAAACGAACCCCAAATCCACGGAAGTTGTCACCTGACCTCGCCTTTACGCCCTCTATTTGCTCACTTTTTTCCTTAATGAGATTTGCTTTCCTGGTTTAAGGATATCACCTTGGTTTATTCTGTTTTTACGGTAAAGCGCGTTCAATCGAACGCCATACCATTGTGCTACTGACCACAGCGATTCTCCCTCTTTCAGAATGTGTACTTCGTTTCCACGAGGGGCACTTCCGCGTTTAGTCTGAAGATATACAATTGATCCAGCCTCCAGAACTGCTCCCTTTTCGACATCGTTGTATTTATAGATTTCCCAATTTTTCATCGAAAATTCAGCTGCAATCTGTTCGTACGTATCGCCCTCTTTAGCGAAAAATGCTTTGACATTGTTTCGCCGTTCAACATTCCTGTTCACATAAGGATTAATGGAGAAATTATCAATCCCGGCCCCACCCTTGTGTCTGCCAACCGATTTAGTGCCTGAACCCAATCTTTCGGGTCGAACGTAAGCTGTCGTGCTATTGTAATATTCATCAAGCTTATGAAGCTGAAATTCCTCTATAATTTTGATAAGCCTTTCGGGATATTGAGGATCTGTTGCATAACCAGCCTTCTTCAATCCATATGCCCATTTTCTGTAATCTGTTATTTTATAATCAAATAGAAACTGATAGCGCATTCCTCCCGTCAAAAACCTGGAATGATCTCTAAAAGATTCAATTGCTGTGTTATATTTTCTGAAACATTCATTGCGCGTCTCATCATCCTTTCGGATAGACGGTCCCGACCATGAACTGTTACATTTTATTCCAAAATGGTTATTCCCTTCACGTGCCAGTTCTGAATTTCCATTGCCAGATTCAAGACAAGCCTGCGCCATTGTAATACTGGCTGGGACATGGTATTCATTCATCTCCTGTATCGCCAACTTCGCAAAAATATCAATGTAATTCTGACGGGAATTCACATTTGCGTTTTGGCCAAATGATAAGATGACGAAACAGATATTCAAACCGATTAAAAGGTATATTTTAGATCTATAATGATGCATAAGCAATTAATCAAGTAGTAAAATTCAATTCAGCCTCAAAATTAAAAAAATCGGGCTGATTGTCATCAAAAAATAAACAATTGAAATATATTGTACATTTGAAGCCACTTAAACAACAGTTCATGAAAGAGATAACCCTTCAGATAAAATTCACAGAATACGAGGCTTCGACTCAATTATCAGAGAAAGATAATAGTCTGATAATGAAAGCTAGAGACGCTGCCAGAAACGCATATGCCCCTTACTCCGGTTTTCGTGTCGGAGCCGCAGTCTTGCTCGAAAACGGCGTCGTTGTAACTGGAAATAATCAGGAAAATGCTGCCTATCCATCAGGACTTTGTGCAGAAAGAACTGCATTGTTCTATGCCTCGGCCCAATATCCGAAAGTCCCGGTAGTTTCGATCGCTATCAGTACGATCAATCGCGCGGCAACCCCATCCGATATTGCGAAGCCTTGTGGTGCCTGCCGTCAGGTAATGGCCGAGTATGAGGATATAGCTGGCAAACCAATACAAATATTACTCGACAGTACGGACAGAATATTCGTTCTAAATGGCATTGACAACCTTCTCCCACTTAGGTTTAAAAAAGAGGATGTGAAATAGATATTAATCTATTTCACATCCAGCTTTGAAAAATCTTAATGGAGGATTACCTGTCAGTGTTCTATTCAACCTTAATTTCCGTTTGATTACCGATCCAAAGTCCCTGATCTGTAAATCCAGCTATTTCGACGATAAAAGTCGATTTAACACCGCCTGCCTTAAATGGAATTATTGCTTCCCCGTTTTCATCGGTGAAAAGAACCGGAATCCACTGCAATGTAGTCTTCAAATCATACTTTTCATTTCCTATAAATTCCGGTTTATATTGCTTTTGTAAACTCTCTTTTTGGCTGTCCACCGCGTCTTCTGTTTCATTAGTCTCTTTATCAGAGCCACCTCGTTTGGTCGTGATAACGATAACGCCTACTGAATTCAATGATGTATACCTCGACATATCAACCGGATTCGTGAAAATCTCAATATCGTCTACATCATGAATGTTAACTGATGAAAGAATTGATGCATCAGTGCCCATCTTTTGATTGTCAATAACAATCATCGCTCCATCCTGAAAATTAAATGAATTTTGACCTCTGAAAACGATTTTAGAACCACCCATTAATTCATAGGGTCTGATTGTCTTTATAATATCCAAGAGATTGGTTGCGGTGCTAAGATTCTTTTTCCAATAAGGCTCCCTAACCTTTTTCTCTCCACTTTTAACTTTAGAAGCAGGAATCGGTTTAAAATAGTCGGGATTTTCTTTAAAATAATTCGAAACATACAATTGTTCAAGTATCTTCCACTCATTGACAGATGTATTATTAAAACTGTTAGCAAGCTCATCCTTAAAGCTTTTATTTAATATTACATGATAATTTCCCTTGCCGGATCCGTCCGTAGCTGATGCAGAAAGGTTTTTCTTCTCAACTGATAGTGGTAAATTAATGACAAATTCGCCATGTTGGTCGCTGCGTGCATTAAATTGCTGAAGTGACGGACTTGTCAGGCTTACTAGTGCATTAGGTACCGGCAATTCCTTTGAATCGACAACCCTTCCCGTAACCCGTGTCGAACTCATCCTTATATTCTGTGTTTTTGTTGGATCTATTGCTGAAATCTGGTTCCAATCAAATCCTTTCATAGCATTTGCTGCCAGCATATAATCCACCAAAACCCGGTTCATTTTTTCGATTGGCTCAATAAATCCCGCTGGTCTGTCCAGTCCATAATTCAAGGAAGCTACATCTGAAACGGAACCTGGGAACGCGAACTTATCTGCCATGCTAACGGCAAATTCTGCTTTTACAGGCTTTCCATCCAAACCAGTGACTTTTAGTTTTATTTGCCCCTCTTCACTCTTTTTAAAACTACTTTTACTCGGGCTCAAACTAACGTTGACCCTCGGGTTCTTCCCAACATAAACCAATCGTTGACTAACCAATACACCAGTTTCAGTGAAAACAGCAATAGCCGCAATATCTGAACGGAAGTTTTCGAGCGGAACACTAAGTACGCCTGCTTGCTCAAGTTCGAAATCACTTGCCCAAATCATCTCACCATTGCCAACAGCAACAATCACAAACTTTGATAATTCAGATTTGGGTGATCTGCCAAGTAGCAGAGAGAGATTTTTCCCGTCATTCTTTTTAACGGTGATGCTCATGCTTCCCAGTGTTTGAGAAGGCAAAAGGGTTTCCTGATTATTCCCGATATCGCTGGTAATTTTAAATGTCAGCTTTTTATTATCAATATTTAGCAAACTAAAAACTCCAAGACCTGGCTGGATCGTTGCGGTCACAGCTAATTGTTTTCCCTGTTCATCAAGTACATCAGCTTTTAGACTGATAGGTCTTCCTAGTTGATCCTTAGCTTCAAAAACCACCATTTGCGGGATTCCTGGCACCAACTTGCCTCCATCGGGAAAGAAAGTAATGTTGATCCGCTCAGATGCTAATGGAATTTTAGTCACAAAATTTAGTCTGTCATTGCCCGATGTAATATCAACTGAAACCATCACTGGACTTTCGTTTTTCGCGGAAGGTGTTAAAAAGACAACTTCTCCTGTACCAGTTGTCCCCGTCTTCCCTTTCCCAGACAATAACTCCCTATCTTCTTTGATAATCTGGTAATCAAACTTTTTACCCGGTAACATCTTTCCGTTAAAATCCTTTAAACTAAAGACTGCACTTTCTTTTCGCTCTGGTGCGAAAAAAGTTTTTGCGTATTCCAGATGGGGAATCATGTCAAGACGCTCAGGCCTCGAAATGAAAATCTCCTTCCTGAATACAGTCTGAATACCAACACTCTCCATTTCTGGTGTATAGGCAATTAGGTGGTAAATATCACTTTGCAGATCGGCAGGCGTCGAAAAGCTGCAATCGACAACACCATTTTTAAGTGGATATTTACCCTCAGCTATAACTAATCCTTTATTATCCGTTAGCTGAACAGACAATTCAAGGCTATTTAGCGACAATATATGAGTCATTGCATCTGTAACATACGCCTTCATCCAGATCGTTTCACCAGGACGATAAAGCGTTTTGTCAGTCTGCAAAACAATTGCCTGATCAACCTTTTGCGTTCGGTATAAAAGCAGATTTGTTTTTAACCTTGTTATAAAATCATTCTCCTGACTAAAAATAAATGAGGATGAAGAAATCAGAAGAATTGTAAGCGTCAATCTTTTAAAATTAGTTTTCATAAGCATCGCTATTAGTTTATTTTTTTTCGATTTTCGAATTACTATTGCTTGTACCCTCTTCTGTTGTTCCGATTTCCCGGAGGGCCTTACTCAAATCATCATCGGGTTTGATCACATTGTAGTTTCCCCAAAACTCAGGATCGTACGGCCCAATAATATCTGCGAAAATATCATCTGCTCTGAAAAGTCCCTCAGGACCAAATCTTGCTTTGTGAGGAAATGTATATTGTTGTGTCACAAGAATATCTGAAATACTGCGATATTCCGCTTTAAAATTTTCCTTGTTTTGCTTTACTTTAAATAAAACATCGGTGCGAGCTGAATAAAACTGCCAGCGCCCATCAACCATTCTGTAGTTCACCGAATACTCCGCACCTTCGGGTCGGGTAGTAAAACCGTGAGGTTCTTTCTTTATAAAGGTATCTCCATTCATTTTGAGGCTCTTTTTGTCAAGTCCAAATTCGGCATTCACAAGGGCATAGCTATCTGCATCGATTAATATCTTGCCATAATAGCACGGGAAATCCACATCTTCCTTCCTGGAAAACTTAATTACCCAGGTTACGCGGCCATTGTACATTTCGGGTTGTTCAAATCTATAATAATAGATATTTTCAAACTGGGGATCGAGAAAAGACTCTGGATTTCGGACAATATCCAACGTGGTGATATACCAGGGACCTCCCTGAATCTTGAGACTGATATCCTTAAAGGTTTTGCCAAAATTACTCTTTCTTCCTTTCAGAAATCTGACCCTGTCACTTCCTCCTGATGTGTAGGGGCTTTTCATCATCTCCATGATTGCTTCCCAAACTCCAATATATTGATCGTCACGTTTGATTGTTTCACGATAAAAAGTGATCATCAACTGAGTGGTTAATTCGTAATTCTTGTCAATATTATTTCTGAAATTTCTTAGTACTTCAGACACATCGACCGGTTTTACTTTTATTTCACGTAAATGAATTGTCATTGGCTCCAGCTTTATTTTTGGATTCTCTTTCAACTCATTTTGAGATAATTCACGAGTTTGAAATCCCATACATCGAACTGAAACTGGTTTATCCCGAAACTGCCACGGAATTATGAAATCGAAGCGGCCATCCATATTGGTCATTGTGCCGATACTTTCACCAGCAATCGTAAGTGAAGCATAGGGAATTGGATCATCATCTTTCCCTTCAACGATTATTCCAGAAAGCTTAATTGGACTGATATCTTTCAATGTGATAATTACCTGATTATCTATTACCTCTATTTTGTATTCATCTGCTGGAAGCAATTTTCGAAGCAAGTCTTCAAGCATTACGTTGAGTAATTGAACCGATTTTATCTCCTTTGGAAGAATGTCGGGGTTGTATGAGAAAAACAGATCGTTGTCGTTGACTATTTTTTCGATAATATGCTCCACGGTGGCAGAATCGATCTGGCAACTTATGCGCCGCTCAAGTAACGACATACTCTCCTGAGCCGGCAATTTATAGCATAGCAAAAGAATCAACGAAAGGGCAATACATGATTTGAAAAGCGGCATGAGTTAGTAATTATTCTGTATGGTTACGAAAATAATACTTCCTGACGAAATTATCATATAAATATCATTTTAGTTCAATTCATCCAACAAAAATTTGCTGAAGACGGATTAATTATAAAGATTTACCCCGGTAATCAACCGGGGTAAATCTAACAAGGAAAACGTGCTTAAACTAAAACTACTTTATATCTTTTATAAGGTCGATCTTTTAATCGTCCTGTTACTTCCCAACTCTGGCAAATGTAATTTGATCGCCTTCTCTGTCCACTTTAAGCTGATGAGTACGCGCTAATACATCAATGATATAATCAAGTTTCTGATTTGCAAAATTAGCCGTATAGGGTATCCTGCCAATTTCCGGATTCTCAATTTTTATTTTTACATGGTAAGTATTTTCGAGAATTGAAAATGCTTCTCTAAGTGGTGTTCGTTGAAAAATGATCTCTTTGGTAATCCAAGCGGAATAATTGGACGTAACGATTACATCATGACCCATCTTGCCGTTTGCAACATTTAACCATCCACGTTCTCCGGCAGGTAATATGGCAGATTTAACAGTTGAATTTCCTTCTGCGAGTTGGGTAAGTTTAACTTTCCCTGTTTTGACATTTACTTCCACCAATCCTGCTTCCGGATATGCCGATACATTAAATGAGGTTCCAAGCACTTCTACAGATACGTTCGCCGTCTCAATAATAAAAGGGTGCAAGGTATCCCTTGTAACTTCAAAAAAGGCTTCACCAGAAAGCTTAACTTTGCGAATAGCAACAGCAAAATGCTCCGGGTATTCAATTCTCGTGCTTGCATTCATTTTCACAGTAGAACCGTCGGGCAAGGTAATTACTGTGAAATTCGCAGGATGCGCTTCCGTATTGGCAACAGCCATTAATGCAGGCGTATCAATAATTTTTTCAGGTGATTTTATGACCTTAAAGGTAGCGAAACCTATTCCCAATACAACCACAATCATGGCAGCATATTTAAAAAACTGAGTATTAAATATCCTTATTTTTATTTTTTCATCAGGGTTACTTATCTCTTTTTGAATATTGAGCCATGCCTGATCCGGATTGGCGGCTGAATTGCTAAAGCTTGTACCTGCCACTTCCCAAACTGCAGTAAAATCATCCATCTCTTCTGCATCCTGGCGTGAGACATCCGAAATTTCGGATTCTCCGTTTAGGAAGGCAGCCCATCGGGCCTCTTTTTCGGGTGGTATGATGTGATTCGGTTTCATGCTACTACGTTTTTCTAAAAGACAATTATTTAACTATTTACCCTTAACAGTGAATAAAAAAAACATCACAAGGTTTTTATATTCTTTTAATGATTCCCTCAATTGCTTCAACGCCAATGTCATTTGCGTTTCAACAGTTTTTATCGAGATATTTAGACGATCGGCTATTTCGCGATATTTTAATCCTTCCTCACGTGCCAGCCGAAAGATTTCCTGACGCTTTTCTGGAAGTGAGGCTATAGCTGCTTCAATTTTCGTCATTAACCCAAATTCGAGAAAGAACTCGCTGTATTCACTCCTGTCAGCTTCATTTCTGATTACCAGAGACTGATATCCTGTCTTGATCTTCTCATGCTCTATATAATTGATGCAATTATTTTTGACTGACCGAAAAAGATAATTTTGCAGTGAAGATGTGATCATTATTTCCTTTCTTTTGTGCCAAAGACGAAGAAAAACATCTTGAACAATACTTTCAGAATCAGGCAAATTTCCGAGAAACCGAAAGGCATAAGCAGTCATTGGACGGTAATACTCGCGAAAGACCATTTCGTACGCGCTGTTATCATCCCTTTTTATTGCTTCAAAAATCTGATTGTCGCTGCCTGTCAACATTCGGTAAAATTAGAAGGTACAATATAAAACCTTGACAGCTAAAATGCAATATACCCCTAAGCATTTCTTTGAAAAAATGTAAAAATTTACTGAAAAAATCTTCTTGCGTACACATACATCAGATAATCAGCAAATACAACAGTTAACACTTTTTGATAAAAACATTTTGGAAAAAAGAATTTTGGACTATCTTTGTGCCGCGCTGTAAAAAGCAGGTCTACATGCCCGGGTGGCGGAATTGGTAGACGCGCTGGACTCAAAATCCAGTGATAGCAATGTCGTGCGGGTTCGATTCCCGCCCCGGGTACTTCAAAACCGTTTAACTAGTTGATAGTTAAGCGGTTTTCTTGTTTCTGGGAGGGAGTTAAAGAGAGAGAGCGGGGATTGTCTCTTTTTTTGTCTTGGATATTTCAACACGATAAACCATTAGTTATCAGGTGAATATGCGGAATTATCTGCCTGGTTTTGGTCCTCACGGATCTTCTTTGCCGGAGGCCAGCCTTGGTGCTCTTTATCCAATATCGTCTCCACTCTCGAAATAAAAAGGGCTTCCTTATTAACCCCGGCCAAACCATAAGACCCAACATTGAAATTATAATAATGTATCTCAGGTTTTAACTGCTCACAGGTGGCGCGGTAATTAGCCCACAATTCTTGGTACTGAAAAGTTTTGAGACCGGTAGTCAATATAGCTACAATGGAAGATATAATAACAACAACAATCTGAAGATCGAATTTCTCCCAATCAATTGCGGCTAAAACAGGTGTTAATGCAGAAAGAATGATCAATACCCATTGAAAATTTCTGTATTTCTTCTGGTTCCGGACTGACGATTTCTCGTAAAAATTTAACTGATCATAGTACCTTTTTTCAAGATACTCTTTAAAGGTTTCTGAATCCATTGTTGTTTTGCATTTATTATTTATGCCGCAACCTAACTGCAAAAGTCAATTTATAGCTCATAGAAATTGGTCTGTTATTTTCACAGTATAATTAAAAAAGGATTAGTTCATATTTCTTCCACATGTTTTAACGGATGTGTATTTTGATATAACCTTATGAAACACTTAAAAAATACATATGACATTAATCCAGTATTGTTTGAAACTCATATAATCTGAGCAATTTCAAAATGCATTCCATCATTTCTTTGAAAATGTCCTCCCCAATAAAAACCCAGGCTATTGGCAATTGGGACCAACTCTCTGACAGAACCTTTCTGTCCTCTTAGTGCTGGAATTACACCGAGCCCGTTCCAGGGCACATTAATATCAATAGCCACACCGAATGCATGATTGCTAAGGCTTGTAGAGCTTCCACGAATGAGACGGGGATTAAATGATCCATCAAATGATAAGATTAACGGCAACAAACCGGCTTTTTCCCATTCATCAAAAAGTTTCTGAAATTGGGATACTACTTTTTTATGAACCGATATTTTATTTGTATGATAAGGCGGAAGCCCTTTTATCTGCGGTATTTCGATGGTAACAAGATTTAAAGCCTGCCAGCCATTGGTTATATTGATTGAACTTTTATCTCCCTTAATTGTAAATTCAATTTTACCAAACGTAGCTTGTAATTGTGATTGTGTCAGCGGTTTGAAATTTGGTGGTGCCGGCCATCCTGAACTGTTTTCATCCATATTGGCCGGATGATCATTTACTAATTGGAAACCAAACTGCATGGCTTTTAAATAAGTTGCATTGTCAATAAAACCATTTGCAACAAGGCCATTTTTTGTTTGAAAATCAATACTTGCTTTGAAGGTTTTGTCTCCAAAATCGCCATCAGCCCTGACTTCAGAGTAACCTTGTCCATTTAAAAAAAACTGCCATTTTTTTACTTCTATTCCTTTATCACCTTTTG
>Ga0209512_1003050_pt1 | contig 16485 bp, 13 predicted proteins | sample frozenSSSSmetaG_FD_184142 | JGI IMG/M metagenome (GOLD analysis project Ga0209512, IMG submission 184142) | Glacier valley bacterial and archeal communities from Borup Fiord, Nunavut, Canada, to study Microbial Dark Matter (Phase II) -... | ecosystem: Environmental > Aquatic > Freshwater > Ice >... | reverse complement strand
AAAGCGGCAGTTGGACGTGTGAATCCACGTGAAGTGGTTCAACTAAAGGTTGCGTTAAATGCAATCGGACCTGTTAAAGAGTTGTGTGCAGCCTCCGGAAATGGAGTATTGGTCCGTCTTGCAGAACAGTTAAATTTATGCCAGACCATCAAAGACCGGATTGAGCATGAGATGCAGAACAGTTAAATTTATGCCAGACCATCAAAGACCGGATTGAGCATGAGATTTTCCCTGATCCACCTATGATGATTGTTAAAGGGCATGTGATTGCGAAGGGTGTTTCGGCTGAACTGGACGAACTGCGTGATCTTGCCTTTTCTGGTAAGGATTACCTTCAGAAAATGCAGGAACGTGAGATTCTTGCCACAGGAATAACTTCACTCAAAATTGCATTCAACAATGTCTTTGGATACTACATCGAAGTCAGGAATATGCATAAGGATAAAGTTCCTGAGACCTGGATTCGCAAACAAACACTCGTTAGTGCCGAGCGATATATTACTGAAGAACTAAAGAATTACGAGTCAAAAATTTTAGGCGCGGAAGAGAAGATCCTCGCGATTGAAATCCGCTTGTTTGGAGAGCTTGTTTCTGCGCTGACGGAATACATTCAGGCCATCCAGTTGAATGCATCGGTGCTGGCTCAGATCGATTGTTTGCTCTCGTTTGCTACGATTGCGCAGCAGAATAAATACAATCGGCCTGAAATTAATGAATCACAAGTAATAGATATTAAGGACGGCCGGCATCCGGTGATTGAACGGGCGCTTCCGATCGGTGAAAAATACATCACCAACGATGTTTACCTCGACAACGAAGAGCAGCAGATCATCATTATTACGGGGCCCAATATGGCTGGTAAATCGGCTTTGTTGCGACAAACAGCATTGATAGTACTGATGGCCCAGATGGGTTCCTTTGTTCCCGCAGAAGCAGCTAAAATTGGATATGTTGATAAGATTTTCACGCGCGTGGGAGCCTCAGATAATATCTCGCTTGGAGAATCAACCTTTATGGTTGAAATGAACGAAGCTGCGAGTATCCTGAATAATATGTCGGACCGAAGTCTAATTTTACTCGATGAGTTAGGTCGTGGAACAAGTACCTACGACGGTATTTCAATTGCATGGTCGATTGTGGAATATATTCACGAGCATCCAAAAGGACGTGCTAAAACCCTCTTTGCTACCCATTACCACGAGTTGAATGAGATGGAAAAATCGTTCAGCAGGGTACGCAATTATAATGTCACGGTTAAGGAGGTTGGAAATAAAGTGATCTTCCTCCGAAAGTTAGTTCCAGGTGGCAGTAACCATAGTTTTGGGATTCATGTGGCACAAATGGCAGGGATGCCAAAGAGCGTCGTAAATCGTGCAACCGAAATCCTGAAGCAGCTTGAAAAAGCGAATCGCAAAGAGCTTCCAGCCAAAAGGGTAAAAGACCTCGCAGAAATGCGTGAAGGTTTTCAGTTGAGTTTCTTCCAGCTCGACGATCCGGTTCTCAAACAAATCCGCGACGAAATCAAGAATCTTGATGTGAATAACCTCACCCCCATGGAGGCGCTTAATAAGCTGAATGAGATTCAGAAAATTATTGGAAAATAAGTAGAAAATATATTTGTAGAGATAAGGCATACCTTTTCTCTACAAATTTCTCCAATTATTTCTTTCTAAATTACACGGGCAACTTCGCCATGGATATGGAAATCCAATCCGCTTTTCTGTACGGCATCGGTTACTTTTACCGGGACATATCTGTTGATGGCGTGAAGCATTCCCCATGTGAAAGAACTTGCCCATACGATGGCAATCAACAGTGCAACCAATTCTTTAAATATCAGTTCGATTCCGCCGCCATAAAGCAGTCCATTCGGCGTACTGGGATTTATCACGTTAGACGCAAATAATCCCAGCAGAACTGTTCCGAAAACACCGCCTACTCCATGAACTCCCCAAACGTCAAGGGCATCGTCCCATTTCATCCGGTTTTTAAAAGAAACTGCCATATAGCAAACCATTCCTGACATTGTCCCGATCATGGCCGCAGAACCTACTGTGACATAGCCAGCTGCAGGTGTGATCGTTGCAAGACCAGCCACAGCTCCGGTCATCAGTCCTATCAGGGTTGGTTTCTTTTTTCCTCTGTTCCAGTCGATCATCAACCAGGTAATTGCTGCAAATGAAGCTGATATATCGGTATTAATAAAAGCTGCGACAGTAATGTCATTCATATCGAGTTCGCTACCTGCATTAAATCCGTACCAGCCAAACCACAACAGCGTCGTTCCGATGGCTACAAGCGGGATATTATTGGGTTCATGTTCGCTCCCTTTTCTTTTCCCGACATATATTGTGGCCACCAAAGCAGCAAATCCGGCTGTCGCGTGGACAACTATCCCTCCTGCAAAATCAAGGACCCCCCATTGCTGAAGAATTCCACCACCCCAAACCATGTGAACAAAAGGATAATAAACAAGTATCTGCCAGAAAATAAGAAAGACGACATACGATTTAAAAGTGACACGATTGATGAAGGCACCTGTGATCAATGCCGGAGTAATAATCGCAAACATCATCTGATAAGCAAAGAAAACGTATTCTGGAAAAGCTTTGCCCGGCATAATAGTCTTGGGTGTTATCCCATGAAGAAATGCTTTGTCAAGGTTTCCAATGATGCCCCAAAGATCTGTGCCGCCAGCTAAGGTCCCACTAAAACAAAGTGAATAACCGAAACTAAACCATAGTACAGTGGTCAATCCCAGCGAAACAAAACTCTGCATCATGATGTTGAGGATGTTTTTTTTGTTACCCAGTCCCCCATAGAAAAATGCCAGTCCAGGAGTCATCAGCATGACCAGACTTGTCGCCAATACCATAAATGTTGTAACCCCTTTGTCGATCATTTATTTTAAAAGTTTAGTTTTTTTGATTTTGTCGTGCAAAAGTATAAATTTTAAAAGTTTAGTTTTTTGATTTTGTCGTGCAAAAGTATAAAAAATGATATTGGTCATGTTTTAATAAGGGTATTTAGAATGAATATATGCTTACAGATTGAAAGTAGTATGCTTGAGATGGGGGTTAAGAGCAAAAAGATGATATTAATTCAATAAATCGGAAAATTTTCAATTAGTAGATGGGAAAGGAAATAATTTGAAAGGCATGAGTGTTGCTTTTAAATTTTTATTTTTAATTTTTTTGAAACAATTTTAAAGATAAACAGTTAAATTTGGTATAAATAATCCTTAAAACTAATTTATTATGGGAATGGTTAAAGAGTTCAAAGAATTTGCCATGCGCGGAAACGTGATGGATATGGCGGTGGGTATTATCATTGGTGGAGCATTTGGGAAGATTATCTCCTCTTTTGTGGCTGATGTGTTAATGCCTCCAATCGGGGTATTGCTTGGTGGGACAGATTTTACCGGCCTTAAGATTATTCTTAAGGATAAAGTGATGGAGGCTGACAAGGTTATTGCAGAAGCTGTCACCATCAATTATGGCAATTTTATTCAGGTAACCATCGATTTTCTGATTATCGCTTTTGCCATTTTTATGATGATTAAAATGATGAATTCAATGAATAAGAAGAAGGTTCCTGCTCCTGCCGCACCTGCACCTCCACCTGAACCCTCAAACGAAGAAAAATTATTGATGGAAATAAGAGATTTGTTAAAAAGACAATAAATTATTTCTGGCAAAATAAATAAAGGCTGTCCCAAAATCCGGGACAGCCTTTATTTTTGCTATACATTGAAAATCAAGTATTATTTCTGATGAAAAGTCTCAGATACAAATCCCAAAACGATAGGCAAAGCTTTGCGCCAGTAAGTCCAGTTATGTGCACCGTCACGAACTCTAAATTCGTGGGGAATCTCCTTTTTGCGCATAGCGATGTGAACCAGTGAGTTTCCTTCGTAAAGAAAATCATCATCCCCGCAGTCGATGTACCAGCGTACCGCCTTCTTTTGATCATCAGGTATTTGGTTGATCAGGTTCAGCGCATTATGCTTTTCGAAATAGGCTTTAATCTGCGCTTCATCTGTAATTTTTGGATCACTTTTACTCATGCGGGACTTGGCCTCCTCAATGCTCAATGGACCAATATAGGCACTTAATGGACAGGCAGATGAGAATAGCTCTGGATGATGTAACGCATACATAAAGGTTCCACCTCCGCCCATTGACAGACCAGCTACTGCGCGATAGCGCTTTTCTGCTTTTATCCGGTAAGTTTTTTCAATTGTGGGTAGAAACTCCTGGAAAAAGAAGTCTTCGTAATTCCAGTCACCTCCAATACTGTTGAAGTATCCCATTCTGCCCGTATCGCCATCGGGCATTACAATAATCATTGCAGTGGCTGTTCCATCCTGAATTGCTTTATCTGCAATTCGTTGAACCTCTCCGAATTGTACCCAGCCCGTATGATTGTCGGTGGCTCCGTGCAAAAGATAGAGCACGGGATAACTTCGTTGCGATGTTTCGTAACCGTCTGGCAGATAGATAGCATATTTCCGGTCGCTTTTCAGAATTTTACTGGTAATTGTGAGGTTGTCGGATACTTTACTTGTTTGGGCTGAAGTCAACAGCGAGAAACAAATAAAGATCGACGAAAATAGAAATACTTTCTTCATAATTAATTTGTTTGCAGTTTTTAATGTGATTCAATAACTATTGTAAATATATTAAATGATAATCAGATATCGGTTTATTGTGATGATTAAGGCGTGAATCCTTTCCATTTTTCTGCAACCGTTTGTGGCTGAGGTATAAATTCAAATTTAAGTGGATCTTCTTCAAACTGTTTATAGATGGATTTCCCAGGTTGGATGCCAAATTGAAGGTATATTTCCGGTCTTTTTACAACCAATTCACAATCAAGATAATTCAGGTTTTTTTGCCATTCAATGGCCCCATTCTCCGAAATAACCGGAAACCATGCCAGGCCTTTATGCCTGCGTACTGCTTCATATTCAAATCCGTATTCACGGTCGCACCATGCTCCAAAAGTCAGTGGCTGCTCCTGATCAGCGCTTATCGTGGCGTGTGCCCAGAAGGGAGGAACAATCACGACATCACTCGGATGAGCTATAACTGCAAAACACCGCCCCGGTTGATCTTCGGCAGTCTCCTGCATGTATATGATAGCCTTCCCCGACCAGATTTCGTAAACTTCGGGCGTCGACCAGCCTGAAAGAGGCGATATTTTGTGAATATGCCCCTGACTTCTAACAGGCTCATCACCCAACCTGCCAGCTGCATATGTCACCGCACCATAGAGTAAATGATGTTGCTCTAGTTGGAGGAGGTGTTCGATTTTTCCTACATCCATCGCAATGGCATAAACCGGATCAGGACCTGAACATTGTGGGTCGCGCAAGCTTTTTCGAATTGAATCGAGCCTGCGGTTTTCGACAACAGGGCCAAAAACATTTGCCCCGTATTCGAAACCCATTGGCTGGGTTGTTGGATTGATATCAAATCCGGGATGGAATTTCATATCTCCTTTATTGTCTGATGAATAATTTTATTGTCCAACTTCTTATTTCTGTTTTTTCCTTACGTCAATTCTTGCCTGTGACATCCTTTCTCGCAAACCACCTTCATTTAGAAATTCCTTTTCAAGTGTTTTAATCTGCCTTGAAAGTAAATAGGAGGTAAGATTGATTAATCCAATTATTTAAAACCTCACATATCCTTTTAATGTACCGCACTTTTGGCCTTCACCAGCTCCGAATGGGCGAATGGTGTAGGCTCCAACCTTGGCGGGAACAATAAACACTTCGGCATAATTGACGACAAAAGGTTCAAATGCATTCAAGGGGCTTTCGACGATCACTTCATCACCTTCAACCAGGCAAATCACATGAACACCGCCGTTGGTGTGATGTTCCACCTTTTTTGTGAACCAATGTCTGCGCGTTTCAATAAACTCGCGTTCATGCAACCCGGTGCTTTCCTCCACCCAGCCATCGCCTTCAGCAACTATATGAACATTGTTAATCAGATTCTCTTTCGTCCATTTTGTCTTCCGATCCCACTGAATATTGGGTTTGCCGTGCTCAATATTGATAGGTCGCGGTTTGCCATCCATCCCCAATCGTCCCCAGTCCCAAAGTTTGAAGGTGAAAATGTAGGGTGTTGCACTAATTTCGAGGACCATACTGTTTTTGCCGGAGCAGTGAACTGTCCCTGCAGGAATCAGCACATGGTCATGCTTTTTCATTGGCCAGGTCTGCACATGTTTTTCGGCGTCGAATGGTTTTCCACCCGCCTGGGCTTCTTCCAGATCAGCCAGCATTGCTTCTGGATTTACATCTTCGCGCAAACCAATGTAAACAATCGCATCTTCTTCGGTATCCATCATGTAATAGCTTTCATCCTGCGTGTAATGCATCCCGAATTTTTCCTGGATATATTCGGTGAGCGGATGAACCTGCAAACTTAAGTGGCCACCTTCCATTGTATCCAGAAAATCGAATCGGATCGGGAATTCATCGCCAAAACGTCCATGAACCGGATCGCCAAGCAACTCACGTGGATGGCTGAATACCAGGTTGATTGAAGGAATTTCGATAATGTCTTCACCAAATTTCAGCAAAAGACTGTTTTCTTCGGGAACACAGTTGAAACACCATGCGTAATTAGGAGCCGATGCATCAAGATTGCAAACCTCTTTCATCCACTGACCACCCCAGGGCCCCGGATCGAAAAACGGAACCACACTGAACGGACGATTGATTGCAATTTCCATGCCTTCAAGAATCGCCTTTCCTTCAACCATTTTAGGCTGACCAATCTTATTCGTATCAAGCAGAAAATCCCATTTGTCAAACAGTGTCTTTTTCAGTCGGTCGCAAACACGCCAGTCCACAAAATATCCTTGTTTATAGAGTAACATCCAATCGGTGGTATCCCGGTTTTTTACTCCCAGGTTGTCAACCAGGTGTTGGCGCATCCGCAACTGAATCTCCCAACGTGCCATATCGGCATACACGAGCAAATCAGGTTTTGGACAAAGTAGTGCAGCACCATAACCATATATCACGATCACACCTTCTTCTGCCGATTCAATTTCAGACTGAATTGCAGAAACTTTATCCGTATCGAAAAAGAAATTCAGCGTCAATCTTGTTAGAAAACCAAAAATACGATCGTCGGTTACATCCTGAAATACAATATTTTCGATCTCTTTTTCAGGAAGCATAAAATCTTCTGCCAGTATAAACCGGGAATGATTCAAACCATTCTTCAGATTGGCAATTAATTCTTCGTGGATTACACCCTGATAAGTTTCAATAACCACGATTTTTTTCTTTCCTCCAAGAGATGATATCTCCTTGTTTAAACGGGTATAAATGGCTTCCCAACCATTTACAACCCTGTACTTATCATTTTTGACTTCAACAACCGGGAGGTTATCGAATTTTGATGGCTTATTTAAATATTTCATTTTCAATTTATTTATATTACCACATAGACACATAGATCACAATGAAGTTCCCTATGTTTTCTATGTGACTATGTGGTTAATTTTTCACATGTCGATGAATGTACCAAATAATCCGCTCCATAAAGAGCGGCTGAATCAGGGAATCTTGCCTCAATCAACTTCACTTTTCCCCATGGTGTCCATGCAAATTTATTAACATTTTCCTGAAGAATGGGAAAAAATGCAGATGCGCTTTTCATTATTCCGCCGCTTAGTATAATTATTTCCGGGTCGAAAGCATGAATCATCGTGATTATTCCTGCAGACCATGCCGACAAACAGTGAGCAAGTACCTCTTTAGCAACAAAATCGCTATTTTCCGCATGATGGAAAAGCGATTTGAAATCGAGGACTTTCTCATCTCTTAAGGCACTATTCTTAAATTTTGGATGCTCATTCAACAAAGAGGGCAAACGCCAGGTGGATGCTTCGGCTTCAACACACCCTTTCCCTCCGCATGTACAGACAGAACCTTTGTGATTGACTACAAAATGACCCCCAAGGTTTCCTGCCTGAAAATGTTTACCAATCAGCAATTCTCCGTTAATTAAAACAGCCGATCCGATTCCGGTTCCCATGGTAACCATCACCAGATCAGAATATCCTTTTCCAGCTCCGCATTGCCATTCACCCAGCAAAGCCATTCTTGCATCGTTCATCGCATAAAGCGGCCAGTTCCATTTCTCCATAGCCCAACCAACCAGATCCGTATCAGGACCATCATCATACTTTTGATTGGTCGAGAGAATCCGGTTCTTTGATGAGTCGACCAACCCTGCAAAAGATAATCCAATACCCAGAACATCTGCGGCTGACAGTTGATTTGCATGAAGTAATATCCCGATGACTTTTTCCAACTCTGGAAGCTGTGGTTTCAATCCGGATGCAGATTGCGCTTTGATTTCTGTCCGGTCAATCAATTGACCGTTTTTCAATAAACCTATTTTTATAATCGTTCCGCCTAAATCGATTGCAATGGTGTGTTTCATATTTTCTGTTTTTATTTTGAGATGCAATATTGTAGAGACGCACGGCCGTGCCTCTCTACAATTATCGGCTAAATTCCTTTTCCAGTTCTTCCAAAGTCTTTCCTTTGGTTTCCGGAACATACCACCAGACATATAGTAGATTTGCAAGACAAATTATAGCAAAAATCAGAAATGTAATCCCCCCACTCAATTTTTCGAGCATGATGGGGAATGTGATGGTAACGATGGCACAGGCTATCCATAGCGATACTATTGCAACCGACATTCCTTTGCTGCGCAGCCGGTTGGGGAATAATTCGGCCGTCACCACCCAAAGCGCAGGCCCCAAAGAGGCTGCAAAAAAAGCAATGTATCCGAGAATAAATGCAAGCACCATAATACCAGACGTTTGCTTTGTGAAAAATAATACCGACAGTCCGGCAAGCATCAGCATCATACCAGTTGACCCAAACAAAATCAAAAGCTTTCGGCCAAACCGATCGATCAGAACCATGGCAACTAAAGTGAAAATCAGGTTTATGCCACCGATAGCAATTGTCTGTAATAAGGCCGGACCATTCGACTGACCAACATTTGCAAAAATTTTAGGTGCATAATACATAATGGTATTGATTCCGGTAATCTGCTGAAAAATTGCGAGAATAATTCCAATAAACAGAAGCGGTTTGATTTTTGGTGCCAGCAAATCGCGGTATGTTGATTCTTCCTGATTTTTTAAGGTTTGTTGAATTTCCTTTAATTCGATATGAGCAAACTTTTCTCCGGAAGTTCTTATCAGCACCTTCAATGCTTCTTCGTTTTGATTACGGGCAACCAGCCAACGCGGGCTTTCAGGGACCATAAACAGACTAAAAAACAGTAGTATAGCTGGGGCCGCCATCACAAGTAACATATAGCGCCAATTATTTTCGCCAGAATCAACCAACAGGTAATTGCTGAAAAAAGCAACAAGAATACCAATCACAATGGCCAGTTGATTCAACGAAACCAGTGTCCCGCGGTATTTGGCAGGAGCCAATTCTGCAATATACATGGGAGAAAGGATCGATGCGACCCCAACAGCCAGACCACCTAATGTACGCGCAAAGATGAATGGGATGAGCGAATGAGCTGATGCACTACCGATGGAAGAAACAAAAAAAAGCGTGGCTGCCAACATTAACATCTTTTTACGTCCGTAACGGTCGCCAGCTATTCCGGCCAGAAAAACCCCGACGATACAGCCAAACAGCAAACTGCTCACTGTCCAGCCTAATCCCGCTTCAGACAAACCGAAATAAGGTTGGATAAAATTAATCGTTCCTGAAATAACCGCAGTATCGAAACCGAATAAAAGCCCTCCCAGTGCTGCAACAATAGAAATTAAGATGACGTAACCTTTCATTAATTTAGGAATTATGATTTGTGATTTATGATACTGGATGTAATAAATTTACGCCCTGTTTACTTCCGAATTTTTTCTTTCAACAGTATAGGTTTACCATCAACTTCAACTAATCGTGCAGAGAATCCATTCGTTGCAATCTGCTCGTAATCATGTCCGGCATCCGAAGGCCAGCAAGCACCAACTATCAGGTTTTCAGAACCAGTATTGGCCAGCCGGTGCGCAATTTCACCGCCAATGTAATGAAGACTACCTGGATATACTTTTTCTGCCCAGGTATTCCGGTCACGATCCATCAGCATCAGCATCCCTTTTCCCTGAACACCCCAATAAAATTCGGCCCGATCGGATTTTGCATGAAAATGGCCTTTGGTCATGAAATATTCGTTGCCAACTTTTCCCGGCAGTATGGTAGAAGTGCCAAAGGAAAGCCCTCCCGGAGTGCCTTCATCAACAGGCAACCATGATTGTACATGATAAACAATCGTTTCAGGCGGGATCAATTTTACGGCTTCCTGTTCGAGAAAAATGGAAGCAATATCTTTTAAAACACGTAGCTGGCTGATTACTGGGTCGCCTTTCAAACTAAAATCTTTCAAATCTAACTCAACCGGAGATCTTTGTATTTTTAAATGTTTCATTAAATTTTCGGATTTAAATTGAAATACGAATAGCTGGCAGCCTTTCCTACTTTCAGAAACCTGCGGCTGATAACGGGTTTTCCGTTTTCGGGCGTAAATTCAGCAACAAGTACATAGCCACCGGTTTCTATAGGTAAGGTCAACGAAACCGGAATGTCTGTCCGAAGGAATGATTCCAGCTTTACTGGAAAATTCTGTTCCGAAGCCGTTTGTCCTTTGTAGTTGAGCAATTTCACTTTTACAGTGCCGGTTGCTGTTTTATTGAGATTGTTGATACCAGCCAGATTAAATAACAGTGTCGAGCCAGGTTCATGCGGTTTCGTCAGTCGTACATATCGCTCATCGGTCAGATTAATAAATGTGCCTATTGGTGCAAAAGCATGTTGGAACCAGTCCAATGTTGGTGTTGGCTTTAAATCTTTGATATTTCCTGAAAACCAGTCGCCCGTGTAGCCATAATTGTTGGCCAGATAGCAAAAAGCCAGCACTCCTGCTATATTTGGATTACTGCGCAGCCACTCAGTTTCAAGCTGCATCCAATAAGCCTGTAATTCCCAGTTTTGTTCCGGAGTGGAGTTCTTACCCAGATAATGCTCGAAAACCTCTACCGTGAGTTTGCTCGGCGAACCATTTCTCCAAAGCCAGATCCAGCCGTACTCGTTGACCAGCTGTGCCGAGCCTGCATTATTCATTTCCTGATTAATCTTTGGATTGAAATTGAGGTCGCCCAGCGGATAAACATCGCGGTTAGCCCCTGGTTGAAGCCAATTCACTACTCCCTGATAGGGGTGAGGTTCGTCCATTTCATCTAGTGTCATCTGATCACCCGACATGTAACCGGCATCCCAAACGCGTGTGGGGTCCAGCTTTTTCAATTCAGGGATCAGCGAGTTGCCAATGTAATCATCCCAGTTTTCGTTGATGGCATCCCAAATGGCGATGCTCGGATGATTGCCGTCGGACCATACCCAGTCGGTATACTCCTTTCTAATCTGATCGTCCCAGCCATGGTTCTGCCAGTAAAGCCATTCGTTCTGAAACATCAATCCATATTCATCGGCAATATCGTACCAAAAATCGGGTGCAATTCCGACACAAATACGCATCATGTTCCAGTTGAGCTTTTTAGGATAATCAACCAGCAATTTCTTTACCCATTCTTTATCCCAAACCAGGTTGCCACAGTCGGGATCTTCGAAGAAGCGCTGAAGCGTAACATTGGTTCCCCGCAAGATGATTTTTTCGCCATTCAGGTAAAAGAATTTCCCTTTTCGGGTAAAATCACGCATTCCAAACTGTTTGCTTAATTCGTCTGAAACGCCTTTGTCGGTTTTCAACGTTGCCTTAGCCATATAAAGGAACGGTTTATCGGGCGACCAATTCGTAAACTCTTTAATTGGAATTTCCAGAATCGCTTCGGATAAATTGTCACGTTTGGCCGCGAACCTGCCACTTCTATTTGCAACCACTTTACCTGTCCGTTTTTCAGCAATCGAAATATCCAGCGTCACTGAATCACTCATCGCGTCACCATAAAAAATCTGCGCCGGACTTAAATTTCTGAGTTGTGCCTTAACTGTAACTTTTTTTCCGGCAACGGAAGGCAATACCATTAAGCGATTTACACGTACTTTCCCCGTGAATGAGATCAAAACATCGTCCCAGATTCCCGGAAGATAGTGCTCCTTCTCCTTGTCTGTTCCACCTGCCGCTTCACTCGGGAGCCAGACGCGATCGCCAACTTTTATCAGTATCTCGTTTTCGGTACCAAATTTTAGCGCATTCGTAATTGGAAATTCAACCGGCGTATAGCAGGCCACCGACGTTCCCATGTCAATTCCATTCACATAAACCTGTGTCACATACTGGCTTTTTTTGATCGTGATCATCGCCTCCATGCTTTCCAGAGTTTTGGGAATAAGAATTGACTTCCGGTACCAGCTGTAGCGGGGTGTATAATCAATGTTGTAGAGATTGTGTTGATCTTTGGCTTCAACTTTATCTGCACGTTTGAAAAACTTGTCGTAATCCTCAATTTTAGGGACTGCCATATGAACAAGTCCCGGAACCGGAATAGTTCGCGTAAATTTCACTGGAGGAAATGCGTTGACAGTCTGATCAAATTGCCACGTACCATTTAAATTAATTACCGTGCGTCCCCCGTCGTTGGCGGAATTTGAGAGGAACGGAATGCAAAAAAATGCGAAAAAAAGAATTCGTTTCATAGCTCAATAGTTTTAGAAGGAGGCTCTTTTATTTAGAATGAATGGATTATCAATTTTCAACTTCTGGTGGTTGAGGATCATTTCGGCCATGCTTTTTCCCATTTGGGCAAAATCGGTAGAAATGGTCGTAATTCCAGAGGCAACAATTCCTTTCAGTGGCGCTTCGTTGTAGGAAACAATTCCCATTTCAGTTCCCAAAACCAGATGTTTCTCAATAGAATAGAGGACCAGAAACTCCAGATCACGATCGTCGACTACCACAAATGCATCGCCCGGTTTTATTTCGAATGATTTAATATCGGTGACCACCTCAGAAACAATGGGATGCTGTTTGCAGAAATCCCGGAATCCGGTTGCAATATCTTTATAGTGAGATTTCAGGTGACGAATGACAAGTACCATCCTTTGATATTTACTGACCATCGAGGCATTCATTTTCAAAATCCGATAAATATCACGCTCAAAATCCTGACAGACATAAGGATAAAGATCTTTGTATTGCTTTCGCCCCTGATCAAGGATAAAAACCTTGTTCGAAGGCAGTTTGTCAATTATACTAACAGCATCCGGATGATCGATGGGCATGATCGATCAAGGATAAAAACCTTGTTCGAAGGCAGTTTGTCAATTATACTAACAGCATCCGGATGATCGATGGGCATGATCACATATTCGGAGTACTCACCAACGGCGCCTTCAATAACGGTCTGAAACAATTTCAGGTTATTGTGGTGAAAAAAGATTTGCTCATTGCCATCCTTTTTCAGCGCTTCCTTAAACGAATCGTACAAATCTTCCTTATAAGCAGTTAGTCGGTCGAAAACAAGTAAAACCTTGTGCTTGAAATCGGTGTTTTCATTTTGAATATAGTATCCTTTCCCTACCTGTGAAGTAATGATTCCTTTGGATTTCAATTCGTTGTAAGCCATCAATACCGTGTCCTGCGAAAGTCCGTATTGTTTGCAAAGTTGGTTAAGCGACGGGATTTTATCGCCCTTTTTCAAGTCGCCCGCTTTGATTTTTTGCTGAATCGCATCAATAATCTGCCGGTATTTTGGAATCGGAAGATTGTCTTCAAACTGAATATCAATTGTTTTTCTCATTTGCAAACCTCTTGGTAGTACTATGCAATAATAGTAAATATTTAAATGCAATATATCAGATCATTAAAATATTTTATTGAATTTTATAAAATAGAAACTTATTAAATTGATGGGGATAGGAGAGGGTCTCAAATAGACATTGAAAGTTGCTCAGAGAAAGTTAAACAGTCTTAAATTGTCAGATGCATCTGTCAATTTAGAGCGGTTTTTGTCGAATGCATTCGACAAAATAGGCAAGAATTATTCCAAAACGCGAATCCGTTAGAGCCTTTAAAGCTTTTTGGTTTTATTGAATTTTTTGTATTCAAATACAAATATTTTTGAAAATTATTGGAATTCGATACTAAAAAGGATTTTCCTGATATGATCCGACCTTTATTTTCACTTTCCCCCATTTTACGATTCGGTGAATCGGCATATATGTTTTGGTCTCATAATGAGCCATAAACACGATCTCGTGGCCTGCCGGACAATTGTCAGCAATTTTCACCACCGAACTTAGTGTGTAACCGTCGGGCCAGACAGCTGGTAAAACTTCATCAACCAGCATTTCATCACCAGCAATAACATACGGATCATCTGTATATAAACGAAGACGATGACCGTTTTCATAAAGCATGATTTGTTCCCCGGCAGTGACCATTCCATCGCCATTTCCTATACCATGAATAAAATCGGTAGCGGTTCGGTTAGCCTCTTTTTTACTTCCCTTTTTGGCAATCTGGCGGCCATCATCAACCTGAATATTTGTAAAATACGGTACGTCATAGAAAACAGGAAGCAGAAAAAAATCATTGAAATGTTGTGAGTTATAATCCATCCTAACCTGAATCCGTAGTATTTCCGGCGAACCATCAGAAGGTGGAATTTTGGAAGTATAGATTTTAAAGGGTTTGGTTTGGAATATATTTTCACCTTCATTTAATCTGATTTCCTGCTTAGGAGTAGAAAAAGTCACAGAACTGTCTGCGCAAGAAAGTGTTATACTTAATTTGCTTTTAGCCCCGGTCGTTCCACCTTGTTTAAAAACGTCTACGGATAATTCACTTTGTTCATGTACTCTGAGAAATTTCTGGTTTTGGGAAAGTTGATAACCGAGCGCAGTAAAACTGACTTGCTCTCCTTTTTTTGAAATCCCGATTTCAAAACCTTCACCCGTTAGCTGCAGATGTAATCTCCCGTTTTGATCCGCAGAAGTTTCGGTTGTTGCGAAGTGCTTATCTTTTTGATTGTAAATTCGAATCTGATAAACAACGTTTGGTTCGTAAACCGCTGCAGTTGAGATGTCAGCCTTGATGTTTTTAATTGTAGGTCCATTCGGAAGCCACTTTTTTGCGTAAAATCCGAATCCATTCGCATCCACATTCCGAAGGAACAAAAATCCCGGTTCGGCTTTATTACTCTTTACGGAATAACCCCAAAGCGAGAAATCAGGGCAAAGGTTATAATGCGACCAGTTTGGATTTAAAGGAGCAGGTTTATCAAACTGGTTGGTTACAAATCGCATGGCCGATTCAAAAACTTTCGTTTCACCCGGATCATCAACCTTGTGACCACCTTTAAATTTATGGTATTCGTAGTTTTTCAACCCGCTCCAGATAGCTCCCTGGTTTACTTCATCATTGAGACCTGTCATCTGACAAGAATCGCGGTTATGAAAAAGGAGCCCGACATCACGCAGGTTATCAAATGTATATCGGACCTGGTAAAGTGTATGATTCTCAGGAAGGCCTATAAAAAATTCAGGACTGCCAACCATGTTAACCGCTGCAGATACCCTGTCAGGATATTTCCCGGCGATGTAGAATGACATGATCCCACCCATACTGAATCCTATGATTCCACGGTGATTCCGATCCGTAAATGTCCGGTAGGTCGAGTCAATGCAGGTAACCAGTTCCGGAAAATAATCCTTCATCTGGATATTGTACTTAACATCGTTGTGATTGCCAATGTTGTAGGGCCGAGGTTCCGACTCATCCATATTTCCATCCCACATCACAAGTATGACCTGGTATTTATTTACAAGTTCACCAAGTTTATCGTATGCAAGTTTGGCACTGTCATCTTTGTAATACCGTCCTCCCCAGCCATGAAAAAAATATATAACGGGATATTTTTTACTGGAAAGTTTATAATTATCTGGGAGATAGAGCCTGTATGTTTTCTGTTTGCCAAAAACCTGACTGTAATGTGTGATATCCTGAAAGGGTTGTGCTTTCAGACTATAGCCAACGCTAAATAATTCAAAGATTAGAAAGAATGACAGAAATACTTTTTGCCTAATACTGAAATAATTTATCATCATACCACGGGATTCATCCAGATCAATTGTTTGTCAATGTTGTCGTTTAGCTTGTAGTGCTTAATATGGTTCGAAAGGGTTTCTCCGATAATCTCAATCTTGTTAAGATCTCCAATTCCCATGCCTGTCTGGTTGCAGAAATTCAGGTAACCCACCTTGGCAAAATCAATTCCCATGAGTTCAATCGCAACACGGTCGGCAGCCAGCCAATCGGTACTTGCAACACAAACCCTATGATCAACAGGTGTTCCACTGTTCGGACCGTTTCCTTCCATTCCCTCAAAACCATCAATCAATGCAAGATGCGGATGCAAATGTTTGGAAAGCGCGTAAAGATTGTAGTTGATTCC